>Ga0180432_10001701_pt1 | contig 34316 bp, 31 predicted proteins | sample SS_ome_10_FD_132414 | JGI IMG/M metagenome (GOLD analysis project Ga0180432, IMG submission 132414) | Hypersaline lake sediment archaeal communities from the Salton Sea, California, USA - SS_1_MS_2 metaG | ecosystem: Environmental > Aquatic > Non-marine Saline and Alkaline > Hypersaline >... | reverse complement strand
AGAAAGTTCAATCACCCATTGTTCCTCGGGCCGAAACATGCCATAGTTGCCCTCGTAGGTGAATCCACCGTCCTGGGAGTACGCCAGCAAATGATAACGAACACCATCTTCGATCCAGTCCAAAGCAATGCGTTCCGGCGTGACAATGGCTTCGGCCACCCGATGGCTGGTCTCCCACTGCAAATGATCGTACCGTGTTCCTATGAATCGCATCATATTTGACAGCATAAGATCACCACCCCAATCTGACAAGACCCGTCAAACCATGGGGCGGTGCGGTACGTGGTTTGGTTCGGTTTGAGGAGGAAGGGGGAGGGTTGGGCGCAGAAAACCGCTACGGCTTACTACCAGTCACACTCAGTCCCCATTCTCGGTAATTGGGGCGGTGACACCCTCACCAAACACCCTTGGATTGTACGCACTGAGCGTGCAATACACCCGCACAGAAGCAATCTTCCGCTCTCGCAGACGATACACCGCCGCTACCCCTTGCGTCTTGATGCTTTCGCCCTTCTGCAATGTTGATACGTAATGGTTCGGCACGTCTTCCAGGGCGTGAAACTGTTGGGCCAGTTCAACGGCGATACCGTCTTCTCCGATCACCATGCTCACTGGCGTCAGGATTTCCTTGTAGCCCAAGGCGTGGCTCTTTGTAAACCATTCGATGATGTTGTCTCTGCCCCGTACTTCAACTCGGGTGTTTTCAAAGACCGCATCCTCGGTGTAGTGATTGTTCAGGGCCATTTCATAGTCGCCAGTGTTGTAATCCTCGAAGTAAGCATCAAACAACGTCCTGATTTCATCTCTATTCATCGGTTTTCGTCCCCGTCAATTATGGTCAAGTCCCTGCCATGAAGACGCTTGGGTCGCACTTGTACAGAAGGACATACTCTTTGACAGATGCTATTCGTCCTTCCTGAAAACGAAAGAACTGGCACACACCTCTGGTTTTCAGTACCTCACCCGTCTTCAATGGCCTGATATAAAAGCTCGAAAGGTCGGTTACGGCATGAAACTCTTGCTGTAGCTCGACCGCCGCACCATCAGTGTCGAAAAAGATGGAAAGAGGAATGAGCTTTTCCGTATATCCATTGTGACTGGCACAAAGCCAGTCGATTATCTTCTGTCGCCCAGTGAGTTCGATTCTCGTGTTCCAGAAGTGGGCATCTTCTCGGTAGTGTTCAGTGATCGCCTCGTCGAACCTGCCTTCACTGTACAGGTTGAAGTACCGTTCCAACGCCTTTGTGTCCATATCCTCTACCTTTCGTTATCAGGTCCCTGCGGGTTGTCCCTCATATCCACTCCATGTTCCTCCAATCCGGCAAGCCCTTCCGCATCTCCTTCGTTGCAGCCTGGGCATCAAACTGTTCGGCGTCATACGGTCCAGACCACTCCATCAACTCCTCGTGCCGCTTGTGGTCCGGGTCGGCCATCGCCTCCACATACTCCTGATAGCCCCACACGCCACCCACGTCCTCGGGCGGGCAAGCCCGTTCGCCTTCGACGCACAAGGGATAGCGAGTTCCCTTTTCAGCAGGCAGGAAGCCCTCGAACAAAATCTCATGTTCCCAACTGTCACCGAAGTCGTATTCATAGTTGAAGGCAAAGCGGCTACCGTCCTTGGGAACGATCTTGCTTACTTTGGTACGTCGTGAATTGACGGGTGGCGTTTCATCCTCCCAACCTTCGCAGAGTAATTCGGGATCGCCATAGAGAATGCCACCGATCATAAACTGATGCAGATGGGAGTTGGTCCAGCCCATCGCTGTTTGAATGTGTTCGTGCAGCTTGTCCAGCGTGCAGTCCTTGACCTGGATTCGCCTCCAGATGGGTGGTTCGGTCCCCTTGAGCGTGATTTTGAATTGATACACGGTTGCTCTGGCGATCTTGGTCGAGGTCTCCTTCAGCTTGGCGGTTTTTCGCTGTGGCATAGGAAGTCTCCTTTCTCTCCATTTACTCCAATGAGAACGCCTCTTCAATCTCTCGAATGGCCTTTGTGCGACGATCTGCTCTCACCCTCAACCGCATCTCGGCAAGTGCAGCATGGCGCAGGGTATCATGCACATTGCGCAGGAAGCGCTCTGCTTTGCCTGTCTGAACGACCTCGGCTTGTCGCCCCGAGAGGACTGATCCTAACAACTTCTGCAAGCTACGGGGTTTCGCTAAGTGCCGCAGTAGTTCGCTTACCGACCTCTCGCCATTGCTCTGGGCTCATTGCTCCACCCCTCCCATCTTGGCGCACAGTATAAGGGGCGAGCGGCTTCCGGCATAGCCCCGCTGGATGGTGGGTATGGAGCAAGGATCGCATAAGGCTATCGACAACCCACCCAATTCGCTATCCTTACAGAAACCCCATCGAAGGAGACCACAAGATGAAAGCCTTTCTCTTCCTCTTGGCTGTATCCACTATGACCGCCAACAACAAGACCTCCGACTTCCTCGGCCCCGAAGACCAATGGCCCAAATGCCATATCGTATTGGAGGACATCCAGGGACTCTTCGGCGGCACGGCGATCCACCTTGACGGCTCCGGCCCTTGCATCATCCGCATTGTGGACCGGGGGAAGGAAAAGCGATTCAAGCTGAAGCTGACCCCAAAGGAAACCAAGGCCCTGCGAAAAGCCTGCATCGACGCCGATCTATTGACCGTCAAGATCAAGGACCGGATGGGCGTCCCCGATGAGGCGAGGCCGACGATCATCTTGACCAATGCGAAAGGAAATACTTTCAAGCTGGCGAAATGGGCCAATGATAAGGTTCCCCGTTTCGACAAGGTGTACGAGGCGCTTCTCGACCTTCGGGAAAAGACGAAGGGCATCAAACCGGAGTATGACGGGAAGTGGGAGCGTGAGTGGAAGCCGGTGAAAAAGGTCGGAACGAGTAAAGAGGTAGAAGCCATTCGATCCGTGCTGCCCGATGGTTGGTCCATCTCAAAGGTCGAGAACAATACCTATCCCTGCTACCGACCCAAAGGGAATGGAGAAGCAATCCATCTCCGGCGTCAGCAGGCTAAGCGACGTAAGCAATCGTACGATGCCATCATTCACATCATGCCCGCCGATTACAAGGATGGAGGTGACGATCCCACCGATGGAAAAGCGCAGACGTATCCGGCAAAGTTAATTGCTACTACGTCCGAGAGCAAAATCTATCTATGGGGAAAACCACGAGAATGGCCGACGCTGGAACAGGATGTGATAAGGGCACTTGCGAAATAGGGGTGGGTGTTTCCAGATTTCGCAGTCTTGGCGCAGAAAAGCACCCGCCAACACGGTATCGGAGGTTAGGAAGCTAGAAAGAACAACACTACAAACATCAGAATCCCGATGAGAATGAATAGCGTCACGGCGACGATATGATGACGTGAGGGGGGTGGAGCGATAATCCTTGTCGCTAGTCCGCTTTCCAGCAGTTCCAAACAGTCCCTTGTGGTTTCTACGAAGATAATATCCTCTGCGACCTGACCAGTTCGGATGAAGCCCTTTTTCTCCAAACGGGATATTGCCCTCATTGCCAGCTTCGCCCTGTGCTGCCGCCGACTCCCGCCCAAGGAAGACCTCTTCGCAAACTTCGCAAGTTTGTGTTCGCTGAGTTCAACTCGTCCACCATTGGCCGTTACGTGCCGCAGCAACTCACGGTCAAAGGCGTGCAGATGGATGTCTTCATCTTCATATTCGTAAGACATGACACCGAGAATGCCGCTGGGGAAAGATCAGCCCTCCCTTTCTTTCTACACCCATTCTCCACTTCTGTCCAGAAAGGTGTGGGGGCGTGGTGGGAATGGCGCAGAAAAACACCCGCCTTCCAAACTGGAAGGCGGGTGCTGTCAAGATAGTCTTCGCTACATATAATATCGACAAATACCCCACCGGAAATTGAGCAACGAATTGGAACACAAGGGAAAACCTTGTGGGGCGTGTGAGGGGGTGTTCCTTGGTAACTCAACCCCCATCGGAATCTAAGCCTCGTACGCCCTATACAGCGATTCTTTTCCAAAGATGACTCTAATCACATAAATCGAATTGGAACGCAAGGGGAAGCGTTCTAGGGCTTCTATTTGCCGCTTCCTGGCTTGTTGTGTAACATGACGGGTGCAGGTCCGCAACCAAACAAAACCCATTCCGCAAGAAGGAGATATGTGATGTTAGTCCTGCCCCGCAGGAAGAACGAGTCCATCGTCATCAATGATGACATGACGGTTGTCATTGTTGAAATTCGAGGTGGCAAAGTTCAACTTGGTATCGACGTTCCTCGATTTGACTGTCAGGTTCATAGGCGGGAAGTATACGATGCGATCCGTCGAGAGGGTGAGAAACCAATCTCGACGACAATTATGATCCCCGAATCAGGCATGAAGGCGCTCGACGCCATCCGCAGCAAGGTTCCTTCGCTCCCGAAAGAGAACGGCCCGATCATCGCTGCTATCCTAGAAGCTGTCGCCAAGAAGAGGATCAAAGCAAAGGACTTGGAAGGCTTGAAGGAGAGTATTTGAGGGGGAGAGTGAAGTCTCGAAACGCTCCATCTCACTCACCGAACCTTGGACCGCCAGTTCCGCTTCTCGATTCTCTGCACGCCTTCCTTGGCATAGAGCGTTGGCAGATAAGCCGCTAGTGCCTTGAGTTTGCCGTCATCTAGCGATCGCAAGAACGACGATACGTACACCGCATTGCCATAGTTCTGTTCGACCTTCTTCAACGCTTCGCCTTCTTCAACGTCAGATCGAATGCGGTTTCGCCAAAGCTGTCATATTCCTCGACAATCACTTCGTACTCGCTGCCAAGTAGTGTGACTAGCATCTTCCCTTCGGGCTTGCGTTCCAAGCGGGCTCTCTTCACGATTTCTTCAACCACCGGCTGTTGTAGGTCTGCCTGGATGTGAGTAGCCCCAAGCCCGACATTTCCCTGTTGGTAGAACACCATGAGGTCTCGCCCCTTGTATTCGAGGGCAACGGAGTCCACCCCTGCCTCGACAGCGTCTTCGAGAACTCGGACGATCTCTTGAAACGCTTTTTCGCTTGTGTCCCGAGTGTTTCCCATGTCACTTTCAGCCGTCGAGTTCTTCTATCAACTCAGCCCGCCGTCGTTCGATGGCCTTCAACCGACTCTTGATCTTCCTGGCTTCCTTGTTGAGGTCGGCCAATTCCTTTTGGAGTTTCTTCGTGCGCAGGTGATCCTCGCCGCCCTTCTCCTTGACAAGGGCTTCGACTTCGTGCCGCAGAAGCCGAAACCAGGGGTTGCCGTGCATATAGTTTTGCTGGAATTGCAGCTTGCCCGACCGCATGGCCTCATAGATTTCCTGCTGGGTCAAACCGAACTCCTGCCGGGCAGACTTGTCGCTCAGCGTGCCTCCCTTCTCACGCCATATCGAGCCCATGTCCTGTTTCCCCTCTGCGGCGTTGTCGTGAGTTCATCCCCCAAACCCACTCGGAACCTTTTCGACCTTCTCCCGATGAACGACACTCCCTCTACGTGGAACCACCCGAGGCACCGCCCGCCCCCGCCCTGTCCAGGCCAGCATCAGGTGCGGACGGCGATAATGCGGGCTGACCTCGATATGCCGCCCAACATTCCAACCGACCTTCCCACGACGATGGGCTTTGTCCACATACTTCTGGTCGCCTGTCCGCTCGAAACGGTCACGATCCTTCGCCAACACATCGGCGGAAATGATCGAGGGATCGTTGTCCAAGAGGCACAAGGTACAGCATAGCCGAACGCAGTCGGTAATCAAGTCCAGGGGGATTTGGACGCCGAGTTCGGAAAGTGGGCTTTGACCTAGCTCCTTCAGGGACTCTTCCACCGTCAAACCCTCTTGGCGACGGAAGTTTTGGTAGGTGTAGATCGGCACAACAAAACCCCTGCCATCCGTCATCCCCTCGCCCACGTCAATCAGTATCGAGATTGCTCTGCCTTCGTTGATTTCGCCCATCAACATGCAACGGATCGAGACATCTTCACCTTTCCAGTCGAAGGTAAGTGGATTTCTTTCTGTGGGGAGCCGCACGCACAAGGCGGGCAGCGGAAGCTGGATCAGGGCCGAATCGAGATCGAGGTTCAGCCGGGTCAGCATCGGGACGACCGCAGGCCAAACATTGTAGTAGGGACGACGGGCTTTTTCCCAATCCCGTTCGTTTTGAAGTTGGCCGAGGAACTGCCCGGATCGCTGGGCAAGCGCATCAGCGAAAGCCATCCGGTAGAACTCGTCGGCGGTTTCAACGCCACCGGATCGTTTGCAGGCGTCTTGGGTCGTTGTGTAGTTGTGGAAGTTCATGGGGCCGTTTCACTCCTCGTCCTCGCCTTCATCGGATTGCTGGCGGCTGGGTGGGCCCCTTCTTCTTCGAGACTCAAGTATCCTTCTTCGTCACGCATCCTTTGCCAACATCGCTGCCACAGCAACATAGGCGAACGCTTCATCTCTTCCAGCAACAAGGCAGCCGGATTCGTCAAACAAACTCTCAGCAACAGCCTCCAGGTTCTCCTGATCGTTGCCCTCTAACCGGCTCGCATTAAGCCCCGCATAAAGCAACGTCACATCTCCGAATCCCTTCACCAGAGCATCATAGACGTTGAGTCGAACCTCGCTCACTAAGTCAAGTATGGCCTCCACAAAAAGTGATTGAACATCGGAAGTGTCTGGATCAACCGCAGCCGCCGCCATCGCCCCTATTCGGACGTGGTTGATCGTCTCATCCCAGAAAAGTTCACTGATGCAGGAAGATGGATCGGAATACTCGTCCCATTCCAGGTCGCAGTAATCGTCGTACATGATTCCCAGAGCAATCCCACGAACAACTACCCAGTGCCGGTCCACGTCGGTCGTGTAATTTGTCAATCCTGCTGCGTCGAGCGACTTCCACGCCTTCTGAAACCAGCCGATCTCTGGTTGATCGGCCCAGACATAGAAGTTCGCAATGATCGGTTTGATTTCTTCCCAGGTGATTCTCTTCGTTTCGTCTGGCATGGTAGTTCGTGCTTGCCTTCCTCTCACTTCTGCAACCCATACATCACCGACCATACCTTGTGCAGCGAATGCTCATAGTCAGCACCATCCTGGCCTTGGAACCGGGCAACCTCGGACTTGAAGTTGTCATAGTCCAGTTCGTCGCTCAACCCGACCATAACCTGCGTCCAGGTCGGTTTGTCTACGAAGATTCGGTAGGCGTAGTCGGTTCCAACGAACTCCTTGATCTCGGAGTTGCCAAGCAGGTCGGGGAAGTGGTCCTTCAATGCTTCGAGGTGCGGGCGAAGCCTCGCCCGCACCATGATTCGGTTCGGATTAACAGGCTGGCCGTGACCGCCGTCGCCCTGTCGGGCACAGACGGCGCTGTAGAAACCGTGTCTTGTGAATAGCCACATATTCGATCTCCTTAAAGTCTCACGGCCTCGCTCTCTTAATCGGAACCGTTTCAAAGATTCCTTTGACCCACTCGATCACTTCTGGGTAGTAGTCACAGTCCAAGACGAATTCTTGTCCACGGCCAACAGTCTTTAACAGGACTCCTCTCTTATCTCGTTGCCATCGATCAAGTGTCGAATGATAAGACAGCGACGGGGCGTTCTTCTTTGGATAGAAACCTGAGGGAAGACGCCAGACGCTTCGGTTCTTCCCTGGTTCGGTCAGTTGCAGACATTCTTCAAAGGATGCGAAGATACCACCGCCTGGAACTCGTCGCCTCAAGCCAGGAATGTAGAGCCTTTTTTCGGCCACATAAAGTGTATTGTTGGAGGGGTAATGCCTAGCATACCGGACATGCGGATGCTCTGCTGCCCATGGTGGGACTTCCTCTCCATCTTGGCCGGGATGATAGACACTTCCGACCTGGAGCCATCCGAAAAGGCAGTGTGTTTCTTGTGCGTCGTCTTGGTAAGTCAATCGACCACCAACATCTATGACAGGACGAAACCATCCAAAGAAGAGAAAGAGATCACCCTTGCCAACTTGCTGATTCCCCAAGTGACTTTGGGCAGCACTTACCTGTCCAAAGGCTGGTCGCCAGTCTGCTTTTCTTGGCACCGCCTCCTTGTTCAAGTCTGGGTCCAGGTGTACGCCCCCATGTCCAGTACCGGGAGACAGTTCGTTGGCGATTGTGCTAAGGGTCTTTTTGCCAAATCTCACCTTCGTCATGTACGGCTTACGAGAAGATGGAATGGGCAAGGAACAGAGGCTCCCATCTGGAAGAATCGGACTGGGGATTCCTCCCGATTCCGAGTCGAATCCTTTTCTGCTAAGGATGAGTTTCATCGGTTCCTATTCTTGCTGAAAATGTTCAAGTAGCTCATCCATCTCGCCCCATTTCCTGAAATTCCGGCAATGGTCTTCGTCATTGAAGACCTTTGGGGCCGTCCAGATGAAGGTGAACTTCGGATCACCAACCAGAAGCGCAGGATGCCGTCCACGTCGCCTTGAGTGCTTGTATTGAATGTCGTTGTGCCAACCGTTGTCACACTTGTGCTTGCGATGAGTGTGGTGCGATGGGGCAAAGTAGTTACGAAAGCGAAATCGGTCTTCCCCAACAAGGTTGTCCCGAGGCGCAAACACGTCGCCGAGGAAATGGCTCTCGGCAGACTTGGAGTTGCGGACAACGGCAGGGAGGTTACTCCAGAGATCGAAGTGAGACTCATGAGCGTCAGCAACTCGTGTCAGAAAAAAAAGCCAGTGGCGTCCTCCGTAGAGTGTTCGGCTTGTGAACCCAGCGATCCATTTGTTTCTCCACTGTGACCCGTCGAGGTTCGTCCGCATCTGATGTTTGCAGGTACAGATTGTCAGGCGGTCCCCCTGGAAGTTTGGTGCGGAGCCGTGTTGCTCGAAAAGAAGGTTTTCACGATCCAGCACGATGCTCGTGACAACGTAGGAGTACGCTGCGTCTTGTGCCTTGTACTTACCGATGCGCCTTTTCAGCCGGGACACGGAGCAGTCAAGGTTTTTCGCAAGCACGCCCTTTCTCGGAAATGCCTGTACAGTTGTGGGCATAGCACTTGCTCTCCTTCCTCAAACATCTACTGCTTGGCAAAAGCCTCGTACGCCTGCTTCATAAATTGCAGGAACTCGTCCTTAGAGAAGTCAAACTCTTCCTTCACCCGCAGCCATACCTTATCTGTAGATTCGCTATGGTTGCTAATCATCACTGAACTCGGGAGAGCTAGTTTCTCTGCCATAGACTCGTCTTGGTCGAAAACTTGTACCCCTAGACTTTCAGCAAGGGAATCCGCCGTAAATGTCCCGGTCTTGACCAACAGTATCAGCCTGAGAGTTACCGAGGAGGTTTTCACAGTCAGCCAGTTGTAGTTGCCAATCCTGTATGCAACATACGACTTCTGTCCCCATCGTGGCCCATCAACCTCGAAGTTGTCTCGAACCAAATCATCGATTTGCAGGAACATCTCTTTGGTCTTGGGGCTGCATCGTTTCTCTAAATGCCATGTCTTACCATCCGAAAGCCAAAGTTGCTTCGGTCCTTCCGTGGATGCCTTTCCGGTCGCCGCAAATCGGCTTACCGGCAATGGGATGATGATGTGAGGTTCGATAAACAGCTTGTTGTCCTCTCGAAACAACTCAACCTCGATCACCTTGATGTCGATGTTGTGATCTCGAAGCCACAATGCAACGCTGCCAAGGCGTTCCTTGACTTCCGCCCCAACGATGATAATTCGTTGATCGGCGTTCAGATCAGGCGTCTCCTCAACACCAGCGTTTCCGCAGAACTGCTCATATAACTGATTGAAGTTGAAGGAGGAGTCTCCATGCTTTCCTAGGTAGTTCTTCGCAAGGTTCTCGAAGTCCCCAAATTGCCACTTTGATATGTAGCTGGCGTACCGAAGTGCCTGCATATCCACGGGGTCCTTAATCTTGCCTCTCTTTAGCTCGATGACCACCGCATTGCCCTGTGGGTCTAACGCCAAGACATCCAAACGATCCTTCACTTCCGGTACGATGACCTGCCGACCAACGACGAGCAACGGCTCCCCAAGGAGAGCAGGATCGGACACAACCCAATCTTCCAGGTGTTGTTCCAGGAGCTTCTCTTGTTTGAACTTCGTTTCCGAGACTTTTACCGGCGTATTTGACTCAATTTTCCAGATAGGCATTGTATGGCCTCCTGATTGGATATCGCTGCCGTCGCACGGCAGGTATTGAGTTGCTGTTCACCAAACCAAAATATCCTCCGTCCAACCACCGTCATCATAACTCGTGAAGATCGCTGCATCCAGCACGCAGGGGTACACCCCAGCTTCCTTACACAACTCTTGAAACCCATCCGAAATGAACTCATAGTAATGCCGGTCGGACAAGGCTCCGGCCGAAAGTCGCACCGGAAACCCAAAGGCGTTCAACCACTTCGTGATCCGGCTGTCGATGGGAGTTTCGTACCTCGTCAGCCCCAACGCTTGAAGCAGGTTACGTGATTGTTTTGGGCCAAAGCCTGCCAGATTCTCGTCAATGAACTCGGCAACCGTGCGTTCAAGGAGTCGGTCGTCGGACTCTCGCAACTGATCGAGGTGGGAGAGGGTGGGTTCCCATCCTTCGTTGTCCAACCATTGCAGGTTCTTTTGAAGCTCCCTTCCGATGGTGGTGCCTCGCCGGATGCCCCCGAAATTCTTGATGGTTCCTTCGGCGAAGGCTGCCAACTTGTTGGCCGAATTGCAGTTATCCAAGCCTAGAGGAAACGGCTTTGTGGTTAGGAATTGATTGATGGCGCTGTTCGGCCCAGATCGCTGCTGCGTCGTCAGCAGACAAGCCACGAGCCAGTACCAGAAGGTTTCCTTGGTCACTGGGGGCTTTTCGGTTGCGAGGTTCTTCCTGATTCGCTCCTTGACAAACAGATCGTCCTGATACTTCTCGACGAAGGATTTGACCTTGGCTGTGTCTTCGGTTGTGATGTTCCAGGTGATTTGCATGGTGCGTTAGTCGCCAGCCGGACTACCCTGATTCTGCTTCGTCTGCCGTTTCCGATGTAACTGCCTGTACAAGTTGCTCATCCGTAATCTCATAAGCCTTCAACTTTCCTCGCTCACTCGCCGTCCCCTTGTACTCACAAACGTCTACAACAACGAAGAAGAAGCTCTTGTTATTGTAGGTAAGACATGGGAACATGGCTTCCGTGGGTGGCAGCATGAGGTTGAGGTCTTCCTCACACATCTTGAATATCACGAGATAACCGAAAGGCTCGTTGAGATCACGGGTGTACGTGTAAAGCTGATTGAACCCCCTGCAAATGTACGCTGACCCTCTATTCTCGGACGGCCAAAACACCTTTGCATCCGCAAGCACCTTATCCTCACCTACTTGCTCTGTGAGTAGGTCAGGTCGGCCAGAAGCGGTCCGAGGCTCGATGGTAAAGTCAATCCCTTGATCGTGCAGGTACTTGTACAGGTCGTAGGCCAGAGATTCTTCCGCTTTCCGTGTTTCAGAGGTCGCCAGTTGATGTAGTTCATTCCGACGGAACCACTCACAGTGCTGCTTGTATTTGCGCAGGACGTAGAGAATCGCCTGTTGATCATCGATGTGCTCGTCGATGTACTCGTAAAAGGGTTCGAGAAAAGCAGCGCAGGCAAACTCGAATGCTTCGCTGTATTCTGTCCCAGCCCCGGAGCGAAAGGCAATGCTTGTAAGGCTCGTCGATTCGGAATCATCGACAAATCTCTTGAGAAGAACGTAACCAATGGCAGCCGATTCCTCTTCTGTTTCGCCCGTCAAAACCTCTCCATTCACTATGCGAGATACACTCTCCTCAACATTCATCAAAGCTGTGCGAGCAAGCAAGCCATCTCGTACCGAAGCCAAAGTCGGCATTGCGTCAATGAACTGAAAAAGATGGCTTAGGCATGCGTGAAACTGTGAAGTCTCTGCGGAATTGACTCGGCGTACTCGCTTCTGCAATTTGTAGCGAATTGCCTGGATATACTTGTCTTCCATTTGCGATCATCCGAAAGTAGTGCGGTTAAACTTCTCTATCTCCCTGCGTAACGCTTTCATTTGGCGACGTATGCTACGGCGGGCTTTGCGGACGGAGTTCATGGCATCATCAAGTTGGATGTTGGCTTTGCATCCCCGGCAAATCACTACGTCTCTTAATCGAGCCTGCTTGAGCCAGATGGGGTTGAAGAATCCACAGCAAGGGCATTCCACTTCCACCTCGAATCGATCAGGCTCAATGTCGCCCTGCAATTTTATCTGGATTTCAAACATCTACACCTTCTCCAACATTCCCATCCCAATCAACCTTTCAAACTGCTCCTCGACTTGTCCGGGCATAGGACCACCCTTTACCAGGATGCCAAGCTCCATGTTCAAGTCGAAAGCATACTTCGTCAGATTCGCACTCGACAGAAACAGCCATTCGGCGTCAGCAACTGCACACTTCACATGCAGGATGCCGTGCTTACCGCCATCATGCTTCCGTTGCTCTTTCGGCCAGTAGTAAACGGTGGCACATGACGACACTTCCCCGCCGAGAGCCTGGATCGTGTTGTATTCGTTCTCCCCTTCGTGCTTGTGGGGCGTCTCGACTATCACGTTGATCCTCACGCCCCTCCGGGCCGCTCGGATCAACGCCTCCTGCACGTTTGGAATATGATAGACGGCGAAACTTACCAATGTGATCCGTTTCTGGGCGGAATCGAGCACCTGCAATATCGCCTGTTCGGTTCGACGGAAGGGTACCGCATGGGTCTCCGGCCCAGTCCAAACAAGTTCGACAACCTCATTCTCACTTTCGAGTTGATGAACGTGCGAAGCGGTACGCAATGCCAGAGCAACCGCTTCGGACGGAACCTCTGCGGCATTCGACCGCCATTCATCATAGAACTGGGTGGCAAGGGCTCGATGGTGCGGTTGAGAGACGACCTGTATGATTTCGGTTCGTGATGATAACTGGCCGGTGTCCTCGATCGCCTTCGCCACGAGTTCGATCGTCTCCGACGGTAACTGGCCCGCCAGTGTAGACGCAGCTTCAACGATCAATCTTTGTCCATCGTTCATCGTGACAACTCGAAAAATGCTACATCGGAACGCTCGACCGTCTCGACCAAGACCGCACGACAAAGGTATCGGTTCCCCCGCTCACAGGATGTTTCAGGTAGGAACGCACAAGCATGACACGCTGCACCATGGAGTTTTTCGTCCTGGGCTGTCTGGTGTTCTGCACACAGAGGATCAGATGCACATAGCCGCATACTCTCCAACGCCTGATCCAGGTGACGCCCCAGCCGGTTCGGTTTGCCCAGGGCACAGAGCCCACCGAGCGTTCCTTCACTGTCCGGGGCGGCCGTATAGATCAGGACCCCGGCCATTGGTTCATCTTCCATCGGACTTCGAGAGTAGATGCGCTCGGCGATCGACGCCGTGTTGTAGCCGCATTCTACGGCCAGTTGCCGGATCACTGCATGAGCGAATGAGTGGAGCAGGATGTACCTCATCCCAGGAAATCCAGCAGACGGATCAAGTCCTCTCGAAATCCTCCAACGCCTGTGAGCCTCAACGAAATCGTCAGCGTACTTCGTTGTCCGACCTGTCCAATCCTGCACCATGGATTCAGCAAACTGGAAGAAAATCCCTTCCCCCCTTGTTTCGGACGATGGAACCCAGGTTGGCTTTTGCCGAGAAATCGGGGCACGTTGCTCCTCGGGAAGCTCAAACGGGCTGTCGAAATCACGGGCCGATGACAGCCGGGTGAATCCTACAAGTGCTCGAACCTCTCGGAGCTTTTCCGCCAGCACGATCTTCTCGAAGTATTGGGTATAGTCCTCTGGTGGTTCAACCGTTCGGAGTCGGAAATCTGTGCTTTCCTGGGCCGAGGATGGATTCGAGAAAACCTGCCATTCCGGGGTTTTGAGGTCTTTGGGGGACACATCGGGTTCACCCGATCCCTCCTTCTTATTCTTGACGGCCTCCCAAACCTCGGCATCGCTGTATTTCGAGAAGTCTTTTAGCTGGCCGATCCCTCTGAACGCCGTGAGCGTTTCGAGGCTTGTAGCCTTCTCCAAGACCGTCCAGTTGTCATCTACCAACTGGGAGAGCTTGTCCGCACCTTGGGGAACCGATAATACGGATACCATCACGGGGAACCATGCGTTCGACGCACCTTGCAAGATGGGTGTCATGTGTTCTTCTTCACATCCACCTGGATCAAGGTCCCGTAAGTGCGGCCTGCGACCCCGGCAGGAGGGCATCTTTGTCACATTATCACGTCCGAATGCCTCGGCCATACGGCGACGATCTCCACAAGCATCACAGGCCACCTCAACGTCCGCTGCCTCACCCGTTGGCCCAACTTCGTAGAGACGCAATGGGCCTGGACATCCTTCCTTCCCACGATGAACGAAGTCGAGCCAGGGAAAGTCATCGAGATGTCCTTTCCCGCACGCCGCAAGGAACCGGGCGGGGACAACTGGGGCAGCCTTGGCTGATTTCGCACAAATCGTATGAAGGTACGTAGCCCTGTCAGGACGGTATGCAGGCAGGTCTACCTCAAACAGCCCAGAACTAAGCGGAGCTAACAACCGGCACTTCGTACATACCATCCAACGAGGAAACGGTGCCACTGGCACGCCGATCGTATGAAAGTCATCAAACCAATTCGTCTGCGATCCGAGTGTTTCCTCTCCCCTGGGCGGCGTCAGCAACCGAGTAACCTGCGGTCCCAGAATGTTCTGTACCGAAGCAAGCAACCGCTCTTCGCCGAGTTCCCTGGAATGTCCGATCGGCCAGTCCTCACACCCCATCACCATCACAGAAAGGTTTGGGAGATCAACAATGGAGCCAATCCCGAACGTGTGGAGAAGCTGCGAGGGTCGCAGTTCGCCGACTTCCGATTTCCGCATGACACCTCTCGTCATTGGCTCTCCTCCGGTTGCTCCGGCTTCACGACCAGTTCTCCTTCATCGCCCATCTCCACGATCTCGTCGAGGTTGCGATCATCGATCACCAGTTTCACTGTCGGTTCAACGTCCCGTAGGGAGTCCAAGCAGGTAAACTCTTGCCATTTCTCTAGGCCAGGATGTGTCAGTAGGTTGATTGCCGTTCCCTTTGCGGCTCCTCTTGGTGGCGTGTATGTCAGGGTACGACCTCCGGTGACGTTCTGGGCTTCGGCCTTCCACAGATCGACTTTGCTCTTCAATTCGGCCCGGCAGTAATCGGCGACTTCGGGCTCGTCGGCAATGATCTCTGCTCTGTCGGCGATTGCATCAATCGCATCTTGAACGTAGGGGTCACTGACCTGAATCTTGGTAGCTGCTTCGTTCGGGTTGAACTCCATACCACGTAGTCGAACCAGTCCCACCAGAAGGCCCGCCAAACCACGACTCAACGCCCCTGGTGAGAAGGGTGTGACCGACAGCGGTTCGACGTGTTTGTAGAAGGTTGCATGGTAATGCTCGAAGGTCTCATAGTGCGAAAGGTCACGAGGTCTTGCCCAGTTGAACACGGTGCATACGATCCCTGGTTTGTCCCGACCAACACGGCTGGTCGCTTGGATGTATTCAGCGGTCGCTTTCGGCTGACCTGCAACAACCATGAGTCCCAGTCGCCGGACATCAACACCGACCGAGATCATGTTGGTTGCCAGCAGGGCATCAAGTGGTTTCTTCGGAGCATCTTTGAACTGACCTTTCTTCGCCATCTCCTTGCGTTTGGCTTCGAGTTCGGGATCAAAGGGAGCTTCTAAGCGGTCTAGGGTCAGGGGAATATTCTCTGACTTCATCCGGGAAGTCAATTCCTCAAGGTAGTTCGTCCCAAAGAAACGCTTGGCTAACCCACGACGATCCATCTTCATCGCCCTGTTGTAAACATCATCATCTACCAACCGCCGCATTCCGCCTAGTTCACGCATGGAGTTGAAGTAGCCAACAAGGGTCATCCACGGGTCGATCGCCCGTCCGTATTGCTCGTAGAGGGCCTGGGCCGCACAGAGGAAGGCAACATAGACCCGAATCAGTGCAGCCTTGAGCCGACGGCCCGGCGCACAAATCCCCATGTAGATACGACCTGGGTACTCTTCACTCGGCTCCCGCCACAATGAGAAGAAGTTGTCCCGCACGTCCAGGCCGTGAGGTGGGAATAGGTTGACTCGGCGCAGGAAGAGCTTGTGGACCTGGGCATCCGCATTCTTGATCGTGGCCGTGGAAGCTATGACTTTTGGCCGCACCTTCTTCCCATCCACCTCCCAGGTGCATAGTCGGTCGATGGCCGTCTCGTAGAGGCCAACGAGCGTACCAAGAGGCCCACTGATAAGATGCAACTCGTCCTGAATGATGAGGTCGGGCGGTCGGAGTGGAGTGTGTTCTGTCACCTTTGCAGGTTTCCAGCCGCCAGTCTTGGTCTTCGGATGCTGCGAACCGGGTCGCAGGTCTTCGAGTTCAGGAGAAACGAAACCATGCCTCTCGCATCGGCCATTAACCTGACCGAAGAGCATCTGCACTTCACCCTTCCAAGGCATTTGGGCGAACTTGTCCACGGTGGCGATCAACAACGAGGGCAGACGCCGGTAGATTTCCTCATCCACCACAACGACGGGCAACCCCTCTCCACCAGCCTGTCGTTTGCTGAAGAGACACTGGCCGAACTTGTCGCCGCAGTAGGTGTAGGTTCGGCACGGGCCCTGATTGAACGTCTGGGCGTCGAGGTGTTTGCCGATCTCGATGGCACTTCCACACCAGGGACAGTTTGTAAGCTGATAGGGAGTGCCGCTACCGAAAGCGCCAAACTTGTTGCCTCTGGCTTGCTTGATGGCCTCGTAGGAATCCTCCGTGCGGTTTGGTGTTGTTCGACGCCCAACCCAAAGGCCAATGCGGATTGGAGTCAAGCCCCAACGTGTGTCACCTTGTTCGAGTGCCTTGCGACGGATCGACTCACAGGCACACATCAATGCCGTTGCTCGCTGAAATTGCTGTATCGTCAGTAGACGCAGCGTGTATCGCATCAAGACGGCCACACCCTCGTCGCCTGATCGCCCTCCGACGTTGCCCTGCAACCGTCGGAGGGCGATTGTGTACGCCGTGAGTCCGAGATAGGCTTCAGTTTTGCCGCCGCCGGTATAAAAGAAGAGGAGGTCGGCGACGGCCTCTTGACTTGTGCTACGGTCGGGATGATCGAGCTTCGTGACGCTGGGAAGATTCAAAAGGATGAAGGCGATCTGGAACGGGTACCAGCTTCGGTTCTTCGGAATGTCGATGTCCTTATCGAAGTCGGGGCTTTCTTTCCGACGGATCAGTTCCGAATAGATGGAATGGGTCCGCTGTAGCCACATGGCCCGGTTCATGAACCGGAACGCCTCGGCCGCTTGCTCATCCTTCTCAATGAGAATCAAACCTTCTGTAATGCGTGCCAGCGTCTTCCGACAGTTGGCAAGGTTTGCCATCGCCGCTTCTTTGAACTCGGACAACCCTTCGTCTGGATCGCCGATCTTCGCTTCCTCCTGGCCGATCCATTCGCCATAGGCCGTGATGAGTGGACGCAGCTTCTCTTTGAAGTCTGCCTGTTCCGTTTCAGCTAGTTCCTTCATGTCGAGAACCAGACCTTCGAGTTTGCCGAAGGCTGGGTTCCTCTCGGCGTCCTCGACCGAAGGTGGTGTTGCCTTGCGGACTTCGTATTGTGGTACCACCTGCGTTTTCAACTCTACGGCCCGGTCGGTCGATTCATCGGACACCTTTGCCCGAACGCTGACTCCGTGGCCTACGGCAAACTCCTTCGTGTGCCGATACAGCATCCCCATAGTCTGCTCTTCGAGTTCCGCCGCCGGATCGGCGTTCTGGCTGCGCCGAAGTTGCATCTTCTGTGTGAAAATGGGCTTTCCATCCGGGGCATCCACAATCAGTTCCGGCTGGAAGACATAAGATTCGTCTTTGGGCCTGCTTTCCTCTTGTCCGTTCACCAGGAACAACGTCACGAAGAACTGATCACCCCGCTTGCGAATCTGGCCCTGAACGAACACGTCGGGGCTACGCCCATCGAGCATCAACCGTTTGACCGGGCCTTCTTTGAGTGGAATCTCTTGTTTGCCGCCATGCGGATACCGCTTCCAGACCCGAATGGGCTTGCCGGTTCGCTCGTTGATTTGATCCTCTCGCACTTCCCTCTTGTATTGACCCCATTGGCCGTGAACAGTGAGTGACTTGGCCGTTCCTTCTACACAGAACGTCATGCCGAAGGATGACGGCAAATTCGCTTTTGACACGGGCACGTCCTGTTCGGTTGTGCCTTCTTCGAGAGAGTCAGCCCCTCCTTCGGCCAGAGGATCGACCAGTGATTCGATGTCCTCGTCTTCCTCTTCGCCGGTCGGAGCAGAGGCGTCCTCGCCCCTCCGCTTGGCGGGGGCGAGGACGCCAACAAGGTATCGCTCTCGCACATTCCGCTCGATCAGTTCTTCACCTTCCCCACCAGCCGGGCCGAGAAGGTCGTGGATGACCATTTCTTCCAGCTTGGAGCGGAGTTGCATGTCGCTGAGTTCGGACTTGAGGACGTTACTCATCTGCGGATTCCTCTCTTGGCTGCGTGGGCAGAGGAGCAAGCTGTTTCACCTGGGATCGAAGGAATCCGCAGATGGCATTGTTCACGACCCGCTCGAACCAGCCGATTGGCGGGAACGGACGCTTTTCGCTAAGGATCGCATCAAATGCCTTCACAGGTACAGAAGTGGAAGGCCCGATAACGGCGCTGGCTGGGTAGGAGCGTCCGCTGTGCGTGGCTCCGCTCCGACTCTGGTATATCTCGCCAAGTGCCTTTTCGATTTCGTCGTCCTTCGGGCAGAACTCTTCCGGGACGATGAACAGATCGTCCTCACGGTTGATAGCCTCCCGGTTTAGGTTGTCGAGAAGGAACTTCCTGAACTTCCGACTGGACCAGGGGTTGTCTTTACAAGCCTCTAACGCAAGTCGCTCAGCAACCTCCTTGCCAAGTTTCTCAGTCTTGGTTGCATAGGCCACGAGAGCGCTTTTCGAGGCGATCTTCCCGTTCGTGTTCGGTTCCCAGGCTTCGAGAACCGCTCCGGCAATCGTCTCGGCGGCAGAAATGAAGAGTTGGTAGCACATCTCTGGCTGGGATTCAATCCGTTCCATCGCCGATGCGTACAGCCTCGCAGCCCGGACGATGGCAGGTGCGACTCCCAGTTTTGGAAGAGCCAGAAGCGTCCCCATGATCTCAGTAGAGTCAAAGGCAAGTTGGGGAGGAGCGTAACTCTTCACCTCGACATTCTCTCGCCCGTATAGGAAATGAAGTGGTCGTTCTTTCCAGTGGGACATCCTCATGGTGGTCACGGACGGAATCGGATAATCTGCCAGGATCGGGGGAACATGGATGCAGTCATACTGCTCTCGGAGTTTGACTGAGACGGTGACTAAGCGGCGGCAGAGCAGCGTCAGCAGAGCGGCCACATCTGAAGCGATCTCTGAGTCGGGATGATACGAATGTGAGATACTGCCATCGGTCTCGCTTTCCAGTGGAGCGATGAATCGCAGAGCGAGTTCTTGGGGATAGTCGTCATACGGGCGGCTGGCGACGAGTAGTTCGACTGGTAAGCTGAGTAGGATTCGTGCGCCGTCGCTGTGGCTCCAGTCGCCCATGAAGTGTTTAGGGTAGAACATTCCGCTACAGATTAGTCGATACTCGACTCGAACCGAATCCTCATCGAGTCGAGGTTCAAACCGAACTTCCGACTTCTCATCGACGTGAATTGCGTCTTCAGCTTTGTCCAGATAGTCGAGAATGTGCATTGCGCCTCCTCGGTCGTTCTCCTTAATCGAATAGCGGTTTCTGATCGGACAAGGCAGAAGACGCCACTCGTTTCTTTCGCCCTCGAAGCGCCTTCTTCTTCTCATGCAGCCCCTGACGGACTTCTTCCTCGTACCGTTCGTGATTGAGTTTCAAGAGTCGCTGCAAGACCTCACGACGGGCTTCTTCGCAAATCGTGTAGCGGAGGCCCTGTTTGGTCTCGTGAAATCCGTGTCCCAGGTCAAGATCGGCCCAGTCGTAGGCGGCGGCTACGGCGTTGTCCATCTCGACGTGGAGTTCTCGGAGTTTCTGGATGTCGGAGGCGGTTTCATCGGGATCGTGGAAGCGGTTGTAGGTTTTGGTTAGACCCTCTTGGCGGTCGAGCATGAGTTGGCGGCGGTGTTCGTGGTACTGCTCCCCGGCCCCAGCAATCTGGAACCGTTCGTCGTGTTCAGGAGGGAAAGGAAATGTCTCGAAACAGTCGGAAGGTGTGTAACGTGGCCGGGTTTCAAGGCTGGCTCCGTATGCTAGGGCCCACCAGCAATGAAGATCGCTTTGGAGTATTCCAAAGGAAAGCCAGTCATCAAAGGCAAATACAGGCGAGGTCTGATCGTAAATCCAACCATTTGGCACGAAGGCAAGGGCGTGGTGCTTGCTCGTGAGTGCCTTCACAAGGACGTGACGGTTGCCGCTTATGGTCGAATAGAGCGCAGGCCGAGGGCGTTGGTGTAGCCACCACTTCTCTCGCATACGTTTCTCACTGACCGTCATCCGATATGGTTTGACTAAGCGCTCAACGATCTCAAAGCACTCGGGATAACGTCGTGCTTCTTCTTCCGTACGGCCTCCAAAGTTAATGACAAATCGACTGGGCGATTGTGATGGGGAACTATTGAGGTCATCCCCGTTTATGTATGGGTGGATAACTTCGGCATTGGGTTGGTTTCGGGCAATCAACTCTTGAGCCTGCTCTGGGGATAAGACAAAACCCTGGCCATATACGACTGTGCCGATGAACGCTTTGTTAGCATTCTGACGGAGACGGTTTGGAGGCCCACTTGCCGTTGCCTTCTCCGTGAGGAATGGTGTGATGTTCGTGACTTCCGTTCCATTCAGGAAGTGCGTGCCATTCCAGCCGCCTTTGTAGCCCCAAACCTGAGCCACTTCGAGGCTCGCAGACCCCGGCCACTTTCCGCTGCGGACTGCTCTGGGGATTGACATACCCCATTCAGCAAGTTGATCAAGGCCGACTTCACGAGTGTCACCCTCTGCAATCGTATTGGTTGCCAGAAGTCCGTAGTCACCTTTCGTCGAAAGTAGGTCAGCCGTGCGCAGAAAGAAGTAAGCGCACAAATCTGCGTTTCCTCGTTTTCCTTGTGCGAGATAATCCACAAGATAGTTGCGGTAGTCTACTCCTAGCGAACCCGTAATACGTTTCCCACCTTGAAACGGTGGATTGCATAGTAATACGCTAAAACCTCCTTGATCAAAGACCTCTGGAAACTCCAAGGGCCAATGGAACGTCCGTTGACATCCAACTTCCTGCAATCGTCTCGCCGATTCTCGATCCAATTCCTCTACCGGCAAGTCCTTGAACTTGAACTCAACATCCCGAAGAGTGTCACTCAGTTCCCGCTCCCGCTCGGATTGGGACATCGGTTGCCAATGGACGGCAATCAGATGATCTGCGGCGTATGCGAGTCGTCGAATCTGCTCGTCAGCGTTTTTGAGCATCAGCGTCTTCTGTTCCGTATCCTCCACGTTACTGTCGAATCGCTCTTCGATTTGGCGACGTAGCAGCCGCACCGTATCGAGCTTCTTTCGGATGGCCTCTTGTGCAAACTCCAACTGTGCATCACCACCGTTCAATGAGAACTGTTCCAACTGCTCAATACTACTGATCCCCACCAACGAATCACCACAACGAATGGCATGGTCGAGGAACGTGAACGGCATATCTTTCGCCAGCGTCAAAAGCCACAGGCTCAGCTTCGCCATCTCACAGGCCAAAGGGTTCTTATCAACACCGTACAAACAACGACCGGCAACAATGCGACGGGCATAGACAACACGCTCATCTAAGTCTTTTGGTATCAACATCTCGCCCGGCTCGCCGCTCGACGGCTCGCCGTGCGGGGTGATGCGGATTGACGTGGGATGTTGCTTCTCAACTTCGTCCCACGCCTCCATGAGCCGTTCACTCATGTAACGGCACGCTTGAACCAGGAAAGCGCCACTACCACATGCCATGTCGCAGATGTTCAAATCCAACAGTTCTTTCGCCGACCGGCGCTTCCACTCCTCTTTGGGTTTCCCTTCGGCGGGCCCTTCATAGACAAGTGGTTCCAGCGTGTATTGGACGATGGGCCTTGTAAGTTCAACAGGCGTGTAATGCGTCCCGCTACTCCGACGATCCGTTCCTGCGGTGACATAGACACTTCCCTGGGGAATGACGACCGGACGGCCAAAAGTGTCGTCCCGAACCAAACCGGCGAAAGGTTTGACCCTTTCCCATAGTCCATGATCACCGCCGCAAGCAGCCTGGAAACGATTGGCGTCCACGGCCTCCAATTCGACATTGAGGCCGTTACGCAGAGCACTGGGGGAACGCCCCGTTTCCTTTTTCAAAAACTTGAGCAGTTGGTCATCACCCTTCTCCCGCTCCGACTCCAACTTCGAGAGGAGGATTTCCGGTTCTTTGTCCTTGGCTCCCCCGAAACCCAACACCGGCTCTGGGGCACGTTTGGCCGTGTGATCCAACAACCCTTCATAGACATGGCCGATCTGCTCGATGTCCAAGGCCCGGAAACTTAGTCGCCGCTTCTCGGCTCCACCACCGCCAGGAATCCGCATTTCGAGCAGTTGGAGGGCTTCGAGCAAATGAAGCACTGTGCGGTTATCGACCGGCAATGGATCGGCAGGTGTATCCCGCCAGGACGTTTCTGACTGACGACCTTCAAGAAAGGGGAAACGGTCGGGATCGAACAGGTGTCCCCCGTAGGCGGGCAGATTGAAGCGGTCGTGGGAAACGCCGCCATGAACCGCCCGGAAGGTGGAGAGCAAACGGCACCAAGCGTCGTGGCGGCGCTCAAGGACCTCTTCACCGTGTTGGTCGGAGGTTTCTCGAAGCTGTTTGCCGAGTGAGGATACGGAGTAGTTCGACGTGTAAAACTCATCGTCTGTCGGAAGAAGAGGGGGTTCTTGTTCTTCGGCATAGAACGAAAACACCAACCGCATCATCACTGTCAGCGCCGCTTCGTAGAGTACCGGTTCAGTGACGTTGGCCAGAAGTTTCCGGTCGTGATCCTGGTCGGCACGGTCGAGGGTTTGGACTAGGATTTCGACGGCGCTGCGGACTTGGTAGCCAAGCTGATCGGTAACTTCCTGTTGGTTCTCGGCGCTCTCCTTGAGCATCGCTTCGAGCGTCTGGTCGTCGGGAACACCAAAGAATCGCTCGACCGACAACAGACTACGGAACGCCCGCAGAGTGATCGGCTCTTGGAGCCATAACCAACCGTACCAAGAGGCAAAGCCGGTCGTTTCACCCCTCGGCGCATCGACGAGCATCCAGTGTTCGCCGTTTGTGATGAGTCCGAGCCGGATGTTGGTGCTGTGAAGCAACTCCATCATGCGTGTGCTGGGCGATGCCTTCCACGTCTTGCCTGCGATCGGCTTCTCCAAATCCTGTGTGGCTGGGTAAGTCTTCACGAGCATTCGGTTCGTGCCGCCGTTAGGTGCCCGTACTACGAAGTCGGGCCACAGGATTTCACCGTGTTCGGCAACGGGGAGCGACAGTGATTGTGGGCGGGCTTGACCTTCGGCAACGACCTGTTTATCGAGTTCCAGCAGATCGTTCAGAACGTGCTTGATCCATTCGTTGTGGATGGCCGGGTCTTTCCATTTGTCCTCCCACTCTTCGTAGGCCATCTTCAATGTGCGGAACCGCTCTGGATCGTGAGCCTCCAGGCCCGTGTTGAAGTGCTTGAGCAGCACCGGCATACTCAAGAATGGGCCGGACTGCTCGACCAGTGAAAGCCATTCAGCATGGTGGCGGGCTATGGACATGGGTACTATTTGGCAAGAGTCAACCACTTACTTCGTGACTTGCAACTGCCTTCCTGAGCGCTTTCTGAAGCAGTAATAGCGTTTCTCGATACGTGTCAGACGCAAGACGTGTGCTCCAGAGTGGGCAGTTGTTCTCCCCGTCAACCTGGAAGCCAACTTTGCATGGCACATCCGGCAACTCTGTCACCGTCGCCGTTGAATGGGTAATCACCGTTTCCTCTGGTTCTTCGTCGGTTGGTGGCCCAAACCGTGCCCAGAATCCGGCTAAACAGCTACGTTGCGTGCTGCTTGAACTCGAAGAACCCCACTTGAAACGCCCGCACCAGGAGCCGCAAATGCTCCGAAACTGCCAGCCGGTCTCCCAAATGATGTGCATTGAAAGGTTTGCAGGGTCATCGACATCGCCAATGAGCCGACAGATGGTTTCTACTTCGAGGCGGAAGAGCGCCGTCATCATGACGTATGCCAAGGCAGTTCCCACAGCGAGTCCAAGCATGCCTTCAGCCTGTGCCTGAACATACGATGTTTCCTTTGCAGTTACCGATAACACCTGTTGGAGAGTCTGGTCATCAACCAGTGCGAGCCAGGGGTGGTAATCGAGGAGGCCGTGTAGTGTACTTCCAACGATGAGCGCAAACCATGCTCGTTCCGTGAGTTTGTTCATATCCTTCCGCATTCGCCAAAACTCCTGCACGCTACTCTTGGAGGGTGCATGCAAGTGACTCCAGAAACGCAGTCCAGCAACCTCTGCTTTCGCTTGTGCGGACAAAGCATCCTCAAATAGTCTAACTGCCACCGATGGATATGTAATCAGCAGCTTCTCCAGATGTTGCCGTTCCCACAACCGCACCTTTGGCCGTGGGTGCTCTTCCTGCCATTCATGAATCCAGTCCTTCGTTGGATTGCTGAATTGGGTATTCGTGGCAATGATCAGAATATCCAGGTCTTTCCGGGCTTGAGTGTTCAACACCGACTCCTTCACGGCGCTAGGTTCCACAGTCTGCCCTCGACCTTTGGCTTCAACCCACCAGTGTTGACGTTCACTCTCGCCGTCAGGAGTGGGGCGAGCGAAAACCGCTTCGATGTCCCGTCCCTGGTCAGATGCGCCGTGTCCCTTTCCACCCCTCCGCCACTCAAGCTCTTCTGCGCCCATCTCGGCCAACAGCCAGTAAAGGCATTCTTCAAGGTCTACTCGCTTGAGAGTGTCCCAAGGAATGTTACTCGGAATCACCAACGGTCTTGTCACTGATTCACCCCCTCCTCATCCTCTCCGGCACCAAAAACGTCACGGCCACCGGAAACATTCGAGGTTCCGGGTTCGCAAAGCGTGCTCGGATTGATTCGGTTTCTCGTTTGATCTCTTCGGGAATCTGTCGCACCCGCTCCCGAAGAGAATCCATGTTCCGTTCGAGTTGTTCCCGCTCGGGGTCTTCCCAACCCTCAAACGTCATCTGTTGCAGCTCTGGATCGTCCAGCTTGTCTTCGATAGTCTTCTTTAGCTCGGTCAGGATGGCTTCAATATCGGCGATCTCTTTCTTTTCCCGGTCAGCCAGGGCCTTCTGCAAACCGGATGTCCGATCCTTCATCCGGGCTTCGAGGGCTTTGGCAAGGGCCTCGGCGTGCTTCGGATAGAGGTTCAAAAGGGCCTGCTTCATCTCCGGGGATGGTTCCTCGGCCATCCCCGCCGCCAGAGCATCTTGAACCTGCCCCACACGGTCAATTCGGGCGAATCGGCCTTCACGTAACAATCCACCAGCCGAGATGATTTCCTCGTGCAGTCGGTGACAATCACCACCAATGACCACCAGGCGGGCATGGGCGATCATCGCCGGGTCACGCAAGAGCGAATCGGGAACCAAACGAGCCGTGATGCGATTGAGCAGCTTCTTACTCTCCGTAGACCAGACTTCGGCTCGGAGGAGTCGAAGGCACATCTGAACGAGACGGTGATTGAGGTGCGCCAGTACCACATCGTCCCGCCCGTCGATCAAGTGGTGGTCAAAAACAACGGGGCGGATGTCTTCGGTCAAGGGATGGGCCAAACCGTCGTAGCAAGCTGCCCAGCTTCCATCAAGTGATGGAAGAGCAAAAGCCTGGATCGTCTTTCCGGATACCTTATCCTTGACTTCGACATGCTTGAGCGGTGGCTTCCCCGCAACCTCCAATGCGACTTCAACTACCTTCTGGATGTTCTGGGGCGAAAGTCGGAGTTCCCGTTGCGTCTCGCCAAGCTGGTCTTTCAGGCGTTGAACCTGGGCCTGCAAGTCCCGCTCGAACTTCAACATCTCCCGAACCGGCTCGGCATCCTTTTCCGCCCTGCTCGTATCGAGCTTCTTACGGCGTCCGAGCATGGCCTCCTCGACCTGCTCGGCGATCACTGGCCCGACCTTGCCCAGGTCTTCACGGATTGTCTCGACCTTCTTTGCTGCAATCATCAAGAATTCAAGATCGCCCTCCAACTCACCAGCCGGAATGTCCTGCCCCAAGCGTTCCCTCTCCTTGTATCCTTCGCCAACAAAGTGGTAGATGCGAACCTCTTTGGCCTTCTGACCGTGCCGGTCAATGCGACCGTTGCGTTGCTCCATTCGGTTCGGGTTCCACGGGATTTCGACGTGGATCAACTTCGAGCAGTGATTCTGAAGATCAATGCCTTCCGACGCCGCATCGGTAGCCAACAAGATACGGACTGGATGAGCCGAAGGATGGGCTTGAAACGCTGCCTTGATCTTCTCTCGATGATCCGTGTCCATTCCACCATAAAGTGTAAGCAGTCGTTCATCGCTGGCTCGAAACCCCTCGTATGCCAGTCGTTCCTGCAACCAGTTCTGTGTGGCACGGTACTCTGTGAAGATGATGACACGTTGATCTGACCATTTGCCGCCAGGACGGATGTTTTCCTTGAGCCACTGGATCAGCACTTGGGCTTTGGAGTCGGGACGGGACACAGCCTTCGTCGCCCAATCCTTCATCTGCTTGAGGAGTTCCTTTTCCTCACTGGTGGGTTCACGGAAGAGGCAGGTGGCTGTATCAACGGCGTCGTCAGTCGCCGCTTCGTATTCAACATCGTCGGCATATTCCTCGTCCACCCTGTCGATCTGCCGTTGAAGGATGCCAACGGTCGGTCTTGAAGCCCTCTTCTTCCTCTTGGCCGTGGACAGAGACTCCTCGTGCTTTGCCAGGGTCGTTGCGAAAGCGGCAGGACACGAGAACAACCGCTTCTTCAACGTCTTGAGAACGAACTCGGTGGCGAACTTCTCGGTGTTGTCCTCGGCTTGGCTGCTCCGAAGTTGGGTGTATCGCTTCAAAGCAGCATGGACGGCTTTCTCCTCTTTCGTGTACGGAACCTCCAACGGCTCCAATTCTCGCTCGGGAAACTTGGCAAGGCCATCGAACCGGACGAACTCGGATTTGAGGCGGCGAACCATGACCGTAGCGAGTTGCTTGCGGTCGGGCATGGTGCCACGGGCAAACCGTTGATCGTCTAGCAGTTCTAACAGTGCTGAAAAACTCTCGATGTATCCGTTGTGCGGCGTAGCTGTCAGGAAGAGCTTGTGCTCGAAGTGCGGCACCAGAACTCGCATCGCCTGGGTCCGCATCGAATCGGTTGCATACTTGCCCCGACCCGAAGGAGCAACATTGTGGCACTCATCAACAACCAGGATGTCGTAGCGCCTGGGATAGATCGACTCACCTTCTGGGGGCAACGTCTCCCGGAACAACCGAAGGGGTCGCTCCCGTTTGATGAAGTCGATGGACGTGATGAGCCGGGGAAAATGTGTCCAGGGATTAGCGTGGATGCCCCGATCCCGCCGCAAACGCCTCATTAAGTCGCTATCAACGATGCGGAACTCAAGGCCGAACTTGTCCCTCATCTGATCCCGCCACTGCACCTGCAATCCGGCCGGGCAAACGACGAGGATACGCCGGGCTCGATGCCGAATGATGAGTTCGAGTTTCACCATGCCCGCTTCGATGGTCTTTCCGAGCCCAACGTCGTCGGCAATCAGCAAGCTGACCCTGGGCATCTGGACGGCACGAACAACGGGATCGAGTTGATACTCCTCAATGTCAATGCCGGAGCGGAAGGGTGACTGGACGTTCTTCACGTCGGCCGAAGACGCCGCTCCCCACCGGACGGCATCGAGAAACGCATCGAGCCTTTCGGGATCGTCGAAGCCGGTGGGTTCGGGCAAAGCCACCTTCTCGATGACCTGCGCCCCCGGCTCAAGCTCCCAAATGACCTGCAACTCCTCGCCCAGGGCATCGTCCTCGACGGAAGAAAGGGAAACAAGGTGTTGAGCCTCGGTCCTAGAGGTCTTGAGCAGTTGTTCGGGCAGGGTGCTCCTAGCCACTTCATTCACGACGTAATGCCGCTGCCGGACGGTGACAAGCTGACCTTGCTCTGGTGGAGCCGCCATCGCTCATCCCCAATATAAAGAAGAGGGCCCTCAAACCGGCAATTCTACCCCTGCGGGGGACCGGCGGCAAGCACCCCGAAGAACCACATGGGTTATGAGTGAATGGGGAAGATGGGGGGTGACAAGGTGTTGTCAGGGGATAACTGCGGGCAGTCATTGTTCGACCTGCTGTGTCCGTCCCACCGCAGAATTCCGTTGCGAAGACCACTCCCACTGTTCATCCGCTGGGCACCCCGCATTCACCCATGCCCTGAGTTCGTCGTGCCCCCATCGGACGCACTGGCCGATTCGGATAGGCTTTGGCATCCTTCCTGTCGTGCTGCGAGGCCCGCTGCCTTTCGGTCTGGATGACGCCTTGGGGGAATGCTTCTCCCAACAGTCCGGCAATTGTCCCTACAGCTTGATCGTCCAGCGTGATGTCGATTTGTAAATGGATCGTTCTCATGTCGTGTCTCCGTTTGTCGTTGGCATTGTTGGAAAAGGGGGCTCCCAACAAGTTCAGCAAGATGGCTGTGCTGTAGCAAGCCCCTGGCCCAGACGGGCATTCCCGCCCAATCCTGAAAACGTCGCAAATGGGTGAGATGTGGTTCTGCCGTTCAGAACTTGGGAAATAATTCTCGGATTTCTCGGTGAGAATTGAGTCCTGCTGACTACATATAGATGGAGACGTTTGATAAGGAGGTAGAATGGTAACGCTCTACACGACAGAGGAACTTGCCGAGTTTATCGGAGTTCCGTACAAGACCGTTTGGTATGCGTTGATTACCGGACGCATCAAGGAAAGCAAGAGGATTGGAAGGTTCAGGCTCTTTGATGACTACGATGTGACCGAGGTTCAACGATACTTCAACGACCGAAAGAAAGGGAAAGAAACATGAACATCGAAGGAAGGGGAAAAGAGCACATCCCCTCGCTTGTAGCGAGGGGATGTGCGTGTAGGCAGTCTGTTTTTTTGGTGATCAGAAACTTACAAGGAGGTCAAATTGACCAACAATATATTTATCCAGCAGCACGCTGGAAAACACACACATAATCCCGAAAACGGCCATCTGACACGGCATCAAATGCAGTGGTACTGTCAGTGGATTCGGGATCGGTTGCTCAACCGAATTGATGCGTATGTCACTTTCGATCGCTGGGGAAAAAAGTATTCCCCGATTGATTTCGACCGTGATCCCACAAAGAAGAAACCACTTACACCGAACGATATTGTCCGTCATATTGTGGGCGACCAATCGATAAGCCTCTACGCAATCGGCCAACTCGACACGGAGCAGGAAAACCGCTCCAAGTGGGTGGCATGGGACCTGGACAATCATGGAGCAAGTGAAAAAGTCCTGGGGCAAAATGCGCATTACGCCCAACTTCTGGCAGATAGACTTCGACATGAGCTAGGGTTCGATCCCCTGGTAGAATCGTCTGACCTTAGAGGCGGGTACCACATTTGGGTCCTGTTCGATGACTTCATTTCCTCGGCTTTGGCGTATCGGTTCTCCCGGTGGGCCGTGGAGAAATTGTGCGATTGGCGGGACGTCTTGTCGGAACCGCCAGAGTGCTTTCCGAAGCATGACCGTCTGACGGGAAGCCGTAGGTACGGAATATCCCTTCGGGCACCCGGCCGTCATCCGAGACATGATGGTGTTTGGTCAGCGGTGTTGCGTCGAGACGAAAGCTGCTATGCCCTTTGGCCCAAGGCGATTGACGAAATGCTCACGTATCATGGCGACACGGCCAGCAGGATACCAGAGGAAGCAAGACGTTTTCAGGTCTCGGTACGGAAGGATTACGTGCGCCCGGATCGCACACTGATGTCCGAGTTGTACGGGTCCCAGCTAACAACAACCGCCCCAAACACCGTGCAAGAGATATTCAACCAGTCCAATGAATGGGAGGATATTCTGGAACCCCACGGTTGGACAATCACGCAAAGGGTTGGGGATACGACGTATTGGCAGCGACCCGGAAAGCTCGGTAACGGCCATTCGGCCACTACCGGCCATTGCGGCGATCTGATGTACGTCTTTTCCAGCGCCGCCTACGGTTTCGAGCCCAACGAGGCGTACTCAAAGTTTGGAGCACACGCAATTCTCAACTTCGAGGGTGACTACGAGGCCGCCAAGGCAGCGATGCTCACCTTCTGCGAGGACGAAGATGGGGGTGCCAATGACCTGGACTGACACAGAGAGACTTGTAACGCAGGAGCGAAGCACGGCCGATCCTTACCGGTTCAATCGCAACGCCCAGCGTTTTATCGACTACTTGTGCGACAAGTGGGCATTTCCGCTTTACTTCCGTGATCGGTTCTACACGTATGACGGAACTCGATACGTGGAAATCGAAAATCTGGCTCACTTGATCCGCACATTCTTCAAGGAAAAAGACCTACCCCAATCCAACCACATGATTCAGAACGTCAAGCCGATCGTGGAGAATTATGCGTACAGGGCAAGCCATGAGTACGGTGATATGCCATTTTATGCGGGCGACGACAAGGAGTTTCCGTCTGCCAGCACCATCATCGCCTACGAAAATGGTCTGCTCGACCTGGAACGGTACCGAGAGGGTGATTACACGCTCCTTGCGCACACGCCGAAGTGGGTTAGCACGTTCTGTCTGCCCTACAGGTTCGAGCCAACGGCCGAGTGTCCACTGTGGCTAGAATTCCTGAACGACGTGTTCGAGAATGACCGACAAAGGATTGACCTGTTGCAGGAATGGTTCGGGTACTGTGTTACGTCGGACATTAGCCACCACAAGGCGCTGGTCAAGATTGGGCCGCCGAGGGCTGGTAAAGGAACAACCGACGTTGTGCTACAAGCAGTTGTTGGAGAGGACCATGCGACGGGCTTCAATCTCCACTACTTGGCCGACAAGTTCGGTCCAAGACGCCTGGAAGGGAAGCTAGTCGCCTTCGTTGGTGAGGTCAATCTAGCCAACAGCCGGGACAAGTATCGTATCCTGGAAACCTGGAACAGTATCATTGGAGGTGATCCAATCCCCATTGAACGGAAAAACAAGGATGAGTCACCATCGACGGTGCTTCCGACTCGGTTTTCCATTTCGTGTAATGAGATGCCGTCGTTCGTTGATCCGACCGGAGCACTGTCCGCACGGCTCTTGATCCTCAATTACGACAAGTCGAATGTAGGCCGTGAGGACCGTTCACTTGCAAAGAGGTTACTTGCGGAAATTGTGGGGATAAGCAACTGGGCCCTTCAAGGTTACGTTCGCCTTACAAAGCAGGGTGAGTTCACCTTGCCCGAAAAAATGACGACTCTCTCTAACCAGTTTCGTAGGGACAATTCACACCTGTTCGCTTTCATGCAGGATTGTCTTGTTGTCCACGGTTCATTGGACCCAGGAAACCTTGATGGGGTCAGGATCACAGATGATGAAGTGGAATCGCATAGCGTTGAGTTGCAGGATGCGTACTCTGCGTGGTGTATGGAGCACTCGGTGGACCCCAACTTCGCTTGGTTTGGACGAAGCATCCGGGCGATGCTTCCGAAAATCCAGACGAAGCGGGAGAACCGCAAAGTGGAGGACCCTTATGGTGGAGGCATCAAGACCCGTAAGGTAATAGTCTACTTTGGGATTGGCCTCGCTCTGTGAGGGCGAGATGCGTTTCGTTAGCCGTGTTGCCCCCACCCCGGCGATTTCGCCGGGGTGGGGGCTCGTGCTTTTCCTGACGCTGTTGTCATGTAGGGTATGTTGGTGTGCCTGGACAGGCAAGACAGGCATTTTCTATTTCGGGCTTAACTGACATGCGCAAGTTAAAGATAAGATAGGAAATGCGTGTCTTGCGTGTCCAACACTCCACCTACATCCTTGGATAACAGAGCAACCAGCCTGTTCGCCAGGAGTTGTGGCCGGTGGATAGGCGAACGCCCCGGAAGCCGTTCAATAGAACGAGCCTCAAAAACCGCCCCGCTCTCGGAGAGCGGGGCGGTTTTTTCGAGGAAAACAACACCATCAGCACTGACAACGACTGCCAAGAGACCGTCTTGAGCCCTGTTGGGGGAGGCTCCAGCAATAGTGAACGGCGTTCTGTTCATTGGTCATCCCCACACCAAGGAGCCGTTGCGGTAATAACAGCCTCCACCCCGATGCCACCGCATCGGGGTGGAGGCGTTCGCCCAACCCAAATCCGACACGTGTCGGATTTGGGTTGGGCCGTCACCAGCCCAAGTAGTCATACGGTACCGTATAACATGGCTCCAGCTTCGGCATATTGAACAAGAGGATCACGGCCGGGTGACTCACGCCGGGAAACCCATTTCTCGGCAAGAACACGAACGAAGTGATCGGTGGCTTGCTCAACAACCAGTCGTAGTCGCTGGTATGCGTGTAATTGCCATACAGGTAGAGTGCTGAATGCACAACGACGGCTGGTGTCCCCTCTGGGACTACTTCAAAGATGCGAAGGGTGAACTTCCGTGCTTTGCCCCCGCTGAATGGCGGGTTACAGAGCACCATCTCTACGTCCGGCAAGACCTCCTTCTGGTCATCGAAATCCTTCTTGGCCCGTTTCTCGAAGTTGATCCACGTGGTTTCCTTCCATGGCTGGGACATGCGGTTGTCCAGCCCAGCGCAAGGATCAAGGCCAACCTGGGGTTGGTAGTGCGGCCAAATGAGATCGTAGAGATACTGGCAAAGGCCATGTGGTGTTGGCGTATTGTCGCCGTCGGTGGCGGAACGCATCAGTTTCTCAAAGGCAATGATCTCTCGAAACCTCATCGGAGTTCCCTCCTCTATGATTAAGGTGATACCACTTGCGGGAAAGCGGAGTAGCCCTAGTCGCATGACATGCGATTTCTGTGGACTTTCGCTTAACCGCATCTGGCGGTCTATCCCGCAACAACCTCTGGGGAGCAAAGCTCACGGAGAGCTTGTAGCTCTGCAATCAGTCTCTCGATGGCGAGGACTAGTGGTTCACGGGATTCACCCAATTCGTCTAGCTGCTCCTCCCATTTCTCCACTTTGTCTCGCATGGTCTGCATTGCAGAAATCATCTTTCGCCGCTTACTTTCCGGCTTCCCCTTTGGACTACTTTCGGCAAGGGCTTTTGACAGACTCTTGCCACGCAGATCAGCTTCACTCTTGTAGTGGCGGGCAATCTGCATGGCCCGCTGCGCCCGTCGCTCTTCAATGCCGTGATCGTCGAGCCACTTGAGCCATTTACCGTGTTGCTTCTCCTCGGCGAGAAGAACGCTGCCCAGGCGGAAGTACAGGACGGCAACATCCTTACTGAGCTTGTACTGCTCGCCTTCATTTGCTGTGATGTCCGAGTTAAGCTGCTTGATGAGTGCTGTCTTCTCGGCATCCGCCATCTGGGAATAGGCGTTAGCATCGACAACCTTGACGGGCCCCGCCTCTTCGAGGTTGTGCGGAGCCTCGACAGTAGCATTAGCTTCCGCTTCTTCGGGGCTAGTTCCGCCTTTAACCGTAACCTGCGTCTCCTGCGTAGTGACCTTCGCAGTGTCAGCCTTCCCAACCCGTTCGGTGGCTGTTTGGTCTGACTTCTTGCGACCGCTCGTATCTCTCTTGGTAGTGGACATGATTACCTCCTTCCACTAACAGTGACCAAAAAACGAACTGCATGTCCGACACGTGTCGAACTAGCTACTGCCCCGAGACTAGCTGACGGAGCAGTCGGAATAACCCGGAGCAAAAAAGCTCCTTGAGGAGTTAGACGGAGCACCGAACGGAGCAGGTATGAGAGAAGAAGGTGCAAACAGCCAGAGACAAGTGCAAGATGTGGTTGGACTCTCTGGGGGTATAACACACGAGGCCAACTCTTGTGGCAGGTCGTGGACTCAAGAACAGGCGTTCTTTGCTTGAGGCTTGTCGTGTTGAGCGATTAACTTACCGTGATGCCAATGAACACCGTTTCGTACACGCTCAAAGACAACTTGAGCTTCCTTCTGATTCTTTTTCAAATCAGTCACCGCACTTGAAAGAGTCCTCTTTGACGCATACTTCCAATCATCGCCGTTGGCAAGAATATCTCGATGACGCTCACGTGAATTGACCCGTCTGTGCTCAGCTAAACTGCCCCACTACTTGGAAAGAAGAAGGGGCTTCGTTCTTTCAAGTAGTCGTTTGAAGATGCGGTGTGCAGCGACTCTGCGT
>Ga0180432_10001699_pt1 | contig 34323 bp, 27 predicted proteins | sample SS_ome_10_FD_132414 | JGI IMG/M metagenome (GOLD analysis project Ga0180432, IMG submission 132414) | Hypersaline lake sediment archaeal communities from the Salton Sea, California, USA - SS_1_MS_2 metaG | ecosystem: Environmental > Aquatic > Non-marine Saline and Alkaline > Hypersaline >... | reverse complement strand
GTGACGCCTTCATACTCACCGACGATTACCAGGTGGCCAGCGAGATCGCGTTCTACTGTCCGGGCAACCCGGAGGTGTACTGCGTTCAGTCCGCACTGGGCGACCGCCTCAGCCAGTACGACATCTGGCCCAATCCCGTGCGGGAACCGGAGCGGTTCATCGGCCGGCCCTGTGTCTACGTGGGCAGGCTGAGGGCGGAACTGACCGGGGAGGGCAACGGCGGGCAGGCCGCTCTGCCCGGCATGCGGCGCGTGAGGACGGTGGAGCACGCCGTTCGCGGGCATCCCCTCCGCGTCTGGTCGGTGTACGTGTGTGATGTCTTCGCCGGGTTCCCCGCGTCGGGCCCGGCCGGACCGAGGAAGTTCTAGGGCGAGTGCTGACCATGACCCTGCACCAATCGAGGGATACCGGGCGAACGCCCGACGCCGCTCGGCCGGAGATCGCGAACGGCGTTCCCGACTGGGGATACTCCCGAAGACCCTGGCTGGCGCGGTACGCTCCCTGGGGGCTGGGTGCCCTTCTGCTGCTCGCGGGGCTGCTCGGCGTCGACCGCTGGTTCTACGAGTCCGTGTCGTTGCGGCTCAACACCGAGAACCCGTTGGACCGCGATTTCTACCAGATCACCAAGCCCTTCTGGCTGTTGTGCCGGATGTACTCGCACGTTGCCGGCGGCATGGTGGTGTACTTCGCCCTGGTGGCGTTTCACAAGCGCGGCTTGCGGTATGCCAACGCGGCGCTGGTGGGGGTATTGACGGCCGCGTTGCTGGTCAACGTCGCCCAGGGGGCGATCGGTCGCCTGCGGCCCAACACGGGGGATTCGCAGTGGGCCTTCGCCGAGCCGCTGGAGGGCCTGACGCAGGGGATGCCGTCGGGCTTCCCGTCGGGTGAGGCGGCCACGGCGTTTGCCATGGCCGTGACCCTGAGCCGGGCCTGGCCCCGGGGCGGGCGGTGGTTCTACGCCCTGGCATTCCTCGCGTCACTGGCCCGCGTCCTGCCCGGAATGCACTACCTGACGGACGTCGTCGTCGGCGCCATGACGGGTACCGTCCTCACCCGTCTGTTCTTTGACGTGGGCTTCCGCCTGCACGGTCAACTTGAAGAACGCATCCTGCGGCTTCGCACCGCCGTCCGCATCACTGCCTGCCCGGACGACTGACCCTCCGCGAGTGGGCGAGGGCCAGTCGTGATTCTCTTGGATCGCGGACGATCGCTGCTCTGAAGAACAGAGCCGCCCCGGGCCGCAGACGCCGGCGGGCCACCCCGCGATCAGAACCACGAGCGTAACCGAGCGACCTCCACGTGTCGGTCCCGGTGCCGCCAGCGGCGTCAGGGCGACTCGAGCGAGGTCAGCCGGGCTGTTGGCCTGGTCTTGCGGCCCGGATCCTCCAGCGGCCACGACGCCCACACACGGCAAGCCGGCTGCCATCCGCACCGATCCCCACCCGGATGGCCGGCATATCGTCCGACCTGAATCTCGAGTTGCCTCCGGTCCGTACCATGATGCGGGCTGGACGCTCTTCGACGGACCGGGTTCCTGCCCCGGAGGGGCAATCCGAGAGCAGCCCAGCCTTTCAAGGCTGGGATGAACCGCCCTGGAGCGTTTGCGAGTCCCGGAGGGACGACTGAGGACGCCATGGCCCGATCTACCCACCGCCGGACGCATCCGTCCCTCCGGAACGGTATTTCCTTCTGCCCACTCGAGCCAGTCCAGGCGTGCCGGGGCTGGGCTGCCTTCGGCCTGCTCCTTTGGGGCAGAACGGCGGAGCGCTGCACCGACCTCTGTAGGTCGCCCGGCTCACCCGCCGGAGCCAGCAGGATAAGCATTTCGTCCGATAACGGAATTCTTTGGCACACCGGCGCAGCGATTCGGCCCCGGCCGCGTACAGCCCGTTGCGGAGCAGTTGGAGGCCGACGCCCGGAGGCATGCGGGGAGTGAGTCAACGATGTTCCAGCCCGAACGGGGGCAGTGCGCGATGAAGCGCGGGCCGGATTCGCAGGAGCGAGATGGCTCGGGCGCCCTCTTCTCACCCGACGGCTGGGCCAGGCTCGTGGAGCACTTCCGCTTCACGCCCGTGCAGGAGAGGATTGTCGAGTTGTTCTGCCGAGGCCTCACCGTGGAACAGATCACCCAAACCGTCGCTCAGCCCGAGCAGGTGGTTGCTCAGCACGTGACCGAGCTTCTCGGCCGCCTCCGCTCGACCGATCCACTCGGGGCAGTCGCCCGGCTGGTGCAGACCGAGCGCCTGCTCACGGACGACCCGACACGGTCCGGCTCAGAATGGCTCTACCCGCCCGGCCCGTCGTCCTGAGGTGCCGAGGGAGTGCCGGGGCACGAGTTGGTTGCTTCCGGTTCTCCGGGGCCTGACCGGCGGCGTGCGGCTCTGTTCCCCCGGGTGTGCCCGGCGGGCACCGCTGCTGCCGTGCACCCGTTCCAGGTTCACGATCCGGAGAAGTGATCGATCACGCCTTCAGCGATCACCTCGGCGATGCGGGCCTGGTAGACAGGCGAGGTCAGCAGCCGGACCTCGCTCGGGTTGGTGAGGAACCCGCACTCCACGAGAACCGCGGGGCGGGAATGGCCCACCAGGACGCGGAACCCCGCCCGTTTCACGCCGCGGCAGTCAATACCGGCTCGTTCGATTGCGGCGGCGATGCTCCGGCCGGCGCGAATGCTCGCCGGCGAGGCCGATCGGGCGATGTAGACCGTCGCCCCGGAAGCGGTGGGGTTGAGGGCCGCGTCCGCGTGGATCGACACGAACAGGTCGGCCCGCGTGTTCTCCGCCATGGCGGCTCGGGCGTCCAGCGAGAGAAACCGGTCGCCCCGCCGCGTCAGGACGACGCGGGCGCCGGCGGCCTCCAGAAGGCTTGCCAGGTGTGCGGTTACTGCCAGGTTGACGCTCTTCTCCGGCATGCTGCCGATGCCGGGCGCGCCGGGATCCTTGCCGCCGTGACCGGCGTCGAGCACAACGGTCACTCCGGCCAGTGCTCGGGGCGCGGGCGGCGGGGGCGCGGGTTTCGGCGGTGGGGCGGGTCTTGCCACCGGGGGGCGCACGGGTTTCTGCCGCGGAGCACTGAACACGGGATCGGGCAGGCGTCGCAGCACACCCGGCTGAGCGCAGCCCCCGAGCAGCAGGGCTGCCAGCAGCAGGGACCCGATCCGGCCGGTACTCATCTCCCGTATCCTGCTCAGACGCCGCGCTGGTCTGCTGCGGCGGCGTTTCCTCGTTTCTGCGTTCCCGGACCCGCTGCCCCGGGGCGCGTCGGCGGAGCGGCGATTGTAGCAGAACCGCGCGAGCCGCGTGGCGGGTTTCCGGGCGACGTGCCGCCGCCGCGCCGCGGGTGGCCACCACGGGATGGTGTTGTGTGTTGCCGGCCGCTCGGGCCCTGGTCACTGGGCGGGATAGAGCAGGAGCCGGTCGTGGGCGATGAGCAGCAGGTCGTCACGGCCGTCGCCGGTCAGGTCGGCGATGTGGATCTCGCGGGGCTCCCCGGCGCCGCCCGACTCTCGGGAGCTGCCCCGGAAGCGCTTCTTGGCGAACACGCGGAACTTGTTGGCCCGAACCAGGTTCTCCTCGGGGTCGAAGGTCAGGATCTCGACGAAGTGATCCTTGGCCTCGATGACCGCCAGGTCGGTGCGCCCGTCGTGGTTCAGGTCGCCGATGTCCATCCGTGTCAGCCGGCCGTCGCGAATGGACGTTTCGTAGACGCCGGCCTCGTGGGCCTGGGCCGCCGCGGTGCCCGGCAGCAGCACGGCGAAGCGCCGGGCGTCGGCCAGCAGGATCGACGGGCGGTCGCCGCCCGCCAGCCGGAGCGGCCGGCCGTCCCGAGCCCCGATCATCCCCTGCAGATCAAACGCCCCCACGTCCACCGAGCAGTCCAGCTCGTACCGGGCCGTCCCCCGCGGCTTGAACAGGTGGACCTCGCGGCTGCGCTTGTTGTACATGGCCAGATCCGGACGGGCCTTCGAGCCGCCTCCGTCCGACGGAATCACCGCCACGCCGGTGATCTCGGCGTCGCCCGACGGGGCGTTGAACTGCTCCACCACCTCCCAGGTCTCACCCGGCCCCACCCGCAGGGCCCGGACGAACGTCTTCTGGGCCAGCAGCAGTTCGAGGTGGCCGTCGCCATCCACATCGGCGAACGCCGCGCTTGCGGCGGTGGCGTCCTTCACCAGCCCTTTCTGCCCCCCGCCCGGCCCGGAGAGCGGCGCCATCGAGCCGTCCGGCTTCTGCAGCAGGGCGGTCAGCGGCTCGTAGGGCACGAAGACCAGGGCGTCACGCAGGCCGTCGTGATTGATGTCCACCAGCCGGACCGCCGCCGGACGGGTATCCAGGTCCTCCAGTTCGATCGAACTGACTTCCTCGAGTGCCGCCCCCCCCTGCCCCTTGGCCAGCCGGGACATGATCAGGTGGTACACCTCGTCTTCGTCTTCGCAGACGTACGCCAGCACCGCCTCTCCTGACGCCGTCTTGAGCCGGCCCACATCCATGGCCTGCGGCGTGCCCCGCGTGCGCAGCGGGCGAGGGAAGCAGAGCCGGTCGTCCGCGAAACGGCTCACCCCGATGCTCTGCTCCTCGGCGCTGAGCACGTAGATCTCGTCCCACCCGTCGCCGTCGGCGTCGAAGGCCCGCATATCCCGCATCTTCACCTGCCCGCCGGATTGCTCGCCCGGCAGCAGCCCGATCCCGGTGATCTGCCGGTGCAGCCTGAGCTGGGCGGTCTGCACATCCGCCACGACCACGTCGGTCAGCCCGTTGCCGTCCACGTCGGCCAGCGCCATCGGCAGCGCCGCCTTGCGGTCCTGGGCGGGCAAGGGGTAGTAGAGCACGTCCGCCTCGTGCGGCCCCCCCTCGGCCGCCTGTGTTTCAATCACCCAGCGCTTCAGCCGTCCGGAAACCTGCTCAACACAGAACAGGTCATCCTGCCGCCGGCCCAGACAGGGGGCCCACAAGCCGCTGCGCGGGCGGGGCAGCCTGATGCGCCGGACCGGGCCGAGCCGGTGGGCGGCGGTCTGAAGCCGGAACTGCACGGGTTCGTCATCCGAGAGCAGGACGAAGGTCAGGTCGTCCAGGCCGTCCCCGTCGAGGTCCGCCGCCTCGATGGCCACTAGGTTGTCCGAGGCGTGGGCCACGCGAGTCGGCTCGCGCAGCCGCCCCGAGTCGTCCTGGAAGAACGTCAGGATGTCGTCCTCGGCCAGCAGGGCGATGTCGGTGCGCTGGTCTCCGTTGAAGTCACCGCAGGTGAGGGCGCTGGCCGTGCTCATGCCGTCCGGAACGCGCCAAGTTAAGGGTTCAGCGAAGCTTGCGTCTCCCTTGTTCCGCAGGACGACCAGTTCGGCCGGGTCACCGAAGAACACCACGTCGGCCCGCCCGTCGCCGGTCACGTCGGCCAGCTCCAGCGCCGCGATCTCCCATACGACAGAAATGCTTGTTTTTTCGAACCTCCAGTGTTCGGGGAGCTCGTTCACCTCCTCCGGGGGAGCCTGGTCGGCGGGTGGTTTTTCACGCTGGAGCAGGATTTCCAGCGTGCTCTTGTAGTTGTTGGCCACCGCCAGGTCGTGGAGCCCGTCCCCGTTCAGATCGGCGATGCGCAGGGGGCCGATCCGGTGGTCCAGTTTGGTCACCTCCACCGGGGCGAAGCCGAAGTGTCGTGGCAGCGTCTCCCGCTGCGCGGCGGTGAGCGGACCGCCGGCCGGTGCCCGGCTACAGGCCAGCAGAGCGGGCAACAGCAGGAGCTTGGGCAGGCGGCGTCTACATCCCGAAGCGGCGTCAAAACGCATGGCTCAGAGTCCTCTCACAGGGGACGCGGAAAAAATGGGCGCCCCGTCAGGCAGGCCGGCGAACCTCGGTGCCCGCCGGCCGTAGTACAGGTGGCAGTACACAAGCGAACGAGCACAACCTCCTTCTTCAGCTCCTTCCCCGATCGCCAGTACAAGCCCGGCGATCCGCTCAGCGGATCGCCGGTGGCTTTTGGGGTCAGACCGGTTCACCGCCCGATGTTCGGCGGGCGAAGCGCACCGCCTGTTTCACGATGGCCATCCGGGCGGACGGGATCACCCCGTAGCAATCCAGCTGCACGCCCCCGACCCCCTGCTCGGCGGCCCGGATCAGGGCTCGCACCAGCGCGGCCCGCTCACCGGAGGGGGAACTCGGCTGCGGGCAGATGGGCACGACCACCTCCGTGCGACGGGGCGGCGTTGTCCGGGCCCGGGCAGTGGCGAGGGCGAGGTCCAGGTCCGCGATCGGAACGTCCGCCGGCACGCGGAAGGCCTGGGCGGCAACGCCGGGCGTGGCGTCCGGGGGCAGCAGAGGCGGTGCTTCCGGGTCGGGGGGTGGGGCAGCGTCGTCCTCGTGCAAGATCAGGTCGCAGCCCACCTCGGCGCTGAGGCGGTCAAGGAAGCCACTTAATGCCGCTCTTCGGGCGGCGAGATAGGCAGCCAGCGGGGGATCGTCCTCGGCGAGTTCGTGAAGCGGGGTCGCCGAGACCTCACCCGTTTCGAGGATCTGCATCAGGCGGTCCTCGACCGCCCGGGCCGCGCCGGCCACGTCCACCGGCGGGCGCGGGGTGTGCCCCAGTTGACGGCACGATTCGCAGAAGCAGACCGCCAGCAGCGCTCGGCCCGTGGTGCCCACATCGCACGCGGGATCCAGCGTGTACGCCACGGAGTCCGGCCGGCCGCCGTGGAAGTCGCGGAGTTCGATGGCCTCCGGCCCGTACGTGTCGTACAGATCGCGGGACATGCCGATGATCAGGGCTTGCACGTCGGGGTTCAGCAGACAGATCCGGTTCGGCCAGGGATCGCCGAAGACCGACTTGGCGGCCGCCTCCGGGTGCCGGGCGGCCAGCCTGCCCCCCTCCGCCGCGTGCACCACCGCCCGGAACGCCAGTCCCCGCCGCCGGCACCCCTCCACGACTCGGCCCAGCGGATCCCGGCTCTTCAGCCAGCTCGCCGGGGCCGGACGATACCGGGTCGCCTGGTAGTATGCCTCGTGCGAGGGGAAGAAGGCCCCCCCCTCCGTGTGGAACAGCCGGGGCGACACGCCGTGGTGACCGCGCAACACCGCAGTCGCCGGGCAGACCACGGGTACGGCAACACCGGTTACGCCCAGCTCGCCCTGCAGACGATCCAGCACGTCCTCCACGCCCTCGTCGTGAAGATCCCAGAGATGGCAGACCACGTGAATGTCGAGCATGTCGCGTTTGTAGACTTTTGTCGCCCATCCGCCGGGGCGCCCGGACCAGCAAACCGGGCCATATCTTACGCGGCGTGGCGGGGCCGGCCAAGCCTGGGGCCGGCGGTGGGGACTCCGGCCTGCGGGGCCGGAGCCGACCAGACCTCCCGCAGTGGCCATTTGACGGCCGCAGCCGGTGTCAGCTAAGATCCCCCCCTGGCCACTGCGGAAGGGCTTCGCGAGCGTCGATGCCGTTGCGGTGCGGCATGCCACGAGGAAGTCGTCTTCCGGTCGCCTGGCCGATTCACGACCCAACCCCAGGCCGGTGGGAGGCACGTCCGACTTGCCATGATGAACCTCGCTGTCTTTGTTCCGGTAGTCTCGTTGGGGATCGCGGCCCTGGCCCAATCCACCGACTCGAGTGGCGGCAGTGCGGTCACCCTCCGCGGGGAGCAGACCCAGGTCCAGACCGTCCAGCCACCTGTCACCATGCAGCCCGACGACGTCCTGGCGACGCTGGGCCCGGCGCTGCCGGAGACCATCGGCGACCTCAGCGGCGGGCTCCCCATCCCGGACGAGCGGCTGCAATGGCACGTCCCGGATCCGGCCGTGGCGGTGGTTGAGCTCCGTCAGCAGCTCGCCGGCGCGGAGCGCAGGAGCGAACGGCGTTACTACGAGCAGACGCTCAAACGCATCGAAGCCATTACCCGGCCCACCAAGCTGACCTTCTCCCTGGAGGACGTGCTCCGGGAGGCCATGCTGCACAACTTCGCCGTCCGGGTGGCCAGCTACAACCCGGCCATCGAGACCGCCCAGGTGGTCGAGGCCGAGGCCCGCTTCGACGCCAACTTCTTCTACCGTTTCAGCCGCGACAAGCAGAACGTGCCGGTCGCCAGCTCCCTCGTCGGGTCCAACACCGAGGACCTGGTCATGAGCGGCGGCGTCAGCAAGCTGCTGGCCAGCGGCATGCAGGCCACCACCAGCCTCAACCTCCAGCGACAGCTCAGCGACAGCAGCTTCCAGGAGCTCAATCCCGCCTGGGGCAGCTCCTTCGTGGTGGAGCTCCGGCAGCCCTTCCTGCGTGGGTTCGGGCTGGACTACAACCGCTCCTTCATCACCGTGGCCCGGCTGGACCAGCGGATCAGCGAGCACGCCTTCCGCCGCAGCGTGATCGAGACGCTGGTGGAGATCGAACGGGCCTACTGGACGCTGGTGCAGGCCCGGCGCGAGGTGGTCATCTCGGCCCGGGTGCTGTCCCGTTTCGAGCAGATCTACGAGTACCTGGAGCAGCGCAAGGAGTTCGACGCCTACAAGATCCAGATCGCCGACACCCGGGCCCGCCTGGAGCAGAACAAGGCCGCCTACATCCAGGTGCTGGCCAACCTGCGCAACGCGGAGGACCAGCTCGTCGGGCTGGTCAACTCCCCGAAGATCGACTTGGCGGACAACATCGAGCTGATCCCGGCGGACTTCCCGAGCCAGTCGCCGGTGGTTCTGGATCGGCTCAGCGAGGTGCAGGCGGCGCTGGACCACCGGCCGGAGCTGTACGAGGCTCAGCTTCGGGTCAAGCGGGCCCGGGTGGCGGTCGGTCAGGCCAAGAACCAGGCGTTGCCCCAGTTCGATCTGACCTTCCGCTACACGGTCGACGGCCTGGCGGACAGCGCCCACGACGCCTTCAGCGAGGTGACCAAGAACGATTTCCACGAGTACTACGTGGCCATCGAGCTGCAGTGGCCCATCGGCAACCGGGCCGGCCGGTCACGCATCACCCAGGCCCGGCTGGCCCATTCGCAGGCCATCGCCGCCCTCCGCCAGCAGTTCGAGGCCGTCATTCTCGATGTCAACGTGCAGGTGCGGACCGTGACGGCCGCCCACCTCCAGATCCGCCCCAGCTTCGAGACTGTCGAGGCCAGCGAGGATCAGTACGAGGCTCTGGTTGCCCGGGCGGAATCGAAGAACTTCCTCCAGCTCAACCAGGAACTCAACGCCGTGCAGTCGCTGGCCAGTTCGCGGCGGACCCTGCTGGACGCGCTGGTCGAGTACAACCTGGCCATCATCGAGCTGGAGCGGGCCAAGGGAAGCCTTCCCGAGCACAACAACATCCTCCTGTTGTCCGCTGCGGAATAGTCGGTGCTGCCCGCCGGGAGGTGCCGCGCCTCTCCGTTTGCCCGGCTGCCTTCGGCCACCCGGGCCCTCGGTGGGCGGCGGGTGCACGGCGTCGGCCCGCAGCGCCGCTCGGGCGGAGCGACCCGACCGGGGCCCGCCGGTGATCCGGCGCTATAATCCCCGGAAGGAGGCCCAGCCATCGACAGCGAGCATCCCCCCCGCCAACACCTGTTCGCCGACCACCGCCGCGACTGGCGGCGGAACCTCTACGTCTACCCGGTGGTCTCCCGCCGCAGCCGCGGTCTGAGCATCGGAGTCAACCTCAACCCCGACAAGGCCTGCAACTTCGACTGCCTCTACTGCCAGGTCGACCGCACCGTTCCGCCGCGCGTGCGGAAAGTTGACCCCGCCGTGGTGGCCGGCGAGCTGGACCGCATGGCGGCCATCGCCGCCGACGGCTCCCTGTTCCGGGATCCCCATTTCGCCCATACGCCCCCGGCGCTGCGGCGGATCAACGACATCGCCTTCAGCGGCGACGGCGAGCCGACCACCTGCCCGCGGTTCACCGAGTGCGTGCAGATCGCCGCCGACGTGAAGCGGCGGCACGGCCTGGACGCCGTCAGGATCGTGCTGATCACCGACGCCTGTTACCTCACCCGCCCCGAAGTCTCGGCGGCGCTCGAGATCATGGACGCCCACCAGGGCGAGATCTGGGCCAAGCTCGACGCCGGAACGGAGGAGTACTTCCGGCGGATCAACCGGCCCAACTTCCCGCTGGAACACGTGATCGAGAACATCACCGCCGCGGCCCGGGTTCGGGCCGTGTGCATCCAGTCGCTGTGGTTGCGCCTCGACGGCCAGCCGCCCCCCGGCGAAGAGGTGGACGCCTACTGCGACCGGCTCAACCGGATTGTGTCCGCCGGGGGAGTGATCAAGGACGTGCAGACCTACACCCTCGCCCGCCCGCCCGCCGAGGACCGCGTCACCGCCCTGAGCGGGAACGAACTCGAGCGGATCGCCCGGCGGGTGCGGGACCGCACCGGCCTGTCCGTGACCACGTTTGCGGCCCCGGCGTAGGTGCCGCGGGGACGGGCCCGCCGGGAGCGTGACGGGCCCCGCTGAAGCTCTCGTCCGGGCGGGGCGGCAGGAGCGTTCGCCGGCTCGTCGCTGTCCGCCGCCCGGCGGTCGGGCCCGGCCAGCAAAGAAGTGCCGGGCGGCGTCACGCACTCGCCTTGAGCCCGGCCGGCCGTATGGGTATCATGACTCATACTCTTCGGGCATCCGCCCTGTCGGGGGCGGCGGGCAATCGATCAACCACGAGAGGATGGTGCACTCATGAAGCGCGCGAAGATCACGATTGTGGGGGCGGGGAACGTCGGCGCGAGCTGTGCCGTGTGGGCCGTGGAGAAGGAGCTGGGGGACATCGTTCTGCTGGACATCCCTGAGGTCGCGGACCGCACCAGGGGCCGGGCGTTGGATCTCGCCCAGTGCGGCCCGGTGGACCGTTTTGATGCCCGGATCACGGGAACCGACGATTACGCGGCGGCCGCCGACAGCGACCTGGTCATCATCACGGCGGGCCTGCCCCGCAAGCCGGGGATGAGCCGCGATGACCTGGTCCAGACCAACGTGCGGATCGTCGGCAGCGTGAGCGAGCAGATCGCCCGGGTGAGCCCGGACGCCGTCTTGATCGTGGTCTCCAATCCGCTGGACGCCATGGTCTACACGGCCTGGAAGAAGACGGGGTTCCCCACGCAGCGGGTGGTCGGGCAGGCCGGCTGCCTGGACATCGCCCGCTACCGCGCCTTCATCGCCATGGAGCTGGACTGCAGCGTGGAGGACATCACCGCCCTGCTGATGGGCGGCCACGGCGACGACATGGTTCCGCTGCCCCGCTATACCTCCGTGGCCGGCATCCCGGTCACCCAGCTCATCAGCGAGGAGCGGCTCGGCGAGATCATCCAGCGCACCAAGATGGGCGGCGGAGAGATCGTCAAGCTGATGGGCACCAGCGCGTACTACGCGCCCGCGGCCGGCTCCGTCCAGATGGCCGAGGCCATCATCCGCGACAAACGGCGGATCATGCCCTGCGCCGCCTTCTGCCAGCAGGAGTACGGCGTGGGCGGCTACTTCGTCGGCGTCCCCTGTATGCTGGGTGCCGCCGGCGTGGAGAGGGTCATCGAGGTGGAGCTGACTCCCGGCGAGCGGGATGCGCTGACCTCGAGCGTCGACCACGTCAAGGAGCTGGTCGGCCTGGCGGAGAAGTTCCTGGCGTCCTGAGTGACGGCCTTGCGGCCCGGGCCCGGCACGCCGGCCCACCGAACCGATCGCGCCGGCGTTCCTTCCGCCACGAGCGGGCCTCCGGCTGAATCCGGATCCGCGGCGGACCGGCAGGTGAAGGAGACCGCAGGCCGGGGGCGGTGTCCTCGCCGGTCGTCTGCGACCCGGACGCCTGCCCACGTGGGCGTTGACCGCGCGACCGAACGTTGTTCGGTCCGGCGGCGCAGCCTCTCCCCGACGGCTGGCAGGGTGCCACGGCGATGACAGGCGGGATCAGCGGTTGAGCACCTCGCGGAGCGCGTCGCCCAGGAGGTCGAGCCGGAAGGGCTTCTCCAGCACGGCCGAGGCCCCCTGAAGGGTCAGGTCCTCGGTGTCCTGCTCGGTGCTGGAGCCGGTGGAGATGATGACCGGGAGCTCGGGCGCCAGGTCGCGGAGTGCCTCCAGGCAGGCCCGCCCGGACATGCGCGGCATGCCCAGGTCGAGAACCACCGCATCGATCCGCTCCCCGTTGTGCTGATACGCCTCGAGGGCTTCGACGCCGTCGGCGGCGGTCACCACGGCGAACCCTTCGCTCTCCAGAAAGGTGCGCAAGACATGGCGAATGGTGGGTTCGTCGTCAGCCACGAGAACGGTCGCCACGGGCACAGCGTCCTCTCTGCTTCCGGAAGGTCGGGCGTTCTCACACGCGGGTGTCATGGAGCACTCTGTGGGGCGTCGCCGCCGCCCTTCCCGGCGGAACGGGCCGGGAAGGGTTACACCCTCCTTGCCTGGGATCCTGCTCCGGGGTTCGCACGGCGTCCGCTCCGGCAGCCCAGTATTGTGTCGCAATCGCCGCCCGAAAGCAAGGCCGGCCCAGGCGTCCCCCGCCCGCCGTCCGCCGTGGTCCTCGGTTGTGAAACGCCGCCTGGCGGCGCTCCGCGGCCGGGAGAGTCAGCGGCCCTGACGCTCGGCCCCGGGGAAGGCCCCGCCCGGCGCCCGTCGGGTACAGCACGCCAGAGTCGGCTCGCCCGACTCGCGCCCCCGCCGGCCGCCGGATGACACCGCCGGCCCCGCTCGATCGGCAGGCGGGTCTTCTGCGCCGGGCCCTTCTCGGACGCCGCCCGGGGCGGCGACGATCGCGAAGCACATTCACGAAGTTGACGGCGTACCCGCTGCAGATCCGCTTCAGGGTCCCGTGGTCCGGTTGTCGGTGGACCGCCCGCCAGAACCCGCCGCGCCGCGGGCCGGGGCGGCCCCCCGCTTGACCGTCGCCCGCGAATCTGGGAAGATCTCCCTCGGGGTGAAATCCGGCGGAAGCCTACTCAGGGAGCACGGCTCGATGATCAAGGCCATTGAACTGCGAAAGGGGCGGACGGTCCTCTATGAGGACACCCTCTACGTCGTGCACGAGGCCACCCACGTTGCCAAGGGCAACAAGGGCAGCTACATGCAGACCAAGCTCAAGGACCTCATGAAGGGCCGGATGATCGATATCCGCTTCAACGTCAACGATCGCCTGGACACCCCCTACCTGGAGGACAAGGAGTTCGAGTTCCTCTACCGGGACGGGGACAGCTTCGTCCTGATGGATACCTCGACCTTCGACCAGATCCAGGTGGAGAGCGACCTCGTCGGCGACGCGGTGGACTACCTCAAGCCCAACGAGCGCGTGAAGTGTCAGCTCTACAACGGCAACATCGTCGTGCTCGAGCTGCCCATCGTCGTGGAACTCGAGGTGGTCGACACGCCGCCGGTGGTCAAGGGGGCCACCGTCACCAACCAGCCCAAGGAAGCCACGGTGGAAACGGGTGCCAAGGTCCGCGTGCCCGCCTTCATCGACATCGGCGAGAAGATCCGCGTGGACTCGCGCACCGGCGAGTACCTGGAACGCGTCAAGTAATCCCCCGCACCACTCCTCCTCAGTAGCAGGCAGCAGGCACCGGGCAGCAGGCCGGGCTCGCCGGGCCACCCGCGCCGGGCGGGCGGGGTGCAGGCCGCGGCAGCACCGGGATCGGCACGTTCTCGTGAAGGTGGTGACCCGGCGCGGGCGGACCGCAGACCCACCCGGGGACCGCCCCGCAGGGGGGGAGCGGTTCGGCGGTACCCGCGCCCGGCGCGGCGACGGTGGGCCTGAAACCCGACCGGGGGACAAGTGCCAACCCATGGCCCCCGCCGTTGGCGCCGGTACCGGGGAAACGCGCTCGAGCCGGCCGTTCACGGCAGCCAGCTCGTTGCGTTTCCCGCGGCGCGAGCAACTCCACTCGCGGCATCGCTCAAGTTCGGTAGCGCACTGAGCCGATTGAGTTCACGTAACCGGCGCGTAGGGCTGTCAAAATACGGAAATTTTTTTTGACAGCTTTGCTTACGACGCTACCATCGCTGCCAGAAAGGAGGTGATGTTCATGGCGAAGAAACGCAAGAAGGCAGCCACGGCGGTCAAGAAGACCAAGAAAGCCAAGAAGGCCAAGAAAGCCAAGAAGGTCAAGAAGGTCAAGAAGGCTAAGAAAGCCAAGAAGGCCAAGAAGACCGTGAAGAAGGCGAAGAAGGCCAAGAAGGCTAAGAAGGCCAAGAAGACCGCCAAGAAAGCCGTCAAGAAGAAGAAGGCTGCCGGCGCCACCAGGAAGAGAAAAGCCGCCAAGAAAAGAACGGTGTAGTCGCCGGAATCGGAGACTGTCCCAGCCACGCGCCACGGCATTCAGGACGGTCGACGACGGCGACGCGGAATCCAAGTCGGAAGTGAACATCACCAGGTGGAAGATGCCCGGGCGCCACGGGGGCATCTTCCACCTTTTTTATGCGCGGTACTGCCGCCGGCCCGGGCCGGCCTAGGGCGGCGGTTTGCACACCCGGCAGGCTCGCCGGCCGTCCGCCTTGGCCTGCTCGACCGACTCGAACACGACCAGGTTCTCCGGGGCAATGCGCTTGGCGTGGCGGCACCGCCAGTAGTGGTAGATGTTGGACCGGGCGGAGCCGACGATCGAGTCGGGCCGGAGCTGCAACTTCTCACCGGGACCTGCGGAGGGGGCATCCCGCCCTGGCCTTTTGTTCGTCGTGGCCTCGGGCTCCGCCCGGGCCACGTCCCGCGGACCCGCCTGCAGCGCGGGTCGGCCGGCAGCCTGCCAGGCCCCCGCGAGCAGGTTGGCCGCGAACACCGCCCCGTGGCGCAGCCGTTCCACGCACAACTGCCCGCACCGCCTGTCGAGAAGCTGGTAGTACTCGTCGGCCCGATCCCGCAGGGCCCTGCCCTCGTCGACCTGCATCAGCAACAGGATCTCGGCGTCGGCCGCCGCAACCTCGTCCATGGCCGCCAGCGAGGCGAGCAGGACCGACCGGGCCCGCTGCACCGGCTCGACCACCGGGTCCGCGTCACCGGGCGAGAGGTGCAGCCGGTCGGCGTACCGGCCCTGGTTTCGCCGAACCAACTCCCCGAAGAAGCGGGCGGATACGTCCCGGTGGGCGTAGTCGGGATGGCCCAGGGCGACGGGCTGCAGCCGCAGGTTGCCCGTCTCCTTGCCGTCGAAGTTGGTCGAGACGTGGAAGGGGGAGCAGCACTGGGCGGCGTAGTGGGTCAGGTACCCGGCCTGCCGGACCAGGTCGTCGGCGTTGCCCTGGCGGAACGCCTCGATGAGCTCGTGCTGGAGCTGTTCCACCGCCCAGGGCAGCGTGCCGTTGCCCCCGCGCCGGCTGAGGCGACGATAGAGGCGCAGGGCCTCGGCCTTTTCGGTGGGGAACTGGCGCGCCGCGACCAGACGTGCCTCGGGCGACGGCTGCTGGGCGGCGATGTCCAGGGCCACGCGGTTCCAGAGCCGGCGGTCGCGCATCCGCCGGTCCTGCGGCCAGGCGGTCTGGGGCTCCAGTACCCGTTCCTCGAATTCCTCGAGTCGATCGTTCAGCAGGACGGCCAGGGGATGCGGCAGGATGTCGATGGCGGCGCGGGCGATGAGCCGCTGGGCGGCGAGGTCGGCGGCCCACCCCTCGGACGAGGGCACGAGAGTGATGGCCGCCAGGCACGCCGCCGCGAGGGGGCGCGGGCGCAACATGGTTGAATCCTCCCAGAATGTCCCCGACCAGAAAAATCCTGAGATGTGCCCCGTCCGATACCCTTACTATACCAAATCGCCCCGGCGGCTCACAGGTGCGGCGGCGGGTATTGGCGGGTTTGGCGGGCCGCAGCGGGCCGAGGCGCCGGCCGCGGCCGGCCCCGGCGCCGACCCCCTGGAGCAGCCCGAGGGGCGGACTCTACAATCCCCCGGGCCGGCGGCAGCCCTCTGCGGCAAACGGCGAGGTACAGGCATGACGACAACGCGAATCACCGGCACGACGGTGCTGACCGCGGGGAGCCCGGCGCCCCTGGTCCTGACCGATCGGGATGTGCTCATCGAGGAGGGCATCATCCGATCGGTGACCCCGGCCGGCACCTCTCCCCGGACCGAGGGAGAGCACCTCGTCGACGGCGGCGACCACCTGTTGATCCCCGGCCTGGTCAACACGCACCACCACCTGTTTCAATCGCTGACCCGCTGCCTGCCCGCCGCCCAGAACGCGCCGCTGTTTCGCTGGCTGACCGAGCTGTACCCGCGGTGGCGGCGCATCGACTTCGAGGCGGTGCGCGCGGCCGCCGCGGTGAGCATCGCCGAGCTGCTGCTGTCCGGGTGCACCACCACCAGCGACCACTGCTACCTCTTCCCGCCCGGCTCCGACGTCACCCTCGAGGCGGTCCTGGAGGCGGCGGAGGAGCTGGGCATCCGCATCCACGCCTGCCGGGGCAGCATGAGCCTGGGGCAGTCCGGGGGCGGACTGCCGCCCGACGACTGCGTCGAGCCGGAGGACGCCATCCTGCGCGACTGCCAACGGGTGGTGGATCGGTATCACGACGCGTCGCCGTACGCCATGCGGCGGATCGACCTGGCCCCCTGCTCGCCGTTCAACGTCAGCCCCGAGCTGCTGCGGGACACCCGCGACTTCGCCCGCGGCCGCGGCCTGCTGCTGCACACCCACGCCGCCGAGACGCTGGACGAGGAGCGCTACTGCCGGGAGCGCTTCGGCACGCGGCCGCTCGCCTTCCTGGCGGACCACGGCTGGCTGGGCGAGGATGTCTACCTGGCCCACTGCGTGTACCTCACGGAGGAAGAGATCGACCTGCTGGCCCGGACCCGCACCGGGGTGAGCCACTGCCCGTGCTCCAACATGCGTCTGGGCAGCGGGGTGGCGCCCGTCGCCCGTCTGGTCGAACGGGGAGCAAAGGTGGGGATCGGCGTGGACGGATCCAGCAGCAACGACGGGGGCAACCTGCTGGCCGAAGCCCGGCAGGCGCTGCTGCTCCAGCGGGTGGCCGGCGGTGCCGCGGCCCTGACTGCGGGGCAGGCGTTCCTGCTGGCCACCGCGGGCGGGGCGGACGTGCTGGGCCGGCCCCGGCTGGGCCGCGTCGCCCCCGGAATGGCGGCTGACCTGGCCCTGTACCGCCGGGACGGGATCCAACTGGCCGGCGCCGTCGAACACGACCCGGTCGCAGCCCTGATGCTGTGCAGCAGCCCGAGGCCGGATCGGGTCTACGTGGGCGGCAGGCTGGTGGTGCAGGAAGGCCGCCTCGCCCACCTGGACGAGCACGCCCTGGCCCGCCGGCTCAACGACTGCGTCCGCCGGCTGTTCGGCTGAGCACGCCGATCACAGGGGGTCTTCCCGATGCCGCGAGCGGCGCGGAGCCTGCCGGGGAACGCCGTCGCTGGAGCCGTTCCGCGAGCCCTGCTGTCACTTCACCACCGCCACCCAACCATCCAGGCCGGTGCCGTTCGCGCCCTCTGCCCCGGCGACCTGTGAGCCGGGGGTTGATGTGCCGGGGAGCAAACCGATACCATGATTCCTGTTCACAGCGATTCACTTCCTGTGCGAGGAAAGGAGCCTGGATATGAAACCCGCGCAGCTTCCCGCCGCAGTTATCGCCCTGCTCTCGGTCGCGGCATCCGCGGTCGCCCAGGAGACCACCGTCATGTGCGTCAGCGACCCCGCCTCCGCCCTGCCGGGCGTGGCCACGGTCACCGCCTGCCCGGGCCTGCTGCCGCCCCAAGCCCCAACGGGGCGGGACATCACCCAGATGGAGGGCTTCCCGAAGACCATGGGCCTCGACTCCTACGGCATGTTCAGACCCTCAAGGGGTCTGGCCTTCGCCGATCTCGACGGCGACGGCAGGCTGGAGATCATCGCCTCGAGCACGGACAGGAAGGTCTACGCCTGGGACCACACCGGCGCCGCCCTGCCGGGCTTCCCCGTCACGCTGAACGAGATGGCCCAGTACGCCCCCAGCATCGGTGACCTGGACGGCGACGGTGACCTGGAGATCGTGCAACCCACCCGCGGCTGGACCTCGGGCGGTCGGCTCTACGCCCTCGATCACACCGGCCAGGTCCTGCCCGGCTTCCCGCGGAACTGGTCCAACAACAACGTCTCGAGCTGCGCCACGCTCTACGACCTGGACGGCGACGGCGACCTGGAGATCATCGCCAACGAGCGGGCCGGCTCGCTCGGCAAGCTGCACGTGGTGCAGCACGACGGCAGCGAATGGGCCGGCAACTGGCCCGTGCCCCTGGACCATGTCCCCGCCGCAACGCCCGCGGTGGGTGACGTGGACGGCGACGGCGCTCCGGAGATCCTGGCCGTCTCCTACGACAGCATGTACCTGCTGGCGCTGGACGGCACGGCGCTGCCCGGCTGGCCCAGGCAGATTCCGGCGGCCAACTTCAGTTATCAATCCCCCGCCCTGGCCGACCTGGACGGCGACGGCGACCTGGAGATCGTCATCGGCGCCCACAAGGACGCCGCCGGCTGCTACGTCTTCCACCACGACGGTACCTCGCTGCCCGGCTGGCCGAAGATGCTGGGCACCTGGAGTTTCTGCCCGCCCACGGTGACCGACCTGGAGGGTGACGGCGTGCTCGAGATCCTCGACGGGCGGGCGGGCTCCGCCATGGGCTACAGCTACCTCTTCTGGGCCTGGGACGTGAGCGGGGCGGTCAAGCCCGGTTTCCCCTACGGCTCGAGCCTGGGCGGTGGTTCCGAGGGCCCCCTGACCGTCACCGACCTCAACGGTGACGGGCGCATGGAGATCTTCGCCGACCACAGCATGAGTTCCGCCGGTTCCGGCTACCTCCACGGTGTCGACGCGGCGGGCAATGTTCTGCCCGGCTTCCCTCTGCGGCCGCGGGGCGCGACCTACATGAACGGGGCGACCATCGGTGATGTCGACGGCGACGGGGACTGCGAACTGGGTGTGGTTTCAAGCCACGACACCGGCGCCGACGTCAACCTCTACGATCTGCCGGATGCCTGTAGTCCGTACGGACCCGCCTGGACGACCTACCACGCCCACCACCGCCGCGGCGGGCAGTTCCATCCCGGCTTCGGCGATGCCGACGCCGACGGGGACGTGGGCCTGGACGACTTCCTGGCCTTCGCGGAGTGCCTGACCGGCCCCTGGCAGGCGGCGGACTTCACGCCGCCGTCCATGGACTGCCGGCTGGCCTTCGATCTGAACGAGGACGGCGACGTCGACCTTGACGAGTTCGCCGCCTTCCAGGAGGTCTTCACCGACTGACCCCCGGGCTTACACCAGCCCGGGATGCAGCCCCGGGGCACCGCGGTCAGACCCTTCCGACGACCCGACCGGGGTGGCCGTTCGACAGCCGGCCGGCGTCACGCTCGGCTCCGGCGGTGCCTCGTAGAGCTCGCGGCGGTGGTCCAGCCAGCGGTTCAGCGTGCCCGCCTCGACGGGGAGGTTGCCCAGGCGAGTGATCTCGGTGGCAGCCGCGGCGTTGCCCAGATAGGCGGCCGTCATCAGGTCGCCGCCCGCCGCCAGCGCCAGCGTGGCCACCGCCAGCAAAGCGTCTCCGCAGCCCAGCCGGTCCACCGCGTGGTCGGCGAAGGACGGCAGGTGCTCGCTCTGCAGACGGGCCGACCACTCCGACTCGGAGGGATCCTGCGACCGGCGGTCGAAGACCACCAGCCCCCGCTTGCCCAGGGTGACGAACAGGTGTCGGGCCTGTGTCTTCTCGAGCAGGCGCCACGCCACCGTCGAGAGGCCCTGCTCGAAATCATGGAGGGTCGAGCGCAGCTCCCGCTCCGTGGGGCTGAGCAGGTCCACACCGGCGAAGTTGAGCAGGCTGCCCCGGGCGCCGCTGACCCCGGCGGTCAGCACCCGCACCCGCCGGCGCAGCGCGGGCAGCACCCGGCTCAGCAGGCCGCCGGTGATCATGCCGTATCCGAAGTCGCAGAAGATCACCGCGTCGGCGAGCTCCGCCTGCTGCTCGAGCAGCAGGGCGCTCTTCTGCTCGGCGAGCGAATCCAGCGGCACGTGGTCGGCGGAGTCGACCTTGAGCAGCTTGGTGTCCTCGACCAGGTAGCGGGTCTTCTCCACCAGGCGTTTGCGGGCCGGGATGAGGTAGCTCTCCACGTCCTCGGCGGCCAGCACCCGGCCCACCTGGTCCGATGCCTCGTCGTCGCCGACCGCGCCGAGCAGAAAGGCCCGGGCCCCCATGGCGGCCACGTGCCGGGCCAGGATGGCCGCTCCGCCCACGTAGGTCTTCTCGTCCAGCCGGGCGAGCGACATCATCGGAGACTCGCTGGCCACATCCAGCGGGTCGCAGAAGACGTAGCGGTCCAGCACCACGTCGCCCACCACCAGCACCCGCAGCCCGGAGACACGCTCCAGGATGCGATCCAACCCTGCCCGCTGGAGGACGTTCCGCCGGCAGAGCAGCCGCAGGCGGTGCGATTCCAGTTCCGCGTGCCGCGGCATGGAATCGATCAACTGGGTGGAGCTGAACACCACGTCGCCGCTGGAGAAGATCACCCGCCCGCCCCGCCGCTCGACGACCTCCCGCTCGGCCAGGAAGGCCGGATCGCGGGAGCGTTCGTACTCCGCCCCCTTGACGTACACGTCGGGGCTGACCGCCTCCAGCACGCCCTCGGCGGTGGTGTGGGGATCGATGTACACGCAGTCGACGAACTCGAGGGCGGCCAGGTTTTCCGCCCGGAGCTCCTGCGGTATGTAGGGACGCTGCTCGCCCTTGGTGATATCCGAGTCGCCGGTGAGCGAGACCACCAGCACGTCGCCCTGCCGCCGGGCGAACTGCAGGTAACGGATGTGCCCGGGATGAACGATGTCGAAGCAGCCGTGGCATTGGACGATGGTGCGTCCGCGACGTCGCGCTTCGGCCACGGCATCGAGCAGTCCCGGCAGGTCCAGGATCTTGCGGTGGATGTCCACTGCCATGGTCGAGCGGCACTCCTCCTGGTCGATTCCGGGCGGCGATAGCCCGTTAACCTCTTCTTTTATCGGCACTTGCCAGGAAGGCTCTGAGGCGAAATGCCGCCCGCAGCGTTGATCTGGCGGCGGTTTCGCCTATCATGGCCCCGCTTGAGCCTGTCCAACACGGTGGCGACGGCCCGGCGCTCGCCGATGGCGCGGCGGCAGAACAGGTGCGTGGGGCCTCGCCAGTGGAAGCGGGCGGCGGGCGCCCCCGGGAACAAGGATGCTCTGGACCCTCCAGTGGTACATCTTCCGTGAGCTGGGCAAGACCTTCGTGCTCACGGCCATCGCCCTGACCGCGATTCTGGGCATGGGCGGCGGCGTGCTCAACATGATCAAGGTCGAGCAGATGACCGCGGGCCAGCTCCTGCGCATCATGAGCATCGTGCTGCCCCTGGCCGGCACCCTCGCCCTGCCCATCGCCGCACTGTTCGGCGCTGCGGTCACTTATGGCCGGCTCAGCGCCGCCAACGAGTTCGTGGCCTGCCGGTCCAGCGGCATCAACATCCACCTGCTGTTCGCCCCCACGGTGGTCATCAGCCTGGTCTCGGCCCTGTTCACCTTCCTGGCGTTCAACTACCTGATCCCCGGGCGGGTACGGAACCTCGACGAGTTCATCCGCTCCGACCTCAGCCGGATCGTGCTGCACCAGCTCCACGCCCCGGGGCGGCTGCCCCTGGCCAAGGACAAGTACCGCATCTACGGCGAGGAGGCCCGCGAGCTGGAGGAACCCGGGCTGCCCGCCGACACCAAGCTGCTGCTGCTGCGCAAGGTGGCCTTCGTGGAGATGGACAGCGGGAACTGGGCCCGCTACGGCACCGCCGAGGCGGTGCGCATCCGCTTCGACCGGCTCGACACCGAGCCTACGGTCCAGGCGGAACTGCTGGGCATCAGCCTGTTCGACCGCGAGAACAACCGCTCGTTGGAGCTGGAGCGGGACCAGGTCAGCCGCGAGCGCATCCCGAGACGCTTCCCGCTCAAGACCAAGTGGCTGACCCTGGGCGAACTGATCCACTACTGCAGCCAGCCGGAGGAACTGCCCGAGCTGCGTGGCCAGCTCGCAGCCCTGCGGGGCGTGCTGGCCCGGGAGCGGTTCTACCGCTGGCTGGCGGCCGACTTCGCCGAGCCGGACGCCGCCGGCCAGCCCGATTGCCGGCTCTCCTTCGGCGACGGGCAGTTCGAGTACACCCTGGAAGCGCAGGAGCTGACGCCGGATCTCCACGATTACAAGCCGACGTTCACCCAGGTGCGGCTGGTGGAGCGCGGCCCGGCAGGGACCCGGACGGCCGTGGCCGGGGCGGGCACCGTTGACCTGGTCCGCACGGACGGCGACGACTTCGGCAAGGCCTTCGTTCACCTGTTCGACGGCGTGACCATCACCCGCAGCGAGGACCCCCAGACGCAGATCCCCAGGATCCGCGAGCGCTTTCGGGCCGTGGCTCTGCCCGACTCGATCGTTGGCCCGATCCGGGAGCTCGGCGACGCCGAACTGCTCGACCCCGCCGCGGAGATCGTGGCCGGGAAGGCCTTTCAGAAGAAGCGGGCGGATATCGTGGAGGACCGTGCCGAGTTTGTCCGGGAGATCATCGGCGTGATCCACTCCCGCCTGGCCTTCAGTGTGAGCGTCTTCGTGCTGGTCATCCTGGCGGCGGCGCTGGGCATCATCGTTCGGGGGGCCCACGTGCTGACGGCCTTCGGCATCAGCTTCGTACCGTCGCTGGTGGTCATCGTGACCATCATCATGGGACGGCAGCTCACGGAAAACAGCGCCACCATGGCGCTGGGCGTGGGCATCATCTGGGGGGGGATCGCGCTGGTGGGCGTGCTGGACGCCTGGACGTTGGCGCGGGTTCTCCGGCGGTAGCCGGGGCGAGGGCCCTATGACCATTCTCGACCGCTACGTCTTCCGCTCGCTGGCGGCGAACTACGTCATCGCCCTGGCGGTGATGATGAGCCTCTACGTGGTGCTGGACCTGTTCTTCAACATGGACGAGTTCACCGAGCGGGGCGATTCGGCGGGTGTGGTGCTCCTCAACATCGCCAACTACTACGGGCCGAACCTGTTTCTGTACTTCGCCCAGCTCTCGGGGGTCATCGTGCTGGTGGCCTGCGCCGCGACCCTGACGCGGATGCGGGGGACGAACGAGTTGACGGCCATGCTGGCCTCGGGGGTGAGCCTCTACCGGGTGGCCGCCCCGGTGGTGGCCTTCGGGCTGCTGACCACCGTGCTGTGGGCGGTGGACACCGAGATCATCATCCCCTCGGTGGCCGCCCGCCTGGCTCGCACCCACGAGGACGCCCGCGGGGAGCGTGCCTACGGCGTCTGGTTTCTGGAAGACCGGGACGGCCGGCTGGTCTCGGCCCAGCAGTTCGATCCCAGCGAGAACACCATGCACCGGCTCCTGGTGCTGGAACGCGACGAGCGGGGCCGCATCCGCTCGGTCATCGAGGCCGACCGGGCGGCCTGGGAGCCCCGGGATGGCCATCCGCACGGCGGCCGCTGGAAACTCGCCCGCGGCAGGCAACGGGCCCGCAGCCAGGACCTCGGCGTCGCCATGGGGCCCCGCGACGCCCTGGCGGACCAGTCGATCGCCTACTACGACAGCGAACTGACCCCCGCACGCATCGAAATGATGCAGTCCGCCCAGTGGGTCAACTACCTCAGCAGCCGCCAACTCGCCCGCCTCGGCGATCGCGACCTGCCCCGGGCCCTGGCGGTCTCCATCCGCCAGGCCCGCAACGCCCGGTTCACCAGCCCCCTCATCAACCTGGTCCTCCTGCTGCTGGGGCTGCCGTTTCTGCTCGACCGGGCCCCGGGCACGATCATCACCGACATCGCCAGGTGCCTGGGGCTCTGCGGGACCTGCTTCTCGGTGGCCTTCGTGGGACAGAGCCTGCTGAGCACGGACTCCTACTCGGCCCTGCCGGCGTGGCTGCCCATCATCGTGTTCACGCCCCTGGCGGTGGTGTTGATCGACCGCATCCGCACCTGAGCGACGCCCCGCCCGCCGCACGGCGCCCCGTGGCACCGGCGGGCGGAGGAACCGGCTTTCTGCTATACTCCCGCCTGAACCTCCGGGCGCCTGCGGTCCGCAACCTGATCCAGCAAGGGAGGCTCGCCGCGATGCCGGGGTGTCCTGGCGAGGGCCGGGACAGAATGGCAATGCTCCCCCGACCGGCGGAGGATCGGTGATTCATGAGTGGTTTCGTTCCCGTACCCGACGTGCTCTCGATGCTGATCTGCGACCAGATCATCACCGACCGCATCACCGGCAAACAGTCCCTGATCGGAATCTTCAGCACCATCCACTCCTTCCGCTTCCCCGTGGTGCAGCCCCAGCTCTGCGTCTACGTGGCCCTGACCGACGGGCGCGGCAAGACCCCGCTGACCATTCGGATCGTCGACTCGGAGGACGCCCGCCCTCCGCTGGTCGAGGGAACGGGCATGGTCGAGTTCGCCAGCCCCCGGGCCATTGCCAACCTGGCGCTCCAGTTTCACGGGCTCCGCTTCCCGGAGCCGGGGGAGTACCGCGTGCAACTGGTCTGCAACGACACCCCGTTGCGTGAGGGCCGGCTGATGCTCCGCAAGGCGAAGCGGCCGCCTCATCCCGCCGGTCCGCCGCCGCAGCAACCGCCCGAGGTCTGAAGGGACCGGGTGGTTTCCTATCTCACAGCCCCGTAACAAGTGAAACAGAGGTTTCCGACGCAGGTGTTATCACTGCCCCGGGGGGTTGTGAGTGAATCCGGTGGCCGGCCGCGCAGACCGGTCCCGCCGCCGGGTGGATTGCTCCGCCTGCCGAGCGGGGTATAATAACTGCGCAGGCGTTTGCAGCGCAGGGGATACGGAGGTCCACATTTCGTGCCGACAAGGAGGTGGCTCGTATGTCCGAGTCGAAAGGCGAATACGGCACCGTGATCGGGCCCGATGCGCGCATCAAGGGGGAGCTGGAATTCGAGAAGGGCGCCCGCCTGCTGGGCAGCCTGGAGGGGCAGGTCACCACCAAGGGCGATTTCGCGGTGGCCGAGGGGGCCCGGCTGAGCGGTGAGGTCCACGCCGGCAGCATCCGCCTGGACGGGGAGGTGCAGGGCAACCTGCACGCCGAGGACAAGGTGCAGTTGAGCGCCTCGGCCCGTCTGGAGGGGGACCTGCACACAGCCCGTCTGGAGGTGGCGGACGGGGCGGTGTTCGTGGGGAGTTGCGTGGTGGGCCGCAACGGTCTGGCGGGCGGCAACGGCAAGGCCGCCAGCGCGGGAGCGGCAAAGGCGACCGGCACGCCCGCCCCGGGCAAGGACCGGACCGTCGAGAACGAGGCCCAGCCGGCCCGGAAGCAGGCCTGACGCGGCCCCTGCCGCCCCCTGAAACGCCGGTCTGCCTGGTGCTCATCACCCGGGCCGAACATGAAGCGCGTTCTCTGCACCCACTGCGGCGGCGAGTGCGAGGTGGCCGACCGGGCCATGTCCGTCTTCTGCTCCCACTGCCGCAGACGGCTCATCCTCGAGGACTTCCGCATCAGGAGCTACCACGCCGTCCGCGAGTTCGCCACCTGCGGCGACATCGTGGTCGAGAAGCAGGGCACGGTGGCCGCTCGGATCACCGCCGGCAACCTGGTCGTGCGGGGCCGCGTGCAGGGCGACGTCCGGGCCCGCGACCGCATCGAGATCACCCGCAGCGGTGAGGTCCGGGGGGACCTGTCCGCCCGGCGGCTGGTGGTCGAGAGCGGCGCCACCATCCGGGGGCATTGTCATATCGGCCCGCCGGGCGAAGGGGAGACCTGAGCGGCCCGCACCCTTCCCCGCGCCGGGCGGAGCGGTTGCGTATCGGCCGGCGGCTGCTATCCTGACCGGGCCGCTGCCGGAGGGGGGGCCCGGGTGTTTTTGGGAGTGTCCTGTTGCCGAGCAAACCGCCGCTCACGCCGCTGAGCCTGACCGTCTTCTTCCCCTGTTACAACGAGGAGGCCAACGTCGTCCGCACGACCGAAGCCGCCCTGCGGGCCTGCCGGCGCATCGCGGATGAGTTCGAGATTCTGATCGTCAACGACGGCAGCCGGGACCGGACCGGGGAGCTGGCGGACGAACTGGCCGGCCGGCACCCCGAGGTGCGGGCCGTGCACAACAACCCCAACCAGGGCTACGGCGGTGCCCTCCAGCGCGGCTACCGGGAGGCCACCAAGGACTGGGTCTTCTACACCGACGGCGACGGCCAGTTCGATTTCGAGGAGATCGACCGGCTCCTGCCCCTGCTCGAGGAGTTCGACGCCGTCAGTGCCTACCGGCTGGACCGCCGCGATCCCCTCTTTCGCAAGGTCAACGCCTTCTGCTGGACGGTCCTGGTGAACTTCGTCTTCGGCATGCAGATCCGCGACACCGACTGCGCCTTCAAGATCTTCCCGCGGACCCTCTTCGAGCGGATCGAGATGAAGTCCACCGGCGCCCTGATCGACGCGGAGATCCTCGCTCGGGCGACCCGGCTCGGCTACCGCATCGGCCAGGTGGGCGTGCACCACTACCCGCGGGTGGAAGGCGAGCAGTCGGGGGCCAACCTCCGGGTGATCCTGCGGGCCTTCCGGGAGTTGTTCCAACTGCACCGCCAGATCAGCCGGTCCGGAAGCAGTCCGGGTCAGCACTAGGCCGCGACCGCGCCGCTCCGGTCAGCTCTGGCCGTTGCGGGGCCAGCCGATCTTGACACGTTCACCGCCCCCGGTACCATGAGTGGTCAAGCGCGGTATTCACTCAATCTGTTCTAACAGGAGTCAATCTATGCGACGGATCGCACTGATGCTGCTGCCGGTCGCGGCGTTGTGCTGCGCGAGCGGCTGCCAGGAGCCCCAGCAGGAGGAGGACCTCCAGCAGGCCGGCGTGCAGACGGCCGGCATGGAAACCGATTACTTCGTGACCGATCCGGCCGGCGGCGCCGCCGACGATGCCTACACGGCTTACCCCGCAGCCGGCTCGGGCGACGAAACCTACACCACCTTCCCGGCGACGCCCGCGGACCAGGCCGAAGCGGTGTCCACCGGATCGGGCACCCACATCGTGGCCAAGGGCGACACGCTCTTCAGCCTGGCCCGGCATTACTACGGCGACCAGCGGCGCTGGAAGGACATCTACGAGGCCAACCGCAGCCGGATCTCGAGCCCGGACAGGATTTGCGTCGGCCAGGAACTGGTGCTTCCGTAATCTCTCCTCATCCGGGGGGCGGCCGGACGTTGCCCGGACGGCACAGCGGGCCGGCTGCGCCGGCGGGCGCGGCCCGTGCCCGCCTGGGCAGGAGTGGAGCGTTCGGGTGGCGCCATCCATTGACCTCGACACCCCCGTCCGGTTCATCCGGGGTGTTGGCCCCGTGCGGGCGGAACAGCTTGCCGGGCTGGGCGTCCACACCGTAGCCGATCTGATCGAGCACTTCCCCAGCCGCTACGCCGTGCAGCCGCCGTCCCAGCCGATCGGGACGCTGGTGCTCGACCAGGTGGCGACGATCGTGGGGCAGATCCGGGCCGTCCGCTCCCGCGGGCACGGGCAGCAGACCACCATCCGGGCCACGGTCGAGGACGGCACCGGCGTCTGCGAGGTTCGCTGGTTTCACTCGCCCCACCTCTCGGATCGGCTCGGCCGCGGTCAGGTGATCCGCTTCACCGGCAAGGTGGGCCAGTACCGCGACCTGGCCGCCTTCAGCAACCCCACGTTCACCATTCTGGACCCGGACGACGATCCGCTCACCGACGACGTCGCCCGGTACCAGCCGGTCTATCCGGGCACGACAGTCCTGCCGTCCAGCCGCATCGGCCGCCTCATCCGGGACGTGTTGCCCCAGGTCGCGGATCGGATTCGCGACCCGCTGCCCGAGGCACTGCGCCGGCAGCGGGAGTTGCCGCCCCGGCGGACGGCCGTCGAGCGGTTCCACCACCCGACCGGCGAGGAGGACATCCCCGTCGCCCGCCGCCGGCTGGCGTACGACGAGCTGCTCCTCGTCCAACTGGCCGTCCAGTTCAAGCGGCATCACGCCGCCACCCGGCAGAAGGCCGTCCCCATCCACGTCACCAGCGAGATCGACCGCCGCATTCGGGCCCGCTTTCCCTTCCAACTCACCGCCGGTCAGGACGCCGCCGTCGCCGAGATCGCCGCGGATCTGGCCCGGGACCGCCCCATGTGCCGGCTGCTCCAGGCGGACGTCGGCGCCGGCAAGACCGCGGTGGCGGTCTACGCGGCCCTCGCCGCGGTGGCCAATCGCCGGCAGGTGGCCCTGCTCGCCCCCACCGAGATCCTCGCCGAGCAGCACCACCGCAAGACGACCCACTACCTGCGCGGCAGCCGGGTGCGGGTGGGTTACCTGGTGGGCGGCCAGGGTCGGACGGAACGGGAGATGCTGCTGGGCGACATCGCCCGGGGCGGGATCGACCTGGTCATCGGCACCCACGCGCTGCTGGGCGAGGGGGTGGCGTTCGCCGCGCTGGGCCTGGTGATCGTGGATGAGCAGCACCGGTTCGGGGTAACGCAGCGGGCGGTCGTTCGGGCCAAGGGACGGGCGCCCCACTACCTCGTGCTGACCGCCACGCCCATCCCGAGGACCCTGGCCATGACCGTTTTCGGGGACCTGGACACCTCGATCATCCGCGATGCCCCGCCGGGCAGGGGGGTCGTGCAGACCCGGCTGGCGCCTCCGCAGGAGCTGCCCGCGATCTGGGAGTTGGTTCGCGAGCGGCTGCGGGCGGGCGAACGGGCGTTCGTGGTCTACCCGCTGGTGCAGGAGAGCGAGAACCTGGGGTTGCAGGCGGCGGCGGTGGAGGTGGATCGGCTGCGGGGGGGCGAGCTGAGCGACTTCTCGGTCGGGCTGCTGCACGGCCGGATGAAACCGGCGGAGAAGGAGCGGGTGATGGAGGACTTCCGCCGGGGGGCCCTGGAGGTGCTCGTCGCCACCAGCGTGGTGGAGGTCGGCGTCGATGTGCCGGAGGCCACGGTGATGATGGTGCATCACGCCGAGCGCTACGGCCTGTCCCAATTGCACCAGCTCCGCGGGCGCATCGGCCGGGGCGGTCGGGCCGCACTGTGCATCCTGATCAGCGACGCGGACGACGAAGAGGCCGTCACCCGGCTGCGGACGCTGGCGCACACCGCCGACGGCTTTCACATCGCCGAGGAGGACCTGCGGCTGCGCGGGCCGGGAGAGCTGATCGGCAGGCAGCAGCACGGGCTGCCGGCGTTCAAGGTCGCGGACCTGGTGCGGGATCTGGACCTGCTGGGCGCTGCCCGCGATGATGCGGCGGCGATCCTCCGCCGGGACCCCGACCTCCGCAAGGAGGAACACGCGGCGCTGCGGGAGGTGTTGATCTCCCGCTTTGCCGAGGCGCTGGCGCTGATCGACGTGGCCTGAGCGGTTCGGGCGGACGATCGCCGCCGGAACAGCCGGTCCGGCGGCGGCCGGCTGCGGGGGAAACCCCGTCTGCGGATCCGATTCGTGGTTGAGCAACCGCGGCGGGCGGATGAAGTGATCATGGTCAACTCCAGGCAGGCCCGGCCGAGTGCCCGCCGGGGCGGATGGCGTTCCGACCGGCTGGGAGCCGCGGTGAAGATCGTCGCGGCGCTGGCCCTGGTCTCGATCTGCCTGGAGCACGGTTTCACCGCTCCGCCGCTGCCCGTGCCCGCGCTGCTGGCCTGCCAGCTCCTGGCGGTGCTGCTCTATGCCGTGCACCTGGCCTACCGCCTGGTCGCTGCGGGCAACCTCCGGGCGGCGCTGCGGCGCAACGTCTTCGACGTGGCCCTGGTGGTCGGTGCGTGGCTGGTCATCCTGGCGCTGTTCGAGTTCAGCCGCTATTCGGCGCTGCGGGCGGCGGCTCTCTCCGTCGTGGTCGTCCAGGTCCTGCTGGCGGTGCGCTTCGGCATCGGCGTGATCCGGTGGAACCTGGAGATGTCCCAGCGCGGATTGCGGCCCGCCCGGCTGATCGTGCTCAGTTTCCTGGGGGCCATCCTGGCGGGCGGTCTGCTGCTGTCTCTGCCGCGGGCCATGCAGCCGGAGCACCGTCACGAGCAGGGCGCCTACGAGGGCCGGCGGGTCCTCAACTGCTTCTTCACCGCGGCCAGCGCCACCTGCGTGACCGGCCTGGTGGTCTACGACACCGGGCAGGACTTCACCCGTTTCGGGCAGGGGGTCATCCTGGTGCTGATCCAGCTCGGCGGGCTGGGCATCATGATCTTCGGCAGTCTGTTCGGGCTCCTGGCGGGCCGGCAACTCTCCCTCCGCCAGTCGCTGGTGCTCCAGGACGCCCTCAGCCACCAGACCATCGGCCGCCTCCGGGAGATGGTCCGTTTCATCGTGGGCGTCACCCTGGCCTGCGAATGCCTGGGGGCGCTGTTGCTCTACTCCATGTGGGACGATCAGCTCGTCGATGGCGGCGAGCGGCTCTTCTACAGCGTCTTTCACTCGGTCAGCGCGTTCTGCAACGCGGGTTTCGCCCTCCAGGGCGACAGCCTGGTGAGCTACCGTGGCTCGTGGGGGGTGTACGCCGCGATCATGCCCCTGATCGTGCTGGGTGGGCTGGGTTTCCCGGTGCTGTCGGACCTGTGGGCCTGGGCGCGATCCCGGCTGCCCGGCCCGGGGGTGGTGTGGCGGGCGGTCGGCCGCGGGAGCGGCCGGGCCGGCGGCCCGCCGCGACCGCGGCACTGCTTCTCGCTGCACACCAAGACCGTGCTCTGGGCCACCGGCCTGCTGATTGTGTTGCCCGCCCTGGGGTTGCTGCTCTGCGAGTCGACCCCGCCCTGGCGGTCCCGCGGCCAGGTCGAGGCCGCCCGGCTGCGGGCCCGGGCCGAGGGCCGCGTGTCGGTCATGGCGGACCTGCCTCTGGGCGAGCGGGCGGCGGCGGCCCTGTTCCAGTCGGTCACCACCCGCACCGCCGGGTTCAACACCGTCCACCTGGATCCGGACTCCCTCTCGCCGGCCAGCAGGTTCCTGATGGCCCTGCTCATGTTCATCGGCGGAGCCCCCGCCTCGACGGCCGGCGGCGTCAAGACCGTCGCCGTGGCCGTGCTGCTGCTGAGCATCTACGGCACGCTGCGCGGGCGGCCCAACGTCGAGGGTTTCGGGCGCACCGTGCCGCAGGTCGTGCTCCGCCGCGCGGCCGTCGTCGTGGTGATGATGTTCCTGGTCGTCGGTCTGCTCACGCTGCTGCTCTGTTACACCGAGGCCACCCCCCTGCCCCGGGTGCTCTTCGAGGCGGTGTCAGCCTGCGGCACCGTGGGCCTCAGCGCCGGGCTGACCGACGAATTGACAATCGCGGGCCGGGTTCTCATCATCCTGGCCATGTTCGTGGGGCGGATCGGCCCGCTGACCGTGCTGGTGGCTTTGGCCGGCCGCACCCGGGCGCTCCGCTACGACTACCCGGAGGAGCACCTGATCATCGGGTAGGGGCGGCACCCGCCCGGCTCCCGCCCCGGCGGCCCCGGGCCGCATCCGCCCGCCAACGCCAATGGGGAGAGGTCATGCAACGTTTCGCCGTCATCGGGCTGGGACGCTTCGGCCAGCGGCTGGCCCGGGCGCTCACCGCCGACGGGGCCGAGGTCATCGCCATCGACCGGGAGGTCGATCTCGTCGAGGAGGTCCGCGACGAGGTCACCCTGGCCGTCCGCCTGGACAGCACCGACGAGGAGGCCCTCAAGGCCCAGGGCATCGCCGAGGTCGACGCCGTGATCGTGGGCATCGGTGAGCAGTTCGAGGCCGCCGCCCTCACCGTGGCGGTCCTCCAGTCCCTCGGCGTCCCCCGGATCTACGCCCGGGCCGAAACCACCGTCCAGGCCCGGATCCTCACCGCATCGGCGCTCACGAGATCGTCAACCCCGAACACGAGTCCGCCCTGCGCTGGGCCCACCGGCTGATGCTCCCCGACCTGAAGCAATACGTCGAACTGGGTGAGGATCACGCCATGATCTACACCACCGCGCCGGCCGCGTTCCACCACCAGACGCCCGAGCGGCTTCAGCTTCGCCGCAAGCACGGCGTCAACCTGGTCGCCATTCGGCGGGAGGTGCGCGTGCAGGCGGGCGGGCAGGACCGGGCCGCCCGCACCTCGGTGATCGCGGTTCCCCAGGCGGACACCACCATCCTGCCCGACGACGTGCTCATCCTGGTGGGGTCCAACGAGGCCCTCTCGCGACTGCCGAGCGACTGAGGCCCCCCGGGCCGACCGAGCCCGTCCGCCCCGCCGGCCCGGCCGCCGGGCTCCGGCGGACGAGTCCTTACAACTGCGGGCGACCACGGGGCTTCCGACACGGCGGTGTTTGACCTCCGCCGGGCCAAGTTGTATCGTTGTTCGTTGCGGTTCCGGCCCGTCGTCCCCTCGGTGACCCGTGGCGGAACCCGCCCCAGGACCGGTTGCACAGGTATGCTCAGCCCGGGCGTCCGCTTCCGGGGTCTCCCTGCCCGAAGAGGTGCCTGCGTCGGCGAGCGAACGTTTCCAGAATCGAGCCAGCTACTGCGGGGTGAAGATCATGAGCAGCAAGGCGGAAACCCGACGAGCCGTCGCCGCGGAGCACGGCCCAACGCGGACGCAGGCAGGCGCTCGGTGGCGCCCGCTGAGCCGGATGGCCGTCGGCCTGCTGGCGCTCGGTGTCGCTGGCCCGGCCGCGGCACAGAGCCAGTCCAAGGAGACGATCGACTACGTCAAGCACGCCACGGTCCTGGTGTTCACCGCCCACTCCAAGCAGACCGAGGGCGACACCAAGCTGGGCAGCGGATCGGGGTACTTCGTCAACGGCACCGGCCTGTGCATCACCAACAACCACGTCACCGACCCGGGGCACGGCAAGTCGGAGCGGGAGAAGTTCGAGCTCAAGAACACGCTGGGGCGGCTGGTCTGGACCGTCGTCGTGGACAGCGGGACGGAAGACGAGATCGAGTACAACGCCCACCTGCTGTACGCCAACGAGAAGGCCGACCAGGCGGTGCTCCAGGTCTACGACGAGGACGGCGAGTTCCTGGAGTGGGACTACTACCTGGGTCTCGTCCCCGGCCGGCAGCTCAAGGTCGGGCAGAAGATCTGGTGCTACGGCTTCCCCGGCGGTGACTCCCGGAAGGCCGACAAGGACCGGCACGCCGAGGTGGCCATCACCAGCGGGCACATCTTCGACCTGCCCCGCCGGCCCGACGGCGACATCAAGATGATCTTCACCGACGTGCTGGCCAATCCGGGCAACAGCGGCGGCCCCATGGTGGACAAGGAGGGCAACGTGGTCGGCACCCTGACCCTGGGCAGCCAGTCGGAGGGGCGCAAGGACACCACCATGCTGGTGCCGGCCGATCTGACCCGGGCGGTGATCAACGAGGTCTTTCGGCGCGGGAAGATGCCGGCCGGCATCGACCTGGAGCCGCTGTACACCTTCATGGCCGGCAGCGACGGCCACATCGCCGTGCCCGGCTTCCCCCGGCTGGCCAACTCGGACTGCATCTTCCTCGACGGCGGCGAGCGCATCTGCGGAGAGCCTGCCGCGGAGTCTCTCGTCCTGGACACGCCGCTCGGCAAGCTCACCCTGCCCGGCGCCCAGCTCGCCTACCTGCTGCCGTCCACCCTCGACGAGGACTACGGCATCATCCTGATGGACGGGGGCCAGCGGGTGCCCTTCCTGCTGGAGGGCAGCGAGGTCCGCTTCAAGACCGCGGGCGGGGCCACCTTCACCGCCAGCCTGGAGGAGGTCGACGCCGTGGCCTTCCGCAAGGGGCGGGAGCTGCTCGATCCGCCGACCGGCAGGATGGTGCTCCTCGGCGGCAGCCAGTACCACCTCCTCCTGGCGGAGGTCTCCGGCAACATCAAGCTCACCAGCGACATCGGCGTGGAGCTGTCCATGCCACTCCAGAACATCGCCTCCATCGAGTGGGTGGACGAGGAGACCCACGCCGTCCGCTGCCGGGACGGCTCGCAGCTCAGCGGCACCTTCTCCGAGGATCCCGTCGATGCCGTCCTGGCGATCAACGAGGCCCCCCTGAAGATCTCCCTGGCCCAGGTACGGGACGTGACCGTCGAGCTGATCGATACCGCCGAGAGGGACAAGCTGCGGGCCCTGGCCGAGCTGTACCTGGACGCCACGCCCGAACTGCGGGAGATCGCCCGCATCCTGGACACCGGCGAGGTCGATCGGGCCCGCGAGAAGCTGGAACGCTTCAAGAAGCCCGACTACTTCCGGCAGCAGGGGCGGCTGCGGCAGGACCAGATCCGGCTGCTCGACGGCTTCTGCCTGTGGCGCAAGGGCAACTGGAAGGAGGCGGAGCGGCAGTTCCGCAAGCTCAAGGGCTCCAAGGACGACGGGCTGAAGTGGTACGCCGTGGCCGTGCTGGCCGTCTACGATCGCTTCAGCGACGGCAAGTACAAGGACAAGCCCCTGCACGAACCCAAGACCTTCCGCAAGGCCGGCATGATCGTGGCCCAGGATCACGTCCGCCGGGCGATCGAGGTGCTCGGTGAACGGGAGGCCCCCGCGCCCGAGAACCGCCTGCTCTTCATGCGCCTG
>Ga0180432_10001698_pt1 | contig 34335 bp, 26 predicted proteins | sample SS_ome_10_FD_132414 | JGI IMG/M metagenome (GOLD analysis project Ga0180432, IMG submission 132414) | Hypersaline lake sediment archaeal communities from the Salton Sea, California, USA - SS_1_MS_2 metaG | ecosystem: Environmental > Aquatic > Non-marine Saline and Alkaline > Hypersaline >... | reverse complement strand
GTCCTGACCGGCCTGCTCTTCTTCGAGCTGCAGAAGTTCTTCGTGATCGGGCAGGCGACGCTGCGGGATTTCTTCGGCCTGGTGCCGATCGTGATGCTCTTCTTCGTCCCGGCGATCTCGATGCGCATGTGGGCCGAGGAGCGCAAGATGGGCACACTGGAGACGCTGATGACCCTGCCCTTGCGCGACTGGGAGGTCGTCGTCGGCAAGTTCCTGGCCAGCATGCTCTTCCTGTTGATCACCCTCGCCCTCACCTTCCCGCTGCCGCTGATGGTCGGACTCCTCGGCCACCCCGACGCGGGCGCCCTCTTCTGCGGCTACCTGGGACTGGTGCTGCTCGGCGGCGCCTACCTGGCGATCGGGCTGTGGATCTCGAGCCTGACGGAGAATCAGATCGTCGCCTTCATCACGTCGGCGGTGGTCTGCTTCATCCTCTTCATCGTCGGCGTCGACATCTTCCTCACCGCGCTGCCGCACTGGCTGGTGCCGTTCTTCAAGGGCATCGCCCTCGGCAGCCGGTTCAGCTCGATCGAGCGCGGGGTGATCGACCTGCGCGACATCGTCTACTACGTCTCGATGATCGGCTTCTTCCTATTCCTCAATGTTCGCTCGGTGCAAAGCCAGCGTGGACGCTAGCGGACAAGGAGAGAAATCATGACGACCAAGATGGGCAAGAGCGGCGCGATCACCAGCACGATCCTGGGTGTGATCCTGGTGGGAGCCATCCTGGTGCTGGTCAATGTGATCTCCGCCGGAGTTTTCATTCGAGCGGACTTGACCGAGGGCAAGGAGTTCACGATCTCCGACGCGACGAAGGAGATGCTCGGCGAACTGCGAGACCTGGTGACGATCACCGTCTACATGTCCGAGGACCTGCCGAGTCAGCTCTCGACGCTGCGCCGGCAGATCTCCGACATGCTCGACGAATACCGCAACTACGGCCGCGGGCAGGTCCAGATCGACTTCGTCGATCCGGCCAAGGATCCCCAGACCGAGCAGAAGATGCGCACGCTCGGGATCCCGCAGATCACCGCGCAGATCCTGGAGAAGGACCAATTCCAGTCGGTCAATATCTACCTGGGGATCGTGGTCAGCTACCTCGACAATCAAGAGGTCCTACCGGTCGTGCAGGACACCTACACGCTCGAGTACGATCTGACCGCCGCCATCCTGAAGGTGAGTCGTGATCGGGACTACGTGGTCGGCGTGCTGACCGGTCCCGTGGAGCACGAAGTGAACAGCGATCTGACGCAAATGAAAGAGCTCCTGGACAAGCAGTTCACCGTGCGCACCGTCAATCTGCAGGAAGGGCAGATGGAGGTCGCCGACGACATCGACCTCTTGATCATCGCCGGCCCCAACAGTGTTTCCGACGGCGCCAAGTATCGGATTGACCAATACATCATGCGGGGCGGCCGGGCGATCTTCATGGTCGACGCAATCAAACTGGCCGAAGAGGGCGCGCTCCAGGCGGTGCCGGTTCGCTCGGGGGTGGAGGACTTACTGGCGCACTACGGCGTGCGGGTCCAGAACTCGCTGGCCCTGGACCGGATGAACGCGACGGCCTCGTTCAGCAGCGGCTTCATCCGCTACACCCTTCCCTATCCCTACTGGCTCCGGGCGGTGCCCGACCTGCTGAACTCGGTCAGCCCGATCACCAATCGCCTGGAGTCGCTGGTGCTGCCCTGGACGGCGCCGCTCGAGATCGACATGCCGATCGCCGAGGGCGATCCGATCACCAAGATCCGCGAGCTGGAAGAACAACAGCGGGAAGCGCAGAAGGAGATGGCCGATCGATTGGGCATCGACCTGCCGGAGGAGGATTCGACCGCCGTGGCCGACGAGGAGGCGCCCGGGGAGGTGGCCGATCCGGGGGCGACGCGGACGGCGACGGTTCTGGCTCGGACCTCTCCCCAGTGTTGGACGGCCAGTGGCTACTACGACCTGAATCCCCAGCAGCGATTCTCCCCCACCGGCTCCGATATGACGTCGCGCATCACGGCGGTCGCCGTCTCGGGACGGTTTGGGAGCTTCTACCAGGACCGGGCGGTCCCCTCCCTGTCATCCCAGAACGCGGACGGCGAGGAGACGCTCACCCCGGTGACCGACGACACCCCGATTCCCGAGAGCCCCGATACGCGGGTCGTGGTGATCGGCAACGCCCACTTCGCCACCGATTCCTTCTTGGCCCAGTTCCCGGCCAACTCGGTCTTCCTTCTGAATACGATCGACTGGATGACCCTCGGCGACCGGCTGATCAGCATCCGCTCGCGGGGGGCAACCGATCGTCCGCTCAAGGTGATCTCGGATACGGCCAAGTCGACGGTCAAGGTGGTCGGTATCTTGGGAACGCCGCTGTTGGTCATCGCCTTCGGACTGCTCCGCTTCGGCCTCCGGCGCAAGGCTTCGGCCGCGCGTGAGGCCCAGGCTCGGATGGCTTAGCTCAAGGAGGTCGTGTTCCGATGAAAGCAAGGACTACCATCATTTTGGCGGTGGTCGCCGCAATCCTGGTCGTCATTGCCGTGGTTTCCAATCGCAGCGAGAAGGCCCGCGAAACCATGGCCTCGGGTCCCATCTTCGCGGACCTCGTCGAGGATGCGGTCACCAGCATTCGAATGACCACCGAGAAGGATACGGTACGCCTCGCGAAGAGCGACGAGGGGTGGCTGGTGGCCACGGAAGGCAACTACCGCGCCGACCAGCGGGCGATGGACCAGATCATGGAGAAGCTCCCGAGCCTCGATCGCCGCTACCTGCGCTCCTCGAACCCCGAGATGCAGGCGACCTTCGAGGTTGACGACTCCTCCGGCACCGAGATCGAGATCTTCGCCGGCAACCGCTCTGTCGCCCACATGCGCATGGGGAAGAACGGCCCCGATTTCCGCAGCCAATACATCCGGCCCGTCGGGACGAATCAGGTCTACCTGGTTCCGGACCGTTTGAGCACGGCCTTCAACGCCGGCCGCCCCACCTGGCGCGACAAGACGATCTTCGACTTCGACCAGGAGAAGGTCGCCCAGTTGCGGGTCCACTCCTCGGAGGAAGAGAGCTACGTGCTCGCCAAGAACGACCAAGGCGTTTTCGTCATGACCGAACCCGACAGCGTCGGCGTGAAACCGAACCTCGTCACGTCCATGACCCGCGGCCTCTCCAACCTGCGGTGTGATGCGTTCCCCGATTCGGTTCCCGCCCTGCCGGACGCGGGGCTGGCTCCGCCGTTGCGGCAGATCGAGGTCTCGCTCGATGACGGCGCATCGTACGTTCTCAACGTCGGCGAGGAGACGGACGCCGCCCGTCACTACGTCAAGAAGGACGGCGATGACACGGTCTTCCTGCTCTCCGCGGGCCGGATCTCGAGCCTGATCCGGGCGCTCGATGAGATCAAGGAGGAGCCGCCCGAGGAACCCGAGAGCGGGGAGGCGCCGTAGACCCGGAGGGTATCGGCGGCCGGCGCCGGGCGGGAAGCCGCAGCAGGCGTCGCAGGCAGGTCACGAGGGACTCGGCCCGCACCGGTTGCGGCAGCATGCAGGTCACGCAGCGCGGCATCTCTCGCGGTGATAGCTGCGCCAGCCACCCTCCCGGTTGCCCCAGCGCCACGACCGACAGCAACGGATGATGCGCATCGATCCGACGCAGAAGCTTCATCCCCGGCCCTTCATGCAGGAGATCCGCCACCAGCACCCGGAACGGCACGCGCCCCAGCGCCTCCTGCGCCGCCGGGCGTGTCTCAACCGACCGGGTCGCGATGCCGCAGGATCCAAGGTAGCGGGAGAGGTAGTAGCCGACGCGGGCATCGGGATCGAGGTAGAGAACCTGCGGGTTTTCGCTTTCGGCAATCTGTCGCTCGCGGGCGGGCGCGCCGAGGTGATGGACGATCTCGGCCGCCAATGCCTCCGCCCCCGCATCCCGCGGCACCAACCTCACCGGAAGCTCGAGCGCTCCGATCCGTTTTGCGTGGTAGGCAGGCCGGGCCGTCAGCGCCCAGATCGGGATCGGGGGCAGGGAGACCGAGCCGTGGCCGATCGTGAGATAGACCTGCAGGGTTTCCAGGTCGATAAGCGAGGGGGCTTCACCGTCGAGCGTGCAGGCCACCGCGCAGGGGAAGCAGCGATCGAGGGCGGCGATCGCTTCCGGTAAAGACACGGCCCAGGTCGATGCGAGATCACGGCGGGCAAAGATCCCACCCAGGCAACCGGCCAAGTCCCGGTCGCGCATCCAGACGAGGATGTGGTCCTCATTCAGCAAGCTGTGTCCCCTCGTACGGAAGGCGGCCAGGGGACCGCCAGCGCGGTGCGCGGTGAACCTACAGGATGATGGAAAAAACGCAAGCGCGGGTTGCCGAGGTTCGATCAGAAGAGCTGCTTGATCCAGCCGAAGTTGAAAACCCGCATCGCATCGTTCCACAGAATGAAGAGGATGAGAGCCAGCAGCAAGATCATCCCGGTATTCTGGAGCGCAATCTTGAGCCGCGTCGGCAATTCCCTCCGGATCGCACCTTCGAGCAGGATGATCACCGCGTGTCCCCCGTCGAGCGCCGGGATCGGCAGCAGGTTCAGGCATCCGATGTTGATGCTGATGAAAGCGATGAAGTTCAGGAAATAGCCGAGCCCCTCCCGGGCCGATTGACCCGACATCTTGGCGATCAGGATCGGTCCGCCGAGGTCCTTGACCGATGCCTTGCCGGTCACCAGGGCGTAGATCGACTGGCCCACGAGCTCGATAACCCGTGCGGTTCCCTGCACGCCGGCGGTGAGCACCTCTTCCAGATTAGCCGGTCGGTAGGTGTACTGCGGATTGACACCGATCAGCCCCACCTCGCGCCACTCGCCCTCGACCTCCATCTCGTGCGTCAAGGTCTCGATGGCGACCTCGTGGGCTTCACCGTCCCGTTCGTAGGCCACGCGCAGCGTCTCTCCCGGCCGTGGGTAGACTGCGTCGGTCAGATCCTCCCAGGTGTCCAGCTCGACGCCGTCGATCGACAAGATGCGGTCGCCGTACTCGAGCCCCGCCGATTCGGCCGGGCCGCCCGGGGTGAGGGTGCCGACGAAGGGCCCCTTGTACTCGGGCACGCCCTTGACCGCGGTGATGCCGGTGTAGAGAAGCACGGCCAGGATGAAGTTCATCAGGACGCCCGCCAACACGACCCAGATCTTCTGCCACGATCGCTTGGAGGCGAACTCCCAAGGGGCACCGGTGAGGGTGCTCTCGTCCCCACCGCTCTCGTCGATCATCCCCGACATCTTCACGTACCCGCCCAGCGGAATCCAGCTCAGGCGGTATTCGGTCTCTCCCCGCTTCCAGCTGACCATCTTGGGGGGATAGCCGAGCGAGAACTGCTCAACCCGGATGCCGACCGATCGGGCGGCCAAGAAATGGCCCAACTCATGGACGAAGATGATGACCCCGATCACCACGACGAACGACAGAAGTGTAAGCATGGATCCTCCGCTGCGCTCCCGGGCGCAGCCGTTACTCGTCGCCTCCTCCCAGAAAGCCGGCCCGCAGCAGGAAGTAGATCAGCTGCAAGACCGCGGCGGCCGCCGCCGCAACGTAGGTGAGCGCCGCCGCATTCAGGACTTTACGCGTACCCGAAAGCTCCGGGGCCGTCAAGATCCCACGTTCACCCAGGATGGCCACCGCCCGCCGGGAGGCGTCGAACTCAACCGGCAGGGTGACGAGCTGAAAGAGAACGGCTCCCGCGAAGAAGATGATCCCCAGCTTGACCAGCGCAAATGCGCTGAACAGGAATCCGAACAAGAGCAGGGGCCAAGCGAGCCAGCTGCCGATCTGCGTCACCGGTACCAGGAAGGAGCGGATCTGAAGCGGCACGTAGCCCTCGGCATGCTGGAGCGCATGACCCGCCTCGTGGGCAGCCACCCCGATCGAGGAGATCGACCGGCCCTCGTAGACCCCCGGCGAGAGGCGCAGAACGCGGGACCGGGGATCGTAGTGATCCGCCAGGAATCCCCCTACCCGCTGGATCTTCACGCCCGGCAGCGCGTGAGCCTGCAGAATACGGGAGGCGGCTTCCGCCCCGCTCAGCCCGGCGGATGCGCCAACCCGTGAGAACCGCTTGAAGGTACTGCTGACCCGCGCCTGCGCGATGATCGACAGCAGCAAGGCCGGTCCCACGATGATGAAATACAAGGGGTCGAAGTAGTGAAAGAACATGGTCTTCTCGCCTCCTCGCCCCTCCTACCGGCTCTCCGCTTCGGGGTTCCGGGACGACGCCAGTGCCTGGCGGAGTTCGGTCTCCAACCGTCCCAGCAAGTCGTCATCAACCCCCTCGCTACGAAGATCTTCGACGAGTCGCACCGCCTCCTCCAGGCGTCTTCGGGTCGCGGGATCCGACCAGCTGTCGGGCTGTCCCCGCAGGAGGCCCCAAGTCGAGCTTGCTAACCCCATACGTGCTGCTAGAGATTGTGGTTGCTGCCGGAGGGCATCCCGAAAGGCCGACTCGGCCGCCTCGTAGTCACCCTGCATGAAGAGCACCCGACCGAGACCGACCGTGAAGTCGAGATTGCCCGGCTGCCTCTTTCGGCCCCGCTGGTAGGCCACGAGCGCTTCATCGTATTCACCGGCGTCGAGGGCCAGCTCGGCATGGAGTCCGATCGCCTCGGGAGGCTCCTCCCGCTTCCCCGCGAGACGGCGCGAGAATGCGATGGCCTCCTCGTTCTCTCCCTTCATGGTGTGGAGCCGCGCGAGCATGAGGAGGGTCAGGGGATGGGTCGAATCGGCTTCGAAGGCTCGGTGGAAGGTGGCCAGGGACTCCTCATAGAATCCCATATTGAATTCCACGGCGGCCCGCACCGAGTGGAGACGCCCGTTCGAGGGGAAGATCTCCGTGCAGATCCGGTACTCGGCCAGGGCATCTTCCATCCGGTTCTGCTTGCGGTAGTACTTGCCGATCTCCTCGTGAACGTAGGCGCGCACGAAGCGGGGCTGGTCGGAGACGACATCGCGGATGCGCTGCAGCGAGCGCTCGTCACCCGCGTTCAGCCAGAACCACGGGAGCACGATGATCGACGCGGAGATCACGACCCGTCCGGCGGTTACCGCATCGATCCTTCGCCCACTGCGGACCGGCCAGGCGACGAAGACCCCCAAGGCGAAGACGACCGCTTGCGAAGCCAAAAGGTCCCAGTCCCGAAAGACGCCGAGTTTCATGTGGAGGACCGACATGAGCAGGAGAATCCAGAGGCAGCCGAAGGCCAGAACCCGCAGCAGCCGCTAGTCACCGGAGCGTTCCGACGTCCGCCCGGCCGTCATGGCCAGCGCGAGGGCACCGGGGATCGGAACCAGCAGCAGTAGCAGATTCAGTACATCCTTCCAATGCCGGAGTGACAGCAGGCCATGGGATCCGGTGAGACTCACCAGGAGCCGAGGAGCCCGCTCCTTGTGGAGGAAGTCGAACACGAAGTGCCGCTCCCGATAGCCCCCCAGCAGCAGAATCGCGGCGGCGAGTCCCAAACCGAGGAGAACCGGCCCGCCCGCCGCCAGCACGCGTGCCGCCAAGCGCCGCGGCGCGGTGGGCGGCGGCACGAGAACGACCGCTCCCAACACCGGCGCGAGGAACAACGCATCGAGATGAAAGAAAAGCCCGACCGCAAAACCGCCGCCCAACGCCCAGAGGGGCCAACCCTTCCGATAGTGCAGTATGAGCAGGATCCCGAAGAGGAGTTGTCCCACGTAGAGCTGCGCATAGGTCTCGACGTAGCCCATGAACATCTGAAGCGGAGCGGCGATGACCAGCAGCGCGTAGAGAAAGACCCGCTCCGGATCGTGATCGGTGATGCGGCGAACACCCCAGCCGGCGACGGCCAGGCAGACCGCACCGGTCCAGACGCTGGTCGTCCCGATCAGATGGAAGGCCTCGGTGTCGGTCTTGAAGGAAAGCGCGTGGAAGAGCTTGCAGTGGAAGTGATAGGCAAGGAAGTCGTACCCGTGATAGGGAACCCCGGTCGTGATGAGCTCTCCCAGAAACCAACCGTCGCCCAGGAAGTGGTTGGCACATCGGGCCAGCCAGAATAGGAGCGCCCCCAGGAGCGGCAAGGCCAGCATGGCGATCCAGCGCGCGCCGAGCAGACGGGCCCCCACGCGGGTCACCCCCCGCGCGATGCGCTCCCCCGCGGGCAGCCATAAGAGGAGGAGTCCGGCCACCGGCCAGAGGATGCGAATCAGCGGGTGGGCGTAGGCCAAGTGGTTGACGCCCCAGAGGAGTGGTCCGGGAACAAAGCCGCCCACTCCCAGGAGAAGGAGGAGGAGCGAGAGGACCAAGCGCAACCGACCACGCGCGGGGACATCGGCAGCCATCAGAACTCGGCGCTTTTTGGGGTTCGCGGAAACGGAATCACGTCACGGATATTGGTCATCCCGGTTGCGTAGTTGATCGTGCGCTCGAAGCCGAGCCCGAAGCCGGCATGCGGCACGGTGCCGTAGCGTCTCAGATCCCGATACCACCAGTAGTCGCTGGCATCGAGCCCGGCCTGGGCAATGCGCGCATCGAGCACGTCGAGCCGCTCCTCGCGTTGGCTCCCCCCAATGATCTCGCCGATGCCGGGGGCCAGCACATCCATCGCCGCCACCGTGCGGTCATCATCGTTCAATCGCATGTAGAATGCCTTGATGTCCTTCGGGTAGTTCATGACGACGAGCGGTTTGCCCACGTGCTTCTCGGTCAGGTATCGTTCGTGCTCTGATTGCAGATCGATTCCCCACTGCACGGGGAATTCGAACGCCTCTCCCGAGCGTTCCAATACGCCGATGGCCTCGGTGTATTCCATGCGCTCGAAGTCGGCTCCGACGAACTGCTCCAGCCGGCTGACCACCGTCGGGCTGATATGCTTGGCGAAGAAGGCCATGTCGTCCGCCCGCTCCTCGAGCACGGCGCGGAAGATCGACTTCAGGAAAGCCTCGGCCAGCTCGGCGTCGTCGTTCAGATCGGCAAAGGCGATCTCCGGCTCGATCATCCAAAATTCCGAGAGGTGGCGGCTGGTGTTGGAATTCTCGGCGCGGAAGGTTGGTCCGAACGTGTAGACCCTGCTCATGGCCAGGCAGTAGTTCTCGACACTCAGCTGCCCCGAAACGGCCAGATAGGTGGGGCGTCCGAAGAAGTCCTGCTCGTAGTCGACCTCCCCCTTCGGGGTGCGGGGGATATTGGCGAAATCGAGCGTGGAGACCTTGAAAAGCTCCCCCGCGCCCTCGGCGTCGTTGGTCGTGATGATCGGGGTGTGAATCCATAAGAAGCCGCGCTCGTGGAAAAAGCGGTGAATGGCCTGGGCCATGCAGTGGCGCACGCGGGTTACGGCGCCGATGGTCGCCGTACGGGGCCGCAGGTGGGCAACCGTGCGCAGGTACTCGAAGGTGTGGCGCTTCGGCGCGATCGGATAAGAGTCCGGATCCTCCACCCAACCTACCACCTCGATCCTCGATGCCTGGATCTCGTGGGTTTGCCCCTTCCCCTCCGATTCCACCAGCTCGCCCTCGGCGATCAAGGAACACCCGGTGGTGATGCGCTGGATCTCCTCTTCGTAGCCGGGCAGCGTGCGGGGGGCCACCACCTGAAGGGGAGAGAGGCAGGAACCATCATGCAGATGGATGAATGAGAGTCCGGCCTTCGAGTCCCGCCGGGTGCGGACCCACCCCTGAATCCGCACGGTCTGGCCCAGCGGAATCCGTCCTCTCAGCACATCGGCAATGGATGCGGTGGACATCACCGTCCTCCCCGGTCTATGCGGCCGCCCGATCGCAGCTCACGGGCGGAGATTCTAGCCGGAGCCGAGAGAAGTCACAAGTGAGGTTAGTCTTCGATCCCGTCGGGTTGCCCGTCTTCCAGGGGCTTGAGCCGCGGCAACCAGATCTCGAAACAGGCACCGCTCCTGCCTGGACGCTCGCGGTACTCGATCCTCCCCTTCATCGCTTCGACGAGCGCGCGGCTGGTGGCCAGACCGAGTCCCAGCCCGCTCTGGAGACTGCCCCGCTTGGTCGTGAAACCGGGAAGGAAGATCTTCGACACCATGTCGGGAGTAACGCCCGGCCCTTCATCACTGATGAACAGGAGGAGATCATCCCCCTCCATGCGGGCCCCCAGCGTCACGACCCCGATGCGGGGAGATGCCTCGATCGCGTTCTGAACCACATTGAAGAGCACCTGTCGCAGCATCCCCTCGGACTGACACATCCGGAGCGGCTCGGCCGGTAGCTTCGACTGAATCGAGACCTCCTTTTCCCGGCAGCTCGACTTGAGGAGCGCCACGATGTCCCAGACGATGTCGTTGAGCCAGAACTCACGCACGCTCTCCCGCTCCGGCCGGTAGAGGTCGTACATGGTTCTCACGATATTCCCGATCCGATCGATCTCCCGCTTGATGAGCCCCACGAACTCGTAGTGGGGGTGATCGGTCGGGATGGCATGCTCGATCAGGGAGAAGGAGTTGCGGATGCCAGCCAGCGGGTTGTTGATCTCGTGAGCGATCCGTCCGGCCATCTGCGCGGTGGCGCCCAGCTTCTCGGTCTCACGCAGAATCTCCTCAATCTGCTTGTGCTCCGTGACATCCCGCTGAATCGAAACCCAGTTCGTGATCTGCCCGTTCTCTCCGTAGACGGGATCGGTCTTGCACTCCACGATCAGCTCGCGCCCCAGCTTGTCCCGATAGACACCGAGACTCTCACAGGACTTCCCCTCCGCCAGCCGCTGGGCGATCTTGCCGTGTTCCGACCAGAGATTGGCCATCGACTGGAGAATGAGCGTCGGCTCTCCAATGATATCCTCCGCCGCGTACCCGGAGAGGCGGGTGAATGCCCGGTTCGCGTAGAGAATCCTCGCCTTGGCGGGATCGATCTCGGGCCCGGTGATGAGAATGGCATCGCGCGCATGCTCGACCGCCGCCCGCACCAGCTGGAGGCTGCGCTGGGTCTGCCGGTGCTTCGCAACCTCGCGCCGGAGCTCCTCGTTGCTGGCCCGCAACTCGGTCGCGCGCTCTTCGACTCGCTGCTCCAGCTCGTTATGAGCCCGCCGAAGCTCATCCTCGACCTTCCGCCGGCTCGTGATGTCTCGGGCGACCAGGGCCGCTGCGGTCAGCTTGCCCTGCTCAACGACTGATCCGACATGAATCTCGAACCACCCCTCTTCCTTCTCCCACCGAGCGCGGCATTCGACACATCGAACCTCACGCGAACGCTTCACGTCGTCCAGGGTGCGGCGCAGCTTCTCGGCCTCGCATGGGGCGAGAAAGTCGAATACCGATCGCCCCACGACGTCGGCCGGATCGATCCCGCAGAAGGCGCGGTTGACGAACTGGATGCCTCCCTCCCCGTCCACGAGCAGGATCACGAGATTGGCCACGGCGCTCAGGGCGGCTTCGAACCGTCCCCGGTCCGCACGGGTCATCTGGAGCTTCGGTGCAATCGGCGAACTCATGGTGCTACCTCTGATCGATCGGTCCCGGGGATACCGGGCAGCCATAGCCGGAGAAGCGCCCCCCCGCCCCCCGGACGCGTCCCACAGGTGATCTTGCCCTCCATGGCCTCGACCAGCCTTCGAGCGATCATGAGTCCGAGCCCGGGGTTGCTCGCCAGATAGGGCTCACTCCATCGGTCTCTCGATCCCGATGTGAGATCGGGGGGATCTCCAACACGTTCATCCTCAATATCGATCCGAAGGTGCGGTTTCTCCATTCGGGCGACGACCTTGACCACACCGCCCTGGGGTGAAGCTTCGACCGCGTCCTGGACGATCGCGTGGATCACGAGGCGGAACATGTTCTCGAACTGGCGCAGCGTGGTCCCTTTCGGAGGGCCTTCGATGTGCACGCGGACCTCGCGATCGTGCGAGCGGTAGTCCAGCAGCGCGACCACCTCATCCAACACGCCCTGAACCAGGATCTCGTAGACCCCTTCGCGCACCGGCCGGTAGAGAATATCGCACGCGCGCACGAGGTCGGCCAACTCCCGGATCAGGGCTTTGATCTCATCGATGTAGTGATAGAACTTGTAGTCGGTAGGAATGCCACCCTCGATGAGCTCGATGGCATTCGAGAGGCTGCCCAGCCGGTTGTTCACCTCGTGGGTGTAGCGCCCCGCGATCCGCCCCGATGTCTTGAGCATCTCGGTTTGGCGCAGCATGAAGTCGATCCGCTTCTGGATCGTGACATCGATCGCGGCCCCGATGAACCCTTCGAACCTGCCCGCGTGTCGATTGTGTGGAGAGGCCGCCAGCAGTATTGTGTGATAGGCGCCGCCGGCGCTGCGCAGGCGGAACTCGGTCGTGAAGGGCACCTTCGCCTCCACCGCCGCGCGCAAATGCGTGAGGCAGCGCTCGCGATCCTCGGCGTGAATCCCTTCCAACCAGCCGAATCCCTCTTCCTGCGATTCGGTGCGTCCGGTGAACTCGAGCCAGCGCTGGTTGAGCTTGATGCAGGCGCCGGTGGCATCGGTCAGCCAAATCATGATCGGCACCGTATCGAGAACCGCGCTGAACCGATGCTCGCTGTCGAATAGGGCCTCTTCGGTGCGCAGCTGGTCGGTGATGTCCCGCTGGATGGAAACCCAACTGGCGATCTTGCCCTCCGCATCGAGGATCGGGTCGACCCGCCATTCCATGACCCGCTGGCGTCCATCGGTGTCGACGAAGACCGTCCGGGAGCTGCAGGCCTCACCCCGCATCAGCTGATCGGAGAAATCGCGGAAGACATCGGTGATGAGATGGGAGAAGGGGTGGTCGAGGAGCGACTTGCCGTAGATCTCCTCCGGCGTGACTCCGGCCAGCTGGGCGTACGCCGGGTTGAAATAGAGGATCTCCGAGTGCTCGGGGCGCAGATCGGGCCCCACGATCAGTACACCTTCCCGAGTCTCCTCAACCGCCGCCTGGATCAGCTGCAGCTCCTGTTGGGTGCGCTGGTGGCGGTCGATCTCGCGACGCAACCTCTCGTTGCTCGCCTCCAGCTGCGCGGTTCGCTCCCTCACGCGTCCTTCCAGCTCGTCCTGGGTCTTCCGCAGCGCCGCGTCGGCTCGCTTGCTGCGGATCCCGGCCCCGAGCGTGCTGGCCGCCGCTCGCAAGGCGTCGAGCTCGGCCCTACTCCACTCCCGCTCCTTCCCGCACTCGAACAGCCCGATCACGCCCCACCACTCGGACGCGACGAAGATCGGAACCAGGACCAGCGATCGGATCGAATGCATCTCGAGGATCTCGGCGAAATCGAGCGGCATCTGGCTCGCGTTGCCGACGATGACCTGCCCCGCCATGAGGTTGTCCCGGCATGCCGCTACGCGCGAATCGTCCCACCGGCGCCCCTGTACACGTGCCCCGTACTGGGGGGGGTCGAGGCCGGGCGCCGCCCACTCGTAGCGAATGCTGGTCAGGAGAGACCCGTCTTGCCCCGGATGATTCTCCATCACGAAAATCCGATCGACTTCGGCGGCCGAGCCGAGATGGGCCAATGCGGGCCCCACGCTGGTCTCCAGCGCCTGTTCACCTAGCAACACCCCAGCCACATGGGCCACCGCCGCCAGGATCGATTCGGAACGATGCTGGCCGGCGGGGAACACAGACGATTCATCTCGCAACGATTCGGTCCTCCACTGCTGTTGCAGCTTCCACCACATGTACGCATCGATGCGTGTCCGCAGCATAGCAGGCTGATCTCAACCACTTCCACCTTCGCGCCCGCAAAGAAGTCTTTCCCTTGCTGCGCCAGGCGTTGTAGACTGACTTCAGGTCTGTGCATCCTGGACATTGTGATAGGCTCGCCGACGCTGACGGGCCGCCTTGGCGGGCAGGCTTAGGGCCTGCAAGTCGAAGGCACAGTCGGGCGGCCCCTTGGGGCGCTGCTGACGGGCTGTGCTTTTTTGGTTGGTTGTTTGTCGCACCGGTCTTCTGAAAGAGATGGGGACAGACCGAATGGCCGGGGGCGTCAAAGCACGGGGTGAGGTTCCATGAATCCATTTGATGACTGCGTAGCCAAAGGACGGCTCAAGAAAGTCGAACCGGACATTGAGCGTGTGGCCCGGGAACTGGCCACCGCGCAGGATGAGCTTCAGCGGGCGCGCACCAGTTTTGCCGCCAATCGTTGGGATGAGACCGTCACGCAATCCTACTTCGCCATGTCACGATGCGCCCGCGCCGCCATCAACGCCCGCGGCTATCGGGACACCAACCTGTACGGCCTCTGTGTGGGGCTTCAAGCCCTCTTCGTCGACAAGGGGGATCTCCCGGAGAACACGGTCAAACAGATCCGGGAGGCCAAGGACCTGAAGGATCTGGTCTACGCCGGGGGCCGCGTGTCACCGGACAAGGCCCGCCGTGCCCTGGCCTGGCTTCTTGTTCTCGCCAAGGCGATCTTCACGCAACTCGCCCTGCCCGGGTTTGACGGGGATGCCATCGAGACGACCCTCCCCGCACCGCCCGATCCCGGTCGGACCGCGCCGCCGTCCTGGGGTCAGCCGTCCTCTCGACCGCGTGGCTCCTCGGGCTACCGCGATTCGCGAGCCCGTTATGCCGGGGGTGACCACGTTCGCGGCGGCGGGTCGCGCGGCCAAAGCCAACCCGACGCCCGGGCACGTTTTCGTCACTGGGACTAGGTGGACGGAGGAGTGGGAGTGAAGGCCCGGCTGCTCGTGGCCGATGACGACGAACGTTTTCGGCAATCGACCGCCGATCTTCTCGAGCAAGCGGGGTATGATTGCGCCTGCGTCGCCGACGCTGCCGACGCGCTCGATCAGCTCCGCACCGGGGATTTCGACGTCCTGATCGCCGACATCAAGATGCCCGGCAACGCCGAGCTGGAGTTGGTCGGCAGCATACGGGACGTCGCCGAGGGCCTGCCGATCATCCTGGTGACCGGTTTTCCGTCCATCGACTCCGCCATCAAGTCCGTGGAGATGCCCGTCTTCGCCTACCTGACCAAGCCGGTCGATTTCCCCCAGCTCCGAGCCCACGTCGAGGCCGCCGTCGACCGGCGCCGGACCTTCCGGGCGATCCAGAACTCCCGCGCCAGCATCGAAACCTGGCATGCCGAATTGGTCAACGCGGAGCGCCTGATGAGCGAGGAGGTCACCGATGCATCGGGGGTGACCACCGGCAAGTTCATGGAGCTTACCTACCGCAACATCGCGGGCGCTCTCCTGGACCTGAAGCGTCTCGTCGAATCGGTCTCGGACAAGGAGACCACAATCGATGCCTGCCACCTCCTCGGCTGTCCCCGGATCGATACGCTCACCCAGGCGATCCGGGAAGCGGTCCAGGCACTGGAACGAACCAAGGGCACGTTCAAGTCGAAGGAGATCGCCCGCGTCCGACGCGAGCTCGAGAATGTCCTCGATCAGCCCGAGGCAGGGGATTGACAGCCCCACGCCCCGCTCCTATCCTCTTGCTCTTCCAGACTCCACCTTCACATCGCACGGCCGCGGGAAAGGGTTCAGGGCATGACCCCGCTCGAGATGCTCTCCGTCAACACGATCCGAATACTGAGTGCCGAAGCCATCCAGAAGGCGCGATCCGGGCACCCGGGGATGCCGATGGGGGCAGCCACGCTCGCCTACGTGCTCTGGTCGCGCTTCTTGAAGCACAATCCGCGCAACCCGCTCTGGCCCGACCGTGATCGCTTCGTCCTCTCCGCCGGCCACGGATCGATGCTCCTCTACTGCTTGCTACATCTCACCGGCTACGATCTGGACCTCGATGAGATCCGATCCTTCCGGCAGTGGGGCGCCCGAACCGCGGGTCACCCAGAGTTCGGTCTGACGCCCGGAGTCGAGGTCACGACCGGCCCCCTCGGTCAGGGGTTGGGGCACGCGGTGGGCATGGCGATGGCCGAGCGCTATCTGGCCCGACGATTCAACCGGCCCGATCACACGATCGTGGACCATCGAACCTACGCGATCGTCGGCGACGGCGACCTGATGGAAGGAATCTCCCACGAGGCGGCTTCGTTGGCGGGCCACCTGAAGCTGGGCAAACTTATCGTCCTCTTCGACGACAACCGGATCACCATCGAGGGGGAGACGTCGCTGGCGACGAGCGAGGTGACCCTCGACCGGTTCGCCGCCTACGGCTGGGCCACCGAAGCCGTCGACGGCGATGACGCGGATGCTCTCACCGAGGTCATGGAGCGGGCGCGGAGAAACGACGAACAACCGACCCTGATCGCCGCCCGCACCCACATCGGTCACGGGTGCCCACAGAAACAGGATACTGCATCGGCCCACGGCGCCCCTCTCGGTGAGGAGGCGCTGCAGGCCACCCGAGAGGCGCTCGCCTGGCCGGGAGAGGCCCCGTTCCATATCCCCGAGGAAGTGCGGGGCCACTTCCGCGAGGCGGTCGATCGGGGCCACGCCTGGGAGGAGCAATGGCGCGCCCGGTTGGAGGCATACGCGTCGGCATTCCCCGAGGAGTTCGTCGACTGGACTCGTTGGCAGGCCGGATCGCTTCCGGAGGACTGGGCGGAGATACTCTGGAGCCTCGACCTCGGCCCCGAGCCGATGGCCACCCGCTCGGCTTCGGGGAGGATCCTGAACGGTCTGGCTCCCGCCGTCGGCAACCTGGTCGGGGGATCGGCCGACCTGGGGCCATCGAACAACACGACGATCGCGTCCCAAGGCGCGTTCGAGCCCGGCGTGGTCGAGGGACCCAACGTCCACTTCGGGGTGCGCGAGCATGCCATGGCCGCGGCGGCGGGGGGCATGGCCCTTCATGGGGGCTTGCGTCCCTACACGGGAACATTTCTGGTCTTCAGCGACTACATGCGCCCCTCGATCCGGCTGGCGGCCATGATGGGCATCGGGGTCACCTACGTCTTCACCCACGACAGCATCGGGCTCGGCGAGGATGGTCCCACCCATCAGCCCATCGAGCAGCTCGCGTCGCTCCGGGCCATGCCCGGGCTCACCGTGATTCGGCCGGCCGACGCCCGCGAGACCCAGGAGGCCTGGTGGGTCGCCCTGCAGCGGCCCGGTCCCGTGGCCCTGATCCTGACCCGCCAGAAGGTCTCCCCCCTCTCGCGCGAAGGGCTCAGCCTGCCCCCGGGATGGGAGACGGGTCCGACCCCGCCGACGGCTCGCGGCGCCTATGTGTTGGTCCGAGAGGAATCGGCAGCCCCGGACGTGATCCTGATCGCCACCGGATCGGAGGTCGCCGTGGCCCGGGAGGCATGCGATCGGCTCGCGACCGAGGGCATCCAGGCCCGCCTGGTCAGCATGCCGAGCTGGGAGCTCTTCGAGGAGCAACCGACCGAATACCGCGACGCCGTCCTTCCGCCTCAACTCACTGCTAGAATATCAGTTGAGGCCGGATCCCCATTCGGTTGGGAGCGGTACGTGGGCCCCAGCGGCACCGCGATCGGCATCGACCGGTTCGGCGCCTCGGCCCCCGCGCCGGTGCTCTTCGAACGCTTCGGTTTCACGGCTGACCGCCTGGTCGCCGAGGCTCGACGGCTTACGCGCGCCTGATGTCGCAATCCTGACCCTATTCTGGCGAATTGTCCCCGAGGCCGCGGGTAGGTACTCTGAGGGGGGGGCAGGTCGTGCCCTCGAGGAGGGTCATGCAGAATCGAGCGATCCGCTGGGCCACGGGAACCTGGGAGGAGTGCAGCGAGGCCGCAACCGAGGTTCGCCGCAAGGTCTTCGGCGAGGAAATGGGAATCGATGAGGCGATCGATTTCGATGGCTCCGACCACGAGGCTACCCATGTCGTCGCCTTCCAGCAGCAGCTCCCGGTGGGATGCGGCCGGCTTCAACCACCGGAGGGACGAATCGGGCGCATGGCCGTCCTCGCCGGTTTCCGGGGTCGAGGCCTGGGGACGAGCATCCTCCACCGCCTCCTGCGGGAGGCGGTGCGCGCGGGGATCCGCACCCTTCAGCTGCACGCCCAAGAGCACGCGATCGACTTCTACCGCCGGCATGGGTTCGCACCGGAGGGTCTCCGCTTCCTGGAAGCGGGGATCCGGCACCAGAAGATGAAGCGGCAGCTGGCCTGGATGTCGGCGGTGGCCGGTGTGGTGACGCGCGACGGCAAGGTCCTCCTGGGACGCCGGGCGCCCCATGTCAGCATGGGCGGCTTCTGGGATCTGTTTGGGGGAAAGATCGACCCCGGCGAGACCGAACTAGAAGCCCTGCAACGCGAGTTGGCCGAGGAGGTTTCACTTGAAGTGACGCCCGGAGCTCCCCTCGGCGTCATCATCTATGATGACTGTCAGGGCCGGGGCCTCTGGCGCTGCCCGGTCTTCGCTGTAACCGAATGGAAAGGTGAGGTGTCCACAAACGAAGAACACGATGAAGTTGGCTGGTTCGCACCGGCGGAGATGGCCCGTCTGCGGCTCGCCCACGAGCGCCTGATCCATCTTGCTGAACAGGCGCTGGCGCAGGATCGTTAACTCAGTAGGAACCCGGTTTCTCGCGCGTACGTACCATCAGCGGCACCACGAAGGGACAGAGAACGGGATGACACGCCGACACGGCAAAACCAGGTCCAACCCGCGCGGTGGCCGACGTCTCTGGATGTGGACCGGTCTCCTTCTCGTCGTGCTCTCCCTCGATCCCGCCGCCGCCCAAATCGCCGAGCTGGCCGACATCACCGGCACCGCCTGGAAGGTGCTGCGAACCAATCCCCTGCCGCGCCGGGTACTGCTCGTCGAGGAAGACGGCGCCTCGCTGCGCGGGGAGGGATGGAAGGCCACCCCGAAGGGCCGGCCGGGTGATGGGACCGCGGTCTCCTCGAATCGATCCGCCCCCCCCTCGGGCGGCCTGGCTCGATTCTGGTGGCGTGTGCGGCGGACGGCCCTGGCCCGCCGCGTCAGCGATGTGGGTTCCTGGGTCGTGGGCGCCGCCCGGGTTCTGTGGGCCATCCCCAAGGCGGTCGTCAAGGGAGATTCGCGCGGCCTGATCGAAGCGATCGGCGACTTGCTCTCCCGCGCGTCCCCGGAGGCAGACGCCAAAACGGCGGGCCCGCCGGGCCGACTTCGGAACGAAAACCTCCCCGGCGAAGCCGACTCCTCCCACGTCCCACCCGCGCTCGACTGAAGCCGCCCGCGGGGTCTCACAGCAGACCCAGCTGGGTTCCTTTCCCCAGGATTTCGTCGAAGTCCTTGCCGATGTGCGTGAGGATCGATTCGGCAATGGGACGGAGCTGCTTCTCGACGTAGTGCTCGTAGTCGAGGGGGGCGGTGACGTGGCCCAGCGGCTGCGGCCCCTCGGTGGTCATGACGTAGGAAATCACCCGACCGACCGGGCCCGGGATGAGACGCGCGGCTTTGACATGAGGTGGGGTCGTCTTGCCGTAGTCTTCAAGCGGCTTGCGGAGGCTTTTGCGGTAGACAAGGTCTCCATCCCGATCTCCCGCCCGCAGCTCCTTCAGGAACGTCATCACGAAGGGTTCGGGGTCACTCCCCTCGAAGACGGCGGTCAGGAGATGTCGCTGGAAATCCTTGGCCAACACCGTCCAGTCGCGACGAACCGACTCGAGGCCGGTGAAGACGAGCTCGGTCCCGGTCGGCGTGGCGACGACTCCCGCGTAGCGCTTCTTGCTCCCCTCGCTGGCGTGACGGAGACTCGGCATGAAGAACTTCAGGTAGAGCCTCTCGTACTCGAGCTCCAAGTGGCTCGGCACCCCGTGGGTCGCGATCACCCAGTCACGGAGCGCGGTGTTCAGGTGCGCGACGACCTCTCTTCCCCGGTCCTCGGCCCGGGCCGGGTCGGCCAGCCCGGAGAGCGCGAAGACCGAATCGGTGTCGCCGTAAATCACGGGATAGCCCATCTCCTCCAACCGCGCCTTGGTCCAGAGCAGGATCTGCTGGCCGAAGGTTGTGATGGCATTCGAGACGAGCGTCGAGAAGAACCGACACCGCGGCGTGGCCAGCACGCCATAGAAGGAGTTCATCAGGATCTTGATCGCGGTTGAAACTACCCACTCGTCCCGGCGCAGCGCATCGGCGCGCTGGGGAAAAAGCTCGGCCAAGATCTGGGGCAAGATGCCCGCGTCGCGCAAGAACTCGGCCCCGTTCGGCGCTCGAATCCGCCCCCGCGATCCCGGCTCCCGCGCGGCGAGCGCGTGGCCGAGGGGATCGATGTGGAACGTGCGGATGATGCTCGGATAGAGGCTTCGGTAGTCGAAGAGCCAGACGCTCTCGTAGATCCCGGGCACCGATTCCAGAACGTAGCCGCCGATGGGGGCCGGTTGGTTGTGCAGACGGGGATCGGCGGAACCCTCCTCGGGAACGCTGGGAGCCACGATGCCGCGGCGGTGCAGGTTCCCGACGTAGAGGAAGTCGAAGGCCGCGATGCTGCCGGCCACACGATCCATGGGAAGTCCGGTCAAGAACGAGCGTCGCACCGCGAGCGCGATCAGCGCCCGTTTCTCCAGGATGTCGATCACCAACCGCGCATCGGTCAGATTGTACCGGAGGAAGGTGGGAAGATCCTCCCGGTAGAGGCGCTCGATCTCTCGGCCCCGGTCCGCGGAGGTGACCACCTTCCCCTCGCCTAGAATGACACGCGATGCGGTCTCCAGGGAGTACTGATCGAGACGGATGAATGCGCCTCGCAGCAGATCGAGGCCGTCGACCACCGCCCGCCCGTGCACCGTCGCCCGGGAGCTGCCCCAGGCCTCTCCCCTCGGTCGCACGCGGCAGGCCATGTCGGCCCGACCCAGAAAGAAGGGAACGCCGCACCGCCGGAAGGCTCGCTCCAGGACGAGCAGATCGAAGTCGATCACGTTCCAACCCGTGAGAACATCGGGATCGATCTCCCGGATGCGTCGCACCAGCGCGCCCAGCAACGAGGGTTCGTCCGGGTGCGGAAAACAGAACCCGGCCTCGCGGCCCGACTCGATGTCCCCCGGGGCCTCGCCCTGCTCGGGGGAGATGACGTAGTGAACCTCGGCGACATGTGCCTCGTGCGGCAGCCGCGCGAAGAGGGCGAAGGAGAAGATGCGCTCGGCCCGAGGATCGGTCTCGATATCGAGCGACAGGACGCGCAACCGGGGTTCGAAAGCCGCGGGTTCGAGATCGACGTTCTCGTAGATGCGCCCCACCCGCCGGCCCTTGCGACAGGGCCCGTCGATGCCGATCGCTCCCCGCAGGCCCCGGTCGAAGAGGAAGCGGGTGACGAACGGAATATCCGCTTCGAAGCACTCGATCCCCTCGCTCCGTAGGCGATCCCGAAGCGGGGGCACATCCGGTGGCACCGCAACTTGGACCTCCGCGGCCTCCTCGCCATCCATCGTGTGCCAGGTGCGGGATGTGACGCGGGGGTAGCCTTCCGTCGCCGGACCGATCCCCGCCCGGGACAGGTCGGCGGCCTTCAAGAAGAAGGAGGGGCGCGAGCGCGTGTCCCGAACGACGAAGCTCTCGGCATCCTCGGTCACACCGAAGAGGTGGACGACCGGCCGCCCATGCTCCACGCGGTAGGTCGGATTGAGGATGAATCCGCGGTCCATGCCCGTTCCTCGCTCGGCTCAAGTCGGGACCCGGAAGGATCATAACCCAGAGAGGCGCGGATCGGCCACGTCGGCAACGTCATCGGAGAGGGTTTGACACCCTTCCCGCCGAGGGATATAATTCTAGATAGGTATTGGCGTTATGGCATCAGTGATCGGGCTTCTCGGGCCCCGCACCTACAGAGGAACATCCAGATGAGCCGCATCACCCCCTGCATCCGGCTTCCCCTCTCCGGCATCGTGACGGTTCTTGCTTTGCTTGCCGGAGCCGACCCCGTCGCCGGCGCCGATCTGATCTGGACCGACACCGATTGGTCCGGCGGGCACCACGAGGCGATCTGGAACGTCGATCCCGAGATCCATCCGGGGGCGTTGGTCATGGAGAACGACGTCTCGGACTTGCGTCACGTGGCCGAGGTGACCGAGAAGCGCGGGATCTGGTCGATGGCGGTCTATCACGACACGCTCTTCATGGCCGCCGGCGGCCCCCCCCTCGTCGCCGAGGGCAACTACCCCGAGGTAATCACCTACGACTACACAACCGGGATGATGGCGGTCTCCGACACGATATCAGAGCAGGGGATCATCGTGATGAAGGTCTTTGGCGACACGCTCTACATCCCCGGTCCCGACCCGATCGGCTTCGGCAACCATGGCGTCGTCCACATGTACAATGGGTCCGAGTGGATCGACAAGCCGACGGTTCCCTACTCGCTCCACCTCTTCGATCTCGAGGTCCTCGACAACCGCCTGTACGTAACCGACGGCGCCTTCAGTGGCGGCAATGTGTGGGTGAGCGATGATTGGGGAGACACCTACACCCACTTGCTTCGGATCGAGCCGATCGACAACGAACCGAGGCGCATGCACGGCTTGGGCGGGTACCAAGGCAAGCTCTACGCGCAGCCCGACGGTCTACCCCCCGAGGAAGATATGATCTTCGTCTACGACGGTGCCCAATGGGACACGCTTCCGGCACCGGAGCTTCCTCACGACGAGACGATGGGCTATCAAGCGATGTTCACCTCTTGGGGCGACTCGCTGATCATGAACTCGTTCTATCGCATGTACATCTACCACGATGACACCGTCACCTCGAGCTGGACGCCCTTCCGCAGCGATCGCTGGACGCGCAGCCAGCACGTCTATCGAGACGTCTTCTATGCCGGCGGCGCCCCCCCGTGCGCGCTGTGGCAGTGGATTCCGAACAGCTCGTGGATCGAGGTGACCTCGGTGGGACTGGATCCCGAGAGCGAGATCTTGGAAGCCTTCGCGACCTATTACGGCCGCCTCTACATCGGAACCGCCAACGCCTTCGATCCGCTCGGCGGGGGGCAGCTCTACGTCTCCGCCTCCGAACCCTACGGCAGCCTGGAATCGGCGATCCACGACTTCGGCACTCACGTGACCGGGGCGGTCCTCTCCTGGGAGGATGCACGTTTCGGTACGGACAACCGCTCGCGGTTCCGCGTGCGCTCCGGACGGACGATCGAGGAGGTGACGAGCGGCTCCTTCCTCGGCCCCGACGGATCGGGGACTACCTGGTATGATGACTCGGGCACACCGCTCCCCGAAAACCACATCGGAGACCGCTACTTCCAGTATTTGATCGTCCTGAACTGCCCCGACGGTCTGCAGATGCCCGTCGTCCACTGTGTAACCATCGAGGCCGACAGCGTCGATCTCGCGGGCATCGATGAGCCGGCTCGCCCGCAGGTTCGCCCCCACGTCCGGCTGGAGATGCCGCGCCCGAATCCGTCCACCTCGGTCGTCGATCTGGACATCTCCTGGGAAGCGGGATTCCGCGGACGCGCACGCCTCCGGATCGCGGACCTGCAGGGACGGATCCTCCGCTCGGTCGATCTCCCGGCGAACACGGCCTCCTGGCATTGGGACCTGCGGGACGACCGGGGAACCCCGGTCGCCGCGGGCGTCTACCAGGTGCAGCTCGTGGCCGATGGCGCCGGAGCGTCAGTCTCCGACAGCCGAACGGTTCTGGTGTTGCCGTAGCCGCGCGCTACATGCCGCCGTACAGGTGGTTGGTGTTGACCGGTTTGCCCTGGAGCTTCAGGTAGTAGAAGAGCTGGGTCTTGTGCAGCTCCAGATGGCTTACCATCTGCATGAACCGCTGCCCCAGGGGTAGAGGTCTTGGATCCCACGGGGCCGGGGCGGTCTTCTGTTGCAGATCCTCCTCCCCGCTCTCCTTGACCATGGCCAGCGCCAGCTTCTTGTCCGCCGCCAGCAGATCCCTCGCCTTGGCGACACTCCCCAGCGTCGGCATCTTCTCCGCCGGTGGGAGCATCTCTTCCGCGGACAACTGACTCGGATCGACCCCTTCGGGGAACCCCCAGTCGCCGGTTACGAACCCCCGGCAACAGAATCCGCACGCGTCGGTCATGTGCTTTAGCAGCTGGCCGGTCGTCATCCAGTTGCTGCCGGTTTCCGGCTTCCAGCCCAGGGCCTCGTCGTCGACCATGCCCATCAGGCCGTCGGCGGCCTTGTAGGTCTGATCGATGTAGGCGGTGAGTAGTTCGGTCCAGGTCATCTCGACTCCTTTCCCTCGAGTTCACTCCGCAGCTTCCAGACTCGGGACCCGGGCGAACGATACTGAACATTTGTTCAGTTGTCAAGCGGCAAACCGCTGTCCCTGGTGCTCCGTCGCCACCGGGGCTATGATCGGTGGATCACATCTCGGAGCCGGGAGGATGCGATGCGAACAGGTGCCTGGGGGCGAAATCTGACGCTGTGCGGTGCCCTGATTGCCGGCGGGCCGGCGGCCGAAGCGGCCGAGGAGCAGGGGTGGCTCGGGGTCTACACGCGCGCCGCCGAGGCGCTGCCCGCGATCGAGGCCCAGGCGGGGGGCGAGGCGATGCTCGAGGGGGCCACGGCGGGGGTCACGGTGAGCGCCGTCTTTCCCCACTCGCCGGCTGACGAGGGAGGGTTGCTCGAAGGTGACATCATCATCGGTCTCTTCGGAGAGCCGTTCACCTGCCCCCGCGACAGCGTGCAGAACCGCTTCCGCCGAACACTTCGGGAGCAGGCACCCGGAACGAGGTGCGGTGTGCGCATCATCCGCGACCGCCTGACCCGTGAGGTTCGGCGAAACGGCGAGGCGCCTGCGCCCCCGATCCAGCGCGCGTTCTGGCGGGAACCGGGGCCAATGGTCGACAGCCTCGCCTCGGGCGAGGTCCTCGAAGCCCGCGCCACCAAGCAACAGGAAGTCCTGGTTCTCGACATCGTGCTCGGAACCCGCCCCGAGGCGCGCTGGCCCGCGCCCCGGTCCAATGACGAGATCTATGCGCCGGAGCGCTTCGCCCCTTCTCCGCTTCGCGAGCTGTGCTGGGCGCTCGCCGATGAGCACGGCGTCCGGGACGAGACGGAGGATCTGCTCCAGCGCCTCGCCGACTGCCACCGGGGATGCGACCCGTTCCGGCTCGAGTGCATGATGTACGTCCACCGGGACCCGTTCCGCCTGGAAAGCGTCTCCCGCTCCATCGCCGCATCCTACGCGGAGGCCCGGGGGGGACGGGACCTCATCGCGCGCGCGGCCGAGCAGTGGGTGGCGGGCTTCCAGAGCACCTTGCCCCCCTCCCGGCGACTTCCCCCGCTGCCCCTACCGCGCAGCGATGAGGGGAGCCGTGAGGCGGTCGCCCCACTCCTGGAGCAGGTGACGGCGGTCCTTGCCGAAGCCCGGCAGTGGCACCAGCGGGCCTTCGCCGCGCTCTCGGTGGAGGAGCGCCGCTTTCTCACCCGCGACGCCTGGCAGCTCACGGAGGCCTTCGCCGAGGGCATCTACATCCATTTCGACGAGAACGTCGATCGGTTCATCGCCAACCAACGCCTGCTGGAGATCGCGGCCCGGATCGAGTATGGCGCGCTCATCGAGGCGGCGCTGCGCCTCTCGCTGCTCGCCGATCCCGAATGGATCGCCGCCGCCGAACGCCTGGTGCGCGCCGCCTACGCCGACACGCTCGAGAGCGAGCTCCTGCTGGCCGAGGAGAGCGCATTTGGGAAGATTCTCATTGGAGGCACATCGCGCCGCTGGTACCGCGAGCTCGATGCGGCGTTCATCCTCGACCTCGGCGGGGATGACGTCTACACCGGCAACAACGGCGGCTCGAACGGTTGGGACCTGCCGCTCGCGATCTGCATCGATCTCGCCGGCGATGACGCCTACGAGTCAACCCTCCGCAGCTGTCAGGGCTCCGGATGCTTCGGCATCGGGGCACTGATCGACTGCGACGGCGCCGACACCTACATCGCCCGGGAATGGTGCCAGGGGACCGGATACGGCGGCATTGGTTGGTTGGACGACTGGCACGGGGATGACGTCTACCGCGGGCGCACCTATTGCCAGGGGGTTGGGCTCTTCGGCCTGGGGCTGCTGATCGATTCCGGGGGATGCGATCGCTACGAGGGCGATCTGCACGTGCAGGCCTGCGGGCTACCGAAGGGGATCGGCGTGTTGGCCGACCGAACCGGAGACGACGAGTACTACGCCAAGGGTCTCCAACCCACCAACTACGGCGACGCCGGGATTTTCGACGCCTGGTCGCAGGGTTGCGGCATGGGATTCCGTACCCTCGCCTCGGGCGGGCTGGGGGTCCTTCTCGACGGCCGGGGATCTGATCGGATGGAGGCGGGCAACTTCTCCCAGGGAGGAGGCTACTACTACGGCTACGGCATCCTGCAGGCCGGCGACCGGCAGGACGACACCTACATCGGCTCTCGCTACAACCAGGGCTTTGGTGCTCATCAGGCGGTCGGCGTCTTTCTGGAGGCGGGCGGGGACGATTTCTATACAACCCGCCAAGGTGTCGCCCAGGGCCTGGCTTGGGATGAGTGCGTGACCTACTTCGAGGATGCCGGCGGAAACGACACCTACCAGGGCGGCACCTTCTTCTCCCTCGGCGCCTCCGCCCACAATAGCGTCTGCATCTTCCTCGATCGGAAGGGGCGCGACACGTACGACTACCGCTCCGGACCGGCGCGGGCGGGGGGCAACAGCTATCACGGCGGGACGAGTCTTTCGCTCTTCGTCGACGAAGGAGGCAGCCGCGATCGCTACTCGGCCGAGGGGTTCGGGAACGGCGAGGTCCGGCACGCCCCCGAACATGGCTTCTTCATCGACCGGGGGGGACGATCGCGTCAGCGATAGAGCGTCTTGACCTCCGCCCAGGTGTAGTAGGGCCAAACGCCGAGGGTGACCGGCGTGTCGCGCCAGGTGGGATCGGTGGCGTGTACGACCTCTTCCCACCGGGTGATGGTCCAGATAGGCTCCCCCGTCTCCGGGTCGGTCCACGGGTTCTCCCGGAACCAGAGCTGCTCGGTGACGTGGGCGACCTTCATGCGTCGGGGCGGCTCTTCGGGATGCTGCGGGGTGCGCCCGCGGAGTGAGAGATGCACCTCCGAGAGGATCGCCGTGCGCCAGTACTGGTCACCGTCCCAGTGCGTGCTGTCGACCGTCACCTCTCCGCAGGTGACATCGAGGAAGAGGGACGAGACCCACTCGGGGTCGAACAGGTTTTCGTGGGCATGGTGTTCCTCCACCGCATCCATGATCTCGGGCAGGGTTGATCCGTCGGGAAGGAAAGAGAACTCGAAGTCGTTCGCCAGGAGACTGTCATAGGCAACCAGGTTGCGCTCATCGTAGCAGGCGAGGAGGTTCTGTATCAGGTTCTCGGGTGACGTCCGCGGGAGCATCTCTCGGGTCCCGCTGGCCGACCACTCTTCCAGCGGGGCCGACGGCGGCGGGGACGCAGCCTCGCGGGAACAACCCGCGACGACGAGCATCAGGATCAAGATCGGCAGGATTGAGCGTGGGTTCATCTCAGCCTCCTTCTCTCTGCGCCATCGAGCATCACCCGGCCTACAGCACATTCGGTCACATTATTCCACACCCGAGCCACATTCCGCAGGTTCCGCCCACAAAAAAAGCCCCCGTGGCGGGGTCTCCACCACGGGGGCGTGCGAGCTAGCAGTGATTTCAAACAGCAGGTGCGGCCAGCAAGGACCGCGCGGGAGCATCGTCCGCGGTACCCTCAACCAGGGAGTCCACTCCCGTTCTGCCCGTACCCCCTCACCGCTCGCTCAACATCTGTAGTAGATCTTCTCGACCGCGAATTGTGCGGCCACTACTCCACTTATGACGAGTATGAATGCTCTTGGGCGGATTGTCAATGCCTCCACCTGGGGCACCGAGGGGGGGATCCGCTACTCAACAGTCTGGCCTGGGGTGGAGTTTGATACACCCGAGCTGCCAATCGTCATTGAAACAAGGTGTTAGAAGCTAGAACACCTGTCCGCTCGCCACCGAGAGGACGAGTCCGCGGTCAGCCGCTCCCCCGAGGATCGGGTACCCGATGTCCACCCGTGTTACCAGCGATCCCTGGGTACGGCTCCCGAGCAGACGCAGCCCCACCCCAGCGCCCACTCGCGGACGCGCCTGCTCGTGGTGTCCCGCGCGCCAGATGAGACCGGTATCGACAAAGCCGGTCAGGCCCAGGGTGACCAGCCCGAAGAGGTTCCCCACCAGAACGCCGCGCTCCTCCAGGTTGCACAGGAGGGCACGCTCGCCCCAGAAGCGGAACGCCTCGAATCCGCGCAGCCCGCTCTCGGCTCCCAGCGTGAAGACCCGTTGCGGCGGCAGGCCCACCCCCCACCGGCCCTGTAGGCGCAGCGCCAGGGTGTGACGATCGGAAAGGTTGTGATAGTAGCGCACCGCCGCCAGCGACCGGCAATCCCCCACCTCTCCCGATGCGACCAGTCCCATCGCGCTGATGGTGGCCCAGAGGAACTGCCTCGGCCCCATGGGAAGCCCTTGCCAGAGACGCAGCCAGAAGAAGAACCCATCTTCCAGAGCACCCGCCGCTCGGGGGGAATAGCCGAGGCGGAGCCGCAGGTCGGTGCCGAGGTTGAAGTCTTCGCGTCGGTGGAACGAGTTGATCCCGGAGCGTTGCGAGTAGCGTTCACACATCAGGTCGACCTCGGCACCGAGGGCGCGGATCTCGCGGCGGGCGAGATCGGCCCCCGGATAGACGCCACCGGAGGTGGGACGCGCATAGCGCTCGCTCTTCAGGTAGACCGCCGGTTTCAGGCGGAGCGCGGTCCGCTCGCTTCCCGCCACGCGGGGGCCGCCGGCGGCGCTCAGGAGCCACTCCTCGACGCGCCACTCGGGCCCGTCGAGCCCTCCGCGCCGATCGATCATCGCCGCGTCGCGGTAGAGGCCCTCGACCCGTAGCCCCCACGGCGTCACCGCGCGCTCGAAGTGCCGGACGAGCACGAGCTGGTGGGCTTCCACCTCGCCCCCGCCGAAGCTCGCGGCAAGGAGCCGCATCTCGGTCCCCAGGAGCTGCGAATCCCGAACCCACCCGCCGAAGTAGTGGTCGAGATCGTCGTGCCCCACCACCAACCCGACGCCCTTGCCGGTCCCCAAGACGTTCCACTCTTCGAGGGCGGCGGACCAGCGGAAGAGGCCGCCCTCGGCGCGGAACTCGAAGGCTGGACGTGTGGTCCAGGTATCTCGCGTACGAATGGTGAGATCAACCGAGTCGCCATCGGCTTCCGCCGTCACGTCGATCGCCGCATGGAGGAACGGGTAGGAACGCAGGCGGCGCACCGCGGCATCTAGATCGCCCTGGCAGATGCGGTCGCCCTCGGAGAACCGGAGGCCGCGGCGGATGACGCTCTCACGGGTGACGATGTGGAGGCCGTTGGCGAATCGCGCGTAGAAGGTGCGGGCATAGGGCTCCTCGGGGGCGAAGATGTCCTGGCGCTCGATGCGGAGCGTCCGCACCACACCGCATCCTCCGGGGATGGGCGCATAGGCGGTCTCGCCCGCCTCTCCCCCGGCGGCGATCACCGGCAGACAGAGCAGGAAACAGGCACACAGGCACTTGCTGCCGATCACACCGCCTCCTCCACGGCGGGTGCTCCGCTCCGCTGATGCTTGCGGAAGACACCTCGCGCTGCATAGAATAGGCGAAAGTTGTCCACCATGCGATTCGGACTCACCTGGGTGGAACCATGAATCTCAATCGTCATCAGCTTCACCGTCTCTATCGGATCGACGCCGCCCTGCAGCGAGATGAGTTCCCGAGCGGTCCCGCGCTGGCCAAGGCGTTGGGGGTCTCTCGGGGAACGATCCACCGGGATCTCCAGATCTTGCGCGAGGCCTTCCGCGCTCCCATCACGTTCGATCCCTCTCGGGGCGGCTACGCCTACGGGCGTGCCTTCAGCCCCGAATTGCCCGACATGCCGACCGAGGAGGCGATCGAGCTGGCCCGGGGCCTCTTCCGCCGCGGCGATGCGGTGCAGGGTGCGCTGGGTGAGACGCTCGTGCGCCGGCTGCAGCAGCTCTCGCGCGTGCTGCCCGAGGAGGCGGCCGCCGTGCCCCCCGCGCCGTCCACGCACCCCCCGCTCCGCCGGACCCGCCCTCAAGCCCACGCCTCTCCGGTCGCCACGGTGCGCATCCGTTTCGATCGCACGGTCACCCCCGAGATTCTGGAAGCGGGGTTCTTCCGGCGCGGTGAGCTGCAGCTACTGACCAACGGCGGATCCGAGGCCTCGGTCGAGGTGGCCGATGCCGATGCCTTTCTGCTCGATCTCCTGCGATGGGCACCCCACTTCGAAATCGCCGGGCCGCCGTGGGTCCGCCGCCGGCTCCCGCTTCTGCTTCGCCGGCTCCTGAAGCAGGTGGGGGCCCGCCAGAAGCCCGGTCGCAAGCGCTAGCCTCTACATCCGCACCCGGGGACCGGGCAGGTGGAACACCTCCCCCCCCATGTGGTGCAGCATCTTGGCTCGCCCGCCGATGCGCAGGCGTGTGCCCATGAATCCGGAGATCGCAAAGGCCCCCGTCACCTCCCCCACGAAGAGGGTGTGATCGCCGCAGCGATGCGTGCGCACGAGGCGGCACTCGACGTGGGCCGGACACTCCGCCACCCGCGGGACGGCGAGGGTGGCCGCCGGCTCGGGGGTGATGCCGTGACCCTCGAACTTGTCCGTCTCCCACCCCGAAACGGTGCCACTCGTTCGCACCAGCGGAAGCTCGGATTCGGTCGGGATGTTGATCACGAACGCGCGGGCGCGTTTCATGACGACATGGGAGTAGCGCTGCCGGCCGATGCTGACGACCACGAGCGGCGGGTCGATGCTGGCGGGCATCTGCCAGGCCACCGCCAGCACGCTCCGCTTCCGCCCCTGGCCGGAGCTGACCAAGACCGTCGCCCCGGTGTTGAGGAGCCGCAGTACGTTCTTCGAGGGGATCGCAGCTTTTCGCCTCAAGGCTTTGGCTCCTTCCGGTTGCGGTTGCGAATCGCGATGGAGAGACAGATGCCGAGCCCCCCGTAGAGAACCGCGCATCCGAAGGCGAGCATGATCCAACCCATGATCGGCATGGTCGTCTCCTTTCTACGATTCCGAACGGCGCCAGAGGACATAGCCGAGCACGGCAAGGACAACGAGCGTGCCCCAACCGCCCACCGTCGTGGCCCAGCGCGGATAGCCCGCGTAGGTCTCCAGGATCTCGGTTCGGACGTTCATGGCCAGGATGACCAGCAGCACCGCCGGCGTCACGTAGCGCAGTGCGATCACCCACCACCCACCCAGGCGAACCTCGGACATGCGATTCAGATAGGCTCGGAACTCCTGCACATCATAGAGGTAGCCGACCGCGAAGCACTGCACGAGTCCGGCAATCACGAGTCCGAAATCGCAGATCCACTTGTCGACGATATCGAACCAGAAGAACCCCCCCCGGGTCGTGAAGATGAGGGAGATGGGAAAGGCCACCAACACGAAGACGCGGGCGAGCTTTTCGGTAGAGAACTTCCATCGGTCGTGGAAGCCGGTGGTGAACGCCTCCTGCAGCGCGAAGGCCGAATCGATGCCCAGGGTCAGCAGGGTGACGAAGAAGATCACACCGAAGACGGCGTTGAGCGCCGGGAGCTTGGTGATGGCGGTCGGGTAGGCGACGAACGCGAGCCCGGTGCCGCTGTCGGTGACATCGGGCACCGGCAGCCCTTCGACCTGGGCCAGGTAGCCAAGCATGGAGAAGACGGCGAAGCCGGCGAAGAAGCTCGTCCCGCAATTGGCGAGTCCGGTGATCAGGGCGCTGTTCGTGATCTCCGCCTTGCGGCCGAGGAAGGATCCGTAGGCGATCATGACGCCCGAGGCGAGGCTGAGGGAGAAGAAGATCTGCCCGTAGGCGCGGAGCCAGATGCCCGGCTCGGCGAGCTTGCCGAAGTCGGGCGTCAGGTAGTAGCGGATGCCGTCCATCGCGCCCGGCAGCGTGAGTCCGCGCACCAAGAGAACCGCCAGCAGGACGAGCGGCAGCGGCACCGTCACCATCACGACCCGGCTCACGTTCCGTACGCCACGGCGCAGGATGAGATAGATCGCGATCCAGGTGAGGGCCATCCCCACCACCAGGTACCAGATGGGCGGGCCCATCGCGTCCGGACCGGTCGAGCGCTGCAGCACCTCCTGGACGAAGAACTGCTCGGTCCGGCCGCTCCAGGAGAGTTTCAGGGAGTGCCACAGGTAGACCCACGCCCAGGCGAGGATCGTCGAGTAGTAGATCACGATCCCGGCACTGAGGCCCGCCGCCCACCAGCCGAACCAACCCAGACGCTTCCGGATCGCCCCGAAGGCACCGGGCGCGGCGGACTGGAGACGTTGGCCGAGCCCCATCTCCAGAATCAGCATCGGGACCCCGGCCGTGAAGAGGGCGATGAAATAGGGGATCAGGAACGCCCCGCCGCCGCTCTGGTAGGCGACGTACGGAAAGCGCCAGACGTTTCCCAACCCCACCGCCGATCCGATCGCCGCCATGATGAACGAGGTTCGACTGTGCCACCGATCGCGGGATCCGGTCACGACATCCTCCTTGGGTTGGCGAACGTTCGGGGGAACGGTATCATGCGCGGTGGGAACCGCAAGCGCAGACAGGGGTGCCCGAGGTCATGAAGCGGAGGACGACACGGCCGGTCCGCATCGGCAACGTCACCATCGGAGGCGATGGCCCGGTGGTGATCCAATCGATGACAACGACGACGCCCGAGGACCTGCCCGGATCATTGGACCAGATCGCGGCCCTGGAGCAGGCCGGGTGCCAGCTGGTCCGTCTGGCGGTGCCCTCGATCCGGGCCGCCGAGGCACTTGCCCCCCTTCGGGCGGCGATGGCCGGCCGGGGGCTCTCGGTTCCCCTGGTGGCCGACGTGCACTTCAATCCGCGGGCGGCCTACGAGGCGGCCCGTCACGTGGAAAAGGTCCGGATCAATCCGGGCAACTTCGCCTCGTCGACTGCCGAGGCCCGGCGGCGGATCGGCCCTCTGCTCGATCGGCTCCGGGAGCGGGGGGCCGCGCTCCGGATCGGTGTCAACCACGGGTCCCTCGCCCCCTACATGTCCGAGGCCTTTGGGCACGGGCCCCGCGGCATGGTCGCCTCGGCCCTCGAGTACCTGCGGATCTGCCGCGATGCGGGCTACGAGCAGCTGGTCGTGGCGATCAAGGCGTCGAACCCGGCCCTCATGGTCGAGGCCAACCGTCTCCTCGTTCGTCGGATGAGGGAAGAGCTGATGGACTACCCGATCCACCTGGGCGTCACCGAGGCGGGCGCCGGGGAGGATGGGCGGCTCCGCAGCGCGGCCGGGATCGGCGCGCTCCTCCTGGAAGGGATCGGGGAGACGATCCGCGTCAGCCTGACCGGCGATCCGGTGACGGAGATCGCGGCCTGCCGAGAGATCCTGAGGGCGGTGGAGGAAAACGGGCGCGTGCCCGAGGGCCCGGCACGAGAGCGCCGCCGACCACCCGCGCAGGCCTGGGGTCGGGTGATGATCGGCGGGGATCATCCCCCGATCGTGGAGGAAGTGACCGATTCGGGGACCGAGCCCGACCCCGCGTATCCAGCGGAATCGTTGATCGGCCCCCCCGCGGAGGACGGGGCGCAGCGGTGGGTCGAAGTGGACCTGCCCTCCCCGTCCTGGGAAGCGCAGACCGAGGGTTTGAGGAGACTCTCCCTGGCGGTGCCGCCGGCGTGGGTGGGTGCGTGGCCGGGGGCCGTGAAGGCCGAGGTCGCCGCCCTGCTGACGCGCCTGGCGGAAAGGGATCGGCCACCCCGCCTCCGGTGGCACTTCCCCGGAGTGGAGGGCAACGGGCTCTCCCGCCTCGGACTCGTGGCCGGTGATCTCCGGCACCTCACCGAGTCGGCCGGCTTCCCCCCGCCGGCCTTCTCCTGGAGCGGGCGACCGCTGGCAGCGGCCGGCCGGCGGCTGGCCGAGGGTGAGCGCCCGCTCCTGATCCCCGAGCTCCCGTCGGATCCCTGGGCAGCAGCGGTGGGGGCCGGATCCCTGCTGCTCGATGGGATGGTCGATGGGCTGCGGGTCGCGGCGAAGGACCGACCCTTGGCCTACCGGCTCCTCCAAGCCACGCGCCGGCGGCTGACGCGGACCGAGTTCATCTCGTGCCCCGGCTGCGGCCGGCTCGCCTACGACTTGGAGGGTGCGGTCGACCGCCTGCGGAGACGGGTGGGCCACCTGCCCGGACTCAAGCTGGCGGTCATGGGATGCGCCGTCAACGGACCGGGGGAGATGGCCGATGCCGACTTCGGATACGTGGGATCGATCGAGGGAAAGGTCGACCTCTACGCGGGGCGCGAGCGGGTGGAACGGGGTCTCACGCCCCGTCAAGCCGAGGACCGTCTGGTCGATCTGCTGCGCCAGCGCGGTTTGTGGCGGGATCATGGCGAGGCGGGCGCCGAATCTGGTAGACTAGAGCGCCGATCATCCAACCAAGGAGCCCCTGATTCATGAGACGATACACGCTCGCCCTGGTCACCGCAGCCCTCGCACTCATGTGTGCGCTCCAACCCGCCTGGAGCGGGGATGCCGAAACCTCCGCCGCGCTCCATGCCG
>Ga0180432_10001697_pt1 | contig 34349 bp, 31 predicted proteins | sample SS_ome_10_FD_132414 | JGI IMG/M metagenome (GOLD analysis project Ga0180432, IMG submission 132414) | Hypersaline lake sediment archaeal communities from the Salton Sea, California, USA - SS_1_MS_2 metaG | ecosystem: Environmental > Aquatic > Non-marine Saline and Alkaline > Hypersaline >... | reverse complement strand
CCCCCGGGATCAGATCACAACCCTGAGTTCGATCACCAGAACTTTGTCACTGTAAAAGTAGTACCAGACAAGATAGTCCATTTCTACCCCTAATCTTAAGCAAAGCTGAATAGCTCCACCAACCCGTTCTACTTATGCCACTTGAACTAGGCGATGTATTCAATCCACGTGAGATATGGAAGGCGCGAAAACGCATTCAAGACCATATCTATAGGACACCATTGGTGTACAGCGACTCTCTCAGCAAACTCACTGGAAGTAAAGTCTACTTGAAACCAGAGTGCTGGCAGAGATGTGGTTGCTTCAAGGTAAGAGGAGCCATAAGCCATGTTTCATCCCTATCTAAGAAACAGTTGAACAGAGGACTAGTAACCGCTTCCAGTGGCAACCACGCCCTTGCCGTTGCCTTCGCATCAACATTATTCGGCAAGCCCCCTACCAGAATCTATGTTCCAGAGGACGCGGACTCTGCAAAAATAAAACGGATAATGGAGTGGGAACCCGAGCTAGTATATCACGGAAACAGTTTCTTTGAGGCTTACCAAGAGGCAAGACGCTATGAGAAGGAAAAAGACGCGACTTTCGTACATAGTCATGGTGATCCCATGGTTATCGCGGGTCAGGGAACTATTGGGTTAGAGGTCATGGAGGACCTACCTGATGTTGACTCCATTTTGATCCCGATTGGTGGTGGCGGACTTGTTTCTGGTATCTCAACAGCAGCCAAGACCATAAACGAGAACGTGAGAATCATCGGAGTAGAGCCAACTGCTGCCCCGGGAGCTTATAAGTCTCTCCGTGATGGTGTTGCCCACGAGGAGATAGAGATCGAGGATAGCATAGCAGATGGGCTGCTTGGTGGCTTTGGGAGTCTTCCTTTCCAGATATGCAGTAAGACTGTGGATGAGACTCATCTGGTAACAGACTCTGAGATTATTGAGGCTATGAAGGCTTTTCAGCGTGAGGAGCAGTTGATGGTTGAGGCAGCCTCCTCTGTTGGGTTAGCAGCTTTGATGACCGGTAAGGTTGATGCTAAGGGCGAGAAGGTGGTTCTCATCGTAACCAGCAGGAATATTGACTCTGCGAAGTATAATCAGTTGATCAATTCTTAGCTGGTTTTATTACCTTTAAACACCGTATTTTTCCCAATGAGCCGGGATTATAGTAAAAAATCAGGCAAGGAGTTCAGCAGGATCGCCTCCCAGTATGACAAGGGTAGGAAAAGCGAAAACTTGGATCTTTGGGGCTTGGAGACCAAGAAACTTGCACACCTTGAAGAAGAGGACCTTGTCCTTGACCTTGGATGCGGCACCGGCTTGTATACAGTAAACATTGGTCGAGAATCCGATGCCTTGATGCTTGGAATGGACCCAGCGATTGGCATGTTGGGGCAGGCAAGGGAAAAGTCTCGGGATGTTCACTGGTTTAATGGGATAGGTGAGTGGCTTCCCCTCAGACCAGAGGTCCTTGACTGTATATTCAGTAGTCAGGTCTGGCATCATATTCAAGACAAACAAGGAACAGCAGACGAGTGCGGTAGAACCTTGAAACCCGGCAAGACGGTGATTATCAGGACCATTGGACATGCTCAGCTTCACCAGAAAGTGGTCTTCAAGTAGTTCCCCGAGATCAAGCAGAACCAGCTCAACGTCTACCCCAGCAACGAGGAGTTCACAGAGTACTTCGAGAACGCTGGGTTTAGGTCTGTAGACTTTCATGAGTACAGCGACGAGCGATATCAGTCGGTTGAGGAGTTTGTTGAGATCGCTGAGAAGAAGCTCTGGAGCATGTTCAGACCAATAACAGAGGAAGGGCTCAAGAAGGGTGTTGCAGAACTCTGGGCATACAAAGCGGAACACAATGCGCCTGTGCGGAATGATGAGCTCATCACCCTAGTAGTGGCATCCAAATGAGTAATGTACAGAATTAGGATGTTAGACCCCAGCTTAACCACCCATTTTTTCTACTAAGACACATATTTCTCTGATATGTCCAGTTATAATCCTGATAAACTCATACAGGTTATCGAGGAAGACCATATTCATGGAGCCGACTGGCTCAGCAACGCAGCAATCGGGGTACTGATCACCGCTAGCCTAAGGGAGAAAGCTGATAGTGTTGATGTGCTTCATGAGAAACTCTGGAGCATCGGGGTCAAGCTAGCTTCTACGCGTCCAAGCATGGCGTCTCTCGCCAACAAGATTGGTTACTTGTTCAATGAGTTGGATAAGGTCTCGGAGTTGAAGGCGTATCGCTCCAAGGTGAGTGAGATAGGTACTGAAATTATCAACAGTAGCAGGACAAACAAGAAACGCATAGCAGAGCACCTCAAATCCGTGGCTAGCGAAGCGAAATCAGTCTTCACATACAGCTACAGTGGCACTGTTGTTGATGTCATCCGCGAGAATGGGTACAAGAACATCGTTGTAACAGAGTCCAGACCCATGATGGAGGGCAAACTCCTAGCCCAAGAACTAGGCGAGGAAGGCTACAAGGTATTATTGGTTGTTGATGGAGCAGCGGGCATGTATGTCACAGCAGCCGATATCTGCCTAATAGGCGCAGATAGCGTCCAGTATAATGGCTCGGCTGTCAACAAGGTGGGCAGCAAGCTACTGGGGTATGCGGCTAGAGATCAAGGTGTCCCCTTCTATGTGCTCTGTGATACCAGCAAATTCAATGTACTGAATTATCTCGGGGCAAGCATCCAGCTAGAAGCAAAGACACCGGACGAGGTCTCAGAGTCCTTGCGGAATGTAACCATCAAGAACCCCTATTTTGAGGTGGTACCTCCTGAGCTTATAACAGGGGTTATTACTGAGGAGGGCTTGATGGAGTCACTGGATATCAGGCAGAAGATGGAATCAATGCGAAAATACGTCGAACCCCTGTATTCCGCCCAAAAATAGCGATCATACACAAGTTATAGAACAATAACAAGTGAATAAGAACTCAGAATCATTTTTACCCCATATTCCTTGGACCCCCATCAGTAGTGGGAACAATGCCAGTCATAGAAGTCACAGACATCAACAAGAGCTTTGGAGAAACACAAGTACTCAAAGACATCAACTTCACCGTAAAGAAAGGCGACTTTTACGGATTATTCGGACCCAACGGCGCAGGAAAAACCACACTCCTAAGGATCATCACAGGCCAGCTTGCCCCTGATAAGGGAGAAGCCTTGACCATGGGAGTATCCAGCAGTGATCCCATGGGTGTGAAGCGTCTCGTGGGTATTGTGCCTGAGGCAGAGACCCCTCCAACTTTCCTTACTGCACGTGAGACACTGGAATTGACATGCAGGATCAGGCATGTTGATGATCTTGGACGGGTTGATGAGTGGCTACGTTTCTTTGATATCACAGACAAGGCTGATGTTCTATGCAGAGATATCTCCAAGGGGCAGCGTCAGAAGGTTATGCTTGCCTCCGCGTTTATCCATGAACCCGAGATTCTATTGGTGGATGAGCCTTTCATCAACCTCGACCCCATCTATCAGCGAAAAGTGAGGGAGTATCTCAGGGGCTTGGTCTCTGAGGGTCGTACAGTCTTCATGTGTACCCATATCTTGGAGATAGCCGAGAAGCTATGCACACAGATCGCTGTAATCAATGAGGGTAGGATCGTTAGCAGTGGCTCCATGGATGAGCTGCGGGTTGGTGACGAGGACTTGGAGGATATATTCCTACGGGTGGTGGAGCAGCCTGCCGTCGCTTAGCTGGCACCTCTTCAAGTCCATGCTCAAAGAGGAGTGGCGGCTACATCAATCACTGGTAGGCGGCTTCGGCTCAGGTCTTTTCCCATTAATGATATTCATATTGACCGCTGTATGCGCTTTCATCACACCCTATATCATGGGAAACATTGAGCTAAGCACTATACTGTTGATGCTCCACGTTGCTTCAGTCATCTATGGTGTGTTTGTAGGCGGTTTTGGTAGGATCGGTGAGCATGTTATGACCCGCAGGCTGGGTCAGGTGAACATGCTGCTTCAGCTACCCCAGCAGTACCCCGTTAGCTTCAAGCAGGTGATGGCTGTCTTCTATCTCAAAGACTCTTTGTATTATCTTGTTTACAGTTATATCCCATTGGTGATGGGGGTGGGTTTGGCTGCTCCCTCTGCTGGTGTATCTTATCGTGGTGTAGGTGTGCTTGGTGTCACTATGTTTCTCGCTTTTATGATGGGTATGGGGTTGAGTTTTGCCTTGAGTGCCCTCAGTTTGAAATCTAGACGGGGGACATTCCTGCTCAGCTGTATTATTTTCAGTCTTATCCTGCTTGTTTATCCTCTGGATTTGATTCCAGCAGGCGTTGTTTTACCTCCACTGGGATACTGGGCATCCAAGAACACTGGATATCTGCTGATATCAGTCGTCCAATCAGCCGTATTGGCGTCTGCAGGGGTACTTTTCATGAAGGAACGATTTGAACTCAGGCAGCAACGCTACACTGAGTCCTTCCTAAGTGCTGAGACCAAGCTGGGGTTCATGGGTGAACTAAAGACCATGCTAGCCAAGGAGTGGCTTGAACTGGTACGCAGCGGCAGCCTTTTCCCCGCCATCACGGGGTACAGCGGGCACCTGTTGGCTATCTATTTTGTATCGTGGCTATTTCAGGCAGGCTTTGGGTTGCCCATTAGCTTCAATGTGATATTCTTCAGTGGGTTCGTGGGCTTCATGGGGGTAATGACCTATAGTTTCTTGACTAATCTTGAGCACAACGAGTATCTAAACGTCGTACCCGTGAGTGTGGATATGGTTGTAAAATCCAAGCTATCCATCTACCTGCTCCTCACCTCTGGGATAACAGTTGGCTACGTGGTTCTCATTGGTTTATTGAAGGGACAGATGAGCATGGTTCCCATGGGTTTGATAGTATCCGCATCAACGAGCCTCTTCGTGGTAGCTGTTACTGCTTATCTTACTGGGCTCTGGACCAACACCATGTTCTTCGGAGCCAAGACCATACTAAAATTCACAGCTATCGTGGTTCCACCATTAACCGTCATCGAGATTGCATCTATGATGCTCCAGTTCAGACCACAGGCAGCGACACAGGTAATCTACGGATCATCTCTGATATTGTTCATCGCCGCAGCATTGATCTTCAATAGACTAGAAGCCAAGTGGCGTGGAACAAGCTTTAGCTATGTCTCTACTGGGGTCTAGTCAAGCCCTAATCCTATTAGCCTGTAGGACTCATTCATTGTATGGCTGAATCAATCGAAGCTATCTTACCCTCACTACTCGATTTCCGGGCTCAGCGGGAGTGGGAGCAGTTCCACTTACCCAAAGAGCTTGCTGCTGCTATATCAATCGAGGCATCTGAGTTACAGGAGTTATTCCTCTGGAAGGAAAGAGAATCCCCAGATAAGGTGAAGCAAGACCAACATAGGATGGAATTAATCAGTGATGAGGTAGCGGACATCTTGATCTATCTCTTATTCTTGAGCCATGACCTAGGAATCAATCTACCAGACGCCATCAAACAGAAAATAGAGAAAAACAAGACCAAATACCCAGCCGAAGAATACAGAGGAAGGTTCAGAGAACCTTAGAATTATTTCAGTTCTATTCCTTTCTCGTCCAGATACTTACCAAAAGCACCATCAACGCCCTTGATGTGGGTCACCAGCCAGTTGAAAAGGAAGATGTTCACTGACTCGGCTAAGCGCTGGGTTGCTCCGTCTTCCCTGAACTCGGTTACCATGTTCTGTAGGATGTCTACGAACTCTTTGTGCATCTTCTTATGATATTCGATGCGTGGGTACTGGATTTTCTCCATGTGTTTCTCCTCTTCGCCAAAGTGGAAGTCGGTGTAGTCCATCATGAAATCCAGTGTCTTGATTATCACGTCTACTTCCTTTCTGTTCTCGATTGCCTCAGAGATATCGTTAAGCTTTTCAAGTAGCATCTTGTGTTGCTCATCAACGAGTTTTATACCAGTTGCTAAGCCTTCATTCCATTCGATCTTTACCATTAATATCAGCATACAAAGCCAACCACATAATTTAGCGTTTATTATCAAAACATTACCAGGATTTTATCAATGACGGATATTTCACGCTGAAAAAATGTATAACAATCGAGAACCAGTTCAACGTATCAGGGTTTATTATTCAACCTGTCCGAATATCCGCTACTGAGTCAATCACCAAAGCAGAGTATTCTGATACATCTGGTTCGTGGCTCACGATTACGATCCCAGCTACACCTGCACCAGTACCAGCTATAGCGTCAACAAGCTCATCCCCCACATAAACAGATTCACAAGGACTCACGTCTAGCCTTCTGCATGCCTCAATGATCATATCTGGCTCTGGTTTCCCCTCAGCGACCTCATCCGCCCCAATATAGACATCAAACAGCGCGTCAACTTTGTTGAATCCCATTATCTCCTTCGCCGTCTTTCCGCTCCCATTTGTAGCTATCCCGAGCATCAACCCTGCTCCCCGTATCTCTTCAAGGGGTTTCTCTGTTCCGGGGATCAGTTTTGCCTTGAATGACTTACTCTGCTCAGCGTCAGCTGCTGCATATGCTTTTGTTGCCATTTCCTTGGCTTGGAACCAGTTTAACCCATCTAACCAGATAGCGGTTGTCGCCACAGTCACGTCCTCTTTTCTTGGAGCCTTGGATAATGGGCCATTATCGTCCACCCTAAAAGAATCAATGTCTACACCGGAAAACTCCGCCCATCTTTCTGCCGCAGCTTCACCAGCCACACTCTTAATAGCAGCATAACGGGTCTTTGCCAGCGCCTTGTTTCTGTAATCCTTGTCTACCAGTGTTCCGTCTAGGTCGAAGAGGACCAGTCTACATTCAACTACTATACCATTTACGATTATGTTCGGCATTTTATTCATCTCAGGGATCGATGACCTGTTCCTATCCTCAGATTATCCCTTATTGTAAATGAAACTATCCAGCGTTCCCATTAAATATGATACTGGATACTATGCGGTATGGCTGGTATCTGGGATATCCTCTTCTCCCTCGGCTTGATAGCTACTGGATTATCCCTAGGGTACCTGTACCGTAACAAGTGCCCCCATGGTATCGGGCAATCAGAGGATGAGATCAACCAGCTCAGGAGAAGGCTCCAAGTGTTTGCACTCCTCTTCGTAAACCCCATCGCATTTGGTGGCGCCATCTGGGCTCTGGACCTCAGCGACATACGGATCATAGCTTTACCTTTTCTTGGGGCGTTTGCCATCATTCTCGGTGGAGTCCTAGCCTATTTCGCAGCCAAGGCAATGAGGTTAAGTAGAAAACAGACAGGGGTCTTGGTGACCTGTGGTAGCTTCACAAATATAGGCAGCATCGGTTCACTGGTGACCTTTATCTTACTGGGGGAGCAGGCGGTGGCTTTGATGCCTTTCTACAAGCTCTTCGAGACCTTTCTCTATTATGGTGTAGGCTTCCCCTACGCGAAGTCTATGAGTGATATGATCATGGATAACGAATCTGTGATGGATCGCGTTATCAGTGTATTGACTGATAGGTTTGTCTTAGTCTCAATCTCCAGCATAGCCATCGGTTTGGGGTTAAACCTGATGGGATACCAGCGACCAGCATTCTATTCCACCCTTAACAGCCTACTAATCCCTTTAGGCACACTCTTACTGCTCTCATCGATTGGGATGGCTATGCGGTTTAACAGAATGCATGGATACCTCAAGGAAGCGGGGGTGATTTCATTGATAAAGTTCATCGCTGTCCCCGGGGCTGTCTACTTGTTAGGCTTGGTTCTGGGTTTGGGGTTGGTTGATGGTGGTCTTCCTTTGAAGGCATCAGTGGTATTAGCTTCGATGCCAGTGGCTTTCACGGCTATGGTGCCTCCAACACTGTATGATCTTGATGTTGATCTGGCGAATACTGCTTGGTTTGTAACCACAACTATGTTGCTATTGGTGGTTCCAGCCCTCTGGATAATACTGGGCTAGTATCGATGTTCATTTAACCCTGCTTAGTACTCACATCATATGGAACCAAGCCCACTCAAACCGAGACTTCTAGATAGAATAGAAGCCGACCGAGACGAGTTAATCGAGTTTCTCAGGGGTTTCTTGAGAGCTCCAAGCCCTAACCCACCGGGAGACACTAGACAAGCTACCAAGTATATTACTGATTACCTTGACACCAAAGGCATAGAATACGAGGTTGTTGGACCAGATCCTGAGAAACCCAACATTGTGAGTAGCTTCAATACCCAGAGAGAGGGCAAGCATCTCATTTTGAATGGGCACATCGATGTTTTCCCTGTGGGTAACCCTGAGGGCTGGAGCCATGACCCTTGGGGCGGTGAGCTTGTGGATGGTAAGGTCTATGGTCGTGGGGCTTGTGATATGAAGGCTGGGACCACAGCCTCGATCTATGCCTTTGTCTTGCTCCATGAATTGATGGACGCGCTGAAGGGGAGCCTTACATTGACTGCTGTCAGTGATGAGGAGACTGGTGGACGCTTGGGCGCGGGATGGCTGGTGGAGAATATACCAGAGACCATCGGTGACTGTTGTATCAATGGGGAGCCAAGCAGTCCATACACTATTCGTTTCGGTGAGAAGGGCATACTCTGGCTCAAGGTACGAGTTCAATCAAAGGGTGGGCATGGAGCATATCCTCATCTCAGCGAGAACCCTATAAAGATAGCATCAAAACTCATCACAGAACTAGAAACATTGAATGAGACACCTGTTGAATACCCAGAGAATCTTCAAAAAGCGATTGAAGAGGGACGAGAGGAGGCTGAGAAAGCCCTTGGAACAGGCGGAGCAGATGTAATGAGCAGACTTAGCGTCAACATAGGCACCATCGAGGGGGGAGTCAAGGTTAATGTTATCCCTCGGGAATGCAGTTTTGAGGTAGACCTGCGCTTACCTCCGGGGCTAAGCAAGGAAGATGTACTCCCAAGAGTAACCGAGATTGTGGATAGGTATCCCGGGGCTTTTGTTGAGGAGACTCGGTATGATGGTCCCCTCTGGAGTCCACCAGATGGCGAGATGGCTGGGATCATGCGGGGAAACTCCAGGCTTTTGGGTATTGATCCCAAGCCTATTGTGAGTCTCGGTGGATCTGACCTCAAATTCTGGAGGAGTCATGGGGTACCCAGCTATTATTATGGTCCCATGAATCGTGGTATGGGCACTGTGGATGAGCATGTATTGGTGGAGGAATTCATGCACATAGTGAAGGTGCATGTTTTATCGGCTTACGAGTATCTAGCTAGGTAACTCGATCCTTATCTTTCTACCAGTTATCCTTTCCAGTTCAAGCTTGACGGTATCGAAGTCCTTGTTGCTGGCGCCTCGTGGCCAGTACCGGCGCCCATCTTTGCTCTCATAGAACTCGTAGATGCTGTAGTAGGGTTGTTTGTTGAGTGTGGATTTTATGAGGATGTATTTGCCTATCTCGGCTATCTCTTCGCTGTCTTCTGGTAGTTTTTTCTTAGGCTTCATCTAACCAGTCCAATAAATGAATATAGGCGTGGGAGATGATAGCCCTTCCGATCCCTATTACAGGACGAAAATAGTATGAGTATAAACGCTCTGGATTTTGATCTAAATTGGGTGTAAAATTGGTATACGCTTAAACATAGATTTTTACAGATATCCGACAAGATACCAGTGGTCCGACTCATATGGCGCCTCCAACACGTACCTTCAAACACCTGCTCCTGTGGCTCTTCACAGGAACCCGTGGAGGCCCCAACCGAGCACGCATCATTGATGTCTTGCAGGACACACCCATGAACACTAATCAACTAAGAATTCACCTAGAACTAGATTACAGGACAGTCAAGCACCACCTAGAGGTGCTTGAGGATAACGAGTTAATCTATTCGATGGGGTCTGGATATGGTAGCATGTTCTTCTTGACTCCCAAGATGGAGGATCATATAGAGGAGTTCGATGAAATATGGGTGGGCATCAGCAAGAAGCTGGATCTAAAGGAGGATAAACAATGAGAAACAAACTCGTATTGACCTTATTCGCGTTAATGCTTATACTATCAACGGCAGTCATGGTATCTGCTCAACCTGATCAGAGGTTCCCTTGGAGACCTAGGTTCAATGAGTCAGATCCAGAGACCTTGGAGAAATTTGGTAGACAAATAGAGAATTACATTACGTTTAGAATTGTATTGTCCGGTCTTAATACGGTACTTTACGGATATATCTTGTATCTCTATACACAGCTTTACAGGGAGACAAACTCAAAGTTCAGCCTAGCATTGATGGCGCTATCGGCGGTTCTATTGATTTACGCTATCTCCAGTAACCCGCTGGTCTCACAATTACTGCGAGGTTCAGAGCCTATATGGTTCAGTGTATTCAATGTCATTCCAGATATCTTCGCCAGTATCGCAGCTGCAATAATGATCTACCTAACCCGGACATAGATCTCTTAGTACCAGTTTTCGATTATTCTCCAAATTTGATCTAAATTGGGTGTAAACTGGAAAAACCGCTTAATAGAGTTTCAATGATTCTTCGCTGCAAGGTGAAAAAATAGTTGAAACAAAGATCAAGACAGGCAACCCTACTGGTTGTCATACTACTCGGCATTACACTAATGCCTATCACAATAACCCACGCTGACGAGATGGGAAACATACACGGAACCGTAATCGACGAGAACGGAGCCCCCATCGAGGACGTAAAGATATTAGTATACCTCAACACAGGAAGCCTAGAAGAAATAGCATACACAAACAAGAACGGCTACTTCAGACTGAACCTAGGAGGAACCTATACCTTCGTCTTCGAGAAGGAAGGCTATGTCACATTCGAGAAAGATGTACAAGTTACTCAGGCACCAACGGACGATCCATCTGATGATATTGTCAAGATGGGAAAACTTGAAATGCAGACCACCCTCAGCCTATCAGCTTCAGTTGTTAAACGTCTCACCACACCGGGAAACAAGCTAACTCTCGAGTTTACTATAACCAACTGGGGCTCAGATGCTGAAGACATAGTATTCTCCATTGATGCGCCAGAGGACTGGGAGACAAAGATTCTGGATAATATCGGTGAGATTGAGAACATTCTGCTTGAGTCTGGTAGCGCCAAATATGATCTAGAGATCATGGTCCCGGAGACCGCGACTAATATAGAGACAATCACGCTTAACGCTACAGGCACCAGCACTGCCTCACTCAACTTTACCATAACCCCCAAGGTCTATACCGATGAGATAACCCTAAAATCAACATATCTTTCCATATCAGAGGAGCTTGAAGAGACAATCTCCCTGCCACTAACTGTCTCAAATGTTGGAGAAGTAGACAAGAGAATAACTCTCCAAGCAGAAACACCAAGTAACTGGGAATTATCCTTCATAACCGGATCAGACCTTGTCGTCAAAACACTTCTATTAGAGGCAGGAGACAGTGAGCAATTAATCATCGAGTTAGAGCCTCCAGATGGTGTTGCTATTGGGGATTATAACGTAGTGGTCAGCGCATTGGATATCAATGGCGCCGTTTTGGATACTCTCGAACTTGCCGTCAACCTTCGAGTAAGCACAAGCGAGATAGAGGTAATCAGCAGCTTCTCAGAGGTCACCGTTGAGGCGGGGGAAAGTGTGACTTTTCCGCTGGCTATCTGGAATCAGGGTGAAGCAGATGCATTAACCATATTCACTGTTCCTGTGATTCCTGAGAACTGGGATGTCTCATTCATTTCTGATGACCTTGAGGTAGCCAGCATTCGTATCGGTGCAGGTGAGTCCGAGTCCATTGAACTCATCGTTGAGCCACCAAACAGCGTTGCCAGCGGCACATATGAGATGGGTGTAATGATTGAATCTGATGACGGTGGACAACATACACTGGAGTTCACAATCGAGGTGGGCGGCAGCTTTGAGATAGCTCTTGATCTTTCAACCCTCTATACTTCGGGAAAGATCGGGGATACCGTGTCATTTACGGCGAAGGTGACCAACGAGGGCCAGACGGCCATCACCACATTATATGTTGAGGCTGATGTGCCCGATGACTGGGAGGCAACCATTACCCCCACACAGGTAGACACGCTGAGCCCAAGATCAAGTTCCATATTCACTGTAACCGTTGAGATCCCCAGCGACGCTGAGGCAGGCGACTACCTTGTCACTATGCAGGCTTTGAGTGACCAGCTCGAATCCGATGAGACAGATGTACGTATCACTGCACAGGCATCCAACACATGGGGCTATATCGGCGTAGGTATCGCATTGGTCGCTATCGCTGGCGCCGCGTTACTGTTCAAACGATTTAAAAGGAGATGATAAAGATGCAAGAACATGTAGTAAACACAGAAGCTTTAACGAAACAATATGGCGATTTTTTCGCCGTGAACAATCTCGACATGGAGGTCGAGCAAAACGAGATATTCGGTTTCCTTGGACCTAACGGTGCAGGGAAGACCACCACAGTATTGATGCTCATGGGATTATCCATCCCCACCTCAGGCACCGCCAAGGTAGGCGGCTACGATATTATTGAGGAGAGCAGGGAGGTGCGAAGCATAGCGAGCATCCTACCTGAATATAGCAGCCTATATGGTAACTTAACTACCTTTGAGAACCTTGACTACCTTGGGCAGCTAAACGATATGCCACGGGAAGAGCGTGAGAACCGTATCCATGAGGTTCTTGAGATAGTCGGTATGAGTGACTGGCTTGACGCCAAGTATGAGTCATTCAGCCGAGGCATGAAACAACGCGTCGGAATTGCTTCCACGATGATGAAGAATCCTAAAATAGTTTTTCTAGACGAACCTACGCTGGGTCTAGACCCGGTTGGTACACTTGAGATCAGGGAGCTTATTCTCGACTTGAAGAACCGTCAGGGACTCACAGTTGTCATGACCTCCCATATCTTGAGTGAGGTTCAGGTGACATGCGACCGTATCGGTATAATCAACCGTGGTAAGCTTGTCCTGAAAGAGACCATGGAGAACCTAAACCATGTGATGACCGGCGCAGAGGATCGACGTGTTGATTTCAAGTTGAACAAAGTGACACCCGATCTAGTCAAGGATATCGAGGCTATTGAGGGCGTCAAGGAAGTTAAGCAGGAGAATGGGTTGTTCTCTGTTTATGGTACTGATGATACAGATATTCACATTTCACAGACCATCGTTGAGCATGGCTCAACCATCTTGTTGATGAAGCCAAGGGAGTACACATTGGAGGAGATTTTCATGAAGTACTATCAGCAGGAGGACGACTAGATGGCTGGATCATTTACCATAGCAGAGAAGGAACTAAGAGATCAGATGGGGAGCACAAGGTTTATCGCAATATTCGCTTTGATGGTGCTCCTCAGCGTATTAGCAGCCTATCAGGGTGTTGATTACATCAAGAATAACACGGAGGCAAGCTTTGTCCATATCTTCAGTGGGACCCAGATGAGTTTTAGCTTCATCCAGATCATGGTCATGTTTGGTCCAATATTGGGCATGGCTTTCGGTTTTGATGCTATAAACAAGGAGCGAACAACAGGAACTCTCAGTATGTTGCTTGGTCAACCAATTTACAGGGACTCTGTTATCAACGGTAAATTCATTGCAGGTGCCTCATCACTTGCTACCCTAGGCATAGGTACTATTGCTATTACAACTGGTTTAGCTATCCCTATGCTAGGATATGGTCCAAGTTTAGCCGAGGCATCAAAGATACTGACCTTGGCGGTGCTTACCGTACTCTACTTAGTGTTCTGGCTGAGCCTTGGAACATTGTTCTCTGTGGTAGCTAAGAAGACATCGACATCCATACTCTTCTCCATTGCTACATGGATGTTCTTCAGCATCCTTCTATCGATACTGGCAACAGCAATCGTTAACGTAATGGTGCCTCTGGACGCAGACCTATTCATCATGCCCAGCGGCGATTCCGAACGCAGTGGACCCGGTAGATTCCAGATGACAGACGAGTTCAGGGAGGTAATGACTCAGAGGACAGAGTTAACTAACCTCATCATGAAAATATCCCCCACAGATCTTTACCAAGATACAGCAAGCGCGATACTTGGTACGGCTCAAGGCTTCATGAGAGGTGCCATGGAGTTTGACCGAACACTATCTCTTGGAGAAGCATTGATGAATAACTGGGCGAACATAACTGTCTTGGCTGTAGGATTGGTGGTCTGTTTCGCAGCATCATACATGCTGTTCCTCCGAATGGAGATCAGACCCGGGGATTAACCCCTTTTTTCTGTTTTTTTCTCTCGGTTATCTTTTCCCCTTTAACCATCCGTGTTTTCTATACTCTGGGTCTGGATAACTGTAGAAACCTTTCCCAGTCTTTACTCCGAGTTCTCCACGCTCGATTTTGTCCAGCAGTATTTTCGGTGGCTTATCCCGTGGGTCACCCGACTCCCTGTAGTAGACCATCTCGATGTCCCGTACAACATCCAGTCCCACCCTGTCCATCAAACCAAATGGACCCGTATCCGTCTTATAGAGACTCATCCAAGCACGATCTACATCCTCAAAACTAGCTACACCGGTATCCGCAACAGTGAGACACTCCTTCTTGATGGCACGCCAGACCCTGTTAAAGATGAACCCTGTGCTCTCCTTGAGCACTGTTAAAGGTGTTACGTCTATACTGATGGCGTATTTTCTGGCTTTCTCTATTGCCTCGTCAGTGGTGTGGCTGCCTTTCATGAGTTCCAGTACACTTCTCCTCCACGGGTAGCCATAGAAATGCATATTCAACACCCGCTCAGGGTGCGCTGTAGCGTCCTCTATGTGCGATATCTTGATGCTGCTACTATTACTGCACAGGATTACACTTGGTGGACATAACTCATCGAGTTGTTTGAACACCTTGCGTTTAACATCCAAGTTCTCTACCACTGCCTCAATCACAATCTCAGCTTCCTTGACTGCCTCAGGAAGATCCGTCGTATAGTTTATCCTCTGAATAACCTCTTCTGCCTCTTCTGGTTTGATGACCCTTGTCTCAATCCACTCATCGATGTACTCTTTTACTGAGCTCCTTGAGACATTGAAGGAATCTTTCATTATATCATATAATGTGACCATGTATCCTGATCTTGCGCTAAGGGCTCCAATCTGGGTGCCGAGATACCCAGAGCCCACGATACAAATCTTGACCATAGTATGAAGATGTGGATTAGATAGATTAAACCCTCGACTACTTCAACCCCAGAATACTTCTCGCCTCATCAGGGGACGCAATGGGTCTCTCCAACTCCTTAGCTATGTTAGCAGCCTTCCGCACAAGATCAGCATTACTCTTGGCTAATTCTCCTCTCCTCAAGAAGACATTATCCTCGAAGCCGACGCGCACGTGTCCTCCCATCACTGTGGCTACTGCTGCCATGGGTATCTGGTTACGCCCAAGGGCACAGACACTCCACGTCCAGTTCTCAGGTAACAGGTCTACACTATACTGGAGCATCCTTGGGTTGGGCAGGAACCCTGTGCGTCCCACCATGACGAACTGCACATGTAGTGGCTCGGGCACTATGCCTTTGGCTGCTATCTGTTTGCAGACATTAATCATGCCTGTATCGTAGACCTCGTGTTCAGGCTTGACCCCCTGCTTCACCATGTAGCCACACCAGCGCTCCAGCATACTCACGGTATTCAAGAAAATCTCGCCTGTAGGATGCTCCGCCCACCTGTTCATGGTCCCCATGTTGAGGCTCATCATCTCGGAGCCAAGCTTGCACCGAGCCTCAACCAGCTTATCCCAGACATCAGGAGGATTACCAACCCTACCCCCACCAGTAGTAAGATTGATGACGACATCCACTTCCTCACGTATCCTCTCCACATACTCCTTCATCAAAGGATTAGGGTCTCCGCTATACGCCTCACCCGTCACAGGGTCTTTTGCGTGAAGATGAACAACACTGGCACCTGCATCAACACATGCAATCACCTCTGCTACTATCTCCTCTGTGGTGCTGGGTACATATGGTGTAGTCTTTTTTGATACGTATTCTCCGCCTGTTACTGCGGCTGTTATGATGAGTTTCTCCATGGTTATCCTTAGATCATTGGAGTGTTATAGTGTTAACTTTTCCTCAAAACCCCACCCAATTATGCCTAAATTAGACTATTCTACTCTAATATTTTCAATAGAATATATACGTTTTTTATACTTCTCCGTTGATGATATCAAAACAGGAGAGTATCAGGTTCGCTCAAGGATGAGATTATGGGGGGTTATTTCTTTGTTCTCTGGTCCCTTTTCTCTATGAGGAACCTTGAGAATGCTCCCTTTGGGTCAAGTATATCAGGGTAATCGTACCACACGTGCCCGTGTCTTATTACATCGTAGATGGGTGGGTCTCATTTTACCTCCCTCCAGATAAGTTCCCTGAGGCGTTTACATGTCTTGAGGGGTTCCATGACTCATGGGGTCCAAACAAAGTAAGAGCCTATTATGAGAAGAGAAAATAATATGAAAGAGATGGATTGCGTCTCAGAATCTAGGATACAAGTGCAGCTGCAATAGCTTTGAATCCATCTACACTCTTCTCAATTTCCTTAATCTCGATGTATTCGTCTATCAAATGAGACATCTTACTGCCTGGACCAAAAACGATAGTAGGAATGCCAAATAACCCACCACTCGCGCTACCATTTACACAGCCGCTCCCAATCATTATATCGGGTTTAATCCCGACACCCTCCAGAGCGTTTATGGATTTTACCACTATCTCATGATTTTCTGGAAACATCCACCCCGGTCGAAAATCTGGTGCGTCAATCTTCTCTCCAGTGAAGCAGTCTATTTTTCCTCGGTTGTAGGACACCTCAACGTCCATAATGTTCGCTAAACATTTTTTCATATCCTCCAATACCCCTTCCTGAGTTTCCCCGACCACGACACGTCGGTCAAAACGTGTTACACACTTCTCTGGAACCTGAGAGAGACTCGGGAATGGGCTGGATACGATATCAAGCAGCTCAATTGAACCGTCACCTAAATCATCATCCCTTGGAAGCTTCATCCCACGAATAGCCTGGACCGCGGGAATTATTCCATAGACAGCGTTTTTTCCCATCTCAGGCCGCGCAGTGTGGCATGTCTTGCCTGTTGAAGTTACTACAATCCCCGCCCTGCCCCTGTGACCCCTGTTGATGTTTAGACCTGTGGGTTCAGCTAGGATCACATAATCAGGTCTCACAGCCTCAATCACTGGAGTTAGAGCGTATCCTTCCATGACCTCTTCCCTATACTGGCTGAGATGATCAACTCGCCTGAGAAACCGCGATCCATCGATCCTACAGCGTGTATTATAGAGGAGAGACCAGACTTCATATCGCAGGTTCCTCTACCATACATTCTTCCCTGTTCTATCTCTGCTGCAAAGGGATCGTGTTTCCATTTCGATAATTCTCCTGTGCTTACGATATCCATATGCCCGTCGAAGAGAACTCGTTTTGAATTATTGGATCTTTTTTCTCCTATTACTTTTCCAATCACGTTGCCATATTTATCCATAGAAACCTGATCAAAGCCCAGTTCAAGCATTTTCTTCTTAACTAGAGTGGCGACATCTTTTTCCTGTCCACTTAAACTAGGTGTCTGAACTAGTTCCTTAGAAAATAAAACAGTCTCTGATTTTAATCGATCATTTGACACTATAATCTTTGATCGACTTATGTTAAAGTATTTAAATATAGTTATTCTTACTGAAAAAATTATATGGATTTATTCAAGAGAACTTTACATCTCTCGAAACCATATTCGAAGGCCTTCATGTTCGCCTCCACAGTCTTTGGTGGAACCGCGCCTCTCACTGCTTCACGGAGACACTCTTCATCATAAGGTAGTTGCCCAGTAGCGGCCAAAGCCCCCAAAAGGACTACATTCATGGTTCGTTCGTTTCCAGCCTTCATAGCGAGCTCTGTCGCGTCAAACGCGACGACTGTTTTAGATAGCTTGCGTAAACCTTCTAGGGCCTCATCGATGTCTGGGTAAGTGTCTGCGCCAATATTATTGTCCATAGAGGGCACAGGACGGGTGTTAGTGACTATGAATGTGTAGGGAGCGGCGTATCTTACTGCCAGTCTAAGTGTCTCGTTCGGTTCAAGACCAACGAGAACATTAAGGGATTCCTCTGGGCAGAGGGGACCGTAAACGTCATCACCGATACGTACATTGGAGTGAACTTTTCCTCCCCGCTGTGCTGCGCCAAAAGTCTCACCTACTCTTACCTTAAGACCCTTAGTGACTGCGGCGCCTGCCACTATATGGCTGGCTAATACGCTGCCTTGGCCACCTACCCCTGTCACGATGAGGTTGAATTCATGTATGTCATTCATTACCGTCACCTCAGAAACACCCCTCACCGATTTTGTCATGTGCATCGAAAACACAGACCTCCTGCTGAACACACAAGCCACATCCAACACATTGTAGGGGATCGATGAAGGCGACCCCTTTCTGCCCATTCGCGTTGGTCATCGTCAAGTCAAAACCTATCGCAGGGCAACCTAGGTAAAGACACTGTTTGCATCCTGTGCATTTCTCGTTCACCTTGTACTGAGGCGGCTTGGTCCTTGTTTTTTTGAGTTCTCTTAAACGCTGCAGTGCGCAGAGTCTTCTAGCGACGACTACCGCAGGACCTCCTTTATGATCCAGTGCTTCCTGGATGATGTTCTTAGTTTCTGTGAGATCATATGAGTCTACACTGCGAACGTATTTGACACCAAAAGCCTTGCAGATATCCTCTATTGAGGGGGGAGCTGTTTCTTCACCCATGGCCGTGATTCCTGTCCCGGGGTTGGGCTGATGCCCCGTCATGCATGTCCAAAAGTTGTCTAGAACCAGTATCAGCTGCTCTGCTTTGTTGTAAACTGCGTTAGCTATTGGCGCAAGGTTCGTGTGGAAGAAAGAGGAATCTCCTAACACGCTTACGATTTTTCCGTCTTTGTACCCCACATGGTATTGACCTTGGGAGAGACCTGTCTCGCTGCCCATTATATACAATGTATCCGTCATCTCGTAGGGAGTCAACGCACCCCAAAGCTTGGATTCCTTGGTGTCCTTCGCGTCAATCGGGGAAGACGCGATTCCGTAGCCACTCATCTCATAGCAGCCGATCCCAGTGTTAATTATGTTGACTTTTCCTCGTGGTAGGGCTTTCTTTAGCGCCCAGAAGCTTCCTAAGTGGGGGCATCCAGCGCACCATGAAGAACTGCGGGCAGAGACCATCTCGCCAAGCTGTTCTTTCAGCTGTTTACGCTGTTCATCGACGCCCGGGGCTTCAACCTTCAGGAATCCTGCGAGACTCTTCGTGACTTTATCTGGGTCAAGTTCATCAACCTTAGGCACATAGCCTCCAGAGGTTCTCCCGTAGACTTTGACGTTCAACTGGTTTTCGTTAACTATTTGATGAACCTGTCGTTCGATTAATGGGTCTCCCTCCTCGATGCAGAGGACAGAGTCACATTTTTTCAGTAGCTGAGTGACTTTCTGAGGCGGCGCAGGGTAGGGCATGCCTAGTATCATCAGATGAACATCATCGTGTACTTTGAGATATTTTAACGCCTCCCGAGTATAGTTTGATGCGATCCCACTTGTTATCACTCCGACCTTGGAACCGTTTTTTGCGGGCAAGTGCTGGTTGAATACTGTACTTTCACTGTACTCGATCATCTTGGGCATCTTTTCTTTCTGCCAATTGTGTTTAGCCACCGGTCCAGGCGGCCCGTAAACGTTCCATCTGTATGGAACCTTCCAGTGTCTATCAAAAGCCAGTTTGTTTTTTTCTCGATTGATTTCCCCGAGCACAAGGTCTCCTGACGCATGACTAAGTCGAGTGCAGCTTCGCACCATTACAGGCAACTCGATTTTTTCAGATAAATCAAAAGCCTCCTTGGTCATATCCTTGGCTTCTTGCTGATCTGCGGGCTCATACACAGGTATCTCCGCATAGAACCCCGCGACACGTGTATCTTGTTCATTGGAGCTGTACCAAGCACCCGGGTCATCGGCGACGGCGATCACTAAGCCGCCCCTTACCCCTGTATATGGTATAGTCATCAAGAGATCCATTACCACGTTTAGACCAGCGTTCTTGCAGGCAAATAGTGCACGACCCCCAACTATGGCGGCACCAGCAGCGACCTCGAAAGCAACAATCTCGTTTGTAGACCATTCTACATAGAAACCTAGTTTTTTCGCTGCCTCAGCGAGACTCTCCATTATCTCCGATGAAGGAGTCCCCGGATACGCGGCACCTAATTGGATGCCTGCCTCCACGGCTCCCCTTGCTATAGCGTCATTCCCCATTAGAAGAACTCTTTTTTGGGGACTATCTTCGCAAATCGACATTACATTACACTCCTTTTTCTACTGTTGTTTTCATCAGTTTTTCTGATCATCATTTTCCAGATTCCTTCTTTCTTATACTCCAATATTTTTTCATATTTCCTAGAGCCTTTATCGCTCTTCCCGGCGTAGGGTAGACCGGGACTCCGTTTTTCTGTAGTTTTTCGCTCTCAATTACTTGGACATCTGCGCCACCGAGGTAGCTCACGATTATTGGAATTTTTTTAGCGATGGCTTTTTCTGTCAGTTCTTTGAGAGCTTCTGAGGCTCCCGATATTGGATCACCGAAGATTACCAGCACAAGATCAACGTTTTTTTCCTCAAGCACAATTTTCAAAGCGTCTGTATATAGTTGCACATTATTAAGCGCGTTCCCAGTAAGATCCAGAGGGTTCCTGATTACACAGTAAGAAGGAAGCTGTTTTCTCAAGGCTTCAACTGTTTCGTCTGATAGTTGGGATAGTTTTAACCCTACTCCTTCTCCCGCGTCCGAGGCTAGAATACCTGAACCACCTGAACTGGTGATGATCATTAGACGATTCCCTCTGGGCGTTGGACATGTAGAGAAGGCTTTTGCGGTGTCACAAAGTTCCTGAAGGTCATTTACATATATGCCTCCACTCTGTTTGACGGCTGCCTCAAAGACTTCTTTATTTCCGGCCAACGAACCAGTGTGAGCCAGTACAGCCTTTTTGCCTGCCTCAGTTTTTCCCGCTTTGAGGAATATGACCGGCTTGGTTCGTGAAGCTTGTTTTATGGCTGCCATCAGTTTCCTTCCATCTTTCATGCCTTCAGAGTATACCGCAATGACCTTTGTCATTTCATCCTCTGTGAGCATCGCGATAAGATCAGCTTCATCGACGTCTGATTTGTTCCCAAGCGCGATTGCCTTGCTGTATCCAAGCTCGTTTCTTGAAAGGAACGACGGAATCTCAAGAGCGATGGTACCGCTTTGAGAAATAACCGCTACATTACCGACGTTTTCGATGAGGGGCCAGGTAGCGCAGAACCCGATCTGGGGGTTACTCACGCCTTGACAGTTGGGGCCAATTATGCGGAGCCCACCTTCGCGCGCAGTCTCTAGTATCTGGTTCTCAAGGACGACGCCCTCAGGTCCTATGTCTCTGAATCCACTAGAGATTATTACAGCGCCTTTTACTTGTTTACTCACGCATTCCTCAATAATCGAGGGGATGAACTTGGCAGGTACAACTATGACTGCGACATCTATCTCATCAGGTACTTCTAGAATGTTGGAGTAAGCTTAAAGACCGAGGATCTCTCCTCCCCTTGGGTTGATGGGGAAGATTTTGCCCTTAAAACCGGCGTCTATGATATTTTTCAAGATCTTGTACCCGATTTTATCAACGTTATTTGAGGCACCGATCACTGCCACAGATCTTGGCTCCAATAACGGAGAAAGATTAGTCGGAGTCTCGTATTGTGTTATATTATTTTTCATTCTTTACTCCCTCTTCTATGATTGGGTTGAGAATGAATCAATGAGGATTTGAATTTAATCATTGACAATATTCTACCTCGGCTATAATTTATGAAAAGATGTGCTGACCAGATGGTTCAAGCACTTTGCCTGGGCGTTTCTCGGTTGCCGCCCCGTTCTCGTAAACTATTACCCTGTTAACGATGACACATGATGCTATATTACATATGTTGGATATTTCGTCGATAATTATGTTATATTTATTCTATGTTTTATACTATGAGCCGCTCAAAAACATGTAAAAAGAGTCATTATAGTATGTTCTATTGTTTGTTATAATTTTTTAGCAACTCTATGAGGATGTCCAAGCCACTGTCAGCTTGCTCTTTCGTCAATATTAGAGGCGGGGCTATCCGGATGCTACAGGGACCTGCACCAAGGAGCAGGAGCCCTTTCTTAAAGGCGTCTAATACGAGTTTGTTTCGTTCGTCTACTGCAGGTTCCTTAGTCTGCCTGTCTTTCACTAGCTCTATGCCGATCATGAGCCCTTTTCCACGCACATCACCGATTATCTCCAGTTCCTCTTTTGCTTCCTCTAGACGATTTTTCATATAGTCACCGATCTTCTCAGCGTTCTCCCACAGCTTTTCCGTGGTTAGGACGTCCATCACGGCTGAGGCTGCTGATGATATTATTGGGTTCCCGCCGAGTGTGTTCTCGTGTGCTCCTTCTTCCCAGTCCATCACCTCGCCTTTGGCTGCGCATACTCCCATGGGTAATCCTGCGGCTACTGCCTTGCTCATGCACATGATGTCCGGTTCTACGTCCCAGTGTTGGCATGCCCACATCTTACCGGTTCTGGCGAAACCAGTCTGAACCTCATCCGCGATGAGCAGTATCCCGTTTTCATCACACATTTCACGAATCATAGTCCAGTACTCCTTTGGCGGAGAGACATAGCCACCTGCTCCTAGGAGGGGTTCGAATATTAGTCCCGCTATTTCCTCGGGGGTTACGACAAATTTGAAGATGTGTTCTTTGATATAGTCTAGACAGTATATTCCGCAATCGGGGTACTCTTGCTTGAAGGGGCATCTGTAGCAGTACGGGTATGGAGCCAAGTAGGCGCCGGGCATCATGGGTCCGAAGTGTTTCCTCGCGCTGCTGCTGGTTGACGTGAAGGCCAGAGAGCCCATGGTTCTACCGTGGAACGACCGTGTATATCCTAGGAAATACAGTCGGCGACTGTGGGCTCGTGCTAGTTTTATGGCGCATTCGACTGCCTCGGACCCGCTGTTTCCGAAGAAAAATCTTTTCGATCCTTTCCAAGGCATTATTTTTGCCAATTTTTCCGCGAACTCTACCTGGGGGACGGTGAAGTAGTCGCAGCTATTCACATGGTCACATTTTTGGACCTGATTAATTATTGCTTCAGTTACTTTCGGGTGACGGTGTCCAACATTAGCTACTGCGATTCCAGAGCCAAAGTCGAGGTAGATATTGTCATCTATATCTTTTATCCAAACTCCCTCTGTTTCTACGCCTACTAGAGGGGCTGTGCGGGAGAGCGAGGGTGACAGTATCTGTTGGTCTCTCTCGATGAATTTTTTTGCTTTTGGGCCAGGTGGGGGTACTATGATTTTTGGAAAAGGGTCCTTGTTCATTACTATACCTTCGCGGAGAAAGTATCTGTTCTTAGATAAAAGATTATTTTTACATATGCCTTTCTCTTCTATAAATATTAAGATTTATTTTTAAAATACTTATAATATCACGAATTTTTTTTTAATTTATTTAATAATGCATAATTTTTCTTTAAAGACTTATTTTGTATCCCATTAAACCAGAAAAAATACTTTTTTTAATTCAGCCAACTTTTTCATCATTTTTAATGATATCAAACCAATTTTTCCTTGTTTCACTAATAGATGGTAGAATAGCGGCTAACAGGGGGGAGGGGGGTAGGTTGTTCAGGGTTTTTCTGGGGCTAAATTAACTGAAATGAGCTTGGAAACGGCTCTGATTGAAGTCTAATCAATGCAAAAAGACGGGTCAATCAGTACCAAGAACCAGCTTTGTAAACTCATTTATACCGTAGAATAGGTGCGGGAGGAGGGACTCGAACCCTCGAAGTCCTTAGACACGAGATGTCTCATCCCGAAGCATTCGGATCTTAAGTCTCGCCCCTTTGGCCAGCCTCGGGTACTCCCGCACACCGAAAACTAGACACACGTGATCATTAAAAACTTACCTAACATAAACCTAGGTACCGCTAACACAAAAAATAATTAAAACAATTGAAAAGCAGAAACTATGCTAGACGCCTGCTCCGCTGGAGAGGCTTCCTATTATTTGAAAGCTTCCTGATTTTCGAGGAAGATCCATAGCCACATGCTGCGCACTGCTTCTTCCTAATATGATAGGCCCTGCGTCCACAGCGCCTGCATTTAATATGAATAGTCTTTCCGTGATGAATTGGTCCTTTAGTTGGCATTATTTGTCACTCTACTCTGGTGGCGGACTGACCATGATTACGTTGTCGCCTCGGAGCACTATATCACCGATCTCGACCACACTCATAGGATCAGTAACCTCTTCTGCATCCTTCATGTATAGGTTCACGTGTTGATCAAAACCCTCTAGGGTGCCCCTGAGTGTCTTTCCACCTCTTAGCTTAATGAGCACGGTTTTTCCTACGCTGCGCTCAAGTACTCGTTCAATCATATCCGCCATATTTTGCACATTCCTTTGTTATTGGGCTCTAATCGAATAACAAGGTTCCCCTATAAAAGTTTGTATTTTCTAGCATCAAAATCATTCGGAATATTCTTAAACCATGAGACTAATCTGATCACAAGAACACCATACTCCCTAGGTGATACTAGAAATAGCTCAAAGGGGAAACATTTTTTAGTAAGAATATAGCCTACTGTATAGCCTCTGCAAGGTTAGTATGGATTCTGAATAGGTGAATATTGGTTAGATGAATGGATCAGACCCCGCCATTATACCCTTAACAACGCTAACAGCTTGCAGTATTATTAATATTCAAAACAGGATGATTTGACTTGCTTATCTCAGAAAACGACCACTGGGACCTGATGAAGTCCTTCTTCAACGAGGAGGGGCTCGTCAAGCAGCACCTAGACAGTTATAACGACTTCACTAGGAACACGCTGCAACAGATTATAGACGAGATTGGTGGCATCACAATCGAGGTGCCTAACCATGTATATGATATCAAATTCGGCGCAATCGAGATAGGAGACCCCCGAGTAGTCGAGGTAGACGGCACGGTACGTGAAGTCTATCCAAGAGAAGCCCGGATAAGAAACCTGACCTACAGCGCCCCACTCTACCTAGAGATAGAGCTGGACGATGAGGGACGCGAGACATATGAACGCGTCAATATCGGCGACCTGCCGATAATGGTAAAATCAAACCTATGCCTCCTCAGCCGCCACACCGAGGACGAGTTAGTAAAGCTCGGGGAAGACCCCAAGGAAGTTGGGGGATACTTCATAGTAAACGGCAGCGAACGAGTAATAGTCAGCTTAGAAGACTTGGCCCCCAACCGTGTATTGGTTGAGACAGACAACAGGGGCGCACGCCCAGTCTACAAGGGCAAGGTCTTCAGCACAACAGTCGGATTCAGGGCGAGAATAGAAGCCAGCCTCAAAGCCAAGGGCGAGATGAGCGTAACCATCCCCGGAGTACCAGTACCAGTACCACTTGTAGTACTCATGAGGGCCCTCGGAGTCGAGACAGACAGAGAAGTAGCCGAGATGGTAAGCCTCAACCCAGACATACTCAATGAACTAGAGCCCAGCTTCCGCGAGGCATCCACAGTCCAGACAATAGAGGACGCCGTATTATTCATCGGAAACAGGGTAGCCTTCGGGCAAGTCAAGGACTTCAGGCTCAAACGAGCCGAGACCATCCTCGACAGAAACCTACTCCCCCACATCGGCAGAGACCCAGACGACAGATTCGATAAAGCAGTCTTCCTAGGCGAGATGGCATCAAGGATAATTGAGCTAAAACTCGGGCTCCGTATGGAGGATGATAAAGACCACCTCAGAAACAAGAGGATCAAACTAGCCGGACCACTCCTTGCAGAGCTATTCAGGTCCGCCTTCTGGAGCCTCTACAGGGACATGAGGTACCAGTTCCGCAGGATGAGTACACGCAGGAAAGGTGTCCTCATCAGCGCAGCCGTCAGGCCCGGAATTATCACAAGTAGGATCCAGCACGCCCTCGCGACTGGAAACTGGAGAAGGGGCAGGGTCGGTATGACCCAGCTCCTGGACCGTACCAACACTCTTTCAACTCTTTCTCACCTACGTAGGCTCCAAAGCCCCCTGAGCAGATCACAGCCCAACTTCGAAGCCAGAGACCTTCACAGCACCCACTGGGGAAGGCTCTGCCCAAACGAAACCCCTGAGGGAGCCAACTGTGGACTGGTCAAGAACCTGGCCTTGATGAGCAGTGTCAGCGTCGGCACAGACAGTGAGAAGATCAAGCGCACCTTGGAATTCATGGGTGTAACCCGCAGCAAGGATGTTGATGAGCAGCTCAGGCACACTGGAACAAAGATATTCGTAGAAGGATACCTGCTAGGCTATACGACATCACCCGATATACTTACAAACACTTTCCGCGAGATGCGTCGTAAAGGCGAGATCAGTGGAGAAGCAAACATCGTTTACTATCGCAACTATAACGAGATCTATGTAAACTGCGACGAGGGAAGAATCAGGAGACCCCTCATAGTCGTTGAAGACGGAAAACCCCTACTCAAACAACGATACATACGAAACATCAGGCAAGACAGATGGGCATGGAGCGACCTAGTCAGGGAAGGAATAATCGAGTACATGGACAGCGACGAAGAAGAAAACGCCTACATCGCCATCGACCAAGACGCCCTGACATCAGAACACACCCACGTCGAGGTATGCCCATACACGATACTCGGCGTCGGATCAGCCATCATACCATACGCAGAACACAACCAATCACCACGTAACACGTACCAGGCAGCCATGGCCAAACAGGCACCCGGCGTCTACGTACTCAACTATAGGGACAGGACAGACACCCGTGGTCACCTGCTGCACTATCCGCAGAAGCCACTGGTAGCGACCAAGCCCATGGATGTAATCGGGTATAATGAGCGTCCAGCTGGTCAAAACTTTGTCATCGCTATCCTCAGTAGCATCGGCTACAATATGGAGGACGCAATCATATTCAATAAAGGCGCAGTCCAGAGAGGACTGGGCAATAGCAGCTTCTTCAGGATATACAAAGCAGAATGCAAACAATACCTCGGAGGAAGCAAGGACAGGCTAACCATCCCAGAAGCCGGTATCAGGGGATATCACGGCGCAGACTCCTACAGGCAGCTGGAATCCGATGGGCTCATCGCCAACGAAGCAGAGGTAAAAGGCGGAGACATACTCATCGGAAAGACCAGCCCACCCAGATTCATGGAGGAATACCGAGGTCTAGAGGTTAGAGGTCCTCAGCTTCGAGACACAAGCGTCGGCGTCAGGCCCAACGAGGTCGGAGTGGTAGACAGTGTTTTCATCACTAAGGACATCGAGGGCAGTCAATTGGTAAAAGTTAAGGTAAGGAGCAATAGGATACCTGAACTTGGAGACAAGTTCGTATCAAGGCATGGCCAGAAGGGCGTCATCGGGATGCTGGTCCCACAGGAAGACATGCCATTCAGCACAACAGGCGTCATTCCAGACATCATCATGAACCCCCACGCATACCCCAGCAGGATGACAGTAGGACAGTTCATTGAGGCCATCGGCGGAAAAGCCGCAGCCATCAGGGGAGAGATCGTGGACGGTACTCCCTTCGCCAACGAGGAGCCCAAGACACTACAACAGCACCTAATCGACTTCGGGTTACAGCCCGGTGGACGAGAGATACTGTACGATGGAATGAGTGGAAAACGGTTCGAGACAGAGATATTCCTAGGTGTAGCCTTCTATCAGAAGCTCCACCACATGGTCGTGGACAAGATCCACGCAAGAGCCAGAGGACAGGTCCAGATGCTTACAAGGCAGCCCACAGAGGGACGTGCCCGAGGCGGAGGACTCAGGTTCGGAGAGATGGAGAGAGACTGCCTCGTAGGACACGGCGCAGCCATGCTGCTCAAGGATAGGCTCCTTGAGGAGTCAGACGCCTATACTATCTATGTCTGCGAGAAATGTGGACGACAAGGATACTACGATATCAGGCAGCGTAAGTACACTTGCCCAACATGTGAGGGTAAGAGCGATATCGAGCCAGTCACCGTAAGCTACGCCTTCAAACTGCTACTGCAGGAGATGCAGAGCCTATGCCTATCGCCAAGCCTTGTGCTGGCCAAGGAGGTCTAGATATGAGCAAGGTAATAGACGCAATCAAATTCGGCTTACTGCCACCAGACGAGATCAGACGTCTCAGCGTAGTAGAGATCGGTACAAGCGATACCTACGACGAGGACGGAGCACCCATCGCCGGAGGACTCATGGACCAGAGACTGGGAACCCTTGAGCCCAGACAGAGATGTCGCACTTGTGGTAACATCGCTATTAACTGTCCAGGTCACTTTGGTCACATCGAGCTAGCAGTACCAGTAGTACACGTAGAATTCGCCAAACAGATCTACAAGGTATTATCCGCGACTTGCAGAGGCTGCGGAAGCATACTGCTAAACCAAGATACCAAGGATAAGCTGCAAGAGCAACGCCGAGTCGATCTAGAGATGTTCGGCAAGGTCAGCGACGAGACCTCAGCTGAGATTATGAAGCAGGCTAAAAAGCTCAAACGTCATAAGGAGTGCCCATACTGTGGCATGATCCAGACCGTTGTCAAGTTCAATAAACCCACCAGCTTCATGGAGATAGAGAAGGAAGAGTTCTTCGACGAGGGCATCGAGGCAGAGGAAGAGGTTACCCGCCGGCTCACCCCCAACATGATAAGGGAGTGGTTTGAGCGTATCCCCGATGATGACCTTGAGATGCTTGATTATAACCCAGAGGTAGCCAGACCAGAGTGGATGGTGCTACAGGTAATGCCAGTCCCACCAGTGGACGTAAGGCCAAGCATCATACTAGAGTCAGGCATCAGGGCAGAGGACGACCTCACACACAAACTCGTAGACATCATCAGGATTAACCAGCGGCTCAGGGAGAACATCGATGCAGGCGCACCCACTCTTATCATAGAGGACCTATCAGAGCTTCTGCAATATCACGTTACAACATACTTCAACAACGAAGTAAGCGGCATCCCGCCGGCTCGCCACCGATCAGGCAGGACACTGAAATCCCTCGCGCAGAGGCTAAAAGGCAAGGAGGGAAGATTCAGGGGCAACCTAAGCGGAAAACGTGTCGACTATTCAGCACGTACGGTTATCAGCCCAGACCCTAACTTGGATATTAATCAAGTAGGTGTCCCGGTTCATATCGCGACCAAGCTTACAGTACCTGACGTGGTTACTGAGAGAAACTTGGAGGATATTAAAAAACTGGTCATCAATGGACCATACAAACACCCGGGCGCACTATATGTTATAAGGCCAGACCAGAAACGCATAAGACTAGAGTTCGTACAAGACCGGACCCTTATCGCGGAAGGAATAGAGCCCGGGTTTATCATCGAGCGACACCTGAAAGACGGAGACATCGCGCTGTTCAACCGGCAGCCGAGCCTCCACAGGATGAGCATCATGGCCCACAGGGTCAAGGTACTACCCTATAAGACATTCAGGATGCATCTCACTGTCTGTCCACCTTACAACGCGGACTTTGACGGAGACGAGATGAACCTTCACATACCCCAGAGCAAGGAAGCCCAGACCGAGGCTAGGATGCTCATGCAGGTGCAGGACCAGATACTCAGCCCAAGATATGGTGCGCCCATCATCGGGGCGGGCAAGGACTACATCAGCGGCGCATATCTGCTAACTCGAAAGGAAACCATGTTAAAGGCTGATGAGGTGGGTAAACTTCTCAGCTATATCGGTTACAAGGGCAAGGTTCCTAAACCGACTGTCACTGAGCCGGTGCCTCTCTGGAGTGGAAAAACTGTATTTAGCGTCTTCCTTCCAGATGACTTTAGCTTTGTCAGTAAGGCAAATATCTGTAATCACTGTGCCGAGTGCAAGTTTGAGGCATGTGAATATGACGCATATGTCATGATACAGAATGGTGAGCTCAAGACAGGAATTATTGATAAGAACAGTATCGGCGCTGAGCGCCCGGATACTATCTTCCACAGGGTCATCAAGGACTATGGAACAGATGAGGGTCACGACTTCCTCAACGGAGTAAGCAGACTCATCAACGGGTTCCTAACCATGACCGGCTTTACCTACAGCTATGATGAGCTAAACCTAGCAGAGAAAGAGATCAAAAACATCAACAAAGTCATGCGGACCATGGAGAAGAACGTAGCCAAGCTAACAGATGAATATGAGAACGATGTGCTTGAACGTCTCCCCGGTCAGACACTTCAGGAAAGCTTCGAGATAAAGGTAATGAATGAGCTAGCCAAGGCCCGTGACGCAGCAGGTGAAATAGTCCAGAATGGACTCCCACTTGAAAACAGTGGCATCATTATGACACGTAGCGGCGCCCGTGGTAGTAGCCTGAACATCGGTCAGATGATGGGCAGTGTAGGGCAGCAATCCATTAGGGGTAAGCGTATCATGAGGGGCTATGAGGATAGAACCTTGCCTCACTTTAAGGAGAACGATGCGACCCCAATTGCCAGAGGCTTTGTCTATAACTGTTACAGGGATGGATTGACGCCTCTTGAGTTCTTCTTCCACGCTATGGGTGGTCGAGAAGGACTGGTAGACACGGCTGTGCGTACCCAGCAGAGCGGTTACATGCAGCGTAGGCTCATTAATGCCTTGGAGCACCTTAGGGTCGAGTATGATGGTACTGTCAGGAACAGCGTCGGTGATATCGTCCAGTTCACCTATGGTGAGGACGGAATTGACCCGAGCAAATCAGACCACGGTGTAGCGGTAAACGTAGCACAGCTGACAGACCGTACCAAGATCAACATGGAGAAAGGCAGGAAAGCCACAGACAAATACGTCAACGAAAAGATCGATGGAATCCAGATAGTGCTACCAGAACTCCTCAAAGAAGAACTGCGTAAAAGGCTCACAGAGGAAGCACTAACCAAACAAGCGGTAGACGATATAATAGTCTCGGTTCTGAGAAACTATGACTACAGCTTGGTCGAGCCAGGTGAAGCAGTAGGGATACTTGCGGCTCAGTCTATTGGTGAGCCTGGTACACAGATGACCCTCAGGACGTTCCACTACGCGGGAGTAGCAGAGCTAAACGTTACTCTGGGGCTTCCACGACTTATTGAGATCGTTGATGCTCGTAAGAGCCCATCAACGCCGGTAATGGACATCTACCTAGACTCTAAACACGGTAAATCAGAGAAGAAGGCACGTGAAGTAGCCCAGAAGCTAACCTACACAACCATCGACGATGTGATAGACAGCGTCAACGTAGACCTCAGAGACGAAGCAGTAAAAATCAAGCTTGACCCCAAGCGAATGGAGACCCTTGGTGTTAAATCCGAGGACGTCAAAGCCGTGTTCCCCTATGGGGTTGAGATGTCAGAGGATCTAGAGTTCATTGTACCATTGGAAGAGGACAAGAGTCATGACCCAGACCCAATAATCAAGAATGTCACCGAGACCCGCATCAAGGGAATCGAGGAGATCAACAGGGTTCTCACCACCATCGAGGATGGTGAATGGCTCATAAGGACAGACGGAAGCAACCTGGAGGGCGTCTTGAGGATCGATGGGATCGATCCCAGCAGGACCACCACCAACAATGTTCACGAGATAGCCCAGATATTCGGTATCGAGGCATCTCGAAACGCGTTGATCAAGGAGGCTCACGCTGTGCTAACAGAGCAGGGCTTGGACGTAGATATCAGACACGTAATGCTGGTATCAGACATTATGACCAAGACCGGTGAGGTACAGCAGATCGGAAGACACGGGATAAGCGGCGAGAAATCAAGTGTACTGGCAAGGGCAGCCTTCGAGCTGACTATACAGCACCTTGTGGAAGCTGCGATCAAGGGTGAGATCGATCCACTTAAAGGGGTCATCGAAAACATAATCGTCGGACAGTCAATGCCACTGGGAACAGGGAGCGTTGAGCTGTTCATGACACAAAGAGGAAGAAGCGATGAGTAGCAGAGATCAACAGCTGAGACTCGCTCTCTCCACTGGCAGGGTCCAACTGGGCTCCAAGCAGGCGGTTAGAGAGCTCAGAAGAGGCCGGGCGAAAATGGCTATACTAAGTAGCAATTGCCCAAAAGAGATGAAAGAATCCATAGAGAACTATGGAAAACTTGGAAATATACCGATATGGAAACATGACAAGGATAGCGTGGACCTTGGTATGCTATGTGGAAAACCTTATCCCGTATCAACCATTGTCATAAACGACCCCGGAGACTCAAGGATTCTTGACATCGTGAAGGAAGAAGAATAGCATGCTAGGAAACGTAAAGATCACAGAGACCGAGATGAAGTTCATCCAGCTCCTGCAGAACATGACAGGAGCCACGATAGTGGACTGCATCGTAGACGAAGAGAATAATACAATAATTTTCACAGTCAAGAAAGGAGAAGTAGGACTAGCAGTTGGGAAAGGAGGGGAAAAGATCAAACGATTCCGCAACATGACCAACAAGCTGGTCGAGATATACGAGTACATGCCGGAGCCAGAAAAGTTCATCAAGAACGCATTGAAGCCAGCCAAGGTTAAGGACATCCGCCTTGTCGACCGTATGGAGGGCAAGAAGATAGCCATGGTGAACGTTGAGCCCAAGGATAAGGGCATAGCCATCGGCAAGAATGGGGCCAATATCAAGAAGATAAGGTTCCTTGCTGAGAGATATTTCCAGCTCGACACGGTTGTTATTAACTAGACGTTTACGTCTATTCCTTTTCTTTCAGTTTAACCCATTTTTTGTATCAAGTCATTTACTATGTTGACTATTGCATCTGGGTTGTTTGTGCTGAAATATATCCTTCTTCCCCGTTTTGGTGTCACTCTTACTCCGCGTTTGAAGTTTTGTATGAATCCTGTGCTCCAGTCCCAGCCGAAACGGATGCCAAGTCCTCCATACCAGTACCATGCTGGTCTACGAGTCTCAATATAGTCAATATTATCCAGTCTCACGCTGTGTGTAATCACCCCGAATCCAACTGTAAGCCTATCCGAGGAGATAGAGATTCGAAGAGTCCTGAAATTGCTGTAGATGAAAATGAGCAATAAGGAAATGAAAATCATCACCCTTCTAGGAAAACCTCTTTGGATCATGGTTGTGAGGTAGAACATTAACCCGATTACTAAGAATATTATAATACTGAAAACTAGATGAGCTGAGACCTCCTCAAAGTAATGATGTTCGGTTCTGTATTCTGACACGTGACTCAATTCTCGGAGCTGATTAAAATGGGTTACTGAGGGGTTAAGATAAAATTCTAGATGCGTATCTTGTATTATGAATTCTGTTTGGCCGGATGGCAACCGTTGCGCAGTATGTTTTACCTTTGACTTGGACGCTGAGTGGGTCTTCATGGGAAACGACCCCAGCATCGCTGATAAACCCCGTATTAAGAGTCAAGGCGAGTATGTCTGGAACTCGAAAATAATACCCCGGCTACTCGATGTGCTGGATGAGCATAATCTTCCCGCGACTTTCTTCGTCGTGGCTATGAACGCTGTTAATCACCCAGATGTGGTTGGCGAGATAGTGGATCGCGGGTATGAGGTGGCTACTCATGGCTGGAAGCACGAGGCTATTGATCACCTGTCTTATGAGGATGAGAAGGCGCTGCGTCTCAGGATGCTCAAGGCGATTGAGGATGCCACTGGTTATCGACCGGTGGGTAACAGGGTTGCCGGTGGCGAGATTGGGGCTAATACCCACGATATTCTCAAGGAGCTGGGGTATCTCTATGATAGTAGTTTTAGGGGCTCTGATATGCCGTATAAGCTGGATAACGGCTTGGTGATCGTACCGAGTTATTATGAGATGGATGATTTCCACCTGTTCGCGGATTACCCCAAAACAGGATACAAGGCTAGGATGTTGAGTCCTCAGACAGGGTATGAAATCTGGAGCACTGCATTTGATGGATATTACAGGTATGGGCTGTGCTGGACTGGTATGTTCCATCCCCAGATTATTGGGAAACCGGGGAACATAATGTTGCTGGAGAGGCTTATTGGGTATATGAAAAAGTTCCCTGATGTGTGGTATGCGAATGCCCGTATGATTGCTGAGCACTGGGCATAAAAATATCATTTTGTCCCACTTTTATGGGATAAACTTATATCAAACTAAACAAAAATACACTCTATACTTTCAATATATGTTGACAGTTAGAGGGGGAAAAGGTGCATCAGTACCAAATCGGGTTAACCGCATCATACATCGCATTAACCCTTGGCGGATTCTACTTCATATACGCCATAAAATACTACATCTCAAGCCTACTAGCCCTAGGGTTATTCTCCATTGACCCTGAAAAGCTTCAAT
>Ga0180432_10001696_pt1 | contig 34352 bp, 28 predicted proteins | sample SS_ome_10_FD_132414 | JGI IMG/M metagenome (GOLD analysis project Ga0180432, IMG submission 132414) | Hypersaline lake sediment archaeal communities from the Salton Sea, California, USA - SS_1_MS_2 metaG | ecosystem: Environmental > Aquatic > Non-marine Saline and Alkaline > Hypersaline >... | reverse complement strand
GGGTCAGTCCTTCGTTTTTCGTCCTTCGTTGCGAGAGGAAACCCGTCCTCGCGAAGAGAACAAGGACGAAAAACGAAGGACTGACCCCTTCCCTCGCGTTTTCAGCGAATCTCATACACCACCCCCTCTTCCGCTCCGAACCGTGCGCCATTCATGGTTCGGGATTCCGTGGCTCACGACGAACGTCTGCATGCATGCCCCCCGGTCAGCCCCCGATCCACGCATCGTCGTTCGTACCCCGGCCACGCATTTTCGACATGTCCTACCCCTTGCTGATCTCCACCATCGCCTTCTGGATGGGGACGCCCTTGGGATCCATGAACCCCCGGCGGGCCACCTTCAGGATCGTGCCGGGCGGGCGATCGGAGGGGACCCTCTTCCTCTCGTACTTGCTCGGGCTGAAGGACTCGTCGAAGGTCTCGCCCAGCGGCACGAGGATCTCCTGGTACCCCCCGTTCTCCAGGAAGGAGACGAGCTCCCGGACGGCCGATTTCAGGCGGTTCTTCCCGTTCCTGTCGTGCAGCACGTTGACCGCATAGCGGACGAAGGTGTAGCCGTCGGGCTGGCCGGGGAGGTTCTCCAGGTACTTCCACAGCTCCTTCACGCCCTTGCCGAGGTGGGCCTGGTCCTTCGCGTCCCGGGGGCGGATGCCCAGAAGGGCCTTCACGGCCCTGCCGATCGCCTCGGCCGCCTCCATGGGGCCGAGGCTGGCCATCACGTGGGCCTTCTCCGCCACGGTCCCGTCCTCCTTCCGGACGCCGGAGCGGAAAACGCCCAGCACCTCGCCCTTGGGTTTCGATGAGAACAGGGCGATCGACTGCAGGGCGTCCTTGCCCTCGGTCTCGGCGAGGTCCGTCCAGGTGCCGGAGCGCGCGGAGGGGAAGAGGGCGAAGCCGAGTTCGGCCAGCCTCGTCCCGAGCTGGTTCACGAATTCCTCGAGGGTCTCATGGAGGTCCTGGAAGAGGCCGAGGTCGCCGGGGTCCATCCAGCCGCCGTACTTCGCCCGGATGCCTTCCAGCTGCCAGACGGAGTTGTAGAGGATCTTGGCTTCCATCCCGACGTCGCCGTCCTTCAGGCCGGCGACCATCTTCTGGCTCTTGTCGATGAAGGCGAGGTCGGCCGGATCGAGGGGGAGGCCCTCTATGGATTTCTTGAGGGTTTCGAGGCGGTTGAGTAGGGCGAGGGAGGGCGGTTCGTCCGGGGCGGGGGAGGGTTCGGGGGGGGCTTTATCCGCTTCGCCGTCGGGGACGATCGCCAGTCCGGCGGGGGGGGTGGGTCCGGTGATCGGGGGGGAGGAGGATGGAGGGGAAACGGGAGCGCCGGCGAGGAATTCGGCGGCGGCCCTGTGGGCGACTTCCATCTTGTCCTCGGCCTCGACGAGCCTCGCGAGGAGGCGCCGTCGCGCCTGCCCGAGGTCGGCGAGGACCCGCTTGACGAGGGGGGCGCCGCCGGGGGAGTCGGCGGCTTCCTTCCAGGCGCGGGGCATGTCGTTCTGGGGGACGAGTGTCTTGAGGGCTTCGAAGGCGGCGTGGAGGAAGGCTTCCTCGGCATCCATGTTCGTACTCTCCGGTCGAGGTGGAAACGAGACCGGCGGGGGTATTCACCCCCGCCGGCGGTGCGTCGGCCGTGTATCGTCCACGGAATCAATGCGCGCCGGAGAAGGGGTTTTCCTCCGGCTTCCAGATGTCCTTCCTGGGATGGAACTTGTAGATCTTTCCGGTATTGAGCACCTTGGCCTCTGGCTGGCGGTTGGGCAGGAGCCTGATTTCGATCTTGAAGTGCGGGTCGTCGGCGGCGGGCTGGGCGGTGGTTTCGGGGGCGGTTTCGGGGGCGGCTTGCGCTTCGGCTTCGGGGGTTTCCCCGGCGGGGGTCTGGGGCTGTTCGGCGGGGGTTTCCTGCTGGGGGGTTGTTTCCGGCGCCTCGCTCTTTTCGATGGGTTGCTCGGAGAAATCGAACCATCCGAGGTAGTAGGGCGGGGATCCGTCGTGGTAGTCGGAGAAGATGGTGAGCTGGCGCATGTCCTCGTGGATGAGGGGGTTGTTCCTTCCGGAGAGCACGATGCTCTCCCCGACGCGGGTTCCGCGTGGAAAGATGGGGCAGATGCCCTTTTCGAAGCCGATGAGTTCGAGGTCTCGCTGGTAGAGTTCGATGGCGTAGGGGAGTTTTTCGAGGAAGGCGGCCGGATTGTAGGTGATGATGCCTGATTTTCCGAAGGCGCTTCTGAGGTAGTATTCCTCGGCGGCTCCGCGGGCCACGCCGGTCTTCATCTGGCCCTTGTCCATGATGACGCGGGACTCGTCGGCGCCGAAGACCTCCATGACCAGTCTCCTGACGAGAGGGAGTCGGGCGCCGTTGCCGGCGAGGAGGATGCGGAAGTCCTCCTCTTCCTTGTGTTTTCCGTCGTCGACCATGAGTCCGCCGCTGCCTCCGCTTCCTTTTTCCTCGGCGCCGACGATTTCGAGGCCGCCGCCGCCGGAGGAGGAGCCGACGGCCAGTCCGCCGCCGCCGCCCACGGCATGGCGGAGGGTGGACTTGTAGAGGTTGAAGGATTTCTCGACGGCCTGCCGGACGCGTGGCGTGACGGCGGCTTCGAGTTCGTCCATGGAGACTTCGATCTCGGCGAAGGCGAGGGGATCGAGTCCGGAATACTTGGCGATGCGCTTGAAGATGTTGGCGACGCGTTCGTTTCCGAGCTGCGAGTTGGAGAGCCGGATCTTGAGGATGTCGGCTTCCTGCCAGAGTTCGCGGAAGAGCCTTCTCGCGATTTCGGACTTGAAGGGGTCGACGTTTTCGTACTCGGCGAAGCGGGTGGGGATGAGTCGTTCGACGGCTTTTTCGAGCTGTTCGGCCTTTCGTTCGGACTGGTCGCGGGAGACCAGGGTGCCCGATTCTTCCTCCCAGTCCAGGAAGGCCTTGGGGATGTCGGTTCCGGAGGCGAGTGCGTTCTGGAGGACCTGGAGGTGCTTGCCGACGAGTTCGGCGGCGGTGTTGTACTCGGACTCGGTGTCGCGATTCTCGATTTCGGCGAGTTCGGGGTCCTCTTCCTCGACGACCTCTTCCTTCTTTTCCTCGCCTTCCTCCTCGACGTCGGCGAAGATGCTTTCCTCTTCCTCCTTCTTGGCGGGAGCGCCGAAGAAGCCGCCGGCCTCTTCTTCCTCCTTGGCCTTTTCTTCCTCCTCGGCCTTGATTTTTTCCTGGAGTTTCTCGGCGATGATCAGGGCGGTCTTTTTCTTGAGGATCTTGGCGACCTCGAGGGTGACGTTGTCGCCGCCGTAGTAGCGCTCGCCGGTGAGGCCCTTGACATCGGTCCTGATGTCGATGCGTCCGACGTCGTCGCGCGAGATGGTGATGCCGATGAGGGAGACGTCGATGGTGCCGCCGCCGAAGTCGAAGGAGAGGAGGGTGGAGTTCTTTTCCCGTACGGTGAGCCCCCTCATCTCGTCGAGCATGGTGCCGTAGATGTAGTTGAAGGCGGCGGCGTTGGTCTCGTCGAGGTCGAGGACGATGGTGTCGTCGGTGAACTCGACGCCGAGGTCCTGGAAGGCGCGCTGGAAGGCGCGGGTGAGGGCTTCCTTCTTTTCGACGGTGAAGAGGGTGGGGAAGGTGGCGACGGCCTTGGTGATGCGCTGTCCGATGTCCTTCTGGGCGCGGTTGATGATGTCGCGGATGATGAAGGAGGAGACCTCCTCGACGTGCCATTCCTGCCGGTGCCCTTCGCCCTCGGCGGCGTGCCGGTCCATGACGATGACGCTCATGTCGGCCCCGAGGTCGCGCTTGATGGACTGGAAGTAGGAGTAGGTCTGCCAGCCGAATTCCTGGATTTCCTGCTTGGCGTCGTTGCCGACGACGTACTTGGGGTTCGAGGAGGAGGAGACGTCCTTGAAGAAGACGAGGGAGGGGATTTCCTTGGAGGTCTTCGTCTGCTGCGCGGTGAAGGCGTCCTGGTACTCGTCGAGTTTGCCCTTGTAGGCGTAGCAGGTGTTGGTGGTGCCGAAGTCGATGGCGAACACGCCGCGGAAGTCCTCGATCCCTTCGGTGATGCTCTGGATGGTGATGGGGATCTCCATGACGGACTCGTCGGCGAATTCGACCTTCACCTTCTCGTCGGTGGACTGTCCATGGGGGAAGAAGCGGTGGTTGGTGTTGAGGTTGACGACGACGGGGGTTCTCTTGCCGGCGGGGAAGTCGATCTTGGCGCCGGGGTAGATCTCCTCGATTTCGACCCATTCGGGCTTTTCGACGTCGGCGACTTCGAGGGAGGCGGTCTCATCGTCGGGGTTGACGATGTAGATCAGCTTCCTCTTGGCGCCGTCTTCCCGCTTGATCGTATGGTAGTAAATCGGTTCGGGCAAAAGAGCCATGATATCTTCCCTTCCTCACAATCGGCGAACACAGGATCTTCGTTACTTGACTCCGATGGCGCTGAAGCGGGGCGCGACCTCGCCGAAGGATTTCTCGACGTCCGAGAAGATCTGGAAGTAGTTGAGGAGCATGTAGGCCTTCTTCCGCTCCTCGAACTCTTCGCCTTCGCCGCCGAGGAGGTCGACGGGCAGGTTGATGTTCTCGACGCCCCGCAGGTCCTCGCTGAGGTCGGCCATGATCGTCTCGAACTGGTCGATGAGTTCGTCGAGAATGCTCTTGTAGTACCGCCACAGGACGCGCTTGAGGTTGTCGGCGTAGCTCAAGAGCTTGTTGCCGAAGAGCTGCTGCAGCTGCTCCCGGAACTCGCCTTCGATCTCCTTGGTCCACTCGGGCTCGAAGCCGGTGGGCCGGATGTCGGCGTCGATGATGTCCCAGGTCTCCTCCTTGGCCCGCATGAGGGTGAACTCGTAGAGGTTGTGGTTGAAGTCGCGGAGGATCTTCTGGTAGTCGTCGGCGTAGTTCCGCTCGAGGCTCTGGCTCACCTGTTCGAGGATCTTCTCGATCCGGGCCTCGCTGAGGGTCTTCTCGACGGCCTCGGCCACGTGGCGGACGGTGTGCTGCTGGACGATCTCGGAGAAGGTGCTGGAGAGTTTCTCCTTGAGAAGGTTGATCGCCTCGGCCTTGATGCGGTTGGGGGCCGGGATCTGGAGCTTGGCGCGGATGCGGCCGAAGTTGAGGCCCTTGATCATGCCGGAGGTCTGCTTGTTGATCTTCTCCTTGGCCATGTCGAGCATCTTGCCGGTGGCGTTCTTGAGGCCGTCCTGGAGGGACCGGACGTTGTCGCTGAACTTCTCCTGGACGTTCTCGATGAAGTCCGCCACCTGGCGGATGAGGTTCATCTGGTTGGCCTTCAGTCCTTCGATGCGGGGCCGCTCGGGGTCGAGGAGCCGTCTCACGGCGGTGTAGACGCGGCGCAGGTCCAGATAGATCTCCTTGAGGCGCTCGATGGCGATGTCCCGCTCGAGATACTTGATGAGGTCGGCGCGCAGGCCGTCGATGCCGCCGTCGGTGAAGACCTTTTCCATCTTGTCCTTGAGTTCCCGATCCAGGGCGTCGGGGATGGCGGCGAGTTTCCGCTTGTTGGACTCCCGCATGGCGTCGAGGCCCCGCTGGTCCTCCTCGTGCAGCTTGTCCTTGGCCTCGAGCTGAGCCCACTCGACCAGCTTGGCGTTGGTCAGGTAGAGCCGGTCGGGGTTCAGCCCCATGGAGATGATGGGGGCGATGATGTGCTCCTTGAGCATGGTGTTGACCCGCTCCTCGGTCAGCTCGTCGGGCTGGACCTCGTCGTAGCGGTTGATCACGAAGAAGATCTTGTTCTTGATCTCGTTGTTGTGCTGCTGGAGCTCGTCCTTGAGGATCAGGTTCTGCTCGCCGAAGCCCTGGGGGGGCAGGGTCATGATGATGAGGTCGGCGTCGCGGAGCGCGTTGATGGCGATCTCGGTGTCCCGGGGGTTCATGGCGCCCGTCCCCGGGAGGTCGCAGATGGAGATCCCCTTCTCCACGAACAGGGGGTTCTTGCGGAAGATGTTCACTTCCGAGATGAGAAGCAGATGGCCGTGGCCCTTGTTGTTCTCGTCGGTCGTGAGGTACATCGGCGCGTTGTTGATGTCGTGCTCGATGTAGGAGGTCCCCAGGCGGTCGGCGAACCGGTCGAGGTAGTCGAGGTACTCCATCAGCTCGCGGCGCTTGGTCTGGTTCTCCGGAAGCGGGTCCTCCCGCAGGCCCTCGATGACCTGCTGGATGATGCCGATGGCCTTGTCGGTGGAGAAGTTCTTCATGTACTCGTCGCGGTGCTCCTCCAAGAGGGGCCCGTACCGCGGGTTGTCCACGATGTAGCGGAGGCTGTCCTCCTTGGAGAAATACTTCACCTCGATGTGCTCCTCGCCCTCTCCCGGGCTGCTCACCTTCGTCAGGGAGTAGGTGCAGGAGTGGATCGCCGAGGGCAGCATCCGGGGCTCCTTGAGCAGGGAGTTGATGAGCGTGGACTTCCCCGCGCTGAAGACGCCGGCAAAGCCGACGAAGTACCCCTTCTTGGCGAGGTTGTTGCCCGACCGATCGAGGAACTTCGCGGGCAGTTCCTTCTTGTACTCCGAGAATCCCCCGCACACCATGGTCTCCTGGTGGTCTTCCATCAGTTTGGCGTTGAGACTCGTCAACGCGTTATGGAGGTCCAGAAGTTTTTCCTGCGTGTCTTCGATCTTGAACGCGTCGAGATCAGGCATGTCCTGCTCCTCCTTGCATGGGGGGCGCGACGGGCCGAACCCCTCCTTCTTGGGTCACTCTTTCGAATACATCTTCTCCGGAGGAACCCGACATTCCTCCAGCTGCTCGGCGAAGGCGTCCATCGACTGCGGCCGCGCGGACGGATCGAAGGAGAGCGACTTGCCGATCAAATCGTTGAACTTGCGGATGTCGATCTTCCGGGAAGGGTGCGTCACGGCGATGATCTGGAAACGGGGATCCCGCTTGCGCTCCATGAGGTCCGAGAAGTCCTCGGCCTCCCAGAAGAGCCGCTTGCCCACCAGTGCCTCGCAGAGCACCACCGCCAGGCTGTAGACGTCGGACGAGGGGCCGGGCTCCGGCGCCTCCGGAAGCGTCCCGGGAACGAGCTGGTTGATCCTCTCCGGCGCCATCGACGTGAAGGCCTCCCGGAAATGGTCCCCCGCGAAGTAGTCCTTGTCGTAGATGTATTCCAGACCGAAATCGTTCACGAAGGGCATCAGGTCCTTCCCCGCCCGGCGGACCAGCACGTTCGTCGCCTTGATGTTGCCGTGAAGGACCCCCTTGTCGTGCACCTCCTTCACCGCCCCCGCGATCGTCTTGAACAGGTCCAGCACCACCCGGTGGCCGCGCGCCCGGACCGTCTTGAACGTCAGGGGACGCACTTCCAGAAAATCCATCAGGAAGTAGGTCCCGATCTTCGGGTCCTGCTTCACCTGGATCTTCATGATGTTGTCCCCGGAAATCTCCCCCTCGAACTGGATGGCCGAATCGAGCTTCCGGACCACTTTCGGGTTGATCACCTTGATGGCGTAGTAGACGTTGTCGCCTGTGGTTCCCTGGAACACCTCGCCCATCAACCCCGCTCCGAGGGACCGCGTGATCTTGAAGGCCCCGATCTTGTCCTTCACCAGATCACTCATTCCTTCCGCTTGCGCCATGACCTTCGCTCCAAGAACGACGCCGCTTGTTCCGCTACCCGGACTTCCCTCGCCGTCGATACCCCTCCCCCCGCCGAGGGCCGTCGGACCTCTCAGGTGAAGACACGGGAATTACGAATTATAGGCGGCCGCAAAAGAGTGTCAACAGAAAAAACGGCCCCCGGAGAGGGGAAAACCGTTGCTTTGCCGACGGGGCAGTTGTAGGATTCTCCGGCGTCTCGGAACGGATATCATGGCTTCCCAAGACCCTTTCATCAACCAGAACATCGCCGGTTTCCGTGTGGAAAAACTCCTTGGCGAAGGGGGCATGGGACGGGTCTATCTCGCCACGCAAGTCCGGCTCCGGCGGCACGTGGCCATCAAGATCCTCCCCCACGCCATGGTGTCCAAGAACAAGATGTTCGTCGACCGGTTCCTGAGGGAAGCCACCACTGCCGCCCAACTCACCCATCCCAACATCGTCCAGGTCTACGACGCCGGCGAGTTCGAGGGCACCTTCTACATCGCCATGGAACTCATCGACGGACGCGGTCTCGACGACATCCTCAAGGAGAAACAACTCTTCCCCCTCGGCCAGGCCGTCAACATCATCCTCCAGGCCGCCAAAGGACTCCAGGCCGCCCAGAAAAAACGACTCGTCCACCGGGACATCAAGCCCGGAAACCTCATGATCACCACCGAGGGCGCCGTCAAGGTGGCCGACTTCGGCCTCGCCAAGAACACCGAAGCCACCCACGCCCTCACCGAAGCCGGACAGGTCCTCGGCACACCCGCCTTCATGTCTCCCGAACAGGGCAAAGGCATGCCCGCCGACCACCGCTCCGACCTCTACTCCCTCGGCGTCACCCTCTTCGCCATGATCACCGGAACCCTCCCCTTCCAGGGCGAAACCCCCGTCTCCATCGTCCTCAAGCACATCTCCGAGCCCGCCCCCGATCCCCGCGAACGAAACCCCGACGTCCCCGATTCCCTCGCCGACATCCTCAACCACGTCCTGGAAAAAGAGCCGGAAGACCGCTACCAGAACGCCGAGGCGTTCATCCGCGACCTCACCCGCGTCCAGAACGAAATCCGGGACCCGTCCGCCTCCACCCAGACCCTGTCCGCCCTCTCCAAACCCGCCAAGGGAAAAAAGAAATCCCCCGGCGCGAAAGAGGGCGTCCATACCACTCCCGAGACCATTCTCCCCACCGGCGAATGGGATGAAATGCACGTCCCCTCCGCCGTCACCGGAGCCACCCGCGCACGCTCCCGGTCACGCCGCCGCACCGTCCTCCTCCTCGCCGCCGCCCTGCCCCTCCTCGTTGCCGCGGCCGCCCTCGTCACCTTCCTCGCCCTCCCCCCCTCCACCGACGAAAAACCGCCCCCCGATGACGAGCCGAACGAACAACCCGCCCCCCCCAAAAGCGCCATCCGGTTCGTGATCCTCTCCCCCGCCGAGGGAGAGCACATCCGCCGCACCTCCTTTCCCGTGGAGGGACGGATCGAGAGCGGGAACATCGACGCCGTGCTCGTGAATGGACAGGAAGGGGTCTACAACGCCCGCGAAAAGACCTTCTCAGCAGACGTCGCCCTCGCCGAAGGACCCGGTACCATCCGCGTCGAGATCCGGGGCGCCGGCGACCGCCGCGAGGAACAAAGCGTCTCCGTCACCGTGGACGTCACCCCCCCCGAGGTCTCCCTCGATCCGCCGCCCGGCGAACCCGTCCACCTCCGGTCCGAACAGGCCGTCGTCCAGGGCGTCGTGAAAGACGAGAACCTCGATCGGATCCTGGTGAACGGACAGCCCTGCACTTCCGAAGGCACGCGGTTCTCCTGGACCACCGATCTGGTGGAAGGCAAGAACCCCGTCCGCATCGAGGCCGTCGACAAGGCCGGAAACCGAACGGCAGAATCCCTGCTCTTCCTTCTCGACACGAAGAAACCCTCCCTGGACCTCGGCGAGATCCCCACCCTCCTCGAATCCACCGCCGGCATCCTGGAACTCCACGGGACCTCCGACGAACCCCTCGCCGAAGTCCGCGTCAACGGACGCACCATCCCCCACCGAAAGCAGAGGTTCCAGACCTCCCTGGACCTCGATCCCGGCCCGAACCGGATCCTCGTCAACGTGAAGGACCTGGCCGGAAACACCAACCATGAAAAACGGTGGGTCACCTTCCGGAAACTCCCCGACGGCCTCGCCCCCGTCGAGGAAGGCTCCCTCTACCGCTGGGAAAAAGACGGGTCCCTGATGGTCCGCCTTCCCGCCGGCGCCTACACCCTCGGCGCCGGGGACCGCCCGCCGGAAGGCCCCCGCCACAGCGTGGAACTCTCCGCCTTCTACATCGACCAGCACGAGGTCACGAACCGCCAGTACCGGCGCTTCCTGAAAGCCGTCCAGGACGGCGAAGCCGGCGACGTACGGCACCCCGCGGATCCCGACGGACATCTCGAGCCGCGCATCGACCCCGAGGGGGATTTCGCCGGACCGGACCAGCCCGTCGTGGGGATCGACTGGTACGACGCCTGGGCCTACGCCCGCTGGGCCGGCAAGAGCCTGCCCACGGAAGCCCAGTGGGAAGCCGCGGCTTCCTACGGGCCCGGAACGAAGGAGAAGCGCGCCTTCCCCTGGGGGAACGTTGCCCCTCGCCCCGCGATCTGCAATTTCGGCCATCACCACGGGAAAACGACGGCCGTGGGCTCCTTTGTCGCCGGCGCATCGCCCTCGGGATGCCTGGACATGAGCGGCAACGCCGCGGAGTGGTGTCTGGACTGGTTCCGGCGGGGCTTCTACCTCGAGGCCGGGGCCTCCCGGGCGGATCCCGTGGCCGACGCGCAGGGGGACGTCCGCTGGAGGTCCGTGCGCGGCGGATCCTGGCGGGACGACGAGGAGCGGCTCCGCACGACGTCCCGCCGGGGCTTCTTTCCCATCCCCCCCTTCCGGGAAGCCTCCCTCGTGCTGGGCTTCCGTTGCGTGCTGAACGCCCGGAAATGAAGCGGCGCGGGACGGGTCGCGGGTCCTCGGAGCCGGGATCCCTCCCCCGCGTTCACTTCCTGCCGCCCTTTCCTTTCTCCTCTTTGGGCATGCGCCTCACGGAGTTGCTCTTGCACTTCGGGCAGGTGAGTTCCTGGGGGCCCTTGCTGGTGTCGTGCTCGCCCTCGAAGGTGTGACCGCAACGCAGGCACTTGAAGATCACGTCGACGATGGACATGGGCGACTCCTCCTATTCCCGATTCCCGTTTCCTTTTTCCCTTTTTCCATCCCCCATCCCCCGTTCCCCTCACCGCTCCTTTTGCGGCAGGGCCTCGGCGAGGATTTCCGCGAGATCCTTGGTGGGGATGCGGGGGACGTCTTCGCTTCCCTCGCCGGAGGCGGCGCAGGCGAAATGGATGCGGCACTTCGGGCAGGTGGTGACGAGGACGTCGGCGCCCGTGTCCGCGGCTTCCTGGAGCCTCTCGCGCTGGAGGACCCTGGAGATGGCTCCGCAAGCCGCCCAGAGGGACGTCCCGCAGCACGCGGCCTTTTCCCGGGATCTCGGCATTTCCAGAAGTTCCAAACCGGGCACGGCCCTGAGCGCGGTTCGCGGGGCCTCGTAGACGTCGGCGAGGCGGCCGAGTCGGCAGGGGTCGTGGTACGTCACCTTCTTGTGGATCGCCCGGAAGGCCGGTTTGCTGGCCTGCGTGGTCAGGAACTCGGAGAGGTGGAGGCAGTGGAAATCGAGGGGCCCGAAACGCTCGGCGACGTCGTACCAGAAGGTCCGGTAGCCCTCCGCGCACGAGAAGACGACGGTGCTGGCGCCGCTCCGCCGGATGGCCTCGAGGTTCTGCTCGGCGAGCCGCCGGAAGGCGTCCTCGTCGCCGGCCCACAGGAGATCGTGTCCGCAGCACCTCTCGTCGGGAAGGACGACGGGGGTGATGTCCAGGGCGTTCAACAGGCGCAGGGTACTGCGGGCCGTGTCGAGGGGGCGGACGCCGAGATCCTCGAAGAACGAATCGTAGAGGGGCAGGCAGCCGACGAAGTAGAGGACGTCCCCCTTCTCCGCGATGCGGGCGTCGTCCGGAATCCAGGAGAGGCGGTCGGGCACGGCGGCGGGATCGGACGCGAGCCGCATCAGGGAATGGAGGGCGCCGCCGTGCGCGTAGGGAATCCGCTGGGCCTCGCCCTTGCCGACGGCGCGGCGGACCTTGCCCACGAGGTCCGAGAAATGGACGTCGGAGGGGCATTCGAGGTTGCAGCGATCGCAGGTGAGGCAATCCCAGATGCCGCCGTCCTCCGGCTCGACGCCGCCCGCGAGAAGGGTGACGGCCAGTCGCGGGGAAAACGTGCCGTATCGCGAGACCGGGCACAGCGCCGTGCACTTGCCGCAGTCCAGGCACGCCAGCGCTCCCGTCTGTTTCAGGATGTAAGAGATGTCCTCTTCCATCACCTCACACTTTCCATGCCGCGTTCCTCGAAAGCGCGTAAAAGCCGGTCCATGGGCTCGACCGCCACGTCCAGATCGCTGGCGAAGCCGTCGACGGCCTTGAAGACGTCGCCCGGATGCCGGTTTTCCACGTGGCGGATCCTCTCCGGCTTCAGCCCGATCGTCTGCAGCAACCCGCGGGTGAGCACCGCCGCCTCGGTGGCCGTCCGCGACCCCGTCTCGAACCGGCACCGGTCTTCCGGACAGGTGACGAGAAGGACGCCGGACGCGCCCTCCTCGATGGCGGAAAGGATCATCCCGGGATGGATGGAGGCCCCGCAGGCCAGGCGGACGAACCGCACCCCTTTCCATCCACGGGACACCACGGGCGCGCCCATTTCCTCGGTCCCCACCGCGAACCGGCAACACAAGACGACGATGAAGGGTTCCGTCCGACTCACGCCTTTCACCATCCTCCAAAAACCGTCCCGGGCCTCTCCAGCCCGCGCGGCCCTCTACACGACCCCGGCCCGGCCCCGGATTCTCTCACGGACCGAACCGTCCGAAAACCCCTTCAAGCTCGCGGCGCCCGTGATGCACACGGAGGCGCAGGCGCCGCATCCGCGGCACCGCTCGGGATCCACGCGGGCGGTCTTCCCGATCCCGTCAGCCCTCTGCACGATCGAGATCGCCTCCGCCGGACAGGCTTCCTGGCAGCGGCTGCAGGCCCGGCACCGTTTCGGATCCACCTCGGCGACCACGATCTCGACCCCCCAGCGCTCGCCCTCCTTCCCGTCCTCCACGACCGTTTCCGTCCCGCCCCGGACATCGAGCGCGCCGGGCCCCACGGAGACCCGCAGGAATTCCTCGCGATCGAGACCGTCGTTCCCGTCCGGCCGGATGAGGGCGATCCGTTTCTCGCAGGGATTGACGCATTCCACGCACTCGGAACAGGGGCCGCACCGGAGGCATCGCGAGGCTTCCTGGACGGCCTGCTCGGGCGTGAACGCCGCGCTCACTTCGGAGAACCGCCTGCACCGCTCGGCCGGCGGCAGGACGGCGGGCCGGCGCCGGGCGACCCGCGGCCGGGCGAGGAGGTCCGGGCCGGTTTCCAACTCGCCGCGCCGGGCCTCCATCGGTTCCAGGATGCGGTCGTCCAGGTCCATGGCCCGCAGAATCGCTTCCGAGACCCGGTGTCCGTGTGCGATGGCCTCGATGACGGTGGCGGGTCCGAGGACGGCGTCGCCGCCGGCGTAGACGTTCGGCGCGGAGGTCAGCAACGCCTCTTCGCCGACGGCGATGCGTCCCCGCTCGATGTCGACGCCCGCGTTTTCGAGAAAGCCGACGTCGGGTCTCTGGCTCACGGCGGAGATCACGGTGTCGGCGGGGATCGTGAAGTCGGTGTCGGGAACGGGGACGGGACGGCGGCGGCCGCTCGCGTCCGGTTCGCCGAGGCGCATGTCCTGGCAGACGAGGGCGCGGAGCTTTCCGCCGGGGGCTTCGATCTTCACGGGCCCGGCGAGGAAGCGGATCGTCACGCCCTCCTCTTCCGCCTCGACCACCTCCGCGGGATCGGCGGGCATCTCCTCGCGGGATCGGCGGTAGGCGAGGGTGACGTCCTCGGCGCCGAGTCGCAGACACAGGCGGGCTGCGTCGACGGCGGAATTGCCGCCGCCCACGACGGCGACGCGGCGACCGGGGGGAAGGTCTTCGCCGAGGTTGATGCGGCGGAACCAGTCGACGGCCTGGAAGACGCCTTCGGTGTCTTCCTCCCCCGGGATCCTCATGGGGAGACTTCGATGGGCGCCGACGGCGAGGAAGACCGCGTCGAAATCGTTTTGGAGTTCCTCCAGGGAGGGGCCGTCGGCCCCGACGCGCACGCCCGTGCGGATGTCGACGCCCAGATCCTGGATGCCTCGGATCTCGACATCGAGGATGTCGCGGGGGAGGCGGAAGGCGGGGATGCCGTAGCGGAGCATGCCGCCGGCCTCGGGGAGGGCCTCGAAGACGGCGACCTTCAAGCCGGCGCGGGCGAGGTCGTTGGCGGCGGTGAGGCCGGCGGGTCCGGACCCGACGATGGCGACGCTTCCTTGGGTGGGCGGGAAGTAGGGGGGGAGGGCCTTGGGGACGTCCTCTTCCGCGCTTCGTTTCAGTTCATAGTCGGCGATGAAGCGCTTGAGAGCGCAAATGGCCACGGGTTCGTCGATGTCGCCGCGCCGGCACTCCGATTCGCAGGGATGGGTGCAGACGCGGCCGCAGATGCCGGGGAGGGGATTCCTTCGGCGGACGGTCTCGAGGGCCCGCTCGAACTTGCCGGCCGCGATCAGTCCCACGTACGCCTTCACGTCGACGAGGGCGGGACATCCCACGCGGCAGGGGGAGGGTTCGATCGCCTTCACGGGCCAGCGGACGTCGCCGGCCTTCAGGTTCCTGTCGTTATTCGTCTTCATGGGTTCCTCGCGCCGGATGTTTCGGGGCGGGTCTCGGCATCGCCGAGAAGGTCGAGGCCGAACTGGTATCCGGTCTCGAAGGCCTTCAGGTTCATGGTCTCGGTCCCCTTGGGCACGCTGTCTTCCACCGCCTGCTTCAGGGCTTCGCGGTCCAAAAGGTTCCCGACGGCGGCGAGAAACCCGATCATGACGATGTTGGTGAAGAGGGTCCGGCCGGTCTTTTCTTCGGCCAGGCGTGTGGCGGGGATGGAAAACGTGGTGAGGGTGGAGGGGATGTCGCCGGGGTCGACGAGGTTCTCCTCGTAGATGAGGACGCCCTTCTTCTTGTCGAGCTCGGGATAGAACTTCTTGAACGCCTCCTGGGAGAGCGCGATGAGGATGTCGGGCTTCCTCAAATAGGGGTAATGGATGGGGTCGTCGTCCAGGAGGACCTGGGCGGTGCAGGCGGATCCCCGGGCCTCGGGGCCGAACGCCTGGGTCATCGTGGCGTGCCGGCCGGCGAAGAGGGTGGCCGCCTTGCCGATGATGTGGGCGGTCAGGATGACGCCTTGACCGCCGAAGCCGCAGACGCGGATCTCATCTCGAGCCATGCCTTGCTCCCGTAGGGGACGTATTTCTTGCCGAACACACTGGAGAAGCCTTCGTTGATGCCGTCGAGCCAGGTGGGTTTTTCGATGTCGAGGAACTTCCCGACGTGGATGTCCTTCTGGAACTGGATCTCGGCGGCACGGGGATCCATGCCGTGCTGGACCTTGGCGTGTTCGCGGTAGAACTTCATGAGGTCGAGGCCCGTGCCGAGGCGGTTGCGCCGCGCATACACGGTGGAGCAGGGGGCGACGATCTCGACGAAGCTGAAGCCGGGCTTGAGGAGGGCTTCCTTCATGGACCACTTGAGCCGCCGTACGTGCAACGCGGTCCACCGGGCCACGTAGACGGCGCCCGAGGAGACGGCCAGATGGACGAGGTTGAAGGGGTGCTCGAAGTTCCCGAACGGCGTGGTGGTGGTCTTCGCGCCCACGGGCGTGGTGGGGGCCACCTGGCCGCCCGTCATGCCGTAGTTGAAGTTGTTCACGCAGAAGACCTTCAGATCCATGTTGCGCCGCGCGGCGTGGATGAAGTGGTTGCCCCCGATGGCCACCAGGTCGCCGTCGCCGCTGAAGACGACCACCGTGAGGTCGGGATGGGCCAGCTTGAGTCCGGTGGCGAAGGGGATCGCCCGGCCGTGCGTCGTATGGAAGGAGTCGAGATTCACGTACCCCGCCACGCGTCCGGTGCATCCGATCCCGGAGACCACGGCCACCTTCTTCAAGTTGAGGCCGGATTCGATCAGCGCCTGGATGAAGACGTTCACCGCCGTGCCGATGCCGCAGGTGGGGCACCAGATGTGGGGAATCCTGTCCATCCGGAGCAGTTTCGCCCGGGGATGTTCCTTCTCCGTCGATGCCGTCATCGGGCCGCCTCCACGATCTTGTCGAGGATGTCCATGGGGTCGTGCACGGACCCGCCCGGGTGGGGCACCAGCGTCGTCGAACACTGCCCGGCCGCGCACCTCTCCACCTCCAGCACCATCTGGCCGAGGTTGATCTCCGGGACGACGAAGCCCTTGATCGTCTTGGCGATCTCCCGGATCCGCTTCTCGGGAAACGGCCAGATCGTGATCAGGCGGACCTGGCCCACCTTGATGCCCTTCTTGGCCGCCTCCTCGATCGCCAGCTGGGCCACCCGGAACGTGATCCCGTAGGAGACCACGACCACGTCGGCGCCGTCGAGGTCCCGCTGGTCGAGGAGGGCGATGTCGTCCACGTTCTTTCGGATCTTGTCCACGAGCCGGGTGACCAGCCCCTCCTGGCACGCGGCGGTCATGACCGGGTATCCCCGCTCGTCGTGCGTGAGACCCGTGGTGTGAATGTTGTATCCCTCGCCCAGGCGGACCAGGTCGGGCACGCAGCGCCCTTCGGGAATCCGGTAGGGGAGATACGCGCCGGGAGGCTCTTCGGTGAAGCGCCGCGGCACGACCTCGATCTCCTCGGCCGGGGGAATGACCACCTTCTCGGTCATGTGCCCCACGACCTCGTCCATCATGACCATCACCGGCACCCGGTAGCGCTCGGCCAGGTTGAAGGCCTTGATCGTGAAATCGAAGCACTCCTGGGGGGAGGCCGGCGCCAGGGCGATGACCTCGTAGTCCCCGTGGGAGCCCCACCGCGCCTGCATGAGGTCCGACTGCCCGACCATCGTCGGCAGGCCCGTGGAGGGGCCGCCCCGCTGGACGTTCACCAACACGCAGGGGGTCTCCGTCATCGCGGCCAGGCCCAGGTTCTCCTGCATCAGGGAAAAGCCGGGACCGGACGTCACCGTCATGGATTTCGCGCCCCCCCAGCCGGCGCCCACGACTGCGGCCATGGACCCCAGCTCGTCCTCCATCTGGATGAAGATCCCCCCCACCAGCGGAAGACGCTGGGCCATCCGTTCCGCGACCTCCGTCGACGGGGTGATCGGGTACCCCGCCAGGAACCGGCATTCCCCGGCCAGCGCGCCCTCCGCGCACGCGAAGTCCCCGTCGAAGAAATAGGAGCCCGTCAGAACCCCCTTGGGATCAGCATGCATCGTCGCTCGAACCTCCCTCCTCCCCCTTCCCTTTCACCGTTTCCGGCTCGGTGAAGATCGCGAACTCCGGACAGACGATCTCGCACAGGTTGCAGTCCAGGCAGGCATCCGGTCGGACCGCCTTGGGGGGATGGTACCCTTTCGCGTTGAACTCCTCCGAGAACTCCAGCACCTTGCGCGGGCACAGCTCGATGCAGAACCCGCATCCCTTGCACCGGTCCTTGATGATGTAGATGCGCCCCCGGATTTCCTCGACCTTCTCCTTGTCGAGCGGCTTGCGCCAGATCTTATTCATGGACCTCGTCCCGAAACCGTTTTCGCGCTCCCGTCAGCGGCGGGCCAGCGCGTCTTCCATCGTCACGCCGATCTCCGCCGGCGACGGGGACACCCGGACGCCCACCGCGTCCAGCGCCCTGATCTTATCTTCGGCTTTCCCCTTCCCTCCCGCAATGATCGCGCCCGCGTGCCCCATCCGCACCCCCGCCGGCGCCGTCCGGCCGGCGATGAACGCCACCACCGGCTTGTCCACGTGCTCCCGGATGTAGGCCGCGGCCTTCTCCTCCTCCCGCCCCCCGATCTCGCCGATCAGCACCATCCCCTCCGTCTCCCCGTCCTCGTTGAACATCCGGATGGCCTCCGTGAAATCCGTTCCCAGCACCGGATCCCCCCCCAGCCCCAGGCACGTCGACTGGCCGATCCCCCTCTGCGTCAGCTGGTACACCGCCTCGTACGTCAGCGTCCCGCTCCGGGAAATCACCCCGATCCCCCCGGGCTTGTGGATCCAGCCCGCCTGGATGCCCATCTTGCAGGCGCCGGGCGTGATCACCCCCGGGGTGTTCGGCCCCACCAGCCTCGTCCCCTTCGCCCGCACGTACGCGCGGACCTTCACCATGTCGAGCGCCGGGATGCCTTCCGTGATGCACACCACCAGCGCAACCCCCGCGTCCGACGCCTCGCAGATCGCGTCCGCCGCGAACGGCGCCGGCACGAAGATGATCGAGGCGTTCGCCCCCTCCTGCTCCACCGCCTCGGCCACCGTGTCGAACACCGGCACCCGGTCCTCGAACCGCCCGCCCCCCTTGCCCGGAACGGCGCCCGCCACCACCTTCGTTCCGTACTCGATCATCTGCTTCGTGTGGAAGGACCCGTGCCCTCCCGTGATCCCCTGCACGACCACGCGCGTGTTCTCATCGACCAGGATGGACATAACCGTTTCCTCTGCATAGGAGATCGTGTCTGCGTCCAAGGTCGGAAGTCCAAGGTCCAAAGCCCAAGGGACGTCCGGCTTCGGACTCGGGACTTTCGACTTCACTCTCCATTTCCCATTCCCTCCCTACCCCTTCCCCTTCGCGGCGGCCACCACCTTCCTCGCGGCGTCGGCCATGTCCGAGGCCGTGACCAGGGAAAGGTCCGACGTTTCCAAAAGGGCCTTGCCCTCCTTCACGTTCGTGCCCTCCAACCTCACCACCAGCGGCACCCCGATTCCCACCTCCGTGGCGGCGGCGAGAATCCCGTTGGCGATCGTGTCGCACCGCATGATCCCGCCGAAGATGTTGACCAGGATGGCCTTGACCTTCTCGTCGCCGAGGATGAGTTTGAAGGCCGCCGTCACCTGGGCCGCATCGGCGCCGCCGCCGACGTCGAGGAAGTTCGCCGGCTCCCCTCCCTCGTGCTTGATGATGTCCATGGTCGCCATGGCCAGACCCGCCCCGTTCACCAGGCACCCGATGTCCCCCTCAAGGCTCACGTAACTGATCCGGTGTTCCCGGGCCTCGCGCTCCCAGGCGGCCTCCTCCTCCTCGTCCCGGCGTTCCGCCACCTCGGGGTGACGGTACAACGCGCTGTCATCGAAGTTCATCTTCGCGTCCAGCGCCAGCACCTGCGAGGACGCGGCGAGGACGAGCGGGTTGATCTCCGCCAGCGAGGCGTCCGTCTCCACGAAGGCGCGGTAGAGCCCGAGAAAGATCTTGGACGCCGCCCGCGCCGGCTTTCCCGAGAAACCCAGCGCGTAGGCCAGCCGCCGCGCCTGGTAGGGCATCAGGCCCATCAGCGGATCCACGCGTTCGGTGAAGATCTTCTCGGGGTGTTCGGAAGCCACCTGCTCGATCTCCACCCCGCCTTCCGGGCTCGCGATCACGGCGACGCGCGAGGCCTCGCGGTCCAGCACCAGGCCGACGTAATATTCCGATTCGATGGACGTGGCTTGCTCCACCAGAAGCCGCCGCACGGTCCGGCCCGCCTCCCCCGTCTGGGGCGTGACGAGCTTCCGGCCCAGGATCTCGCCGGCGACCGCGAAGGCCTGGTCGCCGTCCGCCGCCTTGCGGATGCCCCCGCCCTTCCCCCGGCCCCCCGCGTGGACCTGGGCCTTGACGACGACCTCCCCCCCCAGCGCGACGGCGGCGGCCCGGGCCTCGTCGGCGCTCGAGGCCAGCCGGCCCTCGGGCGTGGGAATGCCGAAGCGGCGGAAGATCTCCTTGGCCTGGTATTCGTGAATCTTCATTCCCCTGATCCTCCGACTCCTGATCGACCGGGTCTCACGATCTTCGTGGTTTCATGAAATGCGCTCCGGGTGCGTGCACACGTCCATCGTCTCCCCCCGGGCATGGATGACCATGGTGACGCCGAGGGCCTGGCAGACCTCCGCGCCGAGATGGGTGGCCCCGTGCATGGAAACGACGACGGGGCACCGGGCGACGGCGGCCTTGAGGGCCAGGTCCGAGGACACGCGCCCCGACGCGACGAGCAGGCCGTTTTCGGGCGTCTGTCCCGAGCGAAGACAGGCGCCCACGGCCTTGTCCGCGGCGTTGTGTCTCCCGATGTCCTCCGCCACGAAGGCGCGACCACCTGCCGTGATCAGCGCGGCCGCGTGGACGGCGCCCGTCCGGCGGTGGTCCTCGGCGGCCCGGCGCATCGATTCCAGGGCTTCCCGGATGTCATCCGTTCCGATCGGTCGCCCCTTCGGGAGGGGCTCGATGTCGTCCAGATCGGACACGCCGAGGAAGGTGATCCCCCGGCTGCAGCTCGAGGTGAAGCGGGAGGCTCCCGACGCGTCCAGCGGGTGCGCCGTCTCGACCCGGATCTCGCCCCGTCTCCGGTCCGCGGACACGGATACCGAGGCGATGTCCGCCAGGCCGGAAACCAGCCGTTCCAGAAAGAGGAAGCCGACGGCGAGATCGTCCAGGTCGGTCGGAGAGGCGGAGAGGGAGGCGAGGAGAGAGGCGTTGACGTGGAGCGCTACGGGGACTTCCAGCGGAAAGGCGAGGACTTCCCGATCCTCTCCCCCCGGACGGATCCGGCGTACCCGGTGGGTATATGTCTCGATCTGATCCATACCCCTCGAGGGGATCCCGAAAGCATGGGCTCGGGCGTCAGTCTTCGAGTACGAAGGTCACCTTCATCTGGGCGCGGAATTCCTCGACCTCGCCGTTTTCGACCTTGGCCTTCAGGGAGATCACCTCGAGCCCGGTGATCCCGCGCAAGGTCTTGGCCGCCCGCTTGACGCCTTCCTTCACGGCGTCATCGAATCCGACCTTGGAGGAAGCCGTGATTTCCGTGACTCTTGCTACCGCCATGTTTCCCTCCTTCTATCGCCGAAACGGTACTTCATCTCGTTCTCGATTGCGTTTTTCTACAACCGCAGGAAGGAGTTTGCAAGGGAAAAAGGGGTCCGAATTCAGGAATTTAGTCCATCTGAGCCTTCGGCTCTCCCGGAAACCATGAAAACTTGGAGGGCGAGCCCCTCCTCCTTCGCTTGCAGGTGGTTGCGAGAGCTACGGAGGACCCTACGTAGTTCTTGCCAGAGCCGATGGGCGTAGTACGGGCTGGCGAGCCGGATGTGTTTTGGCTCGGGGGGACCCTCGCCCTCCAAGGCGGTCATCGATCATGGTTTTCCCGAATTTTCGGAGCAGGATTTCTCTGATTGCGCGGCCAGTGACCAATGACTCCTCCTCTCGCCACTTCAGAGCCGGTTCTCCAGCACCTGGCCGGGCTCGAACCCCTCGATCGCCAGGGCCTCGGCCGCGGCGCGGACCAGGGCGTCGGACGGGGCGAAGCCGATCAGCTCGCTTCCGGCCACCTGCACGCCGGCGTCTCCGGCGCGGCGCCGGATCTCCTCGAACACCTTCGCCATCGAGGTGACCCGGTAATCGGTGAGGTTCATGGAGACCTGGGACTGGCCCTTTTCCTCGAGCGCCAGTCCGATGGCCTTCACGTGGGGCAGGCCACCGGAGGAGGCGCGGATCGCCTTGGCGATCCGCCGTGCCAGCTTCGCATCCGGCGTCGCCAGGTTCACGTTGAACGCCACCAGGAAGAACCGGGCGCCCACGGCGGTGGCGCCCGCCGTGGGATGGATCCGGGCAGGTCCGAAATCCGGCTCCCGCGCCGGGTCCGTCCCGATCGCCTCGCGCAACCCCTCGAACTGCCCCTTGCGCACGGCCGCGAGGTTCCTTCTCTCCTCCCGCCGCGCCGCCTCCCCGTACAGGAACACGGGAATCCCGAGCTCGGTCCCGATCCGCTCCCCCACCTTCCCGGCCAGGCGCGCGCAATCCTCGAGGCCGGCGCCGCGCACGGGCACGAACGGAACGACGTCCGTGGCTCCCATGCGGGGATGGCCTCCCTGGTGCGCGGTCATGTCGATCCGTTCCGCGGCTTTCGCGCACGCCCGGAACGCCGCCTCCCCGAGGGGTCCCGGCGGCCCGATCATGGTGAGCACGCAACGGTTGTGGTCGGCGTCGGCCTCGACGTCGAGAAACGTCACGCCGTCGACACCCTTGACGGCGGCCGCGATCTCCTCGACGACCTCGGGTCTCCGCCCCTCGCTGAAGTTGGGCACGCACTGGATGATGGGGTCCATGAACACCTCCAAGCAAAGGTAGCACAACAGCCTGCAGGAACATCCCCTATACCAAAATGCAAATCTTGACGGAAACGCCATTCCTCACCAAAGACGTGAGAACGCGAGGGGTGAGTCCCAACAAAGGTGGGATGGCAATCTCAAAAAGAGTGGGATACGACACTGCTGCGCCACTCCGCTTACGCTCCGTGGCTCACGACGAACGTCGGCCCGCGCCCAATCAAAACAGCCACAGCGCGAATGCCTCCCCCAGCGGATGCATTGCCATGCGAGCCCGCGACACGGTATGATGGCGCCGCTTTTCCCGAACCGAAGGAGCGTGCGTTCTTGTTCAAGCGAAAAGGGAAGCGCGGGGTCGTCCCGTGGACGGAGGAAGAGAAGGCCGAACTCAGGGCCTTCGTGGCCAACGTCGGCATGCTCTCCCCCCTTCCCGGCACGAACTACGAGGCTTCCCTGAAGGCGGAGATCCGGACCCTCTCCTTGATCCTGGAATCCAAGGTCCTTTTCGAGGTCGAGTCGGATTTCGCGCCGCCCCTGCTCGCCGTGGTCACGGGCGGGACGAACGTGGGCAAGTCCGAGGTCTTCAATGCGCTGATCGAGACCGACGTCGGCCTGCCCGACCCGCGGGCGGGCATGACCCGCCATCCCGCGATCTACGTGCACGAGGCGCACAGGAAGAAATGCTCCGGCCCGGGCTTCCTCCCCGGCGCGACCAAGGAGGTCCTCTTCGAGCGGTCCCGGCTCAACGCCGAGGAGGACCGCCAACGCCTGCGGGCCTACCTGAAGCCCCATGATCGGGAGGCGTTGAAGGACCTGGCGCTGGTGGATTCCCCGGACATCGATTCCAACCGAAAGGGAAACCAGGCCTGGGCCCTCCGGCTCGCGGCGGTGGCGGACGCCGTCGTCTTCGTCACCTCGCCGAGCAAGTACAACGACGAGGCCTGCGTGGCGTTCCTCCGGCGCGTCGTGGAGGCGGGCAAGCGGGTGGTGGTGGCCTTCAATTTCCTGGAAGACGCGGCCTCCAGGGTCGTGGAGGATTTTGCGGCCAATGTCTGGGGGCCGCTCGGCGCGTCCGATCCCGAGATCGTCCGCCTTCCCCTGGCCGCGGGGCAGGCGTCCGAAGCGCTGCGCGAGCCTCTCGCGGCCGTGCGCGGCTCGCTGGTGGAGGACGCGGCGAACGGGCCCGCCGTGAAGGCCCGGATCGCGGCGGCTTCCTTCGCCCGGTTCGAGAGCGAGGCCCGGCGCGTCCTCGATACGCTGGAGGGGGAGGACCAGGCGGTGGAGGAGGTCCGCGAGTCCCTTCACGCCTCCGCCGACCAGGCCGCCTCGGTCTACCGGCGCCGGGTGGAGGATACCGAGTTCCTCGAGATCGAGGAGGTCTTTCACGGGGTCTTGCGCATCTTCCGCGTTCCCGTTCTCGATGACGTGCTCGGCGCGCCCCGCGCCGCCTTTTCCTGGGCCCGGAAGCGTTTCTTCGGGACCGAACGGGGCCGGACCCTCGAGGAGCGCATCACGGCCCGGCGGGAGGGGGACCTCCAGTGGATCCGGGAGCAGGCGGAGGCGCTCCGCCTGGACCTGCTCTCGTCGCTGTCGGCCCGGGGCGCCGGGGGGGTGGCCGAGGTGATCCGCGACCGCCTCAAGAGCCGGGGATTCGACGCCGTCCCCCATGCCGACATCGAGCGTCTGGTCCGGGACGGCGACGCGAAGATCGAGGCGTGGGTGAAGGCCACGCGCGACGAGATCGTGGACGCGATCCAGAACCGCCCCTTCCTGCGCAAGTTCCTCAAGTCGGCGCGGGTGCTGCTGCAGGTCGGCTCGGGGGTCCTCGTGGCGGCGCTCACGGGAGGGTTCGGCTCGGCCGATCTCCTGCTCGGGCCGGCCGCCGCCACCTTCGCCCAGTACTTCCTGGAGACGTTCGGCGCCTCCTACTTCAACGACAAGCGGCGCCGGTTCAACGAGATGCAGCTCGAAAAGTTCAACAACGTGGCGCGCGAAACCCTGCGGGTCCCCTTCGACAAGGCCCTGCCCGGGCGTCCCGAGGGGCACGACTTGAAGGCCGTGAAGGCGGGGATGGAGAAGATCGCGCGGAAGTTCGGATGAAAGGGGCATGCGGAATGCGGATTGAAGTGAGACGTTGAGGAAGGGAGTCGTTGCGACATGCCGTTGCTCGCCGACAAGGAGAGGACCGGCGGCCTGGCCCCGGTGATCGAGGACCTCGAGGCCTTCGTGCGCGAGACGGACCTCTTCCCCGCGCTGAACGCGGAGAGGGAGGCCCTGCTGGCCAACCTCCACAGCCTCTCCGTGCAGCACGAGAACCTCAAGGGCGCCCTGCTCATCCTCCTGCTGGGCGGCACCGGCGTGGGCAAGTCCACGCTCATCAACGCCCTGGCCGGGCGCGCCGTGGCCGACGTCTCCGAGATCCGTCCCTGCACGCGGCGGGTCACCTTCTACTCCCACGAGGAGAACGACCTCGGCCCCATCGATACCGTCATCGCCCCCGACGACGTCCTGCGCACCCACCGCGACGACGCCCTGCGCCGCAAGATCCTCGTCGATCCCCCCGATTTCGACTCCACGCGCCTGGAGAATCGCGAGGTCCTCGAGCGCGTTCTCGAGGTCTCGGACCTGGTGATGGTGATGGTCGACCGGGAGAAGTACCGCAACGACAGCCTCTACCGCCTGCTCGCCCGCTACCGGAGCGAGAAGCGCTTCCTCTTCCTGGTGAACAAGGCCGACGTCCTCTTCGACGAGGGGATCGCGGCGGACTTCGAGAGCTCGCTCGAGGAGGCCGGCTTCCCCGAACCGATGGTCCTCTCCCTGTCGGCCCGCGAAGCGGCGGAGGGGAGGCCGGAGAAGGCGGGCGACTTCGCCCGGGTGCAGTCGGTGGTCGCGGAGGAGATCGACAAGGTCAAGATCCGGGAGATCAAGGAATCGAACCTGGGCGGGCTCGCGCGGAACGTCCTCGCGGCCGTCGCCGCCGGCGTCCCGGAGGACGCGGAGACGGAAGCCGAGACCTGGCGGGCCGCGGCCGCGTCCGGCGTCGCGTCCGTGGCCGTGGCCGTGCGGGAGGAGGCCTACCGCGCCCTGTTCGCCGAGAGCGGCCGGCTCCGCGACTTCATCGTGACGGCCCAGGCGATGGGCATGGGCGGGATCTTCGGGGCGTACCTGATGGTCCGGGAACGGTTCCGCGCCCTGCTCAAGCCCGGCGCGGCCCAGGCCGTGGATCTGGATCCTGCGCGCGTGAAGGCGGAAGTGGCCCGGGCGATGGAGAAGGTGAACAAGGAACGCGTGTCCCGGGTGATCGAGAGCTACGTCGTGCGGATGCGCGAATCGGCCCGCAAGGCCGGATGGACGCCCCCCGATTTCGAGGGGGGCGGCAAGACGCCGGAGCTGTGGGCCCGGGAGATCCTGGACGAGGCCCGCGGCAAGGTGACGGGAGGCGTGGAGACCCTCGTGCAGGAGGCGGCCTCGGGAGGCCGGATCGGCTTTCGCAACATGGCCTACAACCTCCTGCCCTTCGCGCTGGTCGGCTACGTCGTGGCGTCCATCGTGATGAAGTTCGTCGAGGGCGAGCCACCGGGCCTCGGCTATCTCGTGAGCGGGCTGGTGCTCCTGTTCGCGCTGTGCGCGGTGGAGGGCGTGCTGGCCGACGGCGGGTTCCGTCGTTACGCCGCCCGCTTCATCATGGGCATGGAGAGCCGCATCGAAGCCCTGGCGCTTTCCTACGCCCGCACGACCTTCGGCGAGATCCAGGAGGCCTACGCCGCGAGGATCCGCGACGCCGCCGCGCGCTTCAAGGCGATCGCTTCCCGCGCCGAAACGATCCTGAAGCGTTTCTGAACATCCCCCCCTTCCGCCGGATGGACCGCATGGATTTCGCCGAGGCTCTCGAACACCACGCGATGATCCTGGCCGAGGCCGCGATCATCGAATGCCTGAAACGGGCGGGGACGGTCACGCTGCACCCGGAGCTGGAGAACGCCCTGCTCGTCCGCGATCCCGCCGGGCGGGAAGCCCTCGCCGCCCTGTACGAGACCTACGTCCGCATCGCCCGCCAGGCGCAGCTTCCCATCCTCCTCGCCACGCCGACCTGGCGGGCCGGCCGCGACCGCCTCGCGGAAGCCGGCGTCGAGGGCGACCTCAACCGCGACGCCGCGGATTTCATGAAGGGCCTGCGCCGGACCGCCGGCCCCTTCGCGCGGAACATCTACCTCGCGGGACTCCTGGGCACGCGGAACGACGCCTACAAGCCGGAAGAAGGGCTGTCCTTGCACGCGGCCAGAACCGTCCACGCCTGGCAGGCGGACCGGCTCGCGTCCGCCGGCGTGGACGTCCTCCAGGCGGTGACCCTGCCCGCCGTGGACGAGGCGACCGGCATGGCGCTGGCCATGGAGGCGACGGGGTTGCCCTTTCTCGTGAGCTTCGTCATCGGAAGGCACGGGCGCCTCCTCGACGGCACCCCCCTCGGGGAGGCGATCGGGCGCATCGACGGGCTGTGCGACCGGCCTCCGCTCGGCTACATGATCAACTGCGCCTACCCCTCCTTCCTGCACCCCGCGACCGAACCTCCCGGCGTGCTGGAGCGGCTGGTCGGCTTCCAGGCCAACGGCTCCTCCCTCGACCACGGCGACCTGGACGGGGCGGGCGCGCTGGAGGCGGACCCCGTCGACGACTGGGGCGACCGGATGCTCGCCCTGCACCGCGACGCCGGCTTCACGATCCTCGGCGGATGCTGCGGGACCGGGCCCGAGCACCTCGCCTACCTCGCGAGAGGGCGTCCCGGCGCGTAGCATGCGAAGGAAGAGGTATTCGCGCTGTAGACGATTTCAGATTTCCGATTTTCGATTTGAGCGGCGGCAACTTCTTACGTACTCAAAAATTCAACCACACAATCACCCAACCACAAGAACCTTCGCGCCCTTTGCGGCTTGGCGAGAAAAGAGCCAAGGCGTGGCGGGACCCGCACAAGCCGGCGCCGTTTGTGGGAGGCGTGTGTCCCGGGCCACGCAGGCTTTCGGCCCGGGACCACGGCGACGCCTCGGCTTTGGACCGCGGGCTTCCAGCCCGCAGCACCTCGGATCCGGACCGCCGTCTTCCAGCCGGCAGCAAGCGCGGCCAGGGGCGCGGGCGTCTCTCCCGCAGCACATCGGAATGATGCTTTCAACACCAAAGCACCAAGGCACGAAGAAATTTGGAACTCCGTCCGTCATGAGCCTTCAGCTCTCCCGGAAACCATCAAAATTTGGAGGGCGAGCCTCTCCTCCTTCGCTTGCCGGCATCTGCGAGAGCTACGGAGGACCCTACGTAGCCTCGAAGATCCGATCGGCGAAGTACGGGCTGGCGAGCCCTTGTTTGGGCTCGGGAGGACCCTCGCCCTCCAAGGCGGTCATCGATCATGGTTTTCCCCGAATTTTCGGAACAGGAAGATGCTTTTGCCATTTCAACCACGGATGCACGCCGATGCACGACGATCGTAGCGCGCGAAGGGCGACGGCGCGCCTTCGCGCCGGGCGCTACGCGCCCTGGTCGAGGCCGATCCGCCTTGCCGTGCAAACCGGCCGGCACTCCACACGGATCAACCGGGTCTCTCGCGGATCGACAATGCTACAATGATGGACCGGCAATTCCATCACGTGTTTCATGGATTCGAAACGAATCGCGACCCCCGGAATCGTCGTCCGCGAGGGTGGGGAAGCCGACGAGGCGATGGCCCTCGCCGTCTCCCGCGCCGCCTTCGATACCCTGCGCGACGTCTACCGCCCCACGCCAAAGGCGCTCGAGCGCCAGGCCGCGCGGACCGCGCACTGGAAGCGCGTCGTGGCGGTGGCGGACGGGCGTGTGGCCGGGACCGCGCTGTTCGGCGTGAGGGGCCGGCGTCTCGTCGTCTTCGGCCTCGCCGTGGATCCCGGGCGCCGGGGCCGCGGCGTGGGGCGGGCCATCCTGGCGTGGCTCGCCGACCGGGCCGCGACGCGAAGGCTCCGGGCCGTCGCCCTCAACACGATCCGCGAGTCGGGAAACGTCCCCTACTTCGAGAAGCGGGGTTTCCGTGTCCTCAGGGAGGTGCAGGCCGACTGGTGCGTGAGCGACGTCCACCCGCGCCTTCACGACGTGGCGATGGAAGCGGAGACGCCGCGGTGAGGGCGGGAAAACCGGGCGCGATCCGAGGCGCGGTGGGAGTACATGAAACCCCGAATACCATTCAGGCCGGCACCGCCAACGGCTCCACGCGCGCGCGATTGACACAGGATTGTAGATTTTCGATTGGAGATTTCAGCCGTCAGATTCCAGCCGCGCAGTCGTAGGGACGGACGCTAGTCCGTCCGCACTCGCCCAAAGCGACGTGATACCGCGGTTTTCGACACGAAGACACCAAGGCCCGAAGACACGAAGGGATCCGGCCTCTGGACCCCGACACGTCGAATGGTTGTTTTCCTGTTGAAGGCGTTTTGGCCGCGGCTATGCTGCTCTATTGGGTTGAGTGATTGGGTGATTGGCGATTGCATGGGCAGAGCGAACCGGCCTGCTGCTTGTGGGAGGCGACGGAGAGGGGCGTTGCAAAGCACGAAGCCGAAGGCGGAGTGCTGCAAAGGTGTATGCTCTTCGGCAACGCTGCTCCGCCACTCCGCAACCGCTCCGTGGCTCACTACGAACGTCAGCCCACGCCCCGAAAAACAGCCGCAGCGCGAATGGCTCGAAGCCAGGCCAACGGACGCCGGATCTGATAGAGTAGGCCCCCGTGGCGACAACCACCTTCTCACCCGTCGGACCCTACGACCTCGCGCTCTCCGTTGGCGTGGGACGGCGCTTCACCGCCTCCGCCGGCGAGGCGGCGGCGGCCCCCCGCTTCGCCGCGAGGATCGCGGCCCGTCCCGCCCGGCTGGATCTTCGCCAGACCCGGAAACAACCTCCCCGCATCGAGGTCCGAAGCTCGGTCCCGGGACACGCCGCGGAGACGAGGCGCGTCGCCGGGCGCATGCTCTTTTCGGATCTGGACCTGAAGCCCTTCTACCGCCTCGCGAAGAACCACCCCGTGCTCGGGCCCGTGACCCGGGATCTCCGCGGGCTCAAGCCCCTGCGCCCCCCGCAGCTCTTCGACATGCTCGTCCTGGCCGTCACCGAGCAGCAGATCTCCATGGCCGCGGCGCGCGGCGTCCGCGAGCGGCTGCTTCGGCGTTTCGGGGAGTCCGCCGGCGACCTTCGCACCTTCCCCTCGCCGGACCGTCTCGCGCGGGCCCCGCTCTCGGACCTCGCCGCGGCCGGCCTTTCCCGCCGCAAGGCGGAGTCCATCCGGGACCTGGCGCAGGCCGTGGAAGCCGGGCGCGTGGACCTCGCGGCGTGGGAGACGCGGCCCGACGAGGCGGTCTTCGAGGCCGTGTGCGCGCTTCGCGGGTTCGGCGCGTGGTCCGCCGCGTACGTCCTGGTCCGCGGCCTCGGGCGCGCGGACGCCCTGCCCGCCGACGACCTCGGCATCCGCACCGTCGCCGGGCGCTATCTCGGACGCGGCGCGCGTCTGACCGCCGCAGGCGTGAGGCGCAAGCTCGCCCCGCTCGCGCCCTACCGCGGCCTCGCGGCCTTCTATCTGCTCGCGCACGCGCAACGCCGCAGGCAAGAGGGTTGAGCCGGAGGGAGGATCGATGGTGGATCGTGGGTTCTCGATGTTGGCGTGGAGATTCCAGAGGTTTCCGGGAGCGCCGAAGGCTCGTGTTCGACGACAATCCACGATCCACGATCTTCAATTTACCAATCGTCTTTCGATGATGGCAGGAGGTTCCCGTGGCGAAGAAGCTCGACAACCTGTCCTGGAAGCCCTTCTGGGTGTCGCATCTGGGCTGCATCAAGGGTTGCCTCGACTGGCTGGACCGGGAGGTGTCCGACGCGTGGCTGTTCGGGGGGACGGGGCATGCCTTCGTGCTGAACGTCCACGAGACGGTCTGCCCCAGCGGCCCCACGGCCTGGGTGACCGAGCGGATGTTCGCGCTTGGGAAGAACGTCGGCTACGCCGTGGACGGCGTGTTCTCGTCCCGGGAGACGCCCGGCTTCGACGAGGCGCCGGGGCGGGCGTGGGCGTTCGCGCGGGCGCGCCTGGACGATGGCGTGCCCTGCTACGGGTGGGAACTCGCGATTCCGGAGTTCTACGTGGTCAACGGCTACGACGAGACGGGGTACGGGTTCGACGGCCCGCAGGCATCCTCGGAAAGCCAGCCGAAACCCTGGGCGGAACTGGGGGCGGGGGAGACGGGGGTGGTGGAGATGTACTCGGTGAAGGCGGGGCCGCCGTCCGGCGAGGCGGAGACGGTGCGGGGGGCGTTTTCCTTCGCCCTGGAGCACGCGAAGAACCCCTCGCGCTGGATTTTCCCGACGTACCGATCCGGTCTCGAGGGGTACGACACGTGGATCGAGGCCTTGGAAGCGGGAAGCGCGGACGGGTTCGGGACGGCGTACAACGCGGCGGTCTGGAGCGAGTGCCGGCGTTTCGCCGTGGATTTTCTGCAGGAAGCGCGGGAGCGGCTCGAGGGGACGGCGGCGGGGGTGCTGGAGGAGGCGGAGGGCCGCTACGCGATCGCGGCGCGGGGCCTGAAGAAGGTGGAGGAGCTGTGAGGGGCGTAGGTCACGGGTCATGGGTCACATGGGTCATGGGTCATTGGAAGTGACCGCTACGCCTTGCCATGTAGTTCTCGCGAGAACCATTTCCAGACAAGCAAGGATTCCACCGCAGAGATCGCGGAGATCGGAGAGAGGGTTGAAGGTCGAGAGGCGAAGGTTGAAAGTGATTGTAGATTCCAGATTTCAGCCGGCCGGCCGCCCCTGGGACCGCGGGCTTCCAGCCCGCGCAACGCGGCGACGCGGTCCACAACACAAAGGCACCAACTCCTCCATTCCTGCTCCGAAAATTCCGGAAAACCATGATCAGTGACCGCCTTGGAGGGCGAGCCTCCCGGCGAGCCACATCGGTGGGCTTGGGGGCCCGCCGACGCCTGATGTGCAATTGCATGGGCTATGGCGGGTCCTTCGGAGACCCTCGCCCTTCAAGTTTTCATGGTTTCCGGGAAAGCCGAAGGCTCATGGCTGACTGAGTTCCCGATGTCCATCCGCGTTCTCGGCGTCCTCGGCGGTGGGATTCCCTCCGCGGTGGCGCGGCTTGGCTGCTTTGGGATCACGGCTGAACACGAGCGTTTCCACCTCTTCGGAGAGGTCCGGGTTCAGCGTGCGGGGGGGGGTATCCAGTTGCGCAGTCCTCGCTTGAAAACCGGTCCGAATAAGGTACCCTATATGGACTGGAGGTGCTACCCATGAGCATGGACGAAGACATTCGACCCGTCACCTACCTCAAGTCGAAGGCAGCCGACCTGTTGAGGCAGGTGAACGAGACGCGCCGGCCTGTCGTCATCACCCAGAACGGCGAGCCCAGAGCCGTGGTCCAGGACACGAAAAGCTATGAAAGCATGAGAAAAGCACTGGGTCTTCTGAAACTGATCGCACAGGGAGAGGAAGATGTCCGAAAGGGAAATGTCGTCCGGCAGGAAGATGTCTTCTCGAGGGCAAGGAAGGCGATCGGCAAGGCATGAGGCAATCCTTTGCAGTCCTCTGGGCCCGGGTCGCCGAGAAGGACCTGGCGGGAATCATCGAATACATCGCTTCCGAAGATGCAGGGCGCGCATTGGCTGTCTTGAACAGGATCAAGAGGCGTGCGGCCGGACTCGAGCACATGCCGAAGCGTGGACGGATCGTGCCGGAACTCAGGAGACAAGGGATATCCAGGTTCAGAGAAATCGTCGTCAATCCATGGAGGATTCTTTACAGAATCGAAGGAAACACGGTTTACGTCGTCTCCGTGCTCGACGGCCGCCGAAACGTCGAAGACATTCTCCTGGAAAGAATGTTGAAATGATCACGCCCGGGCCGGGTCGAGCATATCCAGCAGCCATGCCAGATCGTGCCCTTCTGGGGCCCGAGACGATCTTTATGGCCTGGTGGCGGAACAGGTTCAGAAGGGCATTCACGTAGGTCTTTCTCTTTAACCACTACAATTATGCCGACACCGCACCGCCGTGAGGAGCGCCTTCCAGAGCCGGTCGGGATGAGGGAATTTCCGGAGGCGGCGCCTCCCGCCCGCCCTCAGGTGGCCAGGCGTTGCAGCGCCTCCTGCGCTTCCTTTGCGGAGGCGAAGCGGCCGTCGGGATTTTTGGCCATCATCTTGAGGACGGCTTTTTCCACGTTCCTGGGCAGGGCGGGGTTCAGCGTGCGCGGGGGGACGGGGTCCTTGGAGATCACCTTGCCCAGCACCTCGATCGGAGTGTCGCCCTGGAAGGGGGGTTGTCCTGTGAGCGCGGCGTAGAGGGTGGCGCCCAGCGAGTAGACGTCGGCGCGGGGGTCGACGAAGCAGGCCCGGTCCACCTGCTCGGGGGCCATGTAGGACGGCGTCCCGATGCAGGCGTCCTCGCCGGTGATGCCGCTGGTGCCGGCTTCCTCGTAGTTCTTGGCGAGCCCGAAGTCGGTGAGGATCGCACGGTCGTTCGCGTCGATCATGATGTTGGAGGGCTTGATGTCGCGGTGGACGAGTCCGGCGCCGTGGATGGCGGTCAGGGCGGAGGCGATCTCGGCGCCCCAGCGGAGGGCTTCCCCTGTCGGGCTGGGCCCGGCCTCGACGCGGTCGGAGAGGCATTCTCCATGGACGTAGTGCATGGAGAAGGCGAGCACGCCCTCCTCGTCGATGATGTCGTAGACCTGGGTCAGGTGGGGGTGCATCAGGCTCGCGGACAGCTTCGCCTCGCGCATGAACATGGTCTTGTACTCGGGTTTCGAGGCGACGTCGGGCCGGATGATCTTGAGGGCGTCGACGCGGTCCAGCAGCACGTGCCTCGCCTTGTAGACGCTGCCCATGCCGCCGGATCCGAGGAGACCGAGGACCTCGTACTTGCCGACGGTGCGCCCGGCGCTCAATCCGCTGTCCGAGCGGCCGGAGGTCTCGGAGAAGTCGGGCGCGAGCGGTTCGGCGGGAGGCGCCGGCTTCCGCCGTGGGGTGGGGGTGCGGCGGGGGGTGGTCGGCTCGGGGGTCGGGGTGGGGGCGGGGGTGTCTCTCGCCGGGGGGGCCGCGCCGGGATCCACGAGCGAGGGGTCCTCGTCGGGGGGCGGGGGCACGACGAACTTCTTCCGGCATCTGCTGCACGTCAGTTTCTTGCCGGCGGGGAACTTGAAGACGTTCATGCGGGTCCCGCAGGAGCAGAAGACGACGCGGCGTTTCTGGATCCGCTGGATCTCGGCGACGCGGGCGGGTTCCATGTATTTCTTGTCCAGCAGCAGCCGGTCGAGCGTGGCGGGGATCCGGTCGGCCTCGAGTTCGGCCTGGATGGCGAGACACTCCTTGTACTGTCCCTGCGTGATGTAGCCGCGCTCGACGGCGAGGTTGCCGAACTGCTTGTCGCCTCTCGAAGGCATCCGTCGCGCTCCTCCCTGAGGGTTCCTGGACCATGATGATACCCTGAGGAGGAGGGGAATGGGAAATGGGATTTGGGATTTGCGATGCCGGCACCGTAGACAGACATCTGGAACTCAGGAACTCAGGAAGAACATGGAAGGGAACCGGAAAGGACGCGAAGGGGATTGGAGATTGGAGATTTTGGATTTCGCGAATCACTACCCATTGGAGTTGGGATTTTGAGTTCATTGGGATTTGGGATTTGGGATTTGCGATGCCGGCAGCGTAGACAGACATCTTTTTCAATTAGTTGATTTTTTTTACAGGACGAAACCCCAGATCAATCCGAGTTCCCCTAGGGTCAACATAAACACGAAAAGCAGACCTGCAATCACTTGATTTCGTAACGATGGATCCTCCTCTGGTGACTCTTCCTTTCCCTCCAACTCTGGGTCTACCATCCATTGGCGCCCCAACATGATTGCCATAATATGTATCTTCACACCATTCGAAAACGTTGCCATGCATATCGTAAAGACCCCAAGAGTTCGGCATCTTATTACCCACAGGATGCGTTTTTTCACCAGAATTACTTAAAAACCATCCGACCCTGTGTAGATCTTGTGCTTCATTCCCCGAATAAAACCTTGATGTTGTGCCGGCCCGGCAGGCGTATTCCCATTGTGCTTCAGTAGGAAGCGAAAGGTTGTACTCCTTACAAAACTCTTTTGCATTCGCCCACGTCAACTCTTCCATCGGTGCGCTCATGCCTTGACGCGGAAAGTGTGCCCAGTTTGCATTGCAATACTCTTTCCACTGCCTTTGCGTAATTTCGTATTTCGCCATGTAAAATGGTTTATTAAAAACGACTCGATGCACGGGGCCCTCGTCAGAATGCCTCCCTTTCTCGGTGTCAGGTGATCCCATTTGATATTCCCCGCTTGGAACAAGAACGAATTCAATCCGAGGTGATTTCATCCAAATCTCATAAGCAAAATAAGTTTCTGCATCTACACGAGAGTCGTTTCTCTTTTCTACAAGGTTTAAATACTGGTCCTG
>Ga0180432_10001695_pt1 | contig 34367 bp, 27 predicted proteins | sample SS_ome_10_FD_132414 | JGI IMG/M metagenome (GOLD analysis project Ga0180432, IMG submission 132414) | Hypersaline lake sediment archaeal communities from the Salton Sea, California, USA - SS_1_MS_2 metaG | ecosystem: Environmental > Aquatic > Non-marine Saline and Alkaline > Hypersaline >... | reverse complement strand
TCTTCAACTATCTGACGTTTGAATTCCAGGCTGAAAGTCCTCTGATTTCTAATGGCAGGGTCTTTTCTCTCCTCTATTTTGCTCTGCCTTGCCTACCCTTCCTAACCTTTTCTATCCAGTTTCAGGGGTTCATTCCACCAACTTTGGATTGCAGTTCTATTTTCTTGACTGTACATTCAGAAGGATGCCATAATTCTATATAAAACCCAGTACAAGAAACCAGCTTAATTAAGGAGGATAGAGCAGTGGGTATGGAAATAACAAAGAGATTAGCTGATTTTTCCTCGGAGACCATGTACGAAAAGATCCCGGAAGAAGTTTTGCAGTTCACAAAAGGATTGATCCTTAAGACAGTTGCAGGGATGTTAGCGGGGTCAACTATGCCTTCAGCAAAGAAGGTCACAAAGGTCATAAAGGATCGTAAATTAGCTGGAGAAGCTGGTGTTATAGGATGTGGATTCAAAACTTCTATCTGGGAAGCGATTTTCCTAAATGCATTCTTTGCGCACAATAGCGAACTGGAAGATGACCGAATTAATGGAGGGGCATCGTGGGATATTACGGTAATACCATTACTATTTCCTCTAGCTGAAAATCTGAAACTCTCAGGCAGAAGTTTATTGGAAGCGACTGCGGTAGGGCTCGAAGTACATGTTAGAACTTGTCTATTCCCAACAGCTCACGTAGGAATAGCAGTATTTCCCGGTGCAGTTGGCCCAGCAGTCGCTGCAGCTAAAGCTTTTGGATTGAGTACTGAGCAGACGAGTGCGGCTATTGGTCTCGCACTGCAAGGTGCTTCCGTCGTACAGCAAAATCTTGGCACGGACTCTCATTATTTTGAATCAGCACTTCAGTCTTTGCAAGGGCACATGGCGGCGGAACTGGCTGGAATAGGTATGACCAGCAATCCCGATATAGCAAAATATATCTCTGGTGTGCTCGGAGAAGATAAGGTGGTACCTGAAAAAATGATACAGAACTTGGGGGGAAAATGGATGCTGCAGGATATTTCAGTTAAGAGGTATCCTTGTTGCCTTTTCAATCACCGCCAACTCAATATTCTCCTTGAGTTGATGAAGCAAAATAACCTTTCGTATGAAGATATAGAAATGATTGAGGTACACATAAGCCCCGCTGACGAACTATGCAATCGTCCGGAGCCAAAAACCATGGCCGACCTGCAGTTTAGTTTTCAGCATGTTTTAGGAGCGGCAATGCTTGATGGAGATGTAGATTTCAGGCACACTAATGACATCGGTATCGTTCGTAAACCCCGTTACAGGGAAGCTCGTTCAAAGGTGAAAGTAATTGGCCATCCCGACCGATCCACCTCATTTATGGAGGAACCTGCTCATGTGGTTGTCAGGACGAAGGACGGGCGGGAATATTCCGGGACGAGAAAATATGCGATTGGCTCCCCTGCTGAGCCGATGGCGATAGAAGAATTCCCACAGCTTTATCGTAAATTCACCAAGGGGATACTAACCTCAAAGCAAATTGAACGGACTAGCGCGGCCATACAGAATTTGGAGGGGCTTAATGATATAGAAGAATTAATGCATATACTTACGTTTAGGAAGATAAGTTGATCGCTTGTTGATCATCACGGAATCGATGACCGAGATAATCAATGCTTAATATAAATAAACGTTCGAACTGGTAAAGCTGCTCTGCGGTGTATCAATAGTGAAGAATAAGGCACGATTTATGGTAGTATAAATTACACCATGGTTCGCATTTGTTACAGGTATTGCGCAGGTATCGGAGGTTGGGTATGAAGAAAAATACCAGGTTCAAGAGACTATTTGAACCTGGTCGAATAGGAACAATGGGGATTAGGAACCGTATTGTAATGCCTGCTATGGGAACACGGTTTGTACCTGAGGGTGTTTATGGTCTTGATCGACATAAGGAATACTACGGAGCACGGGCAAAAGGAGGAGCAGGTTTAGTCATCACAGAGATTACAACTGTCGAATACACCAGGGGTAGGACACGTGATGACCAGTTAAGGCTGGATAATGATCAGTCTATTCAGGGAATGAGCGAACTTGCCGAAGCTATCAAGAAACATGGCGCGAGGGCTGTTGTCCAACTGTGGCATCCTGGGTCTGTGGCAAGGTCTAATATCATAGGCGTTCAACCAGTAGCTCCTTCGGCAATTTTAAGGCCAGGATATGACCAACCACAAGAGCTTACTGTCGCTGAAATTGCTTATCTTATAAACTCTTTCGCTAGAGCGGCAGAACGGGCAAAAAAGGCTGGTTTTGATGGTATAGAGATTCACGGAGGGCATCGCTATCTTATCGCACAGTTTCTATCTTTTGCCTGGAATAAACGCGAGGACGATTATGGTGGAAACTTAAGAAATAGAGCGAGATTCCTTCTGGAAATCATAAAGGCTGTAAGGGAGCTGGTCGGGAGAGATTATCCAGTATCGTGCAGGCTCAATGGCAAAGAATACGGGGTGGAAAATGGTACCACAATTGAAGAAACGCAAAAAGTAGCTGTATGGCTTGAAGAGGCAGGCATTGACGCTATTAGCATAAGTGCTAATCCTGCTATTGCCGCGCCCTACCAAGAAAATGATCTTATTTCCTTGAATTTGCCACCGTACGGGCCAGGCTCTTTCGCCACCTTTGCTGAGGCATTGAAGGAAGTGCTTGCAGTTCCGGTAATAGTGGCAAGTAAAATTAGTCCCCGTCTTGGTGAAAGGATACTGCGACAGAGAAAAGCAGACTTTATTGCTATGGGGAGACCTCTAGTTGCTGACCCAGAACTTCCCAATAAGTTAGCTTCTGGGAAATTGGATGAGATCGCGCCCTGTTTATACTGCAACTGCTGCGCCGTAGATCCCTTTTCCAGAGACTGCACTGTTAATGCCGCTATGGGAAGAGAACAAGAATATGCAATCAAACCAGCCGAGCAAGTCAAGAAAATCCTGGTGGTCGGCGGGGGACCAGCTGGGATGGAAGCAGCGCGAGTGGCTGCTATGCGTGGGCATCAAGTTGTTCTTTGCGAAAAACAGCGCAGGCTAGGAGGGCAACTAATTATCGCTGGCATCGTAAAAGATGAATACGAGAGCTTGAATAGGTACTTGTCGACTCAAATGAAGAAGCTGGGTGTTGAGGTTATCACTGGGAAAGAGGTTACACCTGCGGTAATTGACCATCTCAGACAAGACGCTGTCATTGTAGCAACAGGAGGCATACCAGTAGTTCCTGACATTCCCGGGATTCATGGGGACAATGTCCTTAGTACCGAAGGTAGTTCGCGTAGAATTAAGCCCCACACACTTTCGAGAACATGGGTGAAGCCTTCGCATTGGCGTAAGGTCTTATGGTCTCTAGGCCTGGCTTTTTTGAGAACATCCCATGGAGCTTTATTTATTAAACGGTTAATTGGACGGGTATCGCCTTTCGGGCGAAAGGTCGTAATTATGGGGAGCGGTCTGCCTGCTCTTCAATTGGCAAGTTTCTTACTAGAAAAGGATAAGAACGTTACCATTCTTGCAACAGAAGAAACGTTAGTATCGGGGCAAAGGCCTATGCATCCGTTGAGCAGTTATCTTTTTCATAGGTTAAGCACCAGAGGCGTTCGCATGTTGACTCAGGTTAAATATCAGGAAATTTTAAATAGGGGTATAACCATAATTGATAAAGATGGGAATTATCGTACCATTGAGGCAGATACCATAGTGCTCGCCCAGGGCGCAATTAGAAATGATAGACTCGCTAATGAACTTAATAAAAAGTGTCCCGACGTTTATCTCGTGGGTGATGCTACCGAACCATTCGGGATACGCGAAGCGATTGCAGATGGGTCGCGTATTGCACGTATGATATGAAGTGTATAGGTTAGTGAGGTCCTGCCGAAATTCCTCTTCTGCCAAGTAGTGGCTCAGAAGTGCCCATTCCCTTTCGTTATTTCATAAGCTTTATTTATTGTAAGTCCGGATGACCCTATTTGCTCCATTAGCTGTGGGTTACTACGTGCTATAAAAGTAAGCCTCCGCCATTGCTCTCCAGAAGCTAGACCGATGGCTTTAGCTATGAGATAGCGTGTTTTGCATTTTTCAATAGTACCTAGTTGCGTAAATCAGCGCACTTATGTTTGAGATTAGCTGGATAAACAACATGTTTAGTCCATTCAAAGGGATGAGCGAGTTGGGTATAGGCCTCGACGAAATCATTGATAGCCCTGCGGACAGCTCGTGGCGAGGTAGCGCTCAGATTTCGAAGTGCCTGTCGCCATAGGATGCTGAACCAGCACTCAACCTGGTTCAGCCAGGAAGCATGAGTTGGTGTATAGTGGAAATGGGCGTTGGGATGCCTGGACAGCCACCGGTCGTGCTTGGGCTTGTGGATATTAAGGTTGTCCAGGATGACGTGCAACTCCGTGTCCGGATAGTAAGCCACGATATTATTCATGAAATCGAGGAACTCTTGACGCCGGCGGCGAGGGTAGTGTCCAATCTTCACCAAGCCAGTGGCTGCCTCCAGTGCGGCAAACAGGGTTGTAGTGCCATGACGCTTATACTCGTGGCTAAAACCCCGCAAGGCTTGGCCGTCAGGTAAGCGCAGCCAGCCCTGGGCACGTTCCAAGGCCTGGATAGCTGGTTTCTCATCAATGCTGAGCACAAGGGCATTCTCCGGCGGATTTAAGTAGAGTCCCACAATATCCGCTGCTTTTCGAGCAAACTCAGGGTCGGTGCTGACACACCAGCTGCGACGACGCTGCAAAGGTATCCCCCGTCGACGCAATACCCGCCAGACATAGTGGGCGGACACATTACCCAGAGCTTGAGCCAGAAGTTTCCCTGTCCATGTGGTGTAGCCGGCCGGCGGCGGATTGTCCAACTGGGACAGAATGCGCTTCTCAGTTATCAGGTCGTATTTGGCTCTCTTACCTGGACGGGGCGCGTCTCTCAGTCCTGTCATGCCCATATTGGAAAACCGGACGCGCCATTTGCTGACTGTGGCAGTGCGCAGCCCCAGGTTCTTCGCAATCTCCTTTGTCTTTCTTCCCGTCGCGCTTTCCAGCACGATACGGGCCCGTTGCACCATGCACTGCTCCATAGTCGCTTTCCTCGCCCAGGATTCCAATTCCATGCGTTCCTCTTCGGTCAAATTTACTTCTGCTGCTATTCTAGGCATGCACAGGATATAACATATAACTACGTTTATTGCAACTAAGCGCTAGGTTGTGCCAAATATTGCAGAACCTTATATTTTCCTCTCCTTACCTGCCTTTGCCTTGCTTTCAATCGTTCTATTTGTTCTAAGGCCATTCCCTCCCTATAGATTTGAAGAACTGTTTTCTGCCAGGCGGTGCGTATGTGCCTGCCCCAGGCAAAGGTAGTGGCGGATAAGTTCCACTTAATCAGGCACGTCAACGGAGCTGTGGGTAAGGTGAGGAGCAATATCCAGGGAGGCAACAGCAGGGGTAAGAGACGAGATCTGTTTCACAGTAGATATAAACTACTGAAAGGGCTGGAGAGGCTTGCCAATTGGGAACGGGAAAGGCTAAGGCGCCTATTCTATCGCTATCCTGAGTTGAAAGAAGCATAGGCGCTTAAGGAGAAGTTCAGGTCTTGGTATCGGGAAACCAACAGAGCCAGAAATGAGGAAAGCTTGAGGCTGCTGCAGGAGGAGATAGCTGGCAGTTCCCTGCCGGCGTTTAAGCAGCTTCTACGCATGTTAATCAATTGGAGAGAGGAAATACTCAACTACTTCGACTACCGGATAACCAATGGCTTTGTGGAAGGTAAGAAAAACCGCATAAAGATCATAAAGAGGATGGCCTATGGCTACCGCAATATACATACCTTCCGAATGAAAATACTGGCAACTACCCCAGGCTGTGAGGACAGACTTTCACACTTATTGACGTAGAACCGCAGGAGATTTTAGAGGAAAACGAGTACTTGCCCTTCTGCGCCACTCTTATTAAATTTCTTAGCCGTACAGTTAGAAGGTATTATTTGCGTTCACTCAATTTTACCTACGTTTGTGAGGTAAATTGGATAGTGTTTTGCCGTCAATCAGAGCCCCAGCTCCCTACATATATTGAGCATCTGCATTTCGGTTGTACCCTCAGTAGCATGTGAGAGTATATTGTCTCGGAAATAACGGTGTACCTTCGATTCTGCCATATAGCCAGCGCCTCCGTGAATACGCATTGACTCTTCCGCAGCCCGGATGGCTAACTCAGAGGAAAATAGCTTGGTCATGGATGCCTCTTTGGCTAATCTCTCTCCACGGTCATAGAGCCAAGCGGTCTTATATAGTAATGCTCTGGCGGCTTCTATGTCGGTAGCCAGGCGCGCTAGCTTGAAGGCAATGGACTGGAATTTGCTAATGGGTCGACCGAACTGTGTTCTCTGTTTAGCATAGGCTAAGGCTTCCTCATAGGCTCCCCTGGCACGACCTACGCTCCCCGCACTATGGGTTATTCTCCCCGAATTCAGAGACTGCATGATGTACTTGAACCCCATGCCCTCCTCGCCAATCAGGTTCTCGATCGGTACGCGGCAGTCTTCGAAAACGAGCTCACCACCGGAAGCTGAGCGGAATCCAGATGCCTTCATGCGGTTGATCTGAAACCCGGGCGTGTCTCGCTCCACCACAATAACGGCTATGCCCTGGTGCCGCTGGCTCCTGTCTGTTGAGACTGCTACTGTGGCGAAATCGCAGATTGTAGCATTGGTTATGTAACACTTTGTACCATTGAGTACATAATAGTTTCCGTCTTTTCGGGCGGTAGTCTCAATAGAGGCCACGTCAGAGCCCACGTTTGGCTCAGTCAACGCAAAGGTCACGATCCTCTCGCCCTTGGCTGCAGGTATCAAGAATCTCTGCTTCTGGTCATCGTTACCGTAGGTTAGAATGGCGTAGGTAGCCAGGCCTGATTGAGATGCAATCCCTGAGTTAATACCGGCACACACGCTCGCCATTTCCTCGCACAGAATGCAGTCGCCAATCTTGCCCAGTCCACCACCCTCATATTCTACTGGATACGCTGGACACAGATAGCCTAGCGTGCCCAGTTTAGAGAAAAGCTCCCTTGGGCATTCCTCATTCTCTTCCGCCTCGTCAACGATGGGAACTACTTCCTTCTGAATGAAGCCTCTTATGGCTGCTTGGAACATCTTCTGTGGTTCAGTCAGTTCAAAATCCATCTGGTCCTCCTTTAACTATTAAAAACGCTGTCCAGGCAAGCAGGCGGCAGTTTCCTGGTGTGAGGTGCTTCAACAGTACCTATATTAGGTAACGTGGACTACCTCCTTTCATAAGCGAACGCCTGGGCACACCGCTGGCTCTGTTTATATCCGGAAGCTCAATACCATTTACTGACTCATTGACCGTCCGGTGTAATGCTTCCCATTAGTCAAGTACTGGAAATGTAAGTAATCTGGTCTCTGAGCCGCAGTAAGTATTTCTTAAAGGTGCGGGAGGATTGCTTTGTATCTGCATTCCCTACAAGATGACCGTCAATAAAGGCAACGCTATATTGTAAATACCTTATTCCCGTAGCTTGAGTGCCAAATAGCAGAAGTTTCCCCTAAACCTTTAGAATAGTGACTGCACAGTTGCCTCCGGCCCCGATGACATGGCTCAAGCCAACTTTGGCTCCTTTAACCTGGACTGGACCCGCTTCGCCCCGGAGTTGATGTACAAGATGCACCATCTGGCCGATCGCGGATGCCCCCACCGGTTCACCTTTAGACATAAGGCCACCTGATGTATTTACAGGATATTTCCCTCCAATTTCAACGACACCATCTGCTAGAATTTTAGCACAATCCCCCGGCCGGCAGATTCCCAATCCTTCATATGCTATAAATTCGGACCCGGAATCTGTGTCCTGAAGCTCGATAACATCTAGATCTTCCGGTCCGATACCGGCATCCTTATATGCCTGGAGTGCTGTGTATTCTGTAATATGCATTGAAGTTATATTTGTGCTGATACTGGAAGTAGGTGGCAATACTGGCAGTGGATATAAAGGGGATGATAATGCAGAAGCTGCGACGACAACAGGTTTCTGGGGAAATTGAGATGATATCTCCTTAGAGCAAATGACAAGTGCTGACGCGCCTTCATTAGGCTGACAGAACATCAAAAGGCGCAAAGGATCACAGACCATCGCAGAGTTTAATACTTCTTCGATCGTAAATAATTTATTATAGTGGGCATACGGATTATGTATACTATAGCCGTGATTTTTAACAGCTACTCTAGCAAAGTCTATCTCTGTTACTCCGTATTCTGTCATGAGACGCTGGGCTTCTAGTGCGAAGTAAATCGGGTTAGCAGCTAATCCCATCTTCTTTTGCCAATCATAATATGATGGACTTGCCATCATACCTTCCGGCATTTTTTCAAAACCAACGGCGAGCACCATATTATATATACCTGCATGTATGTCCCGAACTGCTGCTCGTACAGCTGCGGCACCACTGGCACAGGCATTCTCAAAATCCATAACCGGAATGCCGGTAGCTCCTATTTTCGTTGTAACCTTTGGGCCAGACGCTGAACCAGCATAAGCAGTTCCGCAGTAGGCTGCTTGAATATCTCTCCAGGCTACACCAGCGTCTTCCAGTGAATTAATAATCGCTTCTACCGCAATCTGCATAAAATTCTCTTCAGGAAATCGCCCGAATTTGTGCATTCCAACCCCAATTATGGCAGCCTCTGTCATATTTACCTCCGGTCTATTAATCTTAAACAGCCTGAAAAATTTTACGTTCCTGAAATGGGAGCAAACGCGAAGCTGACAAGTTCATTTCCCTGGTCATCAGTTCCAACAGTATTTAATACCATTTGCATCTTCATGCCTGCTTTCAATTCCTTGACATCACCCTTCTGAATGGGAGAAATAATCTTCGTCCCTTCCGGTAATCTAATAAAACCTACGAAAAGTGGGAGTTCGCCAGCATAACCTGGGGGACCGTAATGAGTGCATGTGTACAAATCCAGCGTTCCCCTGCGTGAAAATAGTGTCTCCTTTGTATTTAGAGACGAACAATAACTGCACACCCTTTGCTGAGGGAAAAAGATTTCACCACAGTCCGAACATTTCGTACCAATCAGGCGTGGATGCTTAGAAGGCCAAGTAAATAACCCTTCAGCTACAGGAATCCTATTCGCGGTCTTTCTACCGGGTTTCTTTGTAATAGATATGCCCATTGTGCTCTCCTACGGTTTTTTAAAAAGTATATATAAACCCACTATCCTGTTAATCGACTGAACTATCTAGGCAAGATCTTGCGATAATAAATATCGCCAATTCACCTCACTTATTGCAACACCCTGGAGATATAGTCTCATGGCAATTTCAAATCCTGTTATGCACTATACAGACACTTGAGATTTGTGGAGGGCCTCCAATATTATGTGCTAGTGCAACTTCAGCTCCTTTGACTTGTCGGTTACCCGCAAGGCCTCGTAATTGTAAATAACACTCATATACCATTCTTAAACCTGTGGCACCTACCGGATGACCAAAAGATTTCAAGCCACCCGAAGGACATACAGGAAGTTCTCCCTCAAGTGTGAAGGTATTACTATCTATGTAGTCCTTAGCCTCCCCCTTTGGGCAAAATCCTAAATCCTCGTAGTTCAATAGTTCAGTTATTGTAAAACAGTCATGTACCTCGGCAAGATCTATCTCTTTAAAAGGGTTCGATATCCCGGCTTGTTTGTAAGTTTCTTTAGCCGCCGTTTGCGTTGCTGGCCAATGTAAATAGTCGAAAGCAGGCCTTAATGGGGTGAAACCGGCATCCACAGCAAGGGTTATTGCCCTAATAAGTATATAATCACTGCGGAAGTTCCGGGCTAGTTCTCGCCGGGTTACGATAGCTGCTGCAGCCCCGTCTGTAGTTGGACAACAGTCAAAGAGGCCGAGAGGCCATGAAATAATGGGAGCATTAAGAACTTGCTCCATTGTAACTTCACGCTGAAAGTGTGCTTTTGGGCTAAAAGTCCCGTTGTGATGATTTTTTACGGCTATCTTGGCAAGATGTTCTTTGGTCGCTCCATACTTAGCAAAATATCTGGCTGCGGGTAGGGAAAACCCACCGGGAGCACTAAATCCAGCTCCGATCATATGAAAATTTGGAAACATCTCTGATTGAGGTAGTCCCGCGAGCCCTGTGTCCTTAAGTTTTTCAACCCCCAATACTAGTACAATGTCGTACATACCACATGCAATAGCAAAAACGGCATTCCTTAAGGCATCCATACCAGAGGCACATTGATTTTCAACTCGAGTGATTGGAATGCCTGAGAGCTTCAGGGGATTTGCAAGCGTCCACGCACTTAAGCCATAAACAGTGCTAAGCCAAGCAGCCTGTATTTGATCCGGGCTTACTCCGGCATCTTCAAAGGCCTCATAAGCCGCATCAATTACCAGATCTTCAGAACTCTTGCTCCAATTCTCTCCAAATTTGGTGCAACCCATACCTACAATTGCTACTTTGTCCGTAATCGCTCCGTTCACGTTGTATCTCCCTATCGGGTTTATTCATCTTATTGGTCTACATTTCCAGTAATAATTAGTATAGCCACCATAATCGTACACTCTCCGAAATGTAAGTTCTACATCCATCCCGGTTTGTACTGCAAGCGGGTCTCTATCTGTCATTTGACAGAAAAAACGACAACCATTTTCCAGCTCCAGAACGGTCATTATGGTTGGAAGTTCTGCGCTCGGGGCCATATTGTCCTTGGTGAAGGTAAATATTTTACCCTTAAGATTGGACAGTGGAACTTCCTCAAAGTCGTCCTTAGAGTGGCAAATATGACAGACCCTCTGTACTGGAAACTGCACAGTATTACAGTTTCGACACTTACTACCATGAAGCGATAAAAGCGATTTTTTAGCTCTCCATTTTGCTGGAATTGAACTTATGGGCGGTGAGCGACGCATTGGTTCTACTGGTAATATATTATGGAATGTCAAATAATTTAAATAGCTGCGCAGTTGCATCTTGGAAATAAGATGCCCTCGTAGTCCACGACGCGGTTTAAATTGCTCTATATTTTTATTAACTTTCAGAACCAGCGTATCACAGCCGTCCCCATACGAAATTACCATTATCGTATCTTCAGGTTTTGAACTTTCAAGAGCCCCTACCAGCATCAATGGCACAGAAGCTGAACCTACATTGCCTACTTTGTTAATTAATGCATCCTGTAATTGTGTTTCAGGATTGAATCCCAACTGGCGCGCAAGACCTATATGGGTTCTTCTATCTGGAGCGTATAATACCAATTTGTTGATATCCTTAGCTGACAACCCTAGCGAATCCATAGTTCGCCTTGCCGCTTCCTTAGCGTTTCTGACATAACCTTCACTAACTATAAAACGGTCTTCGCCGGATTTAATGAATTGATCGCCACTCTGCCTCCACATATCTAGAAACTCATCATGGTGTGTCTCTGTTGCTATAATCTCGGCAAGCACATCAGAGTTGCCAATGATAAAAGCTGCTGCACCAGCACCCATTAACTGCTCATAATCACTTTTGGGAGCCGCTAACTTGCCATCACTACATGCAACTAATACGTTGTTTGCCAGTTCAGACTTAGTAGCTGCTAAAGCATTCGTAATTGCTGAAGTAGAAGCTCGTAAAGAATTACTGAAATCTATAGTCACAGCTTGATCTGGGATATCCAGAATCTCTGCAATAAAAGCGGCGCTTTGCTTATCCTTATATGATAATGTAGTTGATGCTAAATAAAGTGCGTCAATGTTATTTGCATCAGAGAGGGATAAGCAATCCTGGCAAGCAGCTACAGCCATCGTAATACTATCTTCGTCATGATTGGCAATCGCCTTTTCTCCTTCTCTTGACGCACCGCCCCAAACAGCAACTATATCCCCATGGGATAAACGATATATAGGTATGTAGGCTCCATAAGCTTTTATACCGATCAAGGACTTACCTTTCTATGTGCTGATTAGTTATTCCTTATTTTTACTGTAAAAAGAGGACAACATAATGGCTTAAGTATGCTGTATACTCATTTGTACGATTTGTTGTACAACTGCATGATATCGTTTAAAATGACCACGTTCAAATGCTAGCATCAAATAAAAATCATGTCAAACGAATGGAAAGCCTATGATACATCCATTAAACGATATCCAGTCTCAGACGAAGGTTGCTTAAGACCAACGGATGAAGTGAATAATCTAGCATATGCCATGAAGGGATGATAAAGGTGCCGATGACGTATGCGCCATGGATAGTGGGCTTTTCGGAGTCCTTAAATTACTCAATTCGACTGGCGAGCAAGCGTTGAATACAAAAAACCATGATACAGCTTCTTAGTGCTTGATGAAAAAGCTGTATCACAAAAAATATAGGTTTGGGAGGTAGTAAGATGCTGGTAGCTGATGTAATGTCCAAAAATGTTGTGACTATTCCTAGCCATACCTCTTTGTCGGACGCTAGAAGAATATTAGATGAGCGCAAGTTCAGAAGACTACCAGTGGTAGATGGGGAGAAATTGGTTGGAATCGTCACCAAGGATGCACTTGATAGAACCGGGCCGTCTCAACTAACAACTTTTAGCGTTCATGAGCTAAGCTATTTATTAAATCGAATTACAGTTGACAAAGTCATGCGAAAGGACCTAGTCACGGTGACGCCTGATACCACAGTAGAGAAAGCTGTGGCTCTGGCACAAGCTAAAAAAGTGGGCGCACTGTTAGTTGTACAGCACCACACGATTGTGGGAATTGTAACAACAAACGATTTCTTTTACAAAGTGTTGAATCATATACTTGGTATAGGCATTGCAGGGTCGCGCATTGTTGTACGCAATTGCTATAAGGGTCCAGACATAGAGAAAGTGATAGCTGCTATAAACAGAACCGGGATTGAGATCACTACCATGTTCACAATAGATATACCAGAGGTAAAGAAACACGACATGGTAGTACATCTCGAAGTAGAAGATTCCTCACTGGCCATACGCGCTATAGAGCAATTGGGTTACGATGTTTACGAGAGAGAACGGTGACCGAACTCTGCTCGTCGGGTCATTAGAGTATACAGAAGCACTACGAAGCAGATATTCTCCCTCATCGAGAGAAGAGAAGGGTAAAATATTGGATGAATTCACACAGATAACAGGCTTACACTGCAAGGCGGCTATCAGGTTATTAAATCGGCGAAGCCAAACCGGGGCAAGCATGCGACGCGGTCAGCTATGTAAATAATGCATAGAGGTGACCAGAGCGCTGAAAGAGCTCTGGGAGGTCAGCGAACGTCTGTGCTCCAAACGATTGAACCTTTCATCCTGGAGATGGTGAGGGCGCTAATGGGGCAGGTAAGAAGCGGATATATCCGTGAAAGAGATAATTGACAAATAAATTTTGCTATGGTAACCTCGCCCTATGGCTATAGAAGATAGTCGGGAGTATTGTCTCAAGAATAGAAAAGGAGATGCAACAATGAAAAGGAAGTGGTTAGCGATTGGTGTAGGCATACTCTTGGTATTTAGTATCGTTGTCGGCACTATTGGTTGTGACAGTGATACTACATCTAATGGGGCTACACCTAGTGAGGCTGCACCTAGTGAGGCTGCACCTACACAAGCGCCTAAGGAATTCCAGATAGGGATAATAACAGGTCTCACCGGCCCAGCTGCTGCAATATTTGCTGGTCACAAGGAATGCTGGGATATGGCTGCTGCGGAGGCTAATGAAGCAGGTGGCATTACGGTAAACGGCCAGAAATATCTAGTAGAGTTAGTCTACTATGATGACAAATTCACAGTAGAGGGCGTAACTGCCGCGATTCAAAAGTTGAAGGCCGACGGAGTAAAGATTTTTATAGGGCCTGCTGTATTCCCGGATGCCGTTTCAAAGATTGCACATGAAGCAGGGCTCCTCCATTTTGACTTTTCCGGTTCATACGGCATTTATGGGGATTACGGACAGCTAACCTTCTGTATACACGTTGGCGGGACGGCAGTTAATTTGGCGACGGTCGTGTACGCAGCGGAGAATTATCCAGACGTAGTGAACTTTGGTATGATGGGGCAAAACAATGTTGTAGGTCGCTCCACGGCAGACAACATCATCAATTTGAATGATACAGTACTGGGAGATAGGTTTGAGATTATACCTGCGACCTTTTACGAGCCTGGGACTACTGATTTTAGGCCGCTACTGATCAGCCTTCTCCAGGAAGATCCAGACATCATTAATGTATTGCAGGCTCCAACTGATGAAGTATTACTTATGATAAAGCAGGCGCGCGAGCTTGGTTATACTGGTAAGTTTCAAACTTTGTATGCTTTCACACCAGAGGAAATCGAGGCAGTGATGCCTGCTGAATACATCTATGGAATACAAATTGGAGGAATGACATACTGGGAGAATCCTCCGGATATTTTGGCTGACTATAAAGACAGGTTTATAGACCGGTATGGGCACCTGCCTGGGGCCAATGTTGCTTATGAGATCAGCCAAATCCCTGATATTTTGCGGGCTATCGAGGAGGCTAATAGCTTTGATACCCTGAAGATTGCTCAGGTATTGGAATCATGGCCGAGCTGGGAAGCACATCACGGCACATTCAGCTGGGGTGGCTTGGAGACAACCGGTTGGAATCATATTGCTGAGGGGCCGTCGAGTTTAACCCTTATCGATTCCGCAGATAATTGGTATACTGTCATCCAACCTGCGGTACAGGTCCCGTAATTGTGGCCACCCTAAATGATTCCATAAAGGAGCATAATTAACAAAAACTTTCGGTCTTGCTCTAGCTCACCGGACAAGCAAGGAAGAAAGGAGCGACCCTTAGTAAGTACGGAAGTTACAGATAGGCTCTGAGGGGCTGAAGCCTGGAAGCGAAGAGACAAAGCGGTTTATCTGTGGCGTCGAATGTGTTACTTGCCGCAAGTTCACTGAAGAGGAGAGAGACTGTAATTTGAGAAACCTCTGGTGGGTTTTTCAGAAAAGAGGAGTAGCTTTTTCGGTCATACTGTAACAGTTGCGTTGGGATAATTGCTACTGATTTGCTGATATCTGCCAGTATCGAAGGTTTCTTAATATGGTATCATATCGGATGTTAATCCAGGCTGCGGTATCCTCTTGCTGTTCGACTTTGGGGGTACCGTAGCTTTTTCATAAAAATCCATGAAAGCTACCCCAAGATATAGTACGGAATTCTTAAACTCACAAGAGACCGGAACGGTTTTATATTTAGAAAGCTGGACAGTTTAATAACACGAAGGAGGTTGTAATATGGGTATAGTGTATGGTGGTAAGACGCTGAAACAATCCATTAAGGAAAGTGATGACGCTTTTAAGAGAACAGGGCATCTCCATGGGCTGGAGAGACTCGAGTTGCACGAGGAAGATCCGGCAAAATTAACACGCCTTAATTGGAGCTTGACGTATGGTTGCATAAATGCTCGGGAGTCGGCCAAGTTAGTGGCAGCCTCGCCTACTATACGCACCTTTGGCGAATGCATTTTCATGCTGCTCGCCAATGATGGAGATTGTGTAACGGGCTCCCTAGGTCTAATTGCTCATATTGGCAGTGCTCCCAAGATCATCCGTTCAATGGCCGACCTCAATTTTGAAGACAACCCTGGCATTGCTGAAGGTGATATTTTCTGTTGCAATGATCCATATTATGGGGCTCCGCACGCTGCGGATAATTACGTGTTTATACCTGTTTTTTATGAGGGGCAATTGATTGCTTGGGCGTGTGGTATGAATCACATCATGGAAGTGGGTGGAATAACTGCAGGCAGTATGCCGACCTTCACCCCATACGTATTTACTGATGGGTGCCTTTATCCACCTATGAAGACAGGAGAGAAGTTTAAGACATTTAAGTGGTGGGACTTATTCTGGGAAAGGCGCACTAGGATGGCCATGATGAATGTATTGGATGATAGGGCGCGGGTGACGGGGGCCTTAATGATCCACGATAAAGTTCTGGAAGTTGTTAAGGAATATGGAGTAGATTACGTGGTTTCCGCTATGAGAGAGATGATGGAACGTGAGCGTAGGCGTTTCGTGCAATCGATTTTTACGCAGGCGATACCTGCGAAATTCGAGATAGCTAATATTGATCTGTCTGCTCAGAAAGGGATGGGAGGCAAATTGTTTCCTGAAGCGGATAAAGATGTATTAAAATACATCCCGGTTGAAGCAGAATTCTTGCCCGATGGCTCTGTAAATATAGACCTTGAAGGGTCTTCGAAAGAAGACTACTGGGGGCACAATGTCTGGGAAGGCACTTTACGCTGGGCGCTTCCTCTGTGGTATCTCCCGCAATTAATACATAGTACATGCGTCAATACAGCTGCAGACTATGAAGTGGAACTAGGAAGACCTCTTGGATCTATGTTTAACCCTACAAATAATCAGCTAGGTGTAACTTTTGGTCTGGCTTCAGCATGTCTGGTAGCTCGTATGTTGGAATTTACAACTAGCGAGGCATTTCTGGCGCGGGGATCCGTAGAGGATGTCTTTCAAATGATACACAGCGGTCTGCATGTTGACCTTGGCGGAGTATTGGAGGGAGGTATCCCCTGGGCTTACTCTGATTTTACTTTTTGGGGTGGTATGAGCTCGGGAGCGCGGCCTTACAGGGACGGGGATGCTGCATCCACGAGCACGGTCAACCCTCAGTCGGATATTGGCGAGGCAGAAGAATGGGAAACATATGAGCCGCCCATTGTTACTTTGGGAAAGAACGTGGTTGTTAACGGGTGTGCGCATGGCAAGTACAGGGGTGGAATGGGCTTGAACCTCACCCAAATGGTTGTAAAACCGGGGCGACTGTCACTAAATTGGTCAACACCGGGGGGGGCTACCTTTTGCTCTATTACCAGGGGCATGGCCGGAGGCTATCCGGGAATCGGTGCATTAATGGTCGTTATACACGACACGAATTTGCCGGAATTGATAGGTGCGGGCATGGGCTATCCGAGCAGCTACAAAGAGGCCAAACAATGGATCGAAGAAGGCAAGCTCAAGGCTGGGAATGTACGGATAATGGGTAGCAGTGCAGCGCAAGTGCCTTTGAAGGACGGCGATTTGGTCATTATTCAGAGCTTTCACGAGTCTGGTTGGGGGGATCCGTTAGATAGAGATCCCAAACTGGTGATAAAAGACGTTGAAGAGGGGTGGGTGACCCCGGATGTTGCCCGAGATGTCTATGGAGTGGTGCTGAGATTGATTCCGGGAGATGAAAGCGTGGATGAAGAGGGCACCAAGAACACCAGACGCGAGATGTATGAAAGGAGAAAGAAGCGCGCCGTTCCCGCACGCGAATGGTGGACCCAGGAAAGAGACAAAGTGGTCAATAAGCAATTTACTGAGTTGGTTTATGATATGTATGCCAATATTCTAGATTGGAACAAGTCGCGGGAAAAGTTTACAAAGTTCTGGCAGTTACCCAAAGACTATGAGCTATAACTGTAAAATTATGATGGATGCACTGAAAATATGGGAGGTGAAATGGCGACCGAAAAAGGAAAAGTTTCCTCAAAAGAAAATTTACGTCTATTAATCGAAGGGAAGCTTCCTTGGGAACAAGTCAAAGAATTAATTCGTGAGTATCCAAAGGAAGAAGACAGATTTTGGAAGTATTTAGAAATTCTCCAAGAAAAAGTACCATGGAAAGATAAGATATTAATGCGCATTTCGGATCGACTTTACATAGTTCGGAAGTCGGATAAAAGCAGGATAGTCAAGTGTGAATGTGGGTACGAGCTCGGTGATTATCGAATAAATTGGAAACTAAGTTGCTTGGTTTATGTTAGAAAAACATCTGAGGAATTCGCCGAGGTTTATTCAATTCAACCGCAATTTCCTGATGTACAATTTAACGAGATCAGGGAGTTTTATTGCCCGGGATGCTTGGCCTTGCTCGGTGTGGAAGTTGTACCGGCAGGATATCCACTTATGTTTGAAATGCTTCCTGATCTGGATACATTCTACAGGGAATGGTTGAAACAGCCATTAGAGGATGAAGGAGAGGAGTGGTATCAGGACAAGACGGTTGAGCAAACAGCCCGTTGGTTGAATGATGGATAGACCAGGGTAGCAGCGAAATGGAATCTTAGACTCACAAGAAGTTACAGGGGTTTAGAATTTGAAGTTGGAGGAATAACAATGACAACTAGTCAGTCGAAGCGATACCAAATAGCTATAGATGCAGGCGGAACAATGACTGATTGTGTTCTGGTGGATAAAGATGGGGAAATCGTTGTGGGGAAAGCGTTGAGTAACAAAGTGAATGAAGCTGAGAGCTACATGGAATCCGTAGCAAATGCTTCCGAATACATAAATACCGCTAGTTCGGAAGTTCATGAAGGAACAGCAATTTGTACTTATGCAGGTACAACTATGCTCAATATTCTGCTTACTCTCACCGGACAGAAAGTGGGTTTGTTAACGACAAAGGGTTTTGAGCATGTGCTGTATATGGAAAGGGCATTGACATGGTTGCACCTATCTTACGATGAACAAATGCGCCAGAGTTTACATGAGCACACGCCATCAGTTGTCGATGTGAGGAATGTTAAGCCAGTTGCCGAGCGAATCAAAGGGCCTTCCTACTATCCTGGCGCTCATATACCAGCTGGTTCTGTCTTGGTTCCGCTTAGAGAGGAGGATGTTAGGAAGGGAGTCGAAGAACTGATTGATGCCGGTGTACAAGTGATAGGCATCTTATTTATACACTCTTACGTGAATCCAGCGCATGAATCTAGAGCAGCAGAAATCGCCCGAGAGATTATCCAGCAGCGTGGCGCGGATGTTCGAGTAGTTCTATCTTACGAGGTATGCCCTGTAAGCATGGAATCCCAGAGGGCCAAGAGTCTTATGGTCCAGTGCTTTGCTGCGTTGCCAGCACAGGCACAACTTTTAAAGGTGGAGCAAGCAGCTAAGAGTGATGGCTTCGCCTACGAACTGACAACTTTTTTATCATACGGAGCTTCAGTCAATGTTCGCTATCACCGTATGTATGAGAGCCTGATTTCAGGGCCTGCTGGAGGTTTGATTGGCGCCCAGTATTTCCTGAATGAAATAAATAATATAGATAGCATAATCTGTACTGACTTAGGCGGTACCAGCTACGACGTAGGGGTGATTACTAAAGGGTTGACTAACATTGAGGCAGAGCCTGTGTTTGCTGGCCACAAGATGAATTTGCCCATGCTGGCAATTGACTCTATCGGTGCAGGTACAGGTACACTAATTCACGTAGATACCGTGCTGAAACGTGTCGAGCTGGGGCCTGAAAGTGCGGGATCCATGGTTGGTACTTGCTACAAATATCCAGATATAACTATTGGCGATCTAGACCTCATTCTTGGATACCTCAATCCCGAGTATTTCTTAGGTGGGGCAATTAAGCTTGACAAAGAAAGGGCTTTATTCGAAGTAACGGAACGCTTGGCAAAACCACTTGGGCAAGATGTCTACGAAGCATCAAGCAGAGTTCTGGATACGCTACATAGTAAAATGAGGGATCACATCAGTGGCACAATGATTGCAAGGGGGGGTAATATCAATGATTTTACCCTGTTTGCTTACGGGGGTAGTGGCCCACTTCATATGTGGGGAGTATCAGAAGGTTTGAATGTACGCGCAACATGTACAGTTCCTTGGGCTGCTGCTTTTTCCGCCTTTGGCGTTGCCGCTGCGGACTACTTCCATAACTATCAAAAAAGTGTTTTATGTGTGCTTGCGGCAGCAATGAGTGACGACGCTAAACTTAAGGAGTGCGAAGCGCTGAACCAAGCCTGGCAGGAACTTGAAGAAAAGGCATATGTTGAGATGGAGGCAGAGGGTTTTTCACGTGACAATGTTAGCTTCCGCTACGGCATATATGCCAGGTATATCGGACAGATGGCTAGCTGGTATGCTCCGGTCCCTTCGGGAAGGATAGGCTCGATTGAGGATATGGACAAAGTTATAATTGACAGCTTTGAGCAGGCTTATACTTCGATCTATCCTCTTGCAGCTCGCATGCCTGAATCAGGTTACGCAGTCACCGTTGCAGTGGTACAATCGTATGCTGACAAAAGAAAGCCAACAGTTAGAATACACGAGCTTTCTGATAAGGAACCATCTAAAGAAGCGCATAAAGGCAAAAGGGCAGTGTTTTTTGAAGGCGAGTGGTCGGATTGGGATGTATGGGAAATGGATCCATTGAAAGCAGGAAACCATATTATAGGACCAGCAATAATAGAACACCCCATGACCACCGTCGTCATTCCACCCAGAAAGCGCATAGAGATCGACCCGTACATGATAATGTGGTTCAAGTAAATATTTCTGCAAAGGTACTAGGCAATATCGATCGGAGCGGTATTGATGAATAACGATAAGATCGAATTTATAGATCCCAAGTGCCTTAAGGAACATCCTTTCTCGATAAGTATTTACGGCAGAGATAATCAAGGCGATATAACTGGAAGTATTAAGGAACATGGAATTCTTGTACCACTAGTTATTCACGGTAATGATGTAATAAGTGGCCACCGAAGACTACGGGCTGCGCTGGACATCGGTTTGGAATCCGTACCTTGTATACATCAACAGTATGCGTCATTAACACAGGAACAGGAGGCAATACTCGAGTACAACCGCTACCGGCAGAAAACAGTCCTTCAAATTTATAGGGAGGGAATGGCCTTAGAAAAAATAGAACGATTGAAAGCAAGGCAAAGGCAGGTAAGGGGAGGTAAACATAAGGTTCTGCAATATTTAGCACAACCTAGTGAAAAACGCAAAACACGCTATCTCATAGCTAAAGCCATCGGGCTAGGTTCAGGAGAGCAATGGCGAAGGCTTACTTTTATAGCACGTAATAACCCACAGCTAATGGAGCAAATAGGGTCATCCGGGCTTACAATAAATAAAGCTTATGAAATAACGAAAAAGAATGAAATAGCAAATAATTTGCCCAGAACGATAACAGTGGAGAGAGAAAAGGGATCAGCAATAATGAGATTTGGTTCCTTTGAAAAACTCTCCTGTGAAATTCCAGATAATTCCATAGAAATAATATTAACCAATCCAGCCTTTAAAGTCTCATGTATTGACAGATGGAAAAGACTATCGTCGATTGGCTCTCGTGTTTTAGTTGATGGTGGTATTCTAATTACCTATGTATCCAAATTTTTCATAGTGGATGCTATTTCAGCACTAATACAAGACCTCGACTATTTCTGGATGATCGCGTTTACACTACCCAGCGCTAGACGTAAAATAGAAGAACCTCAAAATGTATTCACATATTGGATGCCGATACTGATATTCACCAAGGGTGAGCCTAAAACTGCAGCACTTGGAGATTGGAAAGATTTACTATTGGATAAATCGAAAGGGAAATTTAATAGGTTGTCATGTTTACCCTCGGCAAGGTATCTGATGCGTATTTTTTCTTCTCCAAACGCGACTGTACTCGATCCATTTGCTCACACCGGAGAATTCCTTATAGCTGCGACGCGGGAAGGCTGCCATGCCCTTGGCTATGAGGAAAATGCGGATCATTATAACATTGCAGTACAGCGGCTTTTCCAGGAAGGAAATACTTTAAAGTTAAGATGCCCTCGCCATAACTGTCATGGCTCTTTATTTAAAGAGGGTGATGAAGTTTATTGCATACAGTGTGGCTTCAGGACAAGTCTAACGTCCTTTCACCTCGGAGACTTCGCAGGAACCCGGGGGGTACCCGATCATTAGGACAGGATAGGAGCTATATTAAGAGCGGGTCCCGCTGTCCCCCCAGGTAATTGGTATTAAGGATTCTACAATACCTCCATAGGCAGATTCCACCGTGATTGGGGTAAACACCTCGGCCGGGTCAGGTCATTTAGCTTTCCAGTTGTAATAAATGACATTGCTTATGCCATACTTCCGGCAGAAATCCACAAACGTGGCCTCTGTCTCCCCTTCTTAGCATGGCGATGATCCGCTCTGCGTACCTCCTTGCCTTCACGGAGTTTCCCATTATGAGCCTTCTATTATACGGGAACTTTAATAGCAACTGACCTGGTTTTTAGGTGAGGGTCAAAAGGATCCCATAAGTTGTCCCCCTCGCTGTTGGGGGGCACCAGCGAGGGGGGCATGAGAGAATTAAGCTTAAGTATGATGTACTTAGGTACCCAAGTATACTTGTTTGATTACCCTGTCTTCGCACAAATCTGCCACACAACCTTGATGAACCACGGACCCCGTGTGAAGTACATAGGCTCGACTTGCCAGTGCGAAAGCAAAGCGAGCATTCTGTTCAACCAGCAGTATAGCTATCCCACCCTGACTAAGTTGTGTAATTAACCGACCTATTTCACCGACAACCATCGGTGCGAGTCCGAGTGTGGGTTCATCGAGCATTAGAAGTTTGGGTTGGCACATCAGAGCCCGCGCCATAGCTAGCATCTGTTGCTCTCCGCCACTAAGACTCTGCGCTAGTTGATTTTGTCTATCTTTCAAGATAGGGAAGTAGGTAAATATCTGCTCGAGAGTTTTGGCTATCGTTTGTTTATCCTTTATCAAATATGCGCCCATCAGAAGATTGTCTTTGACTGACAGCTCGTTAAATAACTCCTTTCTTTCAGGGACGTGTGCTATGCCTAACCGAGTTACTTCATCCGGTTCTAATCTATTAATCATATTCTGCTTGAATAATATTTGCCCTGATTTTGGCCTGATCAATCCTGATATAGTATGGAACAACGTGGTTTTTCCAGCACCATTGTTACCTACTATTGACACCACTTCGCCATCGCTAATCTGTATAGAGACCTCTTTCAAAGCTACAGCTTTCCCATAGCAGACAACTAACGATTCGACACTAAGCAGCATATTCAGCCCCCAGATAAACTTTGATGACTTCGGGATCTTGTCCTACATCCGATGGTTTCCCCTCGGCAATCTTCTTTCCAAAGCTCATCACCATGATCCGGTCGCAATTGTTCATGATTGACTTGACATTATGTTCGATGAGGAGGACGGTGGTTCCAGCATCGTTTAATTTAGCTATTGTCTGCAGCATGATCTCAATTTCGGCATTGTTTAAGCCGGTTAGCGGTTCGTCCAGCAGAAGGATTTCGGGGTTTGTCATCATAGCCATAGCCAGACTCAGGTATCTCTGAAAGCCATGTGACAGCGTATCAGCAAAGCTATTGCATACAGACATCATTCCCAACGAACTAAGCAAGTCGGCTGCTTTATCTTCGAGCGCCTTTGTATTATCTTTTAAACCTATTATTTGCCCCACAATACTGATCTTTCCTTGGAGATAATCACTAATTAACATATTCTCCATCACGGTCATATCTTTAAAAGTGGTATCCATCTGAAAAGTCCGAATTATTCCCTGACGGGCTAAACTATGTGGACTACAACCGGTGATATCGCGGCCCTGGTATATTATCTTTCCACCACTAACACTGAGAAAGCCGGTGATAAGGTTAAATAATGTGCTCTTGCCTGCACCGTTAGGTCCTATAATACCCAGTATCTCGCCTCTGTACACCTTGAAGCTTATTGCATCTACAGCGACAAGGCCGGCAAAGTTCTTTTTCAACTCTCTCGTTTCGAGGATTACCTCTATTTCCGGCATGTCCGAATCCATTTTATGCGCCTCACTCTAGAATGCAATTCATCTAGTGCCCAGTTGCATAATTGACTATACTTATGTTTAAGATGATCGGGATGCACTAGATTTCGTCAACACGATTATTACACTACCCTAGTGCTATCTCCGCTTCTAGTTCTCCTTAAGATTGTTCATGAAAAATTTTCCCTTGCTTTTCGTTTGAGCAAGTTCAACAAGCTTGGCAAAAAGGCCAATGAGTCCACCGCGGAATAATAGCATTACCAGAATAACTGCCGTGGCATAAATTAATGGCTGGTACTCAAGAGTGAACCTGAAAAATTCAGGGAGGGTCACCAGGAAAATAGTCCCCACGATAGGACCGGCAAAGTAACCTATTCCTCCGACGATGCCGAACACTATGGGGTAAAATGACGTAAATAGCCCAAATTGACCGGGTGAAGCCAGGCCATAAAATAGGGCACTGAAACTCCCCATTATGCCGCATACAAAGCAACATATTATGACTATGAGCATTTTGTATCTCAGTGTGGGTACGCCTAAGCTAGAGGCCAGGTCCTCAGCGGTGTTGATAGCCTTTATTAGCTTCCCTAGGTACCCTTTCCACAATCGATACAATATAAAGACAATTAACGAAGCTAACGCCAGCACTAAATAGTAAAAGTCCGCAACACTGGAGAACTCAATAGTGGCACCCCAGGGCAAGGGTATACTATTCGGAGGGGGGATATATAGTATACCTGCGGGCCCCCCGGCCCACGACCAATTCGATATTCCTATGGTGATAACCTGATTAAGGCTTAATGTAACCAGTAAAAAATATAGACCTTTTGCTCGAAGACTAGGGTAAATTATCAGGATAGAGGCTATAGCGGCCACTATGCCGGAAATAAGCATGGCAAGCCATGTGTTGAAACCAGCCCTCGTAACGAGCAAAGCAGTAGTATAGGCTCCGATAGCCAGGAATCCTCCTTGGGCGACAAACAGAAGTCCCATTCTTATCAGAGGAAAGACCGAGACAGCCAAAATAATCTGAAAAAGCACCATGATCCCTACGAGTAAATAATAGTCATTGTGAATCATAACCGGCCAGCTTATAAGCAATGCTATCATTGCTATAAGCAAGATAATATTTCCCCGTATCGTATAGGTCTTTATTCTCATTTCTTGCCCATCAACCCTTGCGGTCTAACCAGAAGCAGTACTATTATAAATAGCCATCCAAAGATATTAGCGATACCACCAATATAGGTAAGGCCAACGCTCTCGATAAAGCCCAAGATCAAGCCGCCAAATACTGCACCGGGGATACTGCCCAAGCCGCCAAGTATCACTACGACCATGACTTTAAATATCACCTGATTACCAATATAAGGGGTAATATAGTAGAGGGGTGCCATCAGAGCTCCGGCGGCGGCCGCCAAGCCAGTCGCTATGGCAAAAGTTTGACTGCGTATGCTTTTAGTTTTAACTCCAACTAAGAGTGCGGCCTTCGGGTTTGAAGCGACGGCGCGTATAGTGCGCCCAAACTTGGTATAGTTGATTAGGATGTGAAGACCTAAAACAAGAAAAATGCTAGCTATGATCACAGTAAGCGTGTACCACGAAATACTGGCACCCAGAAACTTTATTACACCAGAAATCGGTTCCGAAATGTACTTTCCACGAGACCCGATGATGACAGCCATGAGAGCCGATAGACCCATACTCAATCCCAGGGCCACTATAAAGCTTGGAAGTGCCTGATCAGCCAACGGCCGAAACATGATCCTCTCAACTACTAGCCCTAGTAGTCCCATCGCCAACATAGCCGCCAGCACGCCAACATAGAAAGGCAATCCAGCAATAGAAACGATATAATATGTGAGAACGGCACCTAGCATGTAGAATTCACCGTGGGCGAAATTGAAGACTCTGAGTATGCTGAATATCAGGCTAAAACCGAGTGCCATCAATACATATATTAGGCCTGTGGTTAGACCGTTAATAAGCACCTGGACTATAACATTTTGTTCCATATTTTCCTTAGTACACTATTCTACTGGATGATTATATTCTATATCTTTGACCCTGTTTTTGGGGAACAGATCATGTTCTTAAAATACTTCAAGGGAGTCAGCCCAGAGTGATGTGTGAGGTCTGCCCTTATTATAATCTATCCGCCACCTTCCGATAATATCCTTGGCATGCTTCAGGCTAATAAACAAGTTCTAGTTCAAGCACTCATCTCGCAACTTGCCTATAAAGCTCTCGATATACGCATTTTCTATCTGAGCTCAGTAAGAGGATCTAAAACAGCTGCGACCCGGCTCCGCCAGGAGGTGTGTCCACCTTGATGAGTAGGTACTCGCGAGAGTAATAATCCACTATGACCAGAGCGCGGAAACGCCGACCTGTAATGAAGCTATCCGTTACAAAGTCCATAGACCACTTCTCGTTGTGGCCTGCAGGAGTTGGTCTAGCTATGAGGTCATCAACAGTGGCCCCTCTACGTCCTCCCTCTCTAATAGCACAGCGATGATCTGCTCCTCTGTGTACCTCCTTGCTTTCATGGAGTGCTTACCTTGTGTCTATTTTATCACATGGGGGACTCTTGAGGTAAGATGGAAATAATGGACACCAAAGTCGGATAGAATAACAAGACCGATGCGTCTCATGGGCATCAAAGCCATCTACCGGCGCCCAAGGACGAGCACACCAGCACCGGGCCACAAAATATACCCGTATCTGCTAGATGGCATGGAGATAACACGGACGAACCACGTGTGGGCGGCGGACATAACCTGCATCCCCATCGCACGGGGGGTTCTCTACCCTTGTGGTCATCATGGAATGGTACAGCTGTTACGTGCTCTCCTGGAGGCTCTCCAACACCCTGGATGCCGGCTCCTGTATTGAAGCCCTGGAAGAGGCGCTCAGAAAAGGCCGACCGGACATCTGCAGCACCATATCAGAATCAGTATGGACGGTAAAGGAAGCTACAATGATAACCTGTTCATTGATAGGCTGTGGCGGTCAGTGAAGTACGAAGAAGTGTATCTGAAAGCATATCAGGATGGCAGGGATGCCAGGATCGGGCTCGGCAACTACTCCCGCTTCTACAACACCGAGCGCCCCCACCAGGCCCTGGGTTACCGGACGCCAGCCGAGGTATTCAACTTAGTGCCGGTAGAAATAACAAATGGAGGTATGGTAGAATCCTTGATATCCAATACCTTGGGAATAGCGGGACCCGCTCTTAATATAGCCCCTATCCTGTCCTAATGATGGGGTCCACCTAAAGACTCTGTGCAGCCATGGCCTTGAAACGTATTCAATACGGTTGGGTTATAGTACTGGTTGGTGCTGGCATATTGGCTGCCTGCTCGCTCGGCAGTTTCACCTTCGGTGTTTTCCTGAGACCATTGGCAGTGGAGTTCGGATGGGAAAGAGGGGCGCTTTCATTAGCACCTTCAATAGCTTCTATAGTGACAGGGTTCTCATCTATAGTCACTGGAAAACTTTGTGATAAGTATGGTCCTCGGATTTTAGTTACCTTTAGTGGCATAATGATGGGTGCCGGATTCATGCTGATGTCCCAAATTGGCTCGCTGATTCAGGTATATATAATATGGGGAATATGCATTGGGTTGGCTATCGGTTGTTCCGTTGTCCCGATAATTTCTACAATACCGAGGTGGTTTGTTCACAATAGATCAATTGCTGTCGGCATTGTGACTGCTGGCTTTGGCCTGGGGGCAATGGTCTCGCCTATTTTGGCGCAGGCGCTAATATCTGCTAGCGGCTTGAAAACGTCATTTCTTATTCTTGCTGTAGTCGCTTGGGCATTCATTATTCCTCTAGCACAATTTATCAGGCAAAGCCCTGACCGAGTAGACCAGAGAATATACGGGGAACTTGAGGATATGGAAGATAAGACAAAGATTTGGGATTACGATAAGGGGCTTACTCTCCTCCGGACACTGAGGACCACCCCCTTTTGGATTTTCGGCGCAGTAAACTTTTTGTGGTTTTTCTGCCTACAGGGAATCGTTATTCATATTATCCCGCGCGCAAATGATATTGGAATCACGGACATGGTTGCAGCCAGCATACTCTCTACCATGTCTGCAATTAGTGTTTTTGGCCGATTATCAATCGGCTTTGTATCGAATGTGCTCGGCGTAAGGCGATCACTTAATTTATGTCTGTTACTAGGAACACTGGCACTGTGGTGGCTCTTATTTGCCCAAGAAATATGGGCATTATATATATGGGCCATATTCTTTGGGCTTGCCTACGGCGGGCTAATGCCTCTGGTAACGCTTGTGCCATCCGAACTCTTTGGCGTGAAGTCGCTGGGTGTAATAATCGGCATTTTTTTATTCTTCCAAACTATTGGTGGTGCTGGCGGACCGCCCGTCGCTGGGTATATTTTCGATACTACTGGAAGCTACCATCTGGCTTTTATAACCATAGCAGCAGGATGCACGGTCGCAGCAATTTTAGGGCTGTTTCTATTGAGATACAAAGCCGGTATTCTCGCAAATGCCCCCCGGGGTGATGAGTCGGCTAGTGCATAGTAGTATAAATTTATATATGAGTTGCGGTAATATGGTGTAAAGAGAACATGCGCAGGCCGAGTGCAATAATCGCGTTGACGACGGAAGAAAGACAAAAGCTGGAGGAAACAAGCCATATGCGCACTGCTACGTACCGTGCGGTTCAACGAGCACGACTCATCCTGCTGGGTAAGGGATGGCCAATAAGGCGATAGCTATGCAGGTAGGGCTGTTTGGCGTGTCATGGTGGCGCAGTTGACGTAAGCGCTTTGCCAAGTCGCGTCTTGAAGAACTGCTGTACCCCGGGAAGGCCAGTGCCCGTGTACAGCGAGGATACAGAGCGCCACATTCTGGCCCGGTTTTTGGATGCTAGAACATTGAATAGCCCGCTATTCTCATGAATAAGCAGTAATTCCTCAAAGTCATTGAGTCAGTGACAGTCCAAGAGCTCCTATTAAGCGAGGTGCTATCTGGGGGTGCTATATATGGCCACGGTGTCCGACGTGTGCTTCAATCGGGTAATAGGGGCGTTTTATTCGTGACTTAGCGTAGTAAGTGAGATGAAAATGGAGCTCTTGCAGACTCATGAGAAGGGGGCATCCTGTATGTTATGTTAAAGCAGGAAATAACCTGGAAATACGCCCCTTTGACTTTCTGCGAATAGCCTTCGTAAGTACATTTACCGTCCTGTTTAAATGCCAACGGCTACCTCAGAGAATTACATCTTCACTCTACTTTGAAGAGAATAATCTCAGCCTATGCAGAGCCCGGGGTTTCTGAAGAAGGTAAGTAAATTCATCAATTCCCTGACGTCCGCTAGATCCTCCAAATTTAGCATCAAGTCTTCCAACCGTTTGCGCTGCTTTTCTATTAACATTGCATCCAAATAAGGTCTCAATACGTCCCTTATTTGTTCAGGAGTTATTGGATTCTGGGGGTGGCCCCAAAATGCCTCGAGGTATTTGTCGAGTTTCTGCCCATCCTTTTTAAAGATGGTTACCCGACCGCCCTTGTCTGCTTTTGGTAAGCTGGGATTGATAATTAGTTTGACCTTCGACTGAGCCTCCCTGGACTTCGGCTCGAAAAGCTTTTCCTCTTTGAAAGTCTCGTAGTCAATTTTACCTGCTAACAAAACCTGGCCCAGAATAAATTGAAAGCTGAACCTGGCCAAAGCGATTGACTCTGGAAAAGGTCTGTCACAAAGTTGAGCATAATAGGGAGGTACCTCTGCCTCAACCCGTTCCACTTCTTCATAGCTTATACTTTGTTCATTCATTAACATCATCAGTGCATCTACTGAAGGGTGCATAAAGCCACACCCCTGATATTTCTTGAACTCGATATTGTGAACATCGAAAGGCGGTCTGCCCAAGCCTTCGGTTATCTTTGTAAGGTCTACCACTCCATCCTTCCAAATTGGAGCAAAAAAACCGTTCTTTCTTTCAAGTATATCGGGAATGCCCGTTGCACCCGCTTCAGCCAGGAAAGCTGATAGCAAACCGGCCCGACAACTGTGTCCTGCCTCAAGCGTATGAGCATCGTATCCCACCTGAACGACCAACCCTGAGGCCTGAGTGGTAGCAATACTTAAGGCGTTCTCGGTATGCTCTGGACTTAGCCGCAGCAACCTAGCCGCCCCGATTGCCACCGCAGCCGTGCCAAAGTATGTCGCACAGTTAATCCCTCCTGGTATGCTCATGCCAGGAGCTGCCTGCACCATTCTCGCAGCAGCTTCCCAGGAAAAAGCGCTTGCCGCTATGATCTCCTTTCCGCTGGATAATAGCTTCTCTCCCAAAGTGAGCATAGCAGGGAATATCCAACAACCTGCAATAGCATCATTGTTCGGAAAGAAGTGAGCATCTTCCGTCTCGGTACCGTGCGCAAGGATGCCGTTAGCAAATGAGGCATTTTCAACAGAAGTACGGAACCCAGCACCAACAACTCCCACCTCAGCTGTGCCACCCACTCCTGAAAGATACCTTATCACCATCTTCCCAAAAGGCTCTCTAGCTCCTATGATCATAGAAGTAGCTGTCTTTAGAAGAAGCCCTTTAGTAAACTCCACTGTCTCCCCGGGGAGGTCTGTATAATGCGCTTCTAAGATCCACTTCACCAATTCTCTTGTTGCACCCATGTTTCCTTTTCTCCTAACCCGTCCTATTAGCGGAAACCAGATAGGAACCTATCATTTCCTTTCCTTCCTTTAGTTAAAAGGGCAATTGTTTAGTAATGGTAGAGATTGTATGGCTTCCTGGAGTTCTACAATAACCGTCGGTCTCATTCAGCCCTGCGTTGGATGACGCCGCTAGAAAAATTATGTTCTCACCCACAATACCAGGGTATCACCGCCACTTTAAAAAAGTGTTACCTATGTTTGAAAACAGTACACTTCACTTTAGTGTCATTTTTTCCTTGACCCAGCCCTCCTCGTACGCAGTTATATAGAAAAATGTGCATAACATTTTCTTAATTTTCCATTCATCGTTCTCTTTGATAAAGTCGTCATTATATTTTCCTGCCATCCATATCGCCCTGTTCGTTGGTTTATGAGTGCCTGCTGCTGTGAAGTACCATTGACCTGTGGCAGTTATCTCACTGTTCACATCTATTATGCCGTTATGAAGCCAGTGAAGCGTGAATGGCAAATCCGGTGGGATCGTCACCCCGAAAAAGTGTTCAACCTCGCTTCTAGTCTTGTAGTTTCCAAAGGGTCCGTAATCTGCGGAGCATTCCAATGCAAAGTTATTCATGATATCCTTTAAGACTTGGGAGTCTATGGCATAAGCGTATCTTGCCTTCAGCTTCCTAATAGCTTCAACATCCTCCAACACTCTCATTCTTTGTTCTAAATTCTTAAGTTGTTCCGTTTCTTTGGTCATGACATACCCTCTATCCTTCTTATTTTTATAGCGGAATCCTAAACTCGCAACTCCCCCGGGAGCATTCTTATATTTTCCAGGAACGTGCGTTGTGCCTCTCTGAACTCCTCACTGTCAAAATGACCGGTGATCCACGAACCTTGACTTGGCTCTAGCGATGACCTCCATCGACGTAAATAACCTGCCCGGTAATACTGCGCGAATCTTCGGAAGCGAGGAAAACTACTGCGTTTGAAACGTCTTCTATAGTCACCTCTCTCGCAAAGATGTTGAACTTAAGCCTTGTTGGAATTACTTCCTCTATCTTCACATTCATGTATCTAGCATGGTGTGGAGCCAAATATTGCTGTAAGGGAGTATTGATTATGCCAGGGCCAATGGCATTGACATTAATATTATAGGTACCCACCTCTCTAGCTACAGCGAGAGTAAGGCTATGAACCCCGCCCTTGGAAGCCGAGTAAGAGGAAAACAGCGCATTACCTTCTCTCCCAGCAGTTGAGCCTATGTTGACGATCTTGCCACTTCTCTGAGCAATCATATGGGGAAGAACATACTTGCAGAAAAGCCAAGTCCCTTTGAGATTCACATCAATGACCTTGTCCCACTCTTCTTCAGTCATGTCTACGATGCGATTAGTAGTCACAATTCCTGCGTTGTTGACTAATATGTCTATCCTCCCAAATTCAGCAAGGACTTTTTGGACTGCGGCCTGTACTTCATCGCTCTTACTCACATCGCAGTTTACTCCTATTGCGCTTCTACCCAACCTCTTCACTTCTTCCACTGTAGCGTTCAACTCCTCCTTTGTTCCCAGAGGGTTTTTTATTGCAGGGATACCCTTGCCTATATCCACAGCAGCTATATTGGCACCTTCTCTTGCCATGGATAGGCAGTGTTGCTTACCCATACCACGGGCCGCACCAGTTACTATTGCCACCTTCCCGTGAAGTTTCACCCCATGCAATCATCCTTATCTAATCTATGATATTGCAGTAGAAACATGAGAGTTGCTTTAAATGGTAACGGAGTCCACACCAAGGATTTCGGCACGCGGCCACATATGTATGCGCATCTAGTTCAAACAGTACATTTCGATAAATTTTTATGAGGCTTAATTTTAATGTCCGCAAACAGTGTCGGGCATGCTGGCATAGGCAAAATAGCATAGGCAAAATGATTTGTCAATCTTGCGAATTGCCTCATGATAAAAGTTACTGAAAGTGGGTAGTTGCGTCAAAATTAGTGTTACTGCGAGAGGTGAAGTGACACGGCGCAGCATACTGGAATATGTGCAGGCATTGAGGCTCCGATATTCTCGCTCATCGAGAGAATATAAGGGCAAGATGATGGATGAATTGACACAGATCACGGGCTTACGCCGCAAAGCGGGCTATCAGGTTATTGAATCGGCCAATCCAGCGCTGGTAATCCCAAGGTTACTTCGATAAAATCATCTTGCACCTGTCTTCGCGTCCTTTGCTTTGAGTTTTCACTATCTAAAGGCTGCAGAGGTCAACGGGTGCTTTGAATTACTCTTTGCACACTAGACAGTGTACAGCCACTTACCTTACATTTAATTGACAAATAGATATTGGCATGATAGCATTTCACACTAGTGACAGGAATCACGGAGGAATAGAGAAATGAGTGATAAACCATTAAAGGACAGAGTAGCCATTGTAACAGGCGGCGCCAGTGGCATCGGTGAGGGCATCTGCTTCCTCCTTGCCGATAAAGGCGCTAAGGTTGCCATTTTTGATGTTGCGAGTGACGGAGCTAAAAAGGTTGCCAAAAAGATTGTGAAGTCAGGCGGCGAGGCTCAGGAGTTCAAGGTGGATGTAGCAAAAGCGTCTGAAGTAGATAATGCCGTCAAAGAGGTCATCTCGAAGTTCGGTAAGGTGGACATACTGGTCAATGATGCTGGTGTGACTATAGCCTCCGAGGTGGTCAAGATGTCAGAGGAGACCTGGGACAAGGTGAATGGTGTAAACCTGAAGGGCGTTTTCCTGTGCTGTCGCGCAGTGGTTCCTCAACTGAAAAAGCGAAAGTACGGGAAGATTGTGAATATAGCTTCGTATCTGGCGCCTCGCGGCTGCCCGTATTATGCACACTATAGTGCGACCAAGGCGGGCGTGATCGCGTTTACCCAAGGGCTGGCGCTGGAGTTGGGACCTTACAAGATCAATGTGAACGCTGTGGGGCCTGGGTATATTGACACACCTTTGTCACGTCACGATATGACTCCGGAAACTAAGAAGCTGTTTGAGGAACAGAAGATACCTCTGCGGCGCGTCGGAATGCCACGCGATATAGCTGATACGGTGCTGTTTCTAGTCAGCAACGAGTCTTCGTATATCACAGGGCAATGCATTTATGTATGCGGCGGGTTGACCGCTGACGCTGGGCTGCTGTAGCTAATCGTTTTGGTGATAGATGACTTTCCCAAAACTGAGGTTTTCTTGACACCGATATTAGCAGGGTGATTGTGAAAGACGAAGTCTAGTTCGGTTTTCTCAGTCCGCTGTGGGCTTAAGTTTAGTGATTACGTAAATGAAGCCAAAGGCTTTACTGACAAAGCCACGGAGATATCCAAGGTTCAATTTATAGACTTCCTCAATGAAATACGGCAACCTGGCTATCACGTCATCAAATGTCTCATACTCACACAGGTACACATCTTCGTATTTCAGCGTTTTGAAAAAGCTCTCCATCCTGGCGTTCTCATAGGGGTTTCCCTTCTGTGCCGTGCTGATCTCAAAGCCGTGGCTCCTGAGCCACTCTATGTATGCACTCGAGACATACTGCATGCCCCGGTCGGAGTGGTGAATAACACCGGGACCGGCCTGACGCTCAACTACAGCCATTCTCAAAGCCTCCCGTGTCAGCGCGGTATCCAGACCAGTGGAGATGGCATAACCGATTACACGGCGTGAATAAGCGTCCAGGACCGCTGCCGGGTAGACAAAACCTGTCCGGATACGGACACAGGTGATATCCGAAAGCCAGACTTGGTTCAGGCAACTAATGTCCATCCCCTTGATAAGATTGGGATATATTGGGAAAGGATGCCTCGAGTTCGTCGTTTTCACCCGCCTCCGTTTGACCCGGCAGAGGAGATCGCTTTCCCTCATCGTCGAACTTGCACCTGCTGTACTGTTTCTTCCAGTGATACAGAAGGCTTGGGGCTATATTGTTTCTCCGGCACAGTTGCGCTGGGCGGCTTTCACCACTGAGCAACTCTTCAACTATCTGACGTTTGAATTCCAGGCTGAAAGTCCTCTGATTTCTAATGGCAGGGTCTTTTCTCTCCTCTATTTTGCTCTGCCT
>Ga0180432_10001694_pt1 | contig 34385 bp, 45 predicted proteins | sample SS_ome_10_FD_132414 | JGI IMG/M metagenome (GOLD analysis project Ga0180432, IMG submission 132414) | Hypersaline lake sediment archaeal communities from the Salton Sea, California, USA - SS_1_MS_2 metaG | ecosystem: Environmental > Aquatic > Non-marine Saline and Alkaline > Hypersaline >... | reverse complement strand
GCCTGGCTCAGATCGCTTTCTATCAGAATATGACCGGGTTCCGCAACAAACACGCTGCGTAAAGGTGGGATATCAGGGAACTGAGCCGACAGCTCTTCCGATCTCAGCTTACTGATATTCTGCATATTCGGCTTGTACGATCGCCATCTTCCTGTCGCCGTAGTAGGGCTGATGTGTGTACGCAGCCGGTTGTCGTCGTCCAATCGCTCTAACAGCCCGGTCGTATGCACCAAGCCTCGGTCTTCTACCTCTGTTGGAGGGGGGCTTAGAAACGACGATTTCATCTTCTCCAGCCCGCTCAGCTTGATAAGAGCATCCAGCCATCTAGCTGCCACGCCGGTAGCAGTCTGCGCCAGTATCCGCAAACTCTGCAGATCAGTAGATGCCGCTTTTCTGTATTGCGACTCGTCAGCGTAACTGTACGAAACTCCTGCAGCGTCCTCCATGAACGAGTGCCAGTCTCTAGAATTGTGAGCTTTGGTAGTTTTGACTGGCTCCAAACCCAACCAGTTACTGTCATACAGAATAATCTGTAGCTTGATATAGCTTTTGGCGTTAAACGGCATTACTTTATCTACTATCCTACTCTTCTGCTCGAGTATTGGACCTATAGCAGTTTGCAGATGACGCAGCTGTGTAATCTGAACGTCCAGTTCTTTTATTCTGTCAACAGGCTTGTGCTTACGACGATTTAGCCGTTTCCACTCTTTCGTCGTCTGCTTCCAGATAGCGTCAAAATCGAGGATGGTGTGGATCAGGCTGCACAAATCAGGACAGCCGTTCTCGTCACGCTCGCATACGCAGACATCCGCCTCTATTGCTGCTTTGACCGCCTGCGCAATAAATTTGATCGTCAGCTTGTCGGCGTGCTTTTTTACTGCATCAGATAACAAGCTCAGCAACTCGTCTCGTTGTTTCACTGCCTTGTCATATATCTCGTACATGCGCTCTGTATCGACTAGCAGGCCGTTACGCTCTATTTCATGAATAGCCGCCAAACACGGCATTGATACGCTCTGATACAGCTCTGCTACACGAGGTTCCTTTTGCATCTGTTCTGCAATGTACAGAACGTTACGAATAGTACTGTCAGCGTCCTTAGCCGCGTATAGTCTGAGAACATCTTGAGGAACCTTCCAATAGCCGTCCATATCAGACTTCTTGTCTACGTAATCATCTATGCGTATGTCATATCTACCGAGCGTAGTATTCAACATGCTCAAATGGTCGAGACTGAGTCTGTCGGTTTCGTGCAGAATATTCCACGCTACCATCGTATCGAAGCCGCGGCTCGCTGCCTCGTCCAGCCCTGTTAAGCCAGCTTCCTTCTCTAGCCACAGCCAGTCTGCCGTGAAGTTGTGGCCGCACAAACACCACTGTCTTGCATCCAGCAAACGCTGTAACTGATCGTATGCTGCCTGGACGCCTGGCTGAAATAGAATCTCTTTGTGTTCGTCTCTCAGCTCTATAACCAAGGCAGTGCCAGGTACTTGTGACAGCGTAATACTGCGCAGTTTGCCGTTCTTCTCAAATGGATTTCTACCTCCCCATTCGCAGTCAATGGCCAGGTACGTAGAGGAGCAATCCAGCAGTTTCTGCAGCTCGTGTTCTAGATCCTGCTCTGTTCTAACATAAGCATATTCTCCATCATCAGCCATAAACGCTTCTGATGCGCTACGGTTATTCAGTATCATATCCGCAGCTCTAAAGGTCGTAACGCGCAGCGGCGCATCGTTCATGCCGCGAACAACGGCTGCGGGATTGTTAGTTATGGCGACTGGAATAGTAGCCCCGTCTAGAGGCGATGTCCAGTCCATCACCGCGCCCAGTTTCTTCTTGAAAGCCCCGGACCCAAAAAACCACTGCGTAGCTTCCTTGCCAAGCGCCAGTATCAGCCTTGGGTGACATTGATTTATCTCGTGTAGCAGCAGATATCTACAGAGGCCTACAAGCTCTGTCATCTTCTTAGTCTTGGTTGCCGAGGCCACCGAGAATCGAAGCACATTGGAAAAAAATGTACGATCAATCAATCCTGCTTCCTGCAGCAACGCTCTCCACCACTTGCCCGATTCTCCTACAAACAATCTGCCGCTTTCCTGCTCTGCTCGGCCTGGCATTTTTCCTATTGCGACCACGTCAGCTTGGTATATGCCACTTGGAGCAGTAGGCATATGACCGGCTACGCAGAATCTAGATCGATTATCTATATCTACTACTGCAGAGTGCGTCAGCAGATATTTTGTCGCGTCAGACAGGCTGCTTTGTGTTTGTTCAGCAAATGCGGTTACCAGTTTACCAGGCACCAGATCAGATTCTGTCAGTTTGATACTTGGCATATCTTCCATATCCGGCGCACCGAATATACCTACATCGGTCACGATTGTTTCTCCTTCTGCACTTCGAGCTGCGCATTGATTACCTCTGCTCTTGCCTGTTCTAGCATTATCAGCAAGTCGCTTGTCGATGCTGTAAATCTAATAGGAGGCTGTTTTCCCTTTGCGGAAGAATAGAAGGATAGCTTCGTGATACCGCGTCCTAGATCTTCGGCTTCTATGCTCTTCAGAGTAAAGCTGCCGTTTCTACCGCGGCACCTGACGAAATTCAAATCTTTGTACTGCACAGCCAAATCCGTTCTATGTCTGATGATCGGAATGCTCATGTACCACTCCCTTTGTTAGGACTGAACACCAGAAATCCAGAGGCGACATCGATGCGGGGTCACGTTCCGGCCCTAAATCGATCTGCACAACCGTTCGAAAACAGCTGAGCAAGTCTTCTACTACCTGTACCCATACAGGGCGTCCGTCTCTTTTCTGATCTTCCCAGAAATCGTGATCCCACGCCAAAACGCACATCTTTTCGCGCCAGGGTCCGAGTAACATATGCTGGTATTGAGACAGATGCTTACCAAAAGTGGCAACCGCTATGTCTCCCAATCTGATCGCATCGAACGGGCCTTCGACCAGCACTAGTACTTCGCCTGCCTGGGCTACGGCGCGGTCGTAATTATACAGAGTGGTTGTCAGCGCTGTTGTAGATCTGTACCGCGGCTCCTCACTGTCGTTGGCAGCTCTAGCCTGAAAGCCTATCAGCTCGTTATTCAGCTTAACAGGTATGTAAATGCGATTAGTATACGGAAAGTATTCGGGCTTGCAGTCTATGATGTACCCAAGATCGGCTCGTCGAAGATCGTCTATCGTGAAGCCTCTATCAGTCATATATTTCACAGCTGGATGCTCATGGTGCAGATCCGCCAGGCGTACATGTTCTGGTGGATCGATTTCCTGTGTTCTGGGCGGAGGCAGTGTATCTTCGATCACGGGCTCGAAATGTCGAATGGCGGCGCCCGCTCCGCGTATATAGTGATGAAGCTCTGACAAATCACAGCGATGATTGTAACAAACGGCTACGTGCCTGCATAATTTTCCTGCAGGCTTGGAGCCCCACAGATACGAAATCCACAGTCTGAAGCGCTTGTCACCACAGTATGGGCAGCAAACGGTATAATACTCTCCTCCCTTGGTAATTCTCAGTTTGCCGGCTACATCGCGGAAAAATGTGGCAGACGCGTTAGCGTTGGATATTTTTACCTCGCCAAACGTCTGTTTCAGTGCGGCGTAAAGTTCAGGATTGAGCACCGTAGTCTCCTACTGGAAATTCTGTGCGCCGCTAACACTATATCAGATCTTTCTCCTTTCTTGATACGAGTGTCTATCATAGGCGAGAGCGGTAGCGCAGACAGAGCTAAAACGCCGGATGCTACTTTCGCAATGTGACAATTCTAGCAGTATCACGTATCTACAGCGCGACATGACTACAGATGCGCCTACTGCGTTGCAGCATCTGGACAACGAGCGGACGCATCGTCCGCTCCTGCTTCTCGATGAAGCTCTAATATCCGGATACGTCAGAGACGTCATCAGCATTTATGACTCCTGTTGAACGTCAGAATCACATTACGTTTCCTTCTGGAAGACTATCTGCTTCCGCTGCTGTATTCTACTCTCCCGCTTTGATCGCGAGTCATGGAGTACAGCACGCCTATCCCTCTAGAGCCACGCCCACAGCGAGAAGCGTATATGGCCTCTCGCGTAAACAGTAAAGATGACAGTTGCACAGACCGGTAAAGGTATTTACCTCTGTGCCTGCAGTAGGATAGACAAGCTGTAATACGGTCATCAGTAAAGTTCCATATGCCGCAGGTAGCGGCGCTGGCACGTATGATTTCGCGATCCGGATCGTAAGTTCGACTGCACGCCGGCAGTAGTATCATGGTATCACTCCTGCTCTGTATCGAATTTGCGACAAAGGTTGGTGTAGCTATTATGCACTGACGATCCTACTGGGGCTGGATGAGTAGGCCACACCGATTTATTGCTGCGGGATAACACACTGTACCGACAAGAGCCTGAAACGGAGTACGACATATCGTACCGGCCTTCCTCTCCCTCACACAAAGAAGAATATGTAGATTTGACAGGGCTAACCGTGTCTCTGCTTCTTCCTATACGACCTGTTATCCAGAAAGACGGAGGCAGATGAAATCGATTCAAACAAATCATGTATTTCTCCAGCGTGTTAAGCTTCTCATCACTCCAGGCAGCCTGTCAGTACCGTATTTGCAAGTAGAATGCGCAATGCATTTTTTCGGCGTACGGCTTATTACACACCATGAGATATCTGCATACAGGTTACAGGCTGATCCGTTTACTGATCTGCTGCCGATTGTGTAGCATATGGAATATCGTCTCTCGTCAGTTCTACTGCCTTCCAACGTGTGTGATACTACTAGCATTATCGATCCTCTCTTCTGACTCCGATCGAACTTGTAGCTGGATACGAGCGCACATATAGACCGAAACGCGAGTGCTGTGATTTGCAATACGAAAATGACAATTCCATCGAGCCGTACATATCACACGTACGCGATATAGAGCGGTCTGTATTGTATTGTGAGCCGCTGCAACAGCCTGAAACACGGCTCTTCGAATTTACATCAGATGGTAGACGGAACAACATTCGCGATCTCCGCCGTTATTCTACTAAGTAGTCGAACGGCCCGTATACCTGCTCTACCATATCAATTTCAGAGCTGTTCATGTACTCGCGGGCTCCATCGAACCAGTCCTTGAAATAGTAGTAGCCTTCAATCGCGTCACCTTCATCGTCTATGAACAGCACAAAGCCGTCTTCAGGTCCGCCCCAGCTCAGACAAATGTCTACGCGAATCGCTGTCGCTATCGACAGCACGCTTTCTCTGAGCCGTTCCACTTCATTGTCATCACGATCATAATCTTCGTCACCAGGCTCCTCGTCCAAAGCTGTCGCCAGGTCGTCCAGACGGGCCTTCATGTGCTCTTGTATACGTTCCTTGCACGACGGATGCTCGGTTTCAGCCATCTGTACGTACTTCTCCTGTTAATTTGGATTTGTGAATGACGCCTAGCGTTTACGACGAAATGCCGCCGTGTCAGCCAGGCGGGATAGAGATACCTGCATGTCGTCAGCCAGATCGAATTTTGCATAGTCCCAGTTCCGCCTGATAATGCGTGAGGACGGCTTGGAACTTCTGCCTTTGCTAGATACTAACCAACAACATTCCGTCTGCTCGTCAACAACACCTAATGCCAACGAGTAATCAGCTACCCAGTTGATGTTCTTGAACTCAGCAGAATCAGTCCATCTAGGCTTGTATTTGGGGCTCTTGCGAGACTCCTGAGTAGCTAGCTGATGCACTAGAATTACCAAGGTCGAGTGCCTGACTGCTATGTCCTTCAACGCCTTGGATACCCTGTACGCGTAATCACGACGCTGGCCGTCTGTTTTAGGCCCGTCACTGGCCCTTTCCATCAGCGGTATGAGCCAGTCAACAATTACTACCCGCGGTTGTATCCCGTCTTTCCGCAACCGCTCAATTGACTGATCAATATCACTTGTACCGCCACGCCCGGATTCCGGCAACTGCATGTCATACATATGAACATACTGATGCAGACCTGCACGCTCCTGTAAACGTCTGCTCTCCTCGGTGCCTTGTCTAGACACGTTTGAAACAGCGCTCTGCTTGATCTCCAGAATTCTTGCAGTAACGCGGCGAGCTATATCTCCTTCTACCGGCTGCTCATATGTGAAGTACATCGCATGCTGTTGCCACAGCACAACAGATCCGAAAATATCCACGCTGCAGAGGGTCTTGCCGCCGCCGGTAGGACCTGTTAGCACAATATAGTCGCCTGGAGCTACGCCGCCCAGAAGATCATCCAGGTACTTGACGCCGACAGGTTGTTTAGTAGCTTTTGCTGTAAGCGTGATATCAGACAAAGGATTACGCTCGGCCGATGCTGTAATCGACAGGCTGGCTTGAAATTCTCGTACTAGTTCTGCTACCTGGTCGAAATTCTTGCCGTTGCCTGCGTGGTATTCTACAGCCTTTTTTAACCTGGTTTTCAGCCGCTCTATCAGTTTGTCACCTGCGTACGTTGGATGCGTTGATCCCAGAATATCGGTAAAGAGCAACAAATCCTGTATGGCCGGCTTGGCATGCTGCTCCGTAGGAGACGTGCGAAGTAGGCGCCATGCCGCCTCGTACTCCAAGACGTTTCTGGATGGCAAGCTGGCATATTTGTCAACGTGTTCGTTTGTCGCATCCAACGCCGCCAGCAGGTGTCTGTCGTGCGTCCCGAATAAAGCAAGTCGAAGCCGCGGGTCGTTTAGCACAGGCCTGAATCGTCTATACGTTTGCAAATCAGAAATGAGACCGGCTATTAGAAGTTCATTCCCTGACGGCATGTAGACGTCTCCTTCCACGCTGCCACTGCGTCCCGGTACAAAACGTACTTCTGAGCAAATGCAGCAGCGCTATCTTTCCATGTATCAGCTATTTCCGAATGATTCAGCATCTCAGCCAAGGTGTATCTCAGTAGAGGCGTAATATTCAGATTCGCATCCTGTAGGGCCTTGACTGCGCTTCCAACCAACTTTGTTCTGGCTGAAAATTCTCTCAATTCCCAGGCCAAGCGGTCAGCCATGTACAACGCAGTCGTTCGATTCGACAGGTACTCGTCATAGTTATCCCATGCGCGCTCCGACAACAGCATGTTAGGAAACGGAGCTGCGTCGGCCCGCGAGAACTGAACCTCTACGAACAATACAGGATCGGCGCCTTTCTGCCTGATTTGATCCGCCAACCTGGGCCATACGTAGCGGAATTTCGGGTGTATGTTGTACCCTGGCTTCTGCTGCCTACGAAGTCTGACATACGTGTTGCGGAGCGAGCTGCCTATGGTATTCTGACTACGCATGCTAGCTTTCTGGCAATATGATCTTCCAGCCGTGCTTGCGATACTGCTTCATACGCGCAATGGATGCGTTGAGCGCAGTCTCGTCAAAGCTGTCCCAGAAATCATAAACGGCACCGTATTCCTTGCTGCTGCAGAGACGCGAAACTCTGCCGGGAATTTGCGTGGCATCAATCTTCGATCGACCGCCATCGACGCGTACCAGTGTATCTAATTCTACAAAATCTACGCCCTGGCCCCAAGTGCGTGTTGAGATAGCTTTTCTTAGCTTTCTAGTTTCAAAGTCATTTCTCAGTGCGGTACGCGCAGTTCTGTCAAGTGGTGTATCTTTCTCGGGATCCCATAAGCCTGCCCTTGTAAATCGTTTGATCTGCTTGTTGTTGATATTCGCGTAGCTGAGCTTGTAATCAGGCAACCATTTTCTCAACTCTAGGCAGTGTTCCAGGGTGGCGGCCATGATCAGTATCTGACGATTGGGGCGCTCTTTCTCCAGCCGCTTGACCAGGCTGGCGATAGCTTTGTTCCTCGTTTCGTTTCGCCACAGAAGCTTCCGCTTTTTCTGGGCTATCGTAAACGACCGGCCTGTATCTACTGTACCTCTGACCTCTATGAATTCCACACAAATAGGCGCTATCAGCCCGGCCTTTACTGCCTGCTTGTACGTCATCCGGTAGATCAACGGTCCGAACAGCGCTTCGATAGCGCGGGTAGCGCCGTCGCTGCGTGCGTTCCAGGAAGCACTCAGGCCTAGAAGCCTGGCATTGGTCAGATGGGTCAGGTTGTTCCACGTTACAGGAGCAGCCGATGTATGCACCTCGTCAAATATGCCCAATCGATAGTCTGCCAGCGAGCATTTCATCATAGACATCGGCGTCGTTACGGTTATGCGCCGCTCGATAGCGCGGCTGCCGGTAACTATGCCTACGTCAGCGAAGCGTTCCAACAATCTGGAGTATATGGTCTCGACAACCGGTATCGATGGCGCAATGACGAGTATAGGCACGTTCCATAGAGATGCTATCTCCACTATCAGCCGGCTCTTGCCGTAGGCTGTAGGAGCAGATACGATTCCTCCTCCAAAAGCTACGGCTGCTGCTATGATTTTGTCCTGGGTCTCCCTGAGAGATCCCAGCTTTTTCAGATTGGGCGTCCCTAGCGACTTCCTGGTATCTACTACGCGTACTTGGTGACCTTCCTTGGACAGGCATTTATACACACGATGCGCAAATCCGCCGTATGTGCACATCCGATTGCCTACAATACGATAAAACGTTTCTCGGCAATTGACGGGTTTGCCGCCGCGGAAAAACGAGCTTTCAGGATAAATACGTCGCCAGCCTGATAGTTCGCTTTTCAGCGTATCCACCACCGGTTCGATGAGCAACAAATTTTCCTGCAACGTCAGTGTTATTCGCAATTTGAGGTGTCCTGATTTCATACGTTTTCATCTGCCTATTCCTTTCCTTTTTCGCTTATAGACGCGAACATCTGCGCGGTGTGGGAAAGTATAGCGCGTTTGTTTGATGCGTACCCTGCCACAGATCGTATACTCGTCCTGTAACTTGAGGTTCGATGCGGCATATGGACTCTAGATCTGTTGAAAGGCATCAAACCTCCAGGGAAACGGTTGAGGCGCGCATACACGCGGCTGGTACGTACACTGAAGTTGTACTTCGAAGTGCAACCGCTGTAAATCTCAAAACAGGTATGGTGCTCGGTATGGTGCACGCATGATGCAGCTGTCAAAATAGCGGCTACCACGCTTCATTCTCCTTGAGCACAAATTTGCTAGTCCTAGCAGATTTGCGACGAACAGCTGACAAACGTTATCTCGTGCGCCCTTGCTCGTGAGCCGCGAAGTGATTTACCACGACCAGTGACAGCTAGAGAGGCTGAAATGCGCAGATCTCGATAAATCATCGAGGCAATGTACGATCGCTTACAAATGAGCCGATCATTCTTAACACGGCAATAGCTGTCGAATGCCCTCGCTCTGTGGCTGTTTCTGCAATAGCTTCCGTACTGCGAACCGTACATCGCGTATCGCCTTTTACTCTGCAGCAGCGCAGCATGCATAACAGATCCTTTCAGCAAGGTGTCGATTCTAGCAGACTGTAACCGTATGATCCTGCGCAACACGTATCAGGCGGTCAACCTTGGCGCACAGCGGCGCATAGTGCGTGATCAGAAATACCTGGCTCACTCCGTCCTTCAACGCGTCTGCAGCCAAGCCCACAGCGTCTCGAGAATTCTCGTCTAGATGAGCGGTAGGCTCATCGAAACTCATGATGCCACTACGCACTACGCATCGCTGTAAAGCTATGCGCAAAGCTACCGCCAACCTCAAAAGCTCGCCGGGCGACATCATGGTAGTAGACCTGGTGAGCCCGTCCTCAAATACAGCTAGTATTTCACACTCGTCGGTAATAGAGACGGAAAATCTGCTGCTCATATTCTGCAGCGTAGCATTGATATCAGCTTCTACCTCGTGGAGCCGGGCAGACATATACTTTCTGGGCAGCTTGCTTGGGTGTAGAAGATCAACAGCTACCTGCAGCAGGTCATAAAACGCTTTCTGCCTTTCTACACCTTCCTGTTTGGCAGTCATCCTCTCTAAATCACTGTGCAGCTCAGAAGCTTCTTTCTCATAGCGCTTCAGCTGCGGCTGTGTAGCTATCATTTGCCCTTCCAGCTGGCTTATCCTTTCCAGACCCTTTTCTGCCGCCTGTTCAGCTTCTAGTTGAGCTTTGGTGGGTGTTATAAAAGACAGACCAGCCTCCTCCAGCTTTGTCAATTCAAGGCACAACTCGGCCAGCTGGCGCTCGATGTTTTCTACAGCATCTCTGCACGCCTGCGCATCAGGCATGCGATCCATGTCGGCCAATAAGCCGTCTATCTGTCGCGGTGTAGTAGCTTCGTTAGCAGGCAGACGCTTCTTCGCAACTCGAAGGGCGGTACTGGCCTTGGACAAATCCTTCTCAATCTGCTCGCGTCGACCGGACAGTGAATCCAGGTGAGCAGACTGCTGCCGCAGCTGTATCAGCTCAACGTACAGCTTGTCCAGAATTGTCGCAGCTCGCTTCTGCTGAGCTTCGTATGTTTGCGCTAGATTCAGCTCTGAAATATCCTGCTTACAAACGTAGCAGGTTCCGTCCTGACTCATATGCGACAGCACTTCATCTGCCAGCTCTTTCTCTGCCATCGCTGCGTGCTGTTGCTGCTGCGCCTGCTCCAATTGTTCCTTGCAGCCGGCAAGCTTCTCCATCGATTGAGCCGTTTTGTCTAGTGACTTCTGTAGCCGCTCTACTTCTCGTTGACAGGTTGATTTTTCTGCCGCGTAATTCCTGATCGTGCGGATCTGTGCCGCAGTAGCAGTCGGTTCTAAACCAAGCCTTTCGCACTCGGTGCGTAAACGTAGCTGCTCAACAACAGCGTCGTCCAGCTTCCTCTGATTTTCCGTCTTGCGTTGAGCAAGCTCATCTATTTTCCGCTGTAAACGGCTTATCGCCTCGGCATTAGCAGTGGCTTCACGGTTGCTGGATGCTCGTTTATGTGCTTCCGTGACCATCGCTCTCATATCGTTTTCTACCAGCCGCATAGCCTCCAGGCCGAGCTTGATCGACAGAAATTTGTCCTCCAGCTCGTGATGCTGCTGTTCGTTCCGCTCAATGCCGGCTCGCAGAGAAGAAATGGCATCTGAGAAGTCTGTAACAGCGGCAGCTTTCAGGTGCTTGACTGCGCAAGCCCTGGCTGCGCGAAACTTCTCGCAGTCTAACAGCCGCTCCCACAAGCTTACGCGTTCTACCGGGGCAGCTGTCAACAGAGCAGTCTGAGCGCTGAATACTGGCAAGCTGGTCTCGACCAGTCTGACTGGTGAGACGCCCAGCAGCTCCTGAAGCTTCTCAGTCACAGCCTTAGCACCAGTTACCTTCGTTCCAGCGAGTTTAGCAGTATGCCGACCCTGCAAGGGACGCGTTATCGCCACATTGAACGGCTGTTGTCCGGGAAGCGTAATAGTGATCTCGCCTGAAACCTTACCGGCAGATTCTCCTGTCGTTACCATAGTAGACAGAGTGCCTGATACCCGTCCTGATATGAGAAAACGTATTGCTTCCAGAATAGTCGATTTGCCAGAACCGTTAGGTCCGACAATGCCAATAACACCAACAGCGGGAAACACCAAATCGGCCGCTCGATAGCAGCCAAAGTTAGTCAACTTCAAACTGTTTACGCAGATCACTTACCGCATCCTCCGGATTTTGCACCAGGCTTTCCACAAAGGACCTAGCATCGCCAGCAGGTAGATACTCACACAAGACGTCTTCCAGCGACCAGAATTCCGAATCAACCGCTTTCTTTGATACTGGCGCTGGCATCGTTTCCAGTATTGTGAGACGTTCATCAAATAGATCATGCACATCAGCAGGCGTATACTTATCGCTGTAGACGACCCGTACAAACGGTCTTAGAGCTTTGACGCCGGTCAATATACTGAGCGCAGGCGGTAGAGAAACAGGCTCACCTATAGTATCCGGTACCTTTATATCTTCCAACGCTATTACCGTCACATACTGACGTGTTTGAAGTTCTATCCCCTCCATTTCGCCAGTCTCAAAATCAACGACCAGTACGCGCTTGTTGTTCGTCGGATGAGCTATAAAAGAGGCTTCTGGTTCCCTGAATTTGACAACCTGATGGGAACTACCAACATAGACAACCTTGGCTCCTGGCGCCTCTATCTGGCACGGCACATGAAAATGCCCCGACAATACTGTTGGACTAGGACTTATGCTCTCTATGGGGATCGTGCTGGATGGTAGAATATCGCCTATAAACGCGTGTACGCAAACTACCGGACACGCAGATGTCTTAATGAATCGTATCACTTCGTCAGGCTCAGATGTATAGTCAAGACCCACATTCGACGGCAGATGCTCGGCATTTTTCAGTATGGTCTCCTGCCACGGATTGTCAGTCTTGTCGTGGTTGCCCAGAATATAGAATATTTTAGTTGAGTCAAAGTTCCTGGCCACGCGCTGGAGCACGCTACATGTAGAAGATGAAGGTCTGGTACTGTCAAACATGTCGCCCAGATGCACTAATGGCAGATTACGCGCCTGAGCGATTTGGAATGCTTGCCATAAGCCGTAAAAACTCTCGACTGCTTTATACGGCTTGGCATTCAAGTGTGTGTCGCCTGTTACGACCGCACGCATATTTAACTCCTTGCTGGTTGAGACAACGTATGATCGACTGTGCTGCAGTTTCTTTTATCTGCTAACGAGCCGAGCCAGTACTGGGAGCGGCAAGCCGAGCTGTATATGGCCGGGTATGTACGAGATAGATCGTAGCAAGTTGATCTGAAACTCCCGCTCCCTGTTGTTGCCTTGCTACGTACAATGCTGTTCCGTCCTGATATGCTACGACAAGACATGGCTGCGCGTCCGTACATAGCTGTCTGCATATACATCGCTGCTGCTGCTCCCGAGCTCAAGCTCTGTAAATTCCGCCTCTGCACCTGATCCAGCTGCGTTTACATGTACGCAAGGCTCCGCTGTCTGATGCCGACAACGTCTTCGATCTTCTTTTACCGGCACTGCGACTGCTACCCGTTCTGGATCTGCCCGGCCTGTTTATTACGCTGCACCATGCTTTTCTTCTGCGAGTAAATAGGCAATAAGACCAGTCACCTTCGACAGGATGGTGGCCCGGCACAAACATATACTCCTCCTTCCCCAGCCTAGTACAGTCCGCTGTATCTTCGACTCCAGCTTTGTACTCTGTACGGTATCAAGCCAGCAGCTACTGTGCTGTTTACGGTTGAAAACGAGCGGCATCTGCGCCCTGCTTGACAGCTGCTACAGCTGTTATTGATGCGAAGATGATAAACTTCGCCGCCCACGCCGTTACGATCGACTAAACACGCGCTCAGATATCTCACGCTGCGGCCGCAGCAGCGGGATACCCGACCCCTGGAAAGATGCACGCCGATACACATGCACACCCTCCTATTCGAACAGCACCTATCGCGTACGTTGGCTATATAAGAGCGTGCCAGTTGAACTGCGAACCACATAGCTTAGCCATTCCGGCCCATAATGATATCTTGACAGGGATGCCGAAATCTTTCCCCTCGTGCCGGAACTGCATAAGCTAGAAACTCGTGTACGAGAGCTGCTTATGAGAAATCCTTGCGTTCTGCTTGTTCTCGTCTGCCGTACAGGCACCTCTGTCCACGCGTACAACATCTTGAATCCTTTCGAAATTCATCTAGCTCTCGCTTCTCACACGTCTGCGTGTGCGGCTTTTTGACTGTGATACCACCATATATTTGTGCCTAGCAGAAGAGCATCCACTTGACGTCTTGTGACCATACATAGCATGCGAAGCAGCCACGCTGCGGAGTGCTGGGCTGATGAAGCACCCACTACGAGACTTTTGATACCATCTGTACGCAATAAACCATGCGTGGACCATTACTGGCTGGCTCCTAAATCAGACTCTACCCCACAGCGAACCACGTAGCATGTACTACTTCAGCTGTACCATCAGGATCCAGCTTTATACAATCAGTGACTTCCAATCCGTCCTTGTATACGATTTCATACCATTGTTGTTTAGCTAGATCTATAGCTAGCCGCTCTGCTGCGATACAATCAGAAGCGCGCACCACCGCAGTCAGGTAATCCCACTTGGCTTGTACTTTCACAACGAACAGGTGAAGATCATTATCAGGCTCGTACATAGCCATAGCTATTCGTCCTCCAGAATTTCCAAATCGCGCTCAGATATAAGCAGCTCTTTAATCCCCTTCTTTGCCGTTGGCATAAGAAACGGTTTATTCAGCTGCACCAGGTGCACTCTCGAACCAGGCTGGCCTATGTGCGCCTTTTTAACAACACCAGTCTGCCCGTTCCATCTAGGCTTCGCCTTTCTGCGCCACCGGATCCGTACAGGTGTTCCGTTATTTACCTTCATCGTACCTCCTTGCTTGTTTGACTGTAGCTGACAGCAACGTAACAAGGGTATTTCCGACCGGCATTATTGCGAACATAGGCAGCGTATGCTACCCGACGAACAACGTTTCCGAGGCGCCTGGAAATACCAGAAACGCTGCCATAAATTATTCCGACGTTGCTTACTGCAGCAATTCTGCGCCTGGTTCGCGCGCAGCTTCTGTACTGTCTGGAACATTTGCAGCCAAATGCGTCTACTCTATCAGAAACATACAAATACATCACGCACCTCCGTTCTATCGGCGGGGATTACTGTCTCTGACCGTGGGCATGTAAGAACCGGTAGGACTCGACGCGCATATCGCCTCGTAGCTCGAGAATATAGTGTCATAGTACCCTGTAAACGATCTTATTTCACCGCTCTCGTGCGTGAAGCGTATCTCACCTGAGAAGCATGAGCTTCTATCCCTTTCAAGGCAAGTGCTGCGAACTTTTCTACCGCTTCTACAGTGAAAAGTATAGGGCGTAGCTAGAAACACCGCACTCATCGTAGCTCCTCTCTGCACTTACAGAGATTTGTATACGCGACCAACAGAATCTCTAGAAGCAGAAGTATGGTAAAACCTGCGCCGCCCCTGTGACATCGAACCTATCCTAAGCCCCGTACTAGTACTATATGATCGGCCTCTAAACAGAAATACTAGGCTTTCTGTACAGCGGCCGCCGCCGCTTCTGCTGGTACTCTGAAAGCGGAAGGCCGGCATGGAAACTCGTCCGCCTATTGCATACGCCTGAATCATCGATTCTGCGCCTCCAGATGATGCTGTGCCTGCGGACACAGCCAAGGATTATCGCGTACAACGCGATTGCTACAGATCTAGATTACTAATTCGTATAACTATCAGCAACATGACAGGAAACGACCACCAGGGGAAAGCTTTGAAATATACTACCCAGGCACACAATACTGCTGCTGTCCAATGACTTATACAGTAGGCGCAACCCCACCACTCCAAAATCATATGAGCCAACCATCCACCCCGTTCTGACTTAGAAGCTAACCAGTCTTTTGGGCGCTCGAATATCGATCCTTCGTAAAGGGTCTTGACGATAGCCGCATTGGCAACGGCCAGAATAATAGACCACCAGAGCACCGTTCCCCAGCTCATTCTACTTCGTCCTCCATTTTCGTCGCGCGATCCGGCGTCAGATCGTGCGGATCGTGCGTCACAGGCTTGTCATGAAGTCGCAGTCTACGTCGCATAAATCTGCTTACCGTACGGGTAGCTCTGATTACCGAATTTCGTACGTAATGTCTAGAATCTCTACTTACGCTCATTCGACGCCTCCAGAATCTTTCTTACTAGGACTAGAACACCTATCAACAGCGCTAGCGCTATCAGGCCTTCCAGGTACGGCTGTACGATCCAAAACACTATTATAGCACCTACAACATATACTGCTACGTAACTCTCCAGTACGCCAAACGGACCTTTCTTTGCCATCTTAGAATAAAAATCATATTGTATACCTCTACAAAGGTAAACGAGTCTCCAGCTCGACACAATCGAGTGGATTGACACAGCGTCTATAGTCGCTTATCCTGGTTTAGGTGCCAGAAACAGCGCGTACAGACACAACAAACGCAGATACAGATCTGCTGGGCGCGGCTCAGAAAGCAGCTCTCAGACGCATGAAAGAGGCGCAGTCGTTTGAGCCGGCGCTGAGCAGTCTGTTTACGTTGAAAAATCTGCCGTTATCCATAGACGACTATCCTATGATGAAACCCATGTATTCGTTTACTCCGCCTGCGTATGAGGTGTGGATGTGCGGCAGACAAGTCAGCAAGACTACTTCTATAGCAGCTAGAGGACTGTGCTACTCGATCTACATTCCGTTCTTTAACAGCTTATTTCTACAGCCCGCAGAACGAGCGGCTAAACGTTTCAGCAATAACCATTTACGACCGTTCATCTATCGCTCGTCAGAGCTTAGATCGTACCTTGAAAACACTTCTGGAGTATTCCAGAAGAACTTCACGAACGGATCACTACTGCATCTGTCCTATGCATCAGACGATCCAGACCGCATCCGAGGGATCTCGGCCGATATTACGTTCGTTGACGAGTGCCAGCTATTTGATCCTGATTTCTTCCCCGTTATAGCTCGTTGTATGGATGCTTCAAAATACGAGATTGCAGTGTTCACCGGCACCGCGTCTACCGAAGACAACTTCATTGACCTTCTATGGAACAAGAGCTGTCAATACGAGTGGGCCATACCTTGCAGCTGCGGACATTATAATATCCCCACCCTGGACGCAGATTTGACAGGAATGCTGCAGAAAAGAGGCCTCAGCTGCGCAAAATGCGGCAAGCTGCTAGATACATTCAGCGGCGAATTCCAGCCGCAGCGACCTGACAGAGTCGATGAATTTGCTGGCTGGCATATACCACAAGCCGTTGTTCCGCTGCACTGCAACAGTGCTCGCAAGTGGAAGCGTTTGATGGAGGCGTATGAAGAAGAAGCGCCAAGACGTTTCTATCAGGAACGTATGGGCATCACGTTCGACGTAGGATCCAAGCCTATTACCCGCAGCGAGCTCGTGCGTGCCTGTACATTGTCGGTAGATACTACTAACCTGGATGCGGTAAAAGCCGAGCGTTTCAAGTCTCAGCACGCTATCTTGGGTGTAGACTGGAGCGGACGTGGAGATCTTACGTCGTCAACTACAGCACAGGCGCTGATAGTGTTGGAACACGGACGTTTCCATGTACTATACGGCGAACGTGTACCTCTGCACGCTACCATTGAGGACGAAGCCAAACGTGTAGCCTGGCTGAAACGTACTATGGGCTGTGAGCTGCTAGCCCATGACTTTGCCGAGGCCGGCATATTGCGAGAAGACTATCTGAAGCAGGTGGCTGATATGGGACCGAACGAGCTGTTTAGTTTCAGATATACCCGCGCCGAGCCGGGACGGGCCTTGTTGGTAGTCCACCCACCTACGAATACTAGGCCGGGATACTACTACTCAGCAGACAAAACCAGGGCTGTCAGTTATATATTACGGCTAATAAAAAACGGCTATATTCTCTTTCCTGACTGGAGCAAGATCGAGCCTTTATTGCAGGACTTTCTGTCGTTGCGAGAAGAGTCTCACTATACACCCAGCCGCGGCGATACGTATATTATGGCGCGGAATCCTAAAGTGCCTGACGATTTCGTTCATGCTGTGGTAACAGGTGTATTAGCTCTATGCCGAGTTACCGGATACTGGCCTGATCTTCGTGGCGAAGCCGAAGCAATCGCCCCAACGCACGGTTAAGCTGCTCTTTCCTAGCTGTATTCCAAGCATCCCATTTGTTGTAATACTCGTCCCAGGCGGCCAACGGTACCACTATCGTAGGCGACTTGTCTAGCTGCAAAAATGCTTCTACACCTCTGTCTAGCTGAAATGATGTGGCTACGGATTCCAAGTTAGCCGTCAGATTCAGACTCATTGATTTTGCTAGTGCTAGCAGTTTCCTGTAGTCGACATGCACATACTGCTCCCTGCGTCGTATAGGAGACAGAGCACATGTAGTATCAGACAGAGACGATACTAGCGCGCCTACCATGCCTACAAACTTGTCACACAGCGGAGCCTTGTACACTTGCTGCTCAACAAAGCTGCGGGCTAGAGCGGCGGGAATATTCCAATCAGAAGGGTAGATAGAATTCCAGTGTTCTGATACGTCCGTTATTAGACCTGCTACTAGACATACTGCATTGGGCACTTGACGAGTCTGCGTGAATCTGCGTATGTAGTCCGATACCCACGTAACCTGTCCTTTTACGCTGGACAAGATTTGCCTGTACGGTATTACAACAAACGTCCAGTTCGGCTGCAAAATGGTGGCGGCTTTCATGGGCGTGATGCATGAGATGTAGCCTGACTCCTCTATGCTGTCATCCTGATCAGCTACGACCGTAACGCCAGACGTCAACAGCTGAGAAGCTTCTGTTGGACAGTTGCGTAAGATGGCTGCATTGGACTTCAAAGTGCCCAGAATCGTTTCCCATATGGTCGAATTACACACTACGCCTACATTCTCCGGTTCCCTGGACAACGCTCTGGCTACAGGATTAGCAGCGCCTACAGCAACAGCTGCCATCGTTACGGCAGCCAGATACGTATCGGCGTTCAATACATGAAGTTGCTTCGTAGTCAGAGGGCAGAATTTGGTAGTCACTATACGCTTGGACGTATGACGCGTCTCGTTGGCGCACGCCTCCCCTCCGCCTACCGTGTACGCTGGCATATGATACCGAGTAAATGCAGTATTCCAGCCTAACACCTGGCTTTGCGTTTGGACTATCGGCTCTTTGAATCTTACAGCGATATCATAAAATTTTGGTACCCAGGTAGATGAAAAGACTGGCAGATAGTTTTTACCCTCCTCGCAAATACGCTCTAGCAACCTGCGCTGAAGTCTAGCTGCCGACGACATCTCCTTACGTGTAAGGCTGATATCGAATGTGAAATTTCGCATTCTGCAGGCGCATGACAAGCGAAAATCTTCATCGTCGATCCGGACCGTCTTTATGCGGAAAGCGACGTTCGATATCAGCTCATCCTTTACGTGCCAACCATCGAAATCTTCGGTCACACGGCGGCCCGCCAGGACGATGCCGCGGAGCGCGCTTTTAGCGTATACAGCGCTGCTCAGCCGGGTTCGTTTTGCGGGGCTTACTGAACCTAGCATCTGCTCCTTTTCGAGCTCTGTCAGATCCAAATCGTTTAAGGCGCCAACAGCGCGTTGCGTGCTCCAGTTCGCCATGCGGTCGCCCAAATCCCAAAGCCAGTGCTTAGCCTTGCACAGCGCCTGTTTTACTACGACTTCGGAGGCAAGGCCGGATGATGGCGCCGCTCCTGTAACCAGCGTATTCAGTTTTCTGGCGCGTCTGTACGTATCCAGCGAGCCTGTATACACGAAAACAACAGGCCTGTTCATCCAGCCCCAGTAGCCTGTTCTAGGCCCCATCACGACTAAAGGCAGATAGGCTGTAGATACCGCAAAGTTGTCCTGGTACAGCACGCAGGCGCGCTCTATAGAGCTCAGGCACAGAAGCTTCTGATGTAGACACGACCTGGGCACAAATGCCAGACCTTGATCTCCCGATTCCAGCTTTAGACTGCTCCAGCTGTCTCCGTTCCATAGATCCAAGCTGGTTATAAGTCCCGGAGCTCCAAAATAAGGCACAACACCATACCACTCGGATCTGGGCTTTCCTCCTAAAGTTTCCAGCACACTCGCAGGCATCAAGCCTGCAAATCTGCCCATTGTGGCGGCCCAACTATCGCTGTAGCTTGGTTGTTGTAAGCCTAGATGCTCTAACACTTTCCAATTACCGCGCTCCAGATGCTCTGCTCTTTCGCGCCACCAGCGCCGTACTATGTTTCTGCTGAGCATCTTACGTACGTATTCGTCTAGTTCGTCATCAGAAGGCTGTGACAATTCCAGCTTCTCAGCTATCAACGCAGCCGCTCTGGTGACCGGCATGCGGTTGACCTTGGCGAACAGCTGGCACATGTCGCCGCTGAAGCCGCACTGATAGCAGCTGAAGTACGTTCCATATTCTGATACACCTACCCAACCTGTACCTTGACAAAGCGGACATAAGATGGAAAATCCGCTGGAAGGTTGGTATGATATATCGAGTAGCATCAAGACTTGTGAGTCAAACACGGAGGTCCCTCAATGGACAGAGTAGTAGACTTTACAGATGACAATCTGCGCCTTTTGATCAATTCTGGCATAAAGATGCCGGATTTTGTCAAAGCGTCCAGCACTGATGAGATCAGACAGCCCACTCGTTATTGCGCATTGCCGGGCGTTGGCCTGTTCCCGTGCCATACTAAAGCAGCCTGCTGGATTAGCCATGTCTACTATTATAGACAGAAAGACAGCCTGGCTCCAGCTGAACAACAAGTTGCAGAATCTAATCTGACTAAGTGGGCTGATTACTGGAGCTTCAGTAGTGAGGACGTAAAAGCAGCTCTGGATGAGACAGTGCCGGATCCAGATGACGACGATTTTGCCTTGATCCTTACACAGGGCGCAGATCGAAAACTGCGGGTGTGGCCGCTGGTAAGCGACGATCAGATCAAGACCGCCGCAGCCGAATTCGCAGCGAGTCGAGAGCGCTTGCCGCTGCAGTACAGACGTGCAGCCGCGACCGCTATTCTCAAGAAAGCTGACGCTGCCAGCGTGCGCTTGCAGGAGCACGAGCAGCTGTGTCTGGAGCGCTCGGCGGGCTATGGTATTTCCGATGTGCACAAGGCCGCCAGCTATTTAACCAGGCTATCAACGGTGCCGGTTCTCAGTGATGACGAGCGAACCAGCCTTCAAAAGCTGGCACAGGCGCTGGAGAATATCAAGCCCTCTGCCAAGCTTATGTCCAGGCTAGTGAAAATAGCAGATGCTGTCTGTTCCAAGTACGACTGCTATCTGCAGAAGCTCCCTGAAGACGAGCTGCATTCTCTAACGTACAGCATAGCTAAGTCAGCACAGGACAGATTCGTTACCTTTAGCAATGGCCAGACATACGACATAGCCGATCTGGTTAATGTGCCTGCAAACCTATGGAAGCAGGTTCCGGCTATAGCAAACACACTAGCCACCCATGTCGATAAGAAGGCGGCCTTTGACCACATGAAGGACGCACCAGTCGACGTTTCCAACTTTGTGACTATGCTGCTCCGCGACTCAAACGTTACCGCTATAGCATGAGCAGACAACTAATCGAAGACCCGCAAACGTACGCTACAACGCTGCTGTTTCTGTTCTTAGACCAGTACGGAACCGAGATCTTTGAGTGGGAGCCGGAAACATTCCAGCTGCAGGCTGCCCACATGTACGGCGTGCCACTAGAGGAACCTGGTCTTTCAAAGTTGCAGGCACTGATCTCGGCTATCCGTACTGATCTGTTCTACACCTCACTCAATACGTATATTCATATCTGCAACGCATTGAGTGCAACGACCCCGGTTGACTTCAACGTGTTCAATCCGGCTACACCCTACGAATGCGCTTGGGCTGTAACAGAAGTAGCGCTCAATGACGGGCCGCCAGAAAACGGCTTCAGCGACGAGATCCAACGATATACAGGTCTTGTCCTGTCTCTGTCCGGCGCTGACGACGCGCCTGAAACACTCAACTTTGCTGACCCTGAACTAGTAGATGTGAGTGGATATCAGATATCAGCTAACTTTCCAGAAGTAGCTGTTGCCGTACGTGAAAAGTCAATTGAAACGTCAAAAGACATAGACGGCATAGTAACAGCAGGAATGCACAGGCTGGCAGATCAACTATCCAAGCTGTCCCTTAAAGACGAACAGCAGCAGCTGGACGCTTTCATCGCTAGCGTGAAGACACGTTAATGCGGCTGTTTGAACTACGCCGTCTAGCGCATTTGGAAACTGTAGGCGCTTTATAATCAGCAAATCGACCAGTAATAGATCCTCTATAAGAAATCGCTAACGCTTTTTGCTCCCCAGTACAAGCCCAGCTGCATGCTATGGTTCTCGTCCCGTTTCTGCAGACACACTGCGGCCCGGTAGCAGGCTCACAGCGAAAAGCTACCAGCGTCGCTATCATGCGTAGTACCTCGTCTGAGAAAAACGTCTCCAGTTAGCTACCGACGCTGTCCAGGCACAACCCGGCTTAGGTCGTTCCCAATCAGTGCGAACGGTCGAATACACTCTGTTATTACTACGTTTCGTGCACGAAATGACTAGATGATTGTGACGAGACTTGCAGCTAGACGACACAACGTATAGGTTACTCCCTATAGAACTCGATTTTGTTTTATATTCCGACATCCAGGTCACATACGCTGCTTCCATTCCTCCTCGTAGCGCAGCTGCCAGCATCTGCATTCTCCTTCAGCATCGCACTCTGATGTGCCCAATTACTAGTGTTGTATCAATGAAAAGCGCGTAATACCTAAGCCTAAACGCATAGCGCCTCTACATACACTACAGTCCTGACGTTTCCGGTATCTCAGCGCCGGACGACAGCGGTAATTGTCATCTACTGAATGAACAGCTATTAACCTTCTGTATGCGCTGAACAGAGTCTCTCGTCGACCTATATAAGCCGAAGCTGAGGTAGCACAAGGCGTCTTGAACTTTCCACAACAACATAACGACTTGGCTGCATGTATAATCTTCTTAGCTCCTACAGACGCCTCTAGACCTGTTCTACCAATCGCCGCATTCAATGCATCCGAATCCTTGTCGCTATCCAACTCCGCGCGCGCGAGAAATATACAGACACCGTACGCCCGTCCAGGCTTCTGGTTGTGCAACGGCCTAGTCCACTATAATTACGCCATATACGAGGACGGCGCGTCTGTTTGGTATCAATCGACTGGCAGTCGTTTATTAGTCTGGACTCAGGACTAGCGTCGATAAGGTACGACGACACTGAATATCCGGTACGCAGCATGTACCTACCTGCCTGGCTCAACGACACACTGTCGTATGCAGAATTTTTAGATATAACAACTACTTCCAAACCTGCCCTTTTCATAACCGAATTCATATCATCGACCTCGGCGTTGTGTGGACCCAGCACTTACTAGATACCTGCGCTCTACTCTTTCACTGTTGTACCAGTGCCGACCCAGCCAGCCTGCACAGGATCTAACCCGCTTGTTATAGTTACCAGTCATAACTACGCCGTGACTGCCGCTAATGCGTCTACTGCATCTAGAGCCTACGACACGAACGTTCGTGTCGCCAACTTGACACGTTGACACGTAGTACATAGGGATAACGCGCCTGCAAACGCTTAGCACCGAAATAGAAGGCAGCATCTGCATTTTATCTTCCTACAAGATTGAGGCTGGGCTTGCCCAAACCTGTGCGCGCTATGATGTCAGAAATCAGTTTCACCTTTGTCGAGCAGTCGTACGGGCGTACAGGAGTAGCCAGACCAGCCATCTCGCAGCAGATCTCGAAGTTCCACTTGGCGCCTCCGCCACTTTTCCGATTAAGAGCCTGCACCGTAGTCCAGCTATCAAGCGCGTCTCCGTACGCTTTGAACCGATCATCTGTGCATGTAGCAAGCTTAGCCAGCATGCCGATATCAACTAGCTTGGGAAATCCGTGTGTCAGATCTGCTATCGCAGCCTTTTTATCCGTGAGGGCTTTGATGCCTTCCATGAATGCCGGAAAATCGTCGCAGACACCTTCTATACTTGCCAGTGATTGAAGCGTAAAAACAAGCGCATGGCCTATGATTCTTTCCGCAGTAACCAGCTGATATACAATGCTCTTGGCCTCGTCAGTTTCTGACTGTTCAGGCAAATGCTCCTTTGCAATTCCTGTATACGTAGTTACAGCTTCCGGCAACTCGTCAACTGTAAATCTAGCCTCTGTGGCCGAGTGCCTGGCAAGCCACAGAGCAGACACCTTTAATATCTGCCTGTCAGGCTTCACGCTCGTAGTATCTACAGCCAGCACTATAGATCCTAGACCGTCCGGCGTCACACACTGCTTTAGCAAGGTACCGAATTCAGCTGCGGGATCCTTCATGTCCTTCATGTGCATCTCCTTTCAGACAATCATTGATTGTTGTGCATGTCAGTCTTCGACCGTTTACGCGTACCGATACGCGGGTATGACCTTCATCCACACGTAACGATTCGTGCAGTCGGGCAGCGGCTACGCAAGCTTCGCGACGCGCGCCGTCGAACCACGCCCAAAATTCCCAATCACCGCTACCAACCTTGAACTCAATAGCGTGATTATCCATATTTTCATACTCCTCGTCTTTCACTTGCTACGTCTAGCATGATCGGTTTTGGAACCAAAAGTATGTCTATGAATTACCACATTTCCATATCGACTGGCACCCATGTACACGACTGATCTGAGATGTAAGCTGTACGAATTAGAAGCCGGCAACGGTAGTAAGCCCCGGAAATCTACACCTGAGCGGTACATTGTCGACGTAGAGTACGCACGTCCGCAAGTACTTGATCCAACAACCGTATCCAACGACAGATTCAGGTACTGCATTTCCGCTCTTTCAAGATTCTCGCCTGCTCAAATACAGAGAACACTCGATCCGACGTGCTGCGAGACAAATCTCTCAGCTTGTCAGCTAAAATAATGCATACGGGATGGCGGTTTACCCAGTCTGTGCCTTTACCTCGTGCTCTAGCTATTTTCCACAGCTGCGTCACAAGCGACGAAAATGTATGCACTACTCCTGATAAATTACACGCATCCTGCGCAGCGTAAGCCTGCCTCAACATGTCGGCTTCCGTTGGACCATCCGCCAGACGCTCCTGCATAGACTCAATCGTGTACTCATTTCTCATTCCATGCTCTCCATTGTGAAATCGCACCCTAGCAGCCGTTCCTTCAACGTAGCAGTGATGTCGCCAAGCTGCTCAGGTTTTAGATCGAACAGCTGTATTACGAATCTGCCGTCTTTTTCTAGTACCAGCGATTCCGCCTCACAACATTCATCGAGTGCGTAATCTGTGATACGTTTGACAGACCCTGACGTCCACACGGCACGCAAAGGCTTGTCCTCGAATTCGAAAACGTATAATGTAACTGCAGGATATATGATATCACCAGACGACCACTTTACTTCATCCGTTCCATAGATCTCGGCAACGATGTTGCGAGCCGAGTATATGCGACATTCTGATTCTTTCGACAATACCAGTCTAGGTCTGGACGAGCCCTGACGCAACAACTCTACATCCAATATCGCTACTATAAGCTTGCGCGTGCATATCTGAAAACGCGCCAGGCTGTCAACACGCTCTCCCAACTTGTAATTCCACCGTGGAGGATTTGCTGCATTGTCGTTTCCGTCCTCGTCCAGCGCCGGCGTAAAAGCGTTCTCACGCCCAGGGTCCGACATGTCGCAATTGTTCCATACCAAAATGCCGCCTTGTTCGTCTATCCACGTTGGAAACAGCTCTTTCGCCTCGGGCACATACACACGGTACGTGGTCGTCATGTTGCTCCTCCTGTGCAAATGGCAGACCTGCCAATGTGGCAGGCCTGCCGTTTCGCTGGCAACTACTGTTGAAAGGACTCCAGCGAGTCCTGAGTGATGAACTCAGGAGACTCGTGAATTCCTCCGATAAAGCCCATGCCTACCGACAGCGCCGTAGGCATGACTCTGATGTCCTTGCTTCCTTTGCGCGCTTTGCGCGGGAAGCACGGCACGGCCATCACTGCGCACTTACCGTTGCACAGCACGTTGCACAGCACGTTGCAGGTCGCGCATCGCCTATGAGGCATTGTCACTCCTCCTTCAAAAGAAACGGGGCGGGCTGGCATCAACCAACCCGCCCCAAAATGCTAGGACTAGCAGAATGCTAGCCCTGCTCTCTCTGCCGCACACGAGTATGGGACTGATGATACTCTTGCTTGTACTGCGTTTGCTCCTGAGTACCCACCTGTCCCACGATCTCGCCTATTTCACCGGCGCAGGCGGTGCCGGAATAGCCCTGTCCGTCCACCTGTATACTCCCCTTTGCGTCCGCCGTGATCTCCATACGCCCCTTCGGCGTGGAGATCGTGGCCTTTTCGCCTTGGCGGTTGAAATGCCATCCATGCGCAACCGCCTCGGCGTTAGCCGCTGCCATTGCGTATTCAATCGCCAGCTTGTCCATATGCGTCTGCGTGATGCCCGAATAGCTGGCATCACGATCATAGAGCATATCTCCTGTCAGGACGCCGTCCTTGATTCCCAATACAGCATCCATATGCCAGCCAGGCAGTCTCACTGCCGCTTGATCGCCTCTGACAACACACTCGCCGTCCAGTTCTTCTGCGGCAACCTTCAGCATGTCAAGGTCCCTGAAATTGACTTTCACCTTGGTCGTCTGGCTCATTCCAGCAACTCCCTTTCCAACTGTACGTGAGCTTCGGGCGTATTGGCTGGTTGCGCTGTGCGACTAGCCCACGCACGAAGCTGACCAATCTCTTCCGCGCGCGTTTCGGCCAAAGGCCTGCACGCGTCTTTCAGCCCCAAGAGGAGCTTGTCCGTCTTCTTAGTCCCAGGCTTTACTTCCTCGCCGCGTAGCTGGGCCGTAGCCAGGGATTTTACTAGATGCTCTATCTCTGCACCGGTAAACGTTTCTGTCAGCTCAGATATCTGCTGCGCCAGCTCGACAGGACAGTCTAGTCTGGCCAGGTGCACAGCTGCTATTTCCTCACGCTCGATAAGCGTGGGCAGGTCGACGAAGAATATCTCGTCGAATCGGCCCTTACGCGTTAGCTCGATTTCCAGCTTGGAGAAGTTATTGCATGTTGCCACAACCATTGCGTTCTCGTTATGATCCGATAACCAAGTCAGCAACATGCCGAACATAGCGTCCAGCGTACCGCCATCCGTCATGTTGGAGGACGCAACACCTCCTAGAGCTTTCTCTATCTCATCCATCCACAACACACACGGCATGGCGTTAGCGACTTCTAGCGCCCGAGCCATATTGGCCTCTGACTGGCCCACGTACGAACCTTTCAGCCTGCCGATCTGCATATGAAAAACAGGACGTTCCAATATGGAACCTGCCACCTTGGCAGCTAGAGACTTACCTGTACCAGGAACACCCACCAAGAGAAGACCGCGTACTCGCAATTTAGCGTGGCGCTTACGCGGAATAACCTCTGTTTTGAAGTACTCCTTAAGATTACCCAAACCGCCCATATTATTCACCGAAACTGGAGGTTGATAATCCAACAAGCCCTGCTCTTTCAGCCTTTTGGCTTTCAGCTTGAATACATCCTCTGGGTGTATAGTCTGAAGATCAGTCATACGCGCAGCCATGCACAAACTGTTTTCAGCTTCCATAGTGCCGAGACCCATCATGCTGTCGATGATATTAGGTCTTCGCTCTTCAGGAACACTGAAGCTTGTTTTGGTCTTGGCTTTCTTATCCTTGGCAGCAGATAGATACATCTCTACCTTGTCAAGAATCCCTTCCATTTCATCCCGCTTTGGTAGTAACCAGTCTATTACGGGAATAAGATGCTGCAACTCGGCAGGCAGCCTCCAGCGCGGGGCCACCATAATAACAACGCTTCCCGTGGACGAGTACTCGTACAGTCCGTCCATCAATGCACGTCGCGGCAACGCCATCGTTGCCATATCAGCAAAATCTTCAAGGATAAGCGCAGTCCGCCGCTGGCCTCGAAGCTTCTGCAGAGTGGTAACCACGTCCGCCTTAGCATCTAGCATCTTGTGCTGGCCTAGCTTGGATTTCCTGCTGGCTGTTCCTGCGCGCTCAGCCAGAATTTCAATGCCAGGCATCGCAGACTTACGCCAATACGTTTCATAGTTCGTATTGGCTAACAGCCACATAATAAGGGGCGCCTCTTCCATCGTTTGCACAGCCAACGCCGGCGCTCCGGCATTGAAATACGGCAGCATGTCGCCGCGTTCCGCCATTATCTACCTCCTTCATCTTGACCAGGATGATGCGTGTGAACCTGAAACAGAATCTTCCTCTGCCAGTGATACGTACGACCTTGCTTGTTTATGCGAGAGCGGATAAAATCCTGCACCTACTACTGAGTTGGTGTAAGCAATCATATGGCAGCGACTTGTCGACAAATGAGTACTTGCTGACAAGTCAGGATAAAACGATGAACATAGAGTATTGGATCTAGTGACACAGCCGTGGCTGCATGTACAACCAGACAGGCTACTATGCCACATTTCACCGGGTATAATCAAATCAATCTCCATAATATAGTGCCGGCGTCCTGAATACGCAGGACGCCGGCACCTGATGAGTCGCTACTGACTAGCGAGCTCGGCATCCTCGTCTGTTTCTAGGCTGACCATCCAATCCCTGCCAACGTCAGCCTTGTAGATCTTGGATAGTCGTCCACCCCCAGACGTGCTATAGGTCAGCCTGACCGCAGGATAATCCCTGCCAGTCCAGCCTCCCTCACAGCTCACCAGCTGCCGCTCGAAACGCGCAGAGCCGATAGCGTACGTCAACCGACCCAGCGACGACATGTGTACAGCCGTGCCGCTTTCGGCTGCCTGGTCGAGCCTGGCGGCTTCCATTGTATAGTAGCGCAACGCTCTCGTGTTGGCTACTACGCCGGGACAGGCCTTACGGCCTATCAACCTGCACACATCACCGGCGTACGAAACGACTGTACACACGATGGCTATAATAGCCACCACCAGCACGATCTTTTCGACTGCTCGTACCCATCTCATGCTTCTCTCCTCGTCTTGGGCCTCTAGAACACGCTGGGCAGACCGCCTTTTCGTACGGCGGCCCGCTAGCAGCCGCTATACGCGACAGCTTCCAGCCTACTCGGGCAGCAAACTGGCAAAACGCCTCCAAGGTCGTCTTGCCGAAATGCTTGCCGACCAGCTGCTTGGAGCAGTGCTCGCAGCAGGCGGTGTACCGCCCGCCATCGTCGAGCACCACTCCTCTCCTATTGAACCACGGGTTCCTGCTCAACATGAGAGTTTCCCCGCACACGGCGTCTTGGTGCGCGTGGCTTGAACACCACATGCACCCTGCCACCCTCGTCGTTGCGCTCTAGTACAGCCGCATTGGTCTTCAGGCGGCCGTTCGAGCGCAGGTCGAACCAGAAAGGCCCGTACGACGAACGGTATCCAGGCGTGAGCACGATTTCCATCGCTCACTCCTCCACTCCCTTTTGACTGTGAACAAGCCTGGTTACAAGGGCACTTACCAGGCCCGGTAGAAATGAACAAGGCGGCCGCCACGCTTCTACGACCGCCTTGCTCCCGATTAACTATTTCTGCTTCCGCGGCAATGCATGATTCCACGGTGTAATATCCACTATGGCGCCACGGCTGACGATGACCCCTGCCGGATCTGGAACAGGCTCGACCTCTCCCAGCTTGTCGGCCCCCGATTCCAGCACTTCTGACCAGCGTCCCGTTTCCGGTATCCATGACGCCTCGTTAAACTTGAGGTCCGTCTCTGTGATAGAAGATAAACGCCCCAACGTATAATGAGTCACAGTCCTTACCATATACGACTGTCCAACTTCCAGGCTGTTGTTCGGCAGGTTGCTTGACTGTATGCCCAACAGCTCTTTTAAGCCCTGAACGTCTCCAACCTTTGCGACCTTCGAACTTGTGGGCTTTGTTGCGACTTTTCGTCGTGTAGACTTGGCCATCTACCTGATCTCCCTTCCAGCACCAACCCGACAAGATTGGTACTAGCAAATACACAACTCATACGTCATTCTACGTTTCCAGCCGCATCTTGATGCACATAGAGCCGCATATCAAGAGTCAGCCAGAAACGCTGCAGCACGAATTGGTAGTTACTGTATTGCCACAATATCTGTGTTGGTAAGGATTCCTAATCCTGCCGTAGATGATGATAACACGACTCTACGGCTTCTCCTGTTAGCTCTTCCCGACCGACTTCCCAATAATGGGCCAGGAACACTTTAACCGCGTACCGACTTGCTCTGGTGAGCAAATGGGCCGGTGGCAGCTTACCCTGCTGGTAATGCCACCACGACCAGTAGCCTTTAGGCGCGCTCTTCGCGTCAGGCGCTTTTCCACTCTCCAAGTACTTGCGGAATCTACCGGCGCTGCTAGCAAACTTGGCTAGCGCCTTCTCAGCTTGATCCGCTAGTTCTCCATCGTTGTTTCGTCTCTCCTCATACTCCCTGCGCTCGACATATATTCGACCGTATGTGGGATTTTTTCGGCTTTGGGATTTAACGAAGCTGTCGCCCAACTTCCAGCACAGCGTTTTTAACGCAGCATTCCACGGACGCTTTTTTCTAGGCTCCCACGTCACAGTAGGATCGAGTCCGGCGAATCGCCAGATTTTGGCCGGCGTAGTAGCAATTTCCATATCGATATGTCCACACAGCCCGGCAGCAATAACAGGACCGACTCCTGTCTGGGAGCGAGCCCATTGATTGAGCATGCCGGTGCGAGTGTAGTGATCCAGAGCTAACTTCACCACATCCTCGATCTGGCGCTGTACTTCAACCAGATCATCTAGTACCTGCGCTGGCTCGTCTGCTTTGCGCAAATCACGCACCTGCAAAAAAGATCTGATACGATTCTTCTGATGTAGATAGTACGTATCAACCAGAAACCTCGCCTCATCTTTCGACAGTGACGATGCAGCCTTTTTGAGATCCATCTTCAATTGCTGCACCAGCTCAATCCGTCTTGACATGGTTAGCTCTCCCAAAAGGTAAAGGCTGAGAAGCAGCAAACGCCCGTCTCTGCTTGCCTGGTACGCTCGGACTGAACGAGATTGAGCGCTTGCTGCTCAGAACTCGCTGCTTTAGTAGCGCCGCCTTCCGCCTCTCCGTTGAACTGTTCGTCTGATCGGGGCCTTGATTTGAGGCGGAAGGCGTTGAATAACAGACGTCCCGCTCCACATACACGGAAGGCTCGTAGAAGTTGGCAGAACGTCCGTCACACCGTTTTGCTCGATGATCATCGTTGCTCTGGATGTTTGGTAGAAACGGCACTAAACAGCAGAAACGGCTGCCGGGCCAGCTCCCAGAGATAGGTATGCCTCGTAGAGCATGGTTTAGCACGGCAGCCGTGGTAGGCTGTACAGGCGGGCATCGGCCAGCTGCTAGCTCACATCAGATGATCAGCTCTCCCGTCCTGGCCAGCAGCCGGCCGCTTCAGTTCCTTGTGAAATCCGATTCTTGGGTGCCCGGCTGCTTCTATTCTTGCTCGTCTATCCGTTTTAGGTTCCCGTTAGATTCTTTGCCACGTACAGGCAGATAAGCACCAGGAGTACGCACGCGCCTTTGGCTGCGATATGGACGACCGTTCGGGTCACCGTCCGGCGTCGCTTATCCGGATCCGTCTCGGCCTTGCACTCGTCGTCTGCCAGCCTGACTATACTCCACGCCCAGCTGGCGAACACTACTAGCAAGACCATCGTCAACAGGTAGTACGCTATGTTGAGCACGGAATGTACGTAGGGAGTCACTCAATTCTCCTTTCTGTAGGGTTATGAAGCCAGTCAGCTCCAATCAACGTCAGACGCATCTCAGGCATGTGGTTTCCTTATCCGTAAGCGGAGACGACGAGCCAGGCCGGTCCTTGCTCGATCTCCGCGCCTATTTCCGCAGCGTAGGCTCGCAGCCGCTCCGCCCAGTTCTCGGCTGAAGCCTGAGCTGTCATGCGGGCCAGATTCTCCACGTTCAGCTCCCAGCACATGGCGTATAAGCCATCCTGCTCGGATGCGGTTATACCCAGGACGTAGAACGGCTCGACAGAAGCACAGCCGCCGAAAGTCAGCGTGAAGAATGCGTTGTCCGGAATGCCAACAGGCCCACAATCAGGACCATGCTCCCAAACGGCTGCGCAGGTAGCATTGTTCTGTGCCTCTACCAGATCGTAGACGATGTCCGGCACTGGATCCTGTAACGCCACTCCGTAGAGTAGGTGGGTGTACGGAGAATCGCCCATCTTAACTCCTTTCTCGCGGCTCCTCGCCACGTAACAGAACATCTGCTCTATTCGTAATGCGCAGCAGAGGTGGTAGATGTAATGGCTGCACCTCGTGACGCTGTACTGTTAGCTCTGGATTTGTCCTGGCTGCATGCTTAGCAGGTAGCTTTTCTATTTCCTCTGCTGTAAAAGCACGCTCTACTTCTCGTACCGCGTAGTAGCTGCCTCGTTTGAAGCGCGCAGGATAGTCATCCCAGTTGATACCCTTTTCGTACAGCATAGCGCGCAACTCGCTGGAATTTTTGTTGTGCAGCTGCTTATGTGAATAAACAGACTGCGCAGCCGCTTGGATACTATTCCTGGTAGCATCCGTCTCGCGCCAAACGAACACATTGGCCGCCTCTTCCAGCGTCGGCACGTTCCATACCCTGCAATCAAATGTAGGTCTACGATCAGCAAAATCTGATAAGATACCGGACGATACTATTTCTAGAAACCGTATCGACGCTGTAGCAGCAAGCGACGAAACCATTTTCTGAATGCGACCAGCGAAATAGACTTGGCTTTTTGGATCCGGCAAGTACCACGCGAGCGTAATCTCGTCAGACTGTGTGTAGCCCACTTTTGCATTCGTCTCGCCGACCAGCGTCTTCGTCAGCAGCTGCATCGCTGCTATCATGCGCTCGTCATAAGGCTTACTCATGCCCTTAGTAAATGTACGAAAGCATCTGCCGTCCAGTCGAGCCAGCGCTGGAAGTCTAGGCATTAACGATCTGCCTGCTTCCATGCCTTCGTACAGCTTCATTCTTTCTTCCAGCCGCATCCGATCTCCTCCTGTAATGGTCGAAGGGCAAGGACTTCAACCTTGCACGGTCTGCTCAGTCAACGCTGTCTATTTACCTGCTCCAGAGCTTCTCGGGTTTCAAGCGCCGACCTGCGCGCAGCCTGCGTCCCTATACGCAGTGGAACGATCGATTATTCCGCTACCTTCGAAACTGATGGGCGCTGAGACGCCAACGATTCCCTCGGGGCTTGTGGGCTCTCGGTTGAGAGCACGCATATCGTTGACAACCTCAGCACCCGCAAGCCTTTCCGCCGCTGGCTCTTGCAAGCGCAACGTGTTCCGGCCTGCAAAACTGGTGGGCGGCTGGCCGGATTCCCACTACTCGACCAACCCTTCCTTTGCTGCCGCTTGGCTCTTGCCGCAGCAGAGCTCAGAACCCAATGGACAGTAGGTTCTCGCGGTTCTTGGTTCCGTATCTCTCCCAAGCGGCGCTGTCTCGCCGCAGCCGCCCACGAAATTGGTAGTCCCGAGGGGAGTCGAACCCCAGCTACCCAACCAGGTCAAGCCACGTTGCCAGTCCGGTTCTGGCGTGGGTCATTGCCCAGTTGGTCACTCGGCAGCCAGGCAGTGCGCACCACCCGGCCCCGGCATTTCCGCTTCTTACCTCCAGCGGTATCTCTGCCGTTGAGTTACGGGACTCTTGAAACTGGTGGGCGGCTGGCCGGATTCCAACCGGCTCATCGCTATGTGCGTACATAGCGGCAGGCAGTAGAAATCGCCGGTCGCTTGTCGGCGCTCACACATGCCATCCTTGAAGTGTCGGCTCTCGCCGCAGCCGCCCGTTGAGTCAAATCACTCCAAAGTGACGGAGACACCACAGAACGCCGTAGACGATGCAGACAGCGGCCCCGACAGTGGCCCCAATGTTGAGACCGACGACGACGAGTACCCCGAAGCTTCCGCCGAACACCTTCAGAATCGTGCGCATTTGCATCTTCTCCTGTGTTGGTGGGCGGCTGGCCGGAGTTCTGACCGCAGCAGTACGGTATCCGGCAGGTAGCTTTCGCAGTAACTACGCGGCCCTTCTTTGGTCCGCGCCCCGCTGATTCCTCGTTGCCGCAGCCGCCCACTGGTTCAGATCACTCCGAAACGGCGCAAACACCACAATGCGCCGTAAACGATGCCGACAACGATACCGACGGGGACCCCGATTATAATCAGCACCGAGAGAAGTATTAGCCCTCCGTCGCCAAACACCCTCGACAATTTACGTGCTAAGCTTCCATCCATCATCAACTCCTTTCCGAGCAATCAGGGATGCAAGAGCAGTCGGTAACTCAGGCAAACGGCATGCATCACCATACGCGCCTTGCGCTGTGCCGCCGCCTTCGACGTGTGGCTCCTTCCCGGAATGACGTACATTATGTGAGCTGAAATATTACCTGCAAGGACTGGGTCAGGATGCAGAGACCACGACCACACCTCGTCCGTATTACTAACGAACAGCGACATAGAGATACCCAGGCTTACATATGTATAGTTGTGCTGATTTTCGCACGCCGCACACGTCAGATGCGCGTCTATATAATCTGAAGGCTTGCCGTTGGTAGTGAGAGCGGAAAGCATGCAGCAAATACTTTTATCCGCAGCTTTCACCGCTTTCAGCCCGCGCCTGTGAGCTGCCTTCTGCGTCTTATGGCGATGCAGGCTACCAACACTAGCGATAGCGATTATGTTTCCGTTTCGCCTTGTAGCACCTGGAAATATAATCCAGCTCCATCCCGTACTTCTGCCAGGCCCGTCGTAATCAGGAGCAGGCTCTGAGTACGTTTCAATAAGTTCTATCACCGTACCAGCGTCACCCTTGTATTTGCGG
>Ga0180432_10001693_pt1 | contig 34408 bp, 31 predicted proteins | sample SS_ome_10_FD_132414 | JGI IMG/M metagenome (GOLD analysis project Ga0180432, IMG submission 132414) | Hypersaline lake sediment archaeal communities from the Salton Sea, California, USA - SS_1_MS_2 metaG | ecosystem: Environmental > Aquatic > Non-marine Saline and Alkaline > Hypersaline >... | reverse complement strand
GGTGACCGTGGTCTTTCCGTTTGTCCCGGTGACACCGGCAAGGGTAAACGCGCTGCTCGGGTATTCTAAAAGTACTCGCGGCAGATGGAGAGCGGCCAGCCGCGCCGATTCCGTATAGCAGATCTCTATATTTTCCCCTTCGGGTATTTCCTTGTCCCTCTGCTTCTCCTCCATGACAACGGCCGAAGCACCGCGTGACACGGCGTCGCGGATATACCTGACGCCGTTGTCCCTGTACCCCTCGACCGCGATGAACAGTCCGCCGCGCTCGATTTTACGCGAGTCCGTGGATATCATCGTTATCTCGGGATCGCCGAGGGTTGCGCCACTGATACAGCCGCATTTCTCAATCAATTCGCGCAATCTCATTCCACCGCCCCATGTTTTCAGTCATTGTCCCGCATCACGATCAAATTATCCCGGAAAAAAGCCCGCAGCAATAAAAAAGCCCCACAAAGGAAATACATTTTGACTTGGCCCGTAATTATACTATAACTATACAGTATCGAGAACCTCAATCCCATTAACTCTCCACGGGACCGACGGATGAGAACGATTATAAGAGATGTGCTCACGGTTACCATGAACGGTAACCGTGAGATCGATTTTCTTACCATCGTCATCGAGGGGGAATTGATTCGAAAGCTCGCGAGGAGCGGAGTCGTTGAAAAAAAAGGCGACCGCGTGCTGAAAGGCGACAATATGATCGCCCTGCCCGGCCTCATTAACGGGCATGTACACGGGGATATCGCCCTTGCACGGGGACTGGGGGACGGCTACACCCTCTATGAGCAGGATTATAACTCCCCCGTAAGCAGGAAGAAATGGTTCAGGGACGAGCTCAACCGTGAGGCCCGTCATTACTCCCGCCTCCTGCAATATGTCGAGTCCGTCAAGGGAGGCACCACGTTCATATGCGACGTTCCTTTCTGGTGGTACGGCGACGACATCGCGGCACCCTTTTATGAAACGGGAATTGCGGGCGGAGTCGTGCTCGATTATAGAAAGGATTTTCTCACGGGAGAAGAAGTCCCGCCGGAAGAGTACGCGGAAACGGCCGGGAACCTCAGGGAAAAGGGAATAATACCCATTGTCGAAGCCCCGGCCGAGGAGGACTTCGATGAGGGACTCCTGCTCGGGCTCCATCGAAGGGCAGTCGATCTCGATACCCTCATACAGTTGCATCTGGCTGAAACCACCTGGAGACTCGGCATCATCCGCGAACGGTACGACTGTACTCCGGTCCAGTACCTGGACCGCATCGGTTTTCTCGACGGACGGGTTATCGGCTCCCACGGAGTGTGGCTGACACCGGAAGACCGGAACCTGCTGAAAAACCGAGGGGCCCGTATCGTCAACTGTCCCATTGCCGAGATGAAGATCGCGGACGGAGTTGCCCCGGTACAGCCGCTGATCGGCGACTCCGTACCCGTCGGCCTGGGAAGCGACGGGGCACTCTGGAACGATGCGTCCGATATGTTCTCGGAAATGAAAACCCTTCTCCTCCTGCAGAGACTCGGATACGGCGCCTCATCGATGAGCTGCTGGGATACCCTCTACGCCGCTACAAGGGGCGGGGCCGAGGTATTCGGCATGGACGGCGAACTCGGATCCATCGAAGAGGGAAAGCGAGCGTCACTCGTGCTCATAGACTGCCTGAAACCCCACCTTGCGCCCCTGTATACAAAGAACCCCTCCAACGTCATTCAGCTCCTGACCTGCTGCGCCCGGGGGTCGGACGTGGATACCGTCATCGTGAACGGACGGATCGTGGTTGAAGGCGGGCGGATGACGACGATCGACGAACGTTTACTTCTCACTGACTGCTCCAGGATCGCGCGGGAAAGGTTCGAGGGGAAATTCTGAATTCGGTACAATCGGGAGAAAGCATATGGACATCGCGCTCGGCGATTTTATCAGTCTGAACCGTATACACTTCACGTCCGCACATACAAAGGAAGAGCTGATCGATGAGCTGATCAGGGTATCGGTGGAAGATGCAAAGGTGAAGAATGTAAAGAGCTTCAAGGAAGCACTCATAAAACGCGAGGAAATCATGAGCACGGGAATCGGCTACGGAGTAGCCATACCGCATGTCAAGCTGCAGCAGATTGAGGACTTCTTCATCACGATCGGTATACACAAGAACGGAGTCGACTGGGAATCACTCGACTCCAATCCCGTTCATCTCGTGTTCCTCATTGCGGGACCGGCCCAGAAACAGGAGCAGTACCTCCGAATCCTGGCACGCCTTACCATGGCGATCAAGAATCCGGAGAGGAGGGAGAAAGCAACCGGCCTCTCGACGAAATATGAAATCTATAAGCTCTTCAGCGCATTCTGATAAGAAAGATGGGAATTGGGGCTCCGTCTTCGGGCGCTGCCTTCGGGCGCTGCCTTCGGGCGTGGGACCTAACCCTTCACCGCTCCTCCGACGATACCGGCGACGAGCTCCTTCTCGATTACGAGGAACAACGCGATTATGGGGATGATGGCGAGGAACGCGGCCGCTGTCAGGAACTCCCACTGCGTCGTATACCTGCCCACGAAATTGTAGAGGCCGAGGGTGAGCGGCGTCTTCTTGATCGACTGCACGAGCGTGAGTGCGAACATGAACTCGTTCCATGAAGCGATAAAGGAGTAAATCGTGGTTGTCACGAGACCCGGTGCCGCTATGGGTATCATGACCTTCACGATGGACTGCATCCTGGAACACCCGTCGATAAGCGCGGCCTCCTCGATATCCACGGGGATGGTCTTGAAATACCCGCTCAGCATCCAAATGGTAAACGCAAGTGTGAAAACACTGTTAACGAGTATGAGCCCGAGATAGGTATCCAGAAGTCCGAGACGCGATATGATCCTGAAAAGGGATATGACCACGATGATGGGCGAAAACATCTGGACAACGAGGAAGAGATAGAGGAGCAGTTTCTGGCCCCGAAACCTGAACCTGGACACAGCGTATGCCGCGGGTACGCAGAGTATGGTCGTCAGGATCGTGGTCCCGCCCGCTATGATGAATGAACTGAGGAAATACCTGGCGAATGGATGCTGGGACCATATCTCGATAAAATTTGAGAGCGCGATATGCTTGGGAATCCAGTAGGGCGGTGACACGTATACCTCGGACGCCGGTTTGAGCATGGTTGAGATCATCACGAAAAAGGGAAAAAGGAGAAATCCGATGATGAGTACCGTCGCACCGATGATGAACGGCTTTGCCCTGCGCTGCCTTCTCATCTACTCCCCCTTCCTGAAGTAAAACCGCGCATAGATCCACGCGATAATGGAAAGTATGGCGAAGGTTATGACCGCCATAACGGCTCCGAAATTCCACTGCCACCACTCGAAGGTATTTTCATAGATATAGGTGATGAGTATCTGTGTACTTCCCGCGGGCCCGCCCTTTGTCAGTATATAAATGGTGTTGAAGTCGTTGAAAGTCCAAAGCACGGAGAGAAGCGTCGCAATGAGCAGAACGTCGCGTATACCGGGAAGGGTGATGTATAGGAACTTTTGAAACGCGTTGACCCCGTCCACGTCAGCTGCCTCGTAGAGGTCCTTTGATATTGCCTGCATACCGGCGAGAAAGACAAGCGTCATGAAGGGTATGCCGATCCAGATATCGACCCATATGACGGAAAAGAAAGCCGAAAGCGGCTTACCGAGCCAGACGGGAGGGTTCTTCCAGATTCCCAGCACTTTCAGCGTGTGATTGAGCAGACCGAATTCCGGATGATAGACCCAGGTCCAGAGGAGCGCGCTTATGGGAACGGAAGAGGCCCACGGAATGATGATGAGGGCCCGGGCCACCTTGCGCCCGGTGTATTCGACATTGAGCAGGAGCGCTATAATCAGTCCGAACAGGGTCTTGGCGAATACGGCCAGACCCGTCCAGTACACGGACCTGAGGATAACGTGCCAGAAATCCTCCTGTGCGAAAAGCTCTCGGTAATTGGTAAACCCGTCGAAATGAACGAAGCGGCCAAGCCTGTCCGTGTGATAGAGAGACATGATGACCACGTTCAGGATGGGATAGATCATAAACGCGATGAGAAAAACGGTTGCCGGCAGGAGAAAAAGGTATGCGTATTTTGAATCGGTCGACCAGAAATGCCCCTTTCGTTTCGCCGCTGTCACGAACCATCTCCCCTGTCACGGCTTTTCATCCGCATACCCGGAAAACAGATGGAAAGGGGAGGAATTATCGGGCAACCCGTAATTCCTCCCCGGGATCCAGCTCCTATATGCCTCTCAGTTTGTCTATCTTTGCCGCCGCATCATCGAGCGCCTTTTTCGGGGATTTCTCACCGAGAAACGCCTCCACATTGGCATCCCAGATGATATCCGTTACCTGGGCGAACTCCGCCATGAGCGGCCATCCCTTGGCCCGGGACGCAGCCTCGATCAGCACCTGGTAAAGCGGGGTCTGGAACTGCGGAAGCTTTCCCGCGGACATGGTAACGGGCGGAAATCCGATAAGCTCGTCGAATTTCGCCTTCCACTCGTCCTGATAGAAGAAATCGAGGAATTTACCCGCGGCTTCCTTGTTCTTCGCGTCCTTGAAAATCGCAATGGAATCGGTAATTATAAGGGTCTTTCCGTCTGCCCCCTGGAAGGGCGGTATCTGCGCGTACTTCAGGCCGAAAGTCCCGCCCGCCTGCTTGTAAGCCGACTCTACCCACGCACCGATGAACACATACGCTCCCTTACCCGCGTAGAATATGGGATGGGTATCGAACCTGTTGAGCGACAGGTAGCCGTCCTGAACCACCTTGTCCTCCTCGGCCAGCTTCACCATGAAGCTCAGCGCCTTCACACCGGCCGGGCTGTTGATGGCGCACTTGCCGAAAGTACCGTCGGGATTCATCTCGAAGAAATCACCGCCCGCTGCATAAAGGAAATACGCGAAATCGGTGAGCTCCGTATGCTTCTTGCCCGGCATGAGAAATCCGTATGACTTGGGCGGTTTGGTGGCCTTGATGGCCTCGGTGCGGAGCTCCTCCATGGTCTTCGGCACCTTCGACGCGAGATCGGCGTTGTACGCCATGATGCGGGCGCCGGCCGCCACGGGCAGGCCCATGAGTTTCCCCTCTATCTTGGCCTCCATCGCCCCGGGGGAGATGTTGTCGAGGGTCTGCTTGCCAACGTATTTCGTAACTTCTTCAATAGCGTCGACGTCCATGAACTCGAGGAGCCACCGTGTTCCCACAACGCACAGCTCGGGCGGTTTCCCTCCCGCAATTGCGGTCGTTATCTTGTCGTGCATCAGGTTCCAGTCAACGGGCACGATATCGACCTCGATGTCGTCATGCGCCGCGTTGAACGCCTCCTGCAGATCCGAACGAAGCTCTTCGGTAAGGCCGTCATAGAGAGCCCAGTAAAAGGTCACCTTCGCCTTTTCCTTTCCCTCCGCAGCCGCGAAGAGCAGACCGGGAAGAATTAACAGGACTGCGAGCACGATACAAATTGAAAATTTGTATTTCATACCAGCCTCCTTCTTAAAGATCGAAATACACCTGAAGGGTAACACCCCATTTGCATGGTCGCACGGGCATGCGCATTTGTCAACAAATATCAAACAGATACAGCTTGACATTTAACCCGATCCTGCCCGGGGTTGCCGCTCTATTCGATACCGCCGCCTATGTACATTAATGACGGCCGCATGCTACGAACGCATTTTCCGTTCACAGCGTCCCAGAAAAACACGGGACGGTCCGTCTCCCTCGAATATGGCGTCCACCTTTTTGAAATCCATCACCGCCATGTCGAACCGGTTTTCCTGATACATCTCGAGGCCGTGCCCGTATATCCTGACCGCCTGTTCCAGTTTTTCATTCTCCTTTAAGAAAATCTCGTAAACCGCGTTCCCGCCTCCCTCCGGCTTGTCGAGCATACGGTGCTTCAAGGCGGAATCTTCCCGTATACCCGTTTCGTCCGTAACGAGAAAAACATTAAAAAACCGTGCCGACCTGAGCATTTCCTCGCTCCTGTCGATCACATCGCCGATTACGGTGTAACTGTTGCCTACAATACCGGTTACCGCGCTCCCCCGCGCGAGCCCGAACCTGACATTCCACGCTATACCGCTCAAGTTCCTCTCGGAACGGTTTCGCTCCTCGATCCAGTCGATTATTTTTTTTGCGGCCTCGGGCCCCCCGGCGGACTGTCCGTGTAAACCTGGAACACCGAAGATAACGTTGAATCCGTATCCCCGTGAGTAATTGATGATGCCGCCCACACTCCTCTTGACGAAATCATGCAGTGCGTCCAGTTCGCTCGTGATAACCTGCGGATAGAGCAGATGGGTGTGTTCTAGAAAATCGATGATCTCAACGCTGAGTGACGACACTTCCGTGCGTGTGCTGACGACTTCCTCGACTTCGTTCTCGTCGAGTTTTCGCAGGGTCTTGTCAGGGATGTATTTTTTATAGAGGAAAACGAGCTTTCTCAGGCTGTCCCGCTGTTTGAAGAGATTCCTGAGTTTCTCATCACTCCTTCTTTCCGTTGAACCGATCCTCCGGGCCATCCGGTTGTACTCGGATATAAAATCGTTTAATTCCAGGCCGTACCCGTCTTCGTTGCCTGTTTGAAGCGGGGTTTTCCCCTGTGCCACATCCCCGAACCTGCCTTTCATCCCGTGAAGGAAATCGAACCAGCGCCGAAGCAGCCTGCGCTGATAAAGGAGAAGGAAAAGGGTGAAGAGGACGAGTATGCCGGCGAGAAAATAGACAAGGCTGTTTCTGTACCGCGCGATATCGGATAATCTTGAATAAGAGTAAATGACGAGCGGTCCCGCCCCGAATCGTACGAAATAGCCGTACCGGTCCCCGATATCGAGGACTCCCTCCACCCTGTTACGGGTTCCGAATAGAATAGCATCACCGACGTTACGTTCCGCCGAAGTAACGGGGTAGAGCACCCTTCCGGTGTCCCTGTTGAACACAACGATCCGCTCCGGTGAATCAAGGTCATAATAATCGGCCAGGGAGGAAACAATATCGATAAACAGCGGCGCATCTTCTGCGTTTTCCCCGGCTCCGAGTATACGCATCCGCTCATCGAGGAGCGACAGGAAGAATCCCGCGGTCTGGCGATGCAGGATGAGGGCGCTAGACTTGATCTGAATCGTGAAAAAAAGGTAGGTGAGAAAAAACACACAGGCTGCGAGAACGAGGCACATGGATGCGACGTTCAGAACGGTACGAACCTTTGTATTCATGGACTCACGGCCACGGATGTGCCGCTGCCGAAATGGATCACATCACGCATGGTCAATCCCTGACGCGTTCGATTCCGGCGCCGAGCCGGCGCAGCCGTTTTTCGAGATTTAAGTAACCCCTGTCGATCTGACCGATATTGTGTATAACGCTTTCACCCTCCGCACAGAGGCTCGCAATGAGAAGGGCCATTCCGGCCCTGATATCCGGACTGACGAGCTCAGTGCCGTACAGCTTCGATACGCCCGCCACGACCACGCGGTGCGGATCGCAGAGAACGATCCTTGCACCCATGGCGGAGAGCCTGTCAACGAAGAAGAGCCTGCCGTCATACATCTTTTCGAACACGAGAACGGTTCCCTTCGCCTGTGTCGCGGCTACCACGGCGATGCTCGTCAGGTCCGTGGGAAAGCCGGGCCAGGGTGCGTCGTAAATCGTGGGAATCTCGCCGAAATGGTCGTTTTTAACGGCAAGTTGCTGGTCGGGAGGGACAAAAACGTCGTTCCCGCGTACCTCCATATTCATACCGAGCCTGGAAAAGCCGTACCTGATCATGTGCAGGTGTTCCACCTCGGCGTTTTTTATCAGGAGTTCGCTTCCCGTCACAGCCGCAAGGCTGATAAAGCTCCCCACCTCGATATGGTCGCCTATGATGCGCCACCTGCCGCCGCTCAGACCTTCGACTCCCTCGATGGTGAGTATGTTGCTTCCCCTGCCGCTGATCCGCGCGCCGAGCGCGTTGAGAAAATTTATAAGGTCCTGAACGTGGGGCTCCGATGCCGCGTTGTGTATTGTCGTTTCACCCCGCGCGAGTACCGCGGCCATTATGGCGTTCTCGGTTGCGGTCACACTCGGTTCATCGAGAAAGATGAATCCCCCCTTCAAGGCGTCTGACCTGACGGTAAATCCCCTCTTCTTTGTGGAAATCCCCGCTCCCAGCGACTCGAGAACGGTGAAATGCGTATCGAGCCTCCTGCGGCCGATAACGTCTCCGCCCGGAGGAGGAAACCAGACGTTCTTCCCCCGGGCCGCGAAAGGACCGGCGAACAGTATCGAAGCCCTGACCTCACAGGCATACTGCTTGTCGAGCCTGATTTCCCTGTCCGGGGGAAGGTTCGTTTTAACGGTTATTGCGTCGTTACCGTGCCATTCCACCCTGGAACCGAAGGACTGAAGGAGCCGGACCATGACCTCTACGTCTCCAATGTGCGGTACATTCTCCAGTTTCACCTCTTCATCCGTGAGGAGAGTTGCGGCGAGAATGGGAAGCGCCGCGTTCTTGTTGCCGCTCGGCGTGATCGTTCCCTTCAGCCTGTGTCCGCCCTGGACGACGAATTTTTCCATTCAAACGTTCACTTGTCTCGATGATCGGTTTTTCCTAATGTATGACCCCTCCATTCTTTTTGCAACTACTTTATCCCGGAGGATCAGGGACGGCGCGTGAAGGGGTATTCGGCGGCGGGAAACAACTTTTCGTATTGAAAACCGGAAAAGTCCTGCTTATATTAAAGCGAGTTTCGAGTTTAAATATATATTTTGGTTAGCTTTCACATTCATAGAACACACTATTACCGGTTCCAGTGGACTTCTGTAATTTATGGAATAAAATAGAAATGATTAGTATGTTTAATAACGGTTACATGGTTTCAAAAGAAAACTCGAAGCTCACCCTATTAAGGCGGGAGTCCTTTTACGATCAGCGGATAAATTGACGCCCTTATTAAGGAGGGTATACGGTTTGGCATTTTTTCGAAATAACAGGAGATTCGAAACGTGATCCGACTTCGATGATAAATCCCGTTACATGATTCATCCTTCCCAGTCGACTATCCATATGAATAATTCATCCTGTGCCGCCGACCGTTTACGGAACTTATAAATGGAAACGATTGCAACGAGATTCGCACCGAGCCCCACCGGTTTTCTGCACATCGGAGGCTTGCGAACGGCCCTCTTCGCCTACCTCTTCGCACGACACTCCGGGGGCCGGTTCATTCTGCGCATAGAAGACACGGACAGAACGCGGCTCGTTCAAGGGGCGCTCCAGGACATTATCGATAATCTCAGATGGATCGGTATCGACTGGGATGAAGGCCCCGATATCGGAGGCGGTCATGCCCCCTACCAGCAGTCGGAGCGGAAGGAAATCTACCGCGAGCACGCGATGCGGCTCGTTCGGGACGATCGCGCCTATCGCTGTTTCTGCTCTCCTGAACGGCTGGCGGAACTGAGAAAGAACGGGAACGGTACCGGCTACGACGGTAAATGCAGAAACCTCACTCACGAAGAAACGGAAAAACGCGCGAAGAACGGCGAGCGCTTCGTTATTCGGCTGAAAACGCCCCTTGAGGGAGAAACCTCCTTCGATGATATGATACGGGGGAAAATCAGTACGAAGAATACGATAGTCGACGACACCGTTCTCCTGAAATCAGACGGGTTTCCCACCTACCACCTCGCCAATGTCGTGGATGACCATCTCATGGAGATAACGCATGTCATTCGTGGTGATGAATGGATATCGAGCACGCCCCGGCACATCATACTCTACGATGCGTTCGGCTGGAAGCCGCCCTGTTTCGCGCACGTTCCCGTTATACTGGCGCAGGGAGGTGGGAAACTATCGAAAAGACACGGTGCTACAATGGTGCGGGAATTCCGTGAACGGGGATACTTGAACACGGCACTTCTTAACTTCATCTCCCTGCTCGGGTGGTCCCTGGACGACAAAACGACGTTCTTTTCCATGCAGGAACTGATCGAAAACTTCGACCTGTCACAGGTGACCCCCTCCTCCGCGGTTTTTTCCTATGAGAAACTCGACTGGTTCAACGGTATGTATATAAGAAAAACCACCGACGACGAGCTGTACGACCTCATAATACCCCATATGACCGCGGCAGGCCTGGTCAGGGAAAATACGATGCCCGGGTATGAGGATTATATAAGATCGATCGTTCCGCTTATACGGGAAAGACTGAAAACGCTCTCCGACGCGCCCGGCCTGACCCGGTTCTTCTTCGACGACTGTTTCGAAATCCGGGAAGAGAAGGCCCTTATCCCGAAGAAGGGAAACATCGATGACGCGCTGAGAATACTGCGTGAGACCCTCGACAGACTCGAAACCGCAGATCCGTTTGAAGAGGAAGAGATCGAAGCGCGACTGAGAAAAATTGTCGCGGACCTGGATATGAAAGCGGGAACCGTATTCATGGTCCTGAGGATCGCGGTAACGGGATCGAAGGTGTCGCCCGGGCTCTTCGAAACGATGCGTGTGCTGGGGAAGGAACGGGTCCTGTCCAGGCTTGCGGCGGCACTGGATACGGTCGCCCGTATGGAGAAGAATAACTAAAGGTCGCCAGTCAAACGAGGAGGAGAATACCTGTTACAGTCACTTTTAATAAAAACATCTTTATTCTTTTTCATGTTTTGTTATATATAAAAAAAAATAGTCTAAAAGTATACGGATAATAATTGAATTATCTTGTTAAGAGTACTAATATACTATAGGCAAGTAAACTTACAATCGTAATATTTCATTACAAATACTTGCCTATGATTTTTATATTCCGCTAAAAAAAATTCCAGATTTTAATGGATAAAACAACAAGTCCAACAACGGGAGATAAGGAAAAGACAATGCTAAAGGGAGATGGAAAAATCATCAGTACGGAAGAAGCAGCGAGGCTGCTCGGTGTGTCACAGCAGTCAGTCAGGAAATGGTGTCAGAGCGGAAAAATTCGGGCAAAAACGACTCCGGGCGGTTTTTACAAGATCGAGCGTTCCGAGCTGGAGCGTTTCAGACAGGAATACAATATGCCCAACCTTGACTCAAATGAGTTCGTTCTTATCATCGAAGAGAACAAAGAGAGAATCAAGTTCATCAGCGGGCTCCTCGAAATGCTCGATTTCGACGTCGTTACCGCTCACGATCTCATCAGCATCGGTATTGCAATCGGTAATTCGAGACCGTCCTTTGTAATCTCCGGAACAAAGCTCTCGAAGCTCACACTTCAGAAGCTTGTCGATTCTTTTTCGGACAACGAACAGACGAGAGAGCTGCCCATGCTTATCATTGCCGAGGAAGATGATAAAACGGAAAGAGATGAAATTGATCGTATTATCGCAGCACAGCAGGACCATCAGGTAATCAGTGTTCTGTACGAACCCCTCGATATACATCAATTCAAGAGGGAAGTCGAGAACCTCTCTTAAAAGAGGATAAATACCTCACTATACCGGTACCGCCACCCCGATGCAGCGAGGGGTAAAAAAAAGAGAGGCATCTCACACAAGATGCCTCTCCCACACATGCGGACGGTCGGAAGATCGGTTAAGCCCCGCCGTCCCGGTTCGTTCCGCTTAGATTATGGCCTCTTCAGTCTCTATATCGAAGAGATGGCATTTGGTCGTGTCCACGACGAATCCCACCTGTGCTCCGATCTCAGTACGGTACTGATGGGGCACCCGCACGACAAAGCTGTCGCTCCCTGAACTCAGGTAGAGGTAGATTTCGGATCCGAGAGGCTCTATGACCTCGACCTTGGCGGAGATAAGCTTTCCTTCCTTCTCCTTGACGATGGACTCGTCGATAAGGTCCTCGGGCCTGAATCCGAAAGTCACCTTCTTACCCGCGTAGGAAGCGATCTTTTTTTCAAACTCTTTCGGCATTACGACCTTGAAGGCGTCCGTTTTTACGAAATACCCCGCCCCCTCCTTTACGAGGTCCGCGTCGATGAAGTTCATGGGCGGGCTCCCGATGAAACCGGCGACGAACTTGTTGACCGGGTTATCGTAGAGGGTGAGCGGATCGGATACCTGCTGGGTAAGCCCGTCCTTCATTACCACGATCCTGCTTCCCATGGTCATTGCCTCAACCTGGTCATGCGTTACGTATATCATCGTTGCCTGAAGGTTTTGATGAAGTTTGGCGATCTCCGTGCGCATCTGGACCCTGAGCTTCGCGTCGAGGTTCGAAAGGGGTTCGTCGAAGAGAAAAACGGCCGGTTTCCTGACAATCGCCCTTCCCACCGCAACCCTCTGGCGCTGGCCGCCTGAGAGTGCCTTCGGTTTTCTATCGAGCAGGTGCTCGATATCGAGAATCTGCGCGGCCTCGTGAACACGCTGGTCGATCTCTTCCTTTTTCATTTTCCTCAGCTCAAGACCGAACGAGAGGTTCTTGTAGACGTTCATATGGGGATAGAGAGCGTAATTCTGAAATACCATGGCAATATCCCGGTCTTTCGGAGGAATATCATTTACCAGTCTGTCACCGATATATATTTCACCCTCGGTTATCTCCTCGAGCCCCGCAATACACCGCAGCGTCGTGGATTTTCCGCAGCCGGACGGACCGACAAGAACGACAAACTCCTTGTCTTTGATTTCAAGGCTGAACTCCTTGACCGCCTGAACACCGCCTTCGAAGATTTTTTTCAAACCCTTCAGCGTTACAAGTGCCATTGTATCCTCCACTTTTGATATGTAAACGTTTTCCCCATCATTCTTTTAAAATAATGGGCCTTAGGCATCTATATATACCATCCGCGCGGTTTTTTGTCAACGGATTAATAAAATTTTCTGCAAAGAACGGAGACGAATGACTGTTCACCTTTCAGACCTCTTATTTTCATGTATTTTTCGCCGACTTCGGGTAAACGTTTTCCTTGACGGCCCGCATCCTTACCACTAAACTCATACGGGGGTACTTATGGCAACCATACGGGACGTGGCCGGCGAAGCCGGGGTCTCCATTGCAACGGTATCGCGGGTTCTGAACGGGAAGGGAAAATACACGGACGCAACCTTTCGAAGGGTTATGGAGGCCGTTGACCGGCTGCACTACGCCTCGCACGCAGCGGCCAGGAGCCTGAAAACAGGCGTTACCGGCAGGATAGGGTTGTGTATCCGGCCCTATCACATGGTCATCGCTCCCGGGATACTCGTCACTATTAATGATGTACTGAACGGTTCCGGCTTCTCCGTGGAGATACTCCAGTCCGCCTCCCCGTCCGACTGCCTCTCCATAATGCGGGAAAAGGCGTATGACGGCCTGCTTCTCCTCGACCCTGTCCAGGATGAAACATCGCTCGGACGCCTTATATCCGCCGGATCGAACATAGTCCTTCTCGGAGGAGAAACGGCAAGGGAGGACGTGAACATCGTGGAGATCGACTTTTTTCAGGGCGGATACAGGGCAACAAAGGAGCTCATCAGGCTCGGCCACAGGGAGATTCTCTTCATCGAGGATTTGCAGCTCGCGTCCGTAAAGGAAATCAAGAGGGGATACCTCTTCGCCCACGATGAGAACGGTATTCAGTACCGGGACGAGCTTATCGTCCCCTCCGGCCCTGTGCCCGGCACGGCCAGGGAACAGGCCGGCCGCGACGGTTTTCACAGGTTTTTCGAATCATCCGTTCCCTTCAGCGCCGTCCTGACCGTGGACGACCGAACCGCGTACGGTGTTATCAGCGCGGCACGGGAAAGCGGTACCGCGGTCCCGAACACCATCTCCGTTATCGGGTTCGGAGACACGGCCGGGTCGTCCTTTCATAATCCTCCGCTTACCACCGTTAAGACACCACTGTCCGAGATGTGCGAGCTCGGATGTGAGATCCTGGTCAATAATATCAGGAGGGGGGACGGTATCGTAAAGCGTGTCAAGCTGACGACGCAGCTCTTAAGACGAATGACACAGGCAAAAAAATTGACCCCATAGCCGTTTCTATGTAGCTTATCTTCACCTCAGGAAGGGGAGAATACGCGTGGAAGTGCTCAAGAGACTTGAAACGGTCTCCGGCGAGGCGGCAGCCCGTATCGGAAAATCCGAATCGCTCAAAGAGGTGGAGGAGCTGCGGGTCGCCTACCTCGGAAGAAAGAGCGAAATCATGTCCGTTCTGAAGCAGCTCGGAACCCTTCCGCCGGACGTCAGGCCCCGTATCGGCAGGGCCGCCAATGAGATCAGGGGCGAAATCGAAAACCTCCTCAAAGAAAAGGAAAACCGGCTTGCCGATGATATATTCACCAGGCTCGAAGAGACCGAACGTATCGATATAACGGAACCCGGTGCTCCGGTCAGACACGGCCACCTCCATCCCATTACACAGACGCGTATGGAGATAGAGGCGATATTCACATCGATGGGGTTTACCGTTGCACAGGGACCGGAGGTCGAAACCGATTACTATAATTTCGAAGCCCTCAACATCCCGAAAGATCACCCGGCACGCGACATGCAGGATACGATATGGACGACCGTTGAATGCCCCCTGCGCACGCACACCTCATGCGTGCAGATAAGGACCATGGAAAAACACACACCCCCCATCAGGGTGATCGCGCCCGGCCGGGTATTCAGGCACGAGGAAACCGACGCCTCTCACGAACATACCTTCTACCAGGTTGAGGGACTCATGGTCGACAGGGGGATATCGGTCGCCAATCTCATAGCCGTCATGAAGACCATGCTTCGATCGTTCTTCCACAGGGACGTCACCGTCAGGCTCCGCCCCGGTTACTTCCCCTTTGTTGAGCCGGGCTTCGAGCTGGACATCAATTGCCTGATCTGCGGGGGAAAAGGCTGCTCGGCGTGTAAAAACTCCGGATGGACGGAGCTCCTGGGATGCGGAATGGTGCATCCGAATGTGCTTCGCCGCTGCACCATCGATCCCGAGGAGTACTCGGGCTTTGCCTTCGGAATGGGTCTGGACAGGCTCGTCATGAACAGATACGGTGTCGAGGATATTCGCCTCTTCCATAGCGGAGACCTGCGGTTTCTCGAGCAGTTCTGATCCGTCCCCTGTATCTCGGATAAGTTAAAGATTATGTCATCCGCTTTCCGTATCGATTCCTCCGGGTTTTTGAGCTTTCTGAACGAGCATACAGTCAAGCAGGACGATGCGTGCCATGGCTTCGACAACAGGCACGATTCTCGGTACTATACACGGATCATGCCTGCCGCCGATGCGAACCGCGGCGGATTCCTTTTTCCTGTTGACCGTTTTCTGTTCCTTCCCGATGGAGGCGGGAGGCCGAACCGCGGCCCTGAAAAGAATATCTTCACCGGTTGCAATGCCGCCCAGAACGCCGCCCGCATTGTTCGTCTCGCTACGTATATTCCCCTTTTCTACGATAAATGAATCGTTGAAATGCGAACCCGTCATCCGGGCCGATCCGAAACCCGCTCCAATCTCGAAACCACGGACTCCGCCGATCGACATAACGGCGTGCGCCATGAGCGCCTCGAGTTTATCGAACACGGGATCGCCCGCTCCCGCCGGGACGCCGCGTACAACGACCTCCACGATTCCTCCCAGAGAATCACCCGCAGCCTTCGCTTCCTCGATCCTGCGTATCATCTCCTTTGCCCGCTCTTCATCGGGCGAACGCACGGCGTTTTTCTCCACCGATTCCGTCCGAACAGGATGAACGGCCTCGGCCCTCACCCCGCCGATCTCCAGTGTGTATCCCACGACCTCCACACCCGACAGCTCGAGGATGCGCCCGGCAACAGCACCCGCCGCAACACGCGCGGCGGTCTCCCTTCCGGAAGAGCGGCCGCTTCCGCGCCAGTCCCTCAACCCGTACTTCATTTCATAGGTATAGTCGGCGTGGCCCGGACGGTATATATCCTTAAGGTTTTCATAATCCGACGATCGATACTCCTCGTTCGCAATGAAGAGCATAAGGGGAGTCCCCGTTGTTTTCCCTTCGAAGAGACCGGACAGTATCTGGACCGTATCCGGTTCCCGCCTCCGGCTCGTAACCGCGCTCTGGCCCGGCCGCCGCCTGTCAAGCTCACGCTGTATGTATTCGACGGGGAGTGGTATTCCGGGAGGAACTCCGTCCACCACGGCCCCCACTCCTCTCCCGTGACTCTCCCCGAACGTCGTGACTCTGAACAGCCGGCCGAAAGTATTTCCCGCCACGTTTCCTCCTCTCAACGGGGATCCAACAAAACGTCACCCACAAAATACCTTTATTTTACCGATATTTCATCTCATATTTTAGGCGAATGCCTGAGTCAAGTATCAAGAAATATTCACCTCTCGTCTCTGAGCGGCCTCCGGGAAAGACGGTATGGCGTTCGGGGACATTCATCAGCAGGCCCAACCGGTTTACCCTCATCCTGAAAGACCGCGAACCGTTCAGGGCCTACCTCCCGAATACGGGCCGTCTCGAGGAGTTTTGTACCCGGACCGCGCGGTTCCACGCGGTCCCCTTCGATTCCGCAAGGTTCCGCTGGCGCGCCGTGTCGTCCTCCCTCGGGGGATCGCCCGTTCTTATCGATACGGTTTCAATGAACTGCGTCGGGTCCATGCTCATCCGGCTGGGACATGTTCCGGAGCTTCGGCTCCTTGCGGAACGGGCTACGGGGTCCCGTGAAATTCCAAAGGCGGCCCTGCAGAGCGAAAAGAAGCTGGGCCGTAGCAGATTCGACCACTATTTAAAAATCGGCGAAGCCGAGGCGGTAGTCGAGGTGAAGACATGCACGCTCGTCCACCGCTCCACGGGCCTCTTCCCGGACGCGCCGAGCGCTCGCGCCGTCATGCATATTGAGCATCTCCGTTCACTCGCCCGGTCAGGCATGACGGCGGTTATGATCTTTATCATCCCGGGACCTGAAGCCACCGGATTGATTCCCAATTTCCACACGGACCCCGTATTCGCCTCCATGCTCGCGGAAGCGTCCGGGGAGGTGGTTTTCAGGGCCTTTCGAGTGGGTCTCCTCGACCCCGTTACCGTCGACCCCTCTGACGTCACGGAGGTTCCCGTCATGCTCGATCGCGCGCGCGGGGCGAAGGACAGGGGAAGCTATGTTATTGTCCTTCACAACGTAGAGAGATCCCGGATCCGCGTGGGGGCGCTCGGGGAAATCGGCTTCGAGCCCGGCTACTACGTCTATGTCGGGTCCGGAATGGGAGGACTCGACGGGAGGATAAAAAGGCACGGGATGCTGAAAAAGAAGCACAGATGGCACATCGACTACATCGCGCCCCGGCCCATGAAAATTGTGAAATCCTATCCCATCAGAAGGGAAGACAGAATCGAAGGCCCGCTCGCCTCGAGGATGAATGCGCTGTGCAACGGCCGGGTAAGGGGATTCGGCGCCTCGGACAGCGCACACGCCAGCCATCTCTTCTATTTTTACGATCCTCCCCACGAAAACGAGCGGTTTATTTCCGCACTGCTGGACTTCAAGACCTTCACCGGGGACGGAAGCCCGAATGGATGAGTTTTTCTTTTACGGAAATAAGGATCATGCGTATCTTTTCAGGAGGCATACCGGGAAAAAATAATGGCGAAGATACTTTCGGAATACGCGGATCAGGTCAGGTCTGAAATCATATCCGTGCTCGAGTCGAAGAGCGGGTATTTCAGGGAGCTTCCAGGCGGGGGGGCGGACCTCATTAAGCGGCTGCTGAAATTCTCGACCGGTGGAAAACTGTTCAGAGGGTGTTTGACCGTTTTCGGATACGGCATGTTTAAAAACGGGAAGGACAAAGCCGCTCTTATGAGCGGAGCTGTGTTCAAGGCGGGGGCCGCACTTGAAATTCTGCACTCGGCGCTACTCATACACGATGATATCATGGACAGGGACCTTTTGCGAAGGGGCGAAAAGTCCCTTTTCGCGCAGTACGGCGATTTCGGCAATGCGAGGGACGTTGTCGATCCCGAGCACTTCGGCCTCAGCATGGGCATATGCGCGGGCGATATCTGTTTCTACATCGGTACCGCCGTCATGGCCTCCCTCAAAGCCGATGAGCGGGTCAAATCACGAATTCTTTCCCTCTGGTCCGAAGAGCTTCAGAAGGTCGGTCTCGCCCAGATGCAGGACATCCTTCTCAGCAGCAATGCGAACGGGATATCCGAAAGTGCGGACACCGTATCCGAGGAGACGATCCTCGAGCTCTACCGCTACAAAACCGCCCGCTATACTTTTTCACTTCCCCTTGTCACGGGTGCGCTGCTGGCCGGTATCGAACCCCCCGAAACGGATCTTCTCGAAAAGCTGGGAGAGGTAATAGGAATTATATTCCAGATAAAGGACGACGAGATCGGGCTTTTCGGCACTGAGGAGCGTATCGGCAAGCCGGTCGGGACCGACCTTGAAGAGGGAAAACAGACACTGTACCGTTTCTACCTCACCCAGGCTCTGAAAGCGGGTAAGGGTGACCGGAACCTGAGACGGGAGGTGAAGGATATTCTCGACCTCAGGAATGCGGACGGACGGTCGATCGCCGTTCTCAGGGAAGCGGTGAAAATGCTGGGCGTACAGCAGAAACTGGAAGAGAAAACGAATGAATTGACTGAAGAGGCCGAGCGGGTCATCCACGGGCTTTCCGTTGACGAAATTCATAAAGCCGTACTGCGGGAGATCCTTCACCTCAACCTCACGCGCAGTCGCTGAACGGCTTTAAATAACGACAGGATTATCGACATGAACATAATACTTGGCCGGACAATCGGATTCTGCTCCGGCGTAAAAAGGGCTATCCGGAAGGTAACCGACATCCTCGACGGAACACGAAAGGCGTACTGCCTCGGACAGATAATACACAATCCCGAGGTTGTGCAAAAACTCACGGAACTCGGCCTGGTCGTTGTTCAGGATATCTCCCGGATACCCCGGGGCAGCCACTTCATAATCCGGACGCACGGGCTGCCCGAAGAAGCAGTCTCCGAGGCGAGGGCGCGCGAACTGATCATACACGACTTCACCTGTCCGAAGGTAAAGAACACCCACACGCTTGTAAGAACACTTTCAAAGGAGGGACGCCGCATCTTCATTATCGGGGACCCGGAGCATCCCGAGGTCAGAGCGGTCTCATCCATCGCGCCCGAAGGGATGATCATTGCAAAGCCTGATGACGTTCCCGTGGATAAAATCCGCCACCCGGGCGGCGTGGTCGTTCAAACCACGTTCAATCCCGAGCTGTTCGGCCGAATCGTGGAACGGATCGCTCTGCGATCGAAGGAAACCCTCATTTATAATACGCTCTGCGAGGAAACGATTCGCCGCCAGGAGGAGGCGAGGAAACTGGCCGAAGAGGTGGACCTCATGGTGGTCGTAGGCGGCAGGAACAGCAGCAATACGAAAACGCTCTATCATATTGCGGGGAATATCGTAAACGCCGTACATATAGAGAGTGAGAAGGAAATAAATCCCGGCTGGTCCGGGGAGAGGATCGGTATCATCAGCGGCGCTTCGACACCCGAGAACAAGGTCAGGAAGGTAAGTGACGCTCTGAAAAATCGGCGCGGCTGAAAGCCCCTCGGGCGGGATGAACCATGGTCAGGTGAGGCCTCATGTGAGGGCGCGGAGTATGGGTTCCCTGCTCGCGTCTTCCCTGAGAATCACGAGGAGGGTATCGTCGCCACCGACCGTACCTATGACCTCGGGCAGCGAGAGCCTGTCGATTTCAAAGGCGACACCCGTGGCGTATCCCAGCCGCGTCTTGACCACCGCGAGATTTCCTGAGAACTCGATTCCGATAACCGCCTCGCTCAGGTTGTGCCTTATGGACTGTGGTTCCGCGGATCTTGCCTCATGCAGCGAATAACAGTATCCCCGCTCGGGATCGTATCTTCTCAGTGCGCCCAGTATTTTGAGGTCCCTGGAGAGGGTCGCCTGGGTTACGTCGATACCCTCCTCCACGAGCTTTTCCCTCAGCTCTTCCTGGCTCCTGACTTTGCCCTTCCTGATGAGCGAACGGATGAGTTCCTGACGGAGTCGCTTATTCAGACAATTCTCCTTTCTCACTCTTCTCTTCCATGATTATGGCCCCCCGCGGACAGACTGAGGCGCATACACCACAGCCCGTACAGAGGTCCTCATCGATTCTGAAGTTTTCGCCTATACGTTCCACCGCCCCCCGGGGACAATTATCCACGCAGATGTCGCATTGAATACAGGTCCCGCAGGAGATGCAATCGTCGAGCGCGCCGTAGACCCCGTCGCTCTCGCAGAAGTACACGAGGTTGACCTTTCTTCGGTCGAAGGGCTGAACCGCGGCTTCTCCCTTAAGCGGTATGTGTCGCAGGTCCCGGTGGACCTGCAGGGCCGCATCCTTGCCCGCTCCAATGGAGTGCGCTACGAGGCCGGGCGAACGCGCGTCGCCCGCGATATATACGCCGGCCAGGTTCGTCCCATAGGATTCGGGATCCGCCAGGATATCCTCCCCGGCAAAGTCGAGTACGGGGATCTCCCCGATCGATACGATGAGAAGATCGGTACTGAGTGATTCTCCGTTATGCAGGCCTACCCTGCCCTCTTCGTACCGTTCGATCCTCCTCGGGTACAGAACACGTACACCCGCGTTCAGAGCATGCTCGAACTCCCGTTCGTTCGCGGCCGGTTTCTGAATATCAACCACCGTGACGGAGCGGGCTCCGAGTCGAAAACACTCCGATGCCGCGTCCATGCCGACGTTACCGGCGCCCGCGACCACGATGTCGCTGTTCTCGACCCCTTCATACCTTCCATGCGTTTTCACGGATCTGAGAAACTCGAAGGATGAAACGGCGTTCTCCTCACCCTTGAAACCGATCGCGCGCGGCTTCTGTGAACCGACCGCGATAACAACCGCGCTGTGGTTCTTCCTGATATTCCTGAAGGCCGCTTCATCGACATCCTTTCCCGTGTTGAAACCGATGCCGAGCGACCTTATCCGGGCCAGATCCTTTTCCACATCCTCCCTCGGAAGACGCTCATCCGGGATGGAATGGACGAGCTTACCGCCTATGTCGCTTTCCCGTTCGAAAACCTCGATCCCGTATCCCCTCCGGGCCAGGTGCCAGGCGGCTGAAAGGCCCGCGGGCCCGGCGCCGATGACGGCAACAGTCTCTTCCTTATCCCCCTCGACCCGTTTCACCGAACCCTCGGGATGATACATCTTCGCTATCTCGTTTATCCTGACGGGCTCGTCCAGGAGGCCTCGCGTACACGCAGCACGGCAGAGTCCGGGACATACCATGCCGCAGCATGCATACCTGAAGGGCGTATAGTCGTCCAGGAGATCGAAGGCGTCCCCGATCTCACCCTCCTTGAGTTTCCTAATTATTACGGGGTTGGGAATCCCGACGGGACAAGCGGCCGCACAGGGAGGCGTGCTGTTCCTGTGAACGGGGAGCAGGCCCCGTGACACCTTGCTCGACGGGACATAGAGGTTGCCGTAGGGTCTTCCGCCCACCCTCCTGATGACCGTAAAAGGAGCCGAGAGCAGAAAATCCATATCGAGGCCGAAAATACCCGCGTACTCCCGGAGGTTGTCCATTATTCCGTCCAAATCCTCTGAAGCGGCCTCCTCCATGACCGCGCCTATACCGAGCTGGCTGTCGGATACGGGTCCCCTTATGAACAGTTTACCGCCGAACATGCCCGAAGCCACGTGGCGGGTTACGGGAGACGCGTCTTTCCCGAGACCGTACCCGAGAGCGATGATGGTGCCGCCCGCCATGTATTCCCCTACATAATCGCCGATAGTCTCGCCCACGATCATGACCGGATGTTTGGTACCGTACTCCTTCATCATAATGCCGGCCCTGAATCCGGCGGAACCCCTGATGTATATCTTCCCGTTACGTATCATGTGACCGGGGATATCGCCGACGCTGCCGTGCACCACGATGAGTCCGTCGTTCATGGTATTGCCGACGCCGTCCTGCGCATTGCCGTGCACGATTATGGTGCCCCCCCCGTTGAATACGCCGAGGTCCTGGCCGGGTACGCCCCATATCTCTATCTCGATGCCGTGACCGAGACCGGCCCCGATATACCGCTGTCCTATGACGTTCTCCAGACGGAAGCGGCGCACCCCGCCGTCTATACGCTCTCTGATCGCCTCGCTCAGCTCCCGGTAATGTATGGTGCCCACGCTGATCCTGAGCGGCGTTGTCGTCTTCTCCATGCTCCCTCCGTCTTACTGCCCGGCCTGCTGAACGCCGAGTGCATCCATTTCATTCACGGTCAGGTTGATACCCCTCAGCCTTTCCCTGTTTCCCACGAGTGATCCTATCGTATTTATGCCCATACCGCCCATGAGCTCCTTTATCTCATCGGACCAGGCCCGAACAAGGTTCACGAGCGCCTCCGTCGCCAGGCCGACATCAAGACGTTTTGCAATATCCGGCCTGTTGGTCGTAATACCGTAACTGCATCTGCTCGCATAGCAGCGCTGGCAGAGCCCGCAGCCGAGGGCAACGAGCACGGCCGTCCCGATGTAAACCGCATCAGCCCCCAGGCATATGGCCTTGAGTACGTCCGCTGAATTACGGATACCCCCCGCAGCAATGAGGGAAACCTGGTTCCTGATTTTCTCTTCCCGAAGCCGCCGGTCCGCGGCCGATATGGCAAGCTCTATGGGAATGCCCATGGACTGCCGTATCCTCCTCGGCGCGGCTCCGGTCCCTCCCCTGAAACCGTCTATCGCGATAATATCCGCCCCTGCCCGGGCTATTCCCGAAACAATGGGTGCTATGTTGTGAACCGCCGAAACCTTGACCGAAACCGGTTTCCGGTACTGCGTCGTCTCCTTGATAGCGAAAATGAGCTGGCGCAGGTCCTCGATGGAGTATATGTCGTGGTGGGGTGCCGGCGAGAGTGCGTCGGAACCCGTAGGTATCATTCGGGTCCTGGATATCGCGTCGGTTACCTTTTCACCGGGCAGATGCCCCCCTATTCCTGGCTTGGCCCCCTGACCTATCTTGATCTCGACCGCCGAACAATTCTTGAAAAACCTGGGGCTGACACCGAACCTGCCGGACGCCACCTGCACGATGGTATGTTCGTAATACTCGTTCAATGCCTTGTGAAGCCCGCCCTCGCCCGTGTTCCAGTAGGTCCCGAGCTCCCGGGCGGCGTTCGCCGCGGCTATCTGCACCCTCAGGTTGACGGACCCGAAACTCATGGCGGAAAAGAGGATCGGTGTTTTGAGCTGCAGGAGGGGCGGCCGCTGACCGCCTTCGAAATCCCTGCGCCCGAGATAGGTTCTCAGCTCCATCGGCTCACGCAGGGGATCAATGGGCGGATTCGTAACCTGGCACGCGTCGAACATGAGCCGGTCGAAATAGCTCATCTGCTCCGAATCGGAACCGGTCGAGATAAGCAGAACGTGTCCGGGATGAGCGGGGTCCACCTGTCTCCAGAGGTTCTTCTGATCTCCCCGCCAGTATCGATGGGAGGACACGAAGGGTATGTCAACGATCGTTATCGCCTCCTCGGGGCACTGGCGTTCACAATAGTGACACGCGCCGCACGAACTCCGGTTCGCCACGGGCTTGAGCACGGGCCGGCCGTCCACGACGCGCTCGGGAATCATTCTGATCTCCCCCCACGTACACGCTTCAGCGCAGAGACCGCAGCGGGAACACCGTTCGTAATCGAAGACCGGCATGTACTTGACGGGCCACTTCCAGTTCCGGGACATGTCGAGTCCGGTTTCCTTTTCCGTTTCATTACGGGACAGATTGTCAGGCTGCATTGTTAATATCCTTCCCCATCCTGATGATTTCCGGCTTTCCTCCCGGAAGCATCCAGGTTTTTTCCCTGTCCGGGCACAGCACCTCGAAGGAGCACTCCTCGCTTGAAAAATAGTGCCTGTTCCCGTGCACCGCACAAACGAGAGGCCTGAGCTTTAAATTATCGTTCATTGCGATTATCTCTTTTCCATTGGCCACGAGTATCGCGAAGGGGCCGTTGAGGAGAGCCTGAGAAAAATACTGCCGCAGGTAGGTCAGCCGTTCCCGTTGTTCGGGGTTTTCCTCTTTATCTATCTCCTCCCACAGCGGGGGAGACAGTATCGTGCAGGTATCCTCCAGGGACATGTCGTTTTCCCTGATAAAAAGATCGAAGAGATAGCTGATCACTTCGGTATCGGTTTTCAGGGAGCAGTCATAACCGAACATACCGAGATAATTGCGATTGACACCGTATGAGGTGATCTCGCCGTTGTGCACGACCGACCAGTCGAGGATCGAAAACGGGTGCGCCCCGCCCCACCAGCTCTGCGTGTTGGTCGGGAACCTGCTGTGCCCGATCCACAGATACGCATCCATCTTGTCGAGGAGAAAAAACTCTCCGAGGTCTTCAGGATATCCGACCCCCTTGAAAACCCCCATGTTTTTTCCGCAGGAATACACATATGCTCCCCGTACGCTCCTGTTGAAATTGAACACGAACTTCTTCATGTAGCGATCCTGCATATCCCCCTCATGCACGGTCCTGACCCCGAGATTGGAGAGCTTGAGGTCCTCATTGCTCGGACCGGGGTAGGTGAAATACCGCTTCAGCAGGGGGTGCCACGCGATCGAGCTCACGTCCTTCGTGGGCATGTCCTCGGCTATCTTGACATAGAGATGGGCACGAATGAACTCGTCAGCCTCCTGGGCGGCGCTCTCCGTGTCGCACGCGATGTGAAGCGCATAGTACTGCTTAAACTGGGGATAGATTCCGTACGCCGCGAACCCGCCGCCGAGCCCGTTTCCCCGTTCATGCTGAACCGCGATGGCCTGTATGAAATCGGAGCCGCTGAGCATTCCACCGCTTGTATCAATTCCACCGACAATTCCGCACATAACCTTCTCCTTCCAAAAGCATGGAAATGTATATATATTCATTTTAAATAGCACTGTCAAGGGTTATCGGATAAATATCTAACCCTAATTATTAATATAATTAGTCTTAATAACCATCTGAGGGGGAAGAAACCGGCTCGTTATGCATAAGTATGTATATTTATAAATAATAAGCTCCTTATCACTATAAATACGGAGCCCCTGTCGCGGGAAATACAGATTACTGTATATTGGTGGGACTGAACTGGCCGGATTCGACCTGGAATACGAACTTGTCTCCCCTGTAGTAGGAGTGGAGGAGCTCCACCGTTATTCCCCGGTCGTCGTAAATAAGCGATTCCTGGAGCATCGCCGGAAAACCCGATTCCACCTCGAGGAGCTCTGCATCCGGATCCGGAAGGTCGATAGCCCTGAGCGTCTGGAGCGAGCGTTCAAGTGAAACGTTGAATTCCTCTATGAGCAGCTTGTAGAGAGAGTCAGGAATATCCATGGAAAGCATGCTCCTGTACTCCCTGTATGAGAGGTAACTCCTCTCAATGACGAGCGGAATTTCATTTCCGTAACGTACCCGCTTAATTCTTATGGCACGCCTGTCGTTGCCCAGCATCAGCTTCTCAGCCATATCGTCAGTGACCCCGACAACACGCTTGGATACGGTCCTGGTTCCCGGCTTTATTCCCCGTTTTATGAACTCATAGGTAAGGCTTGTTATGTTCTGCAACGAATACTTGAGCTTGTTGTCAATGCTGGAAGAAACGAAGGTGCCCACCCCGTTTTTCCTGATAACGAGGCCGTCATTAACGAGCTGAAGAAGGGCCTGCCTGACGGTATTCCTGTTTATGTTGAACATCTGCGAAAGTTCGATCTCGGAGGGGATCCGTTCTCCGATCGAATACCTGCCCTTTTCAATCATGCCGCGAAGCCAGTCGCCCAGCTGCAGGTATTTCGGACGAGCTCCCTTCTCTTTCGTGATCTCAACCATTGATCTCCCCGTACAGTACCTTTCAATTATTAGTTTATTTGAATATGGCACACATTTCAACCAGTTATTCAGTGGTATTCGGATGGATTTTCCGTTTTCTGTTATTTTTTACGGGCAGGTATGGAAAAGAGGGACATGGACGGAACCCGACTAGGGCTCAATGAACGACCAGATTATACTCGCCTCGTTGGGATATACGAGCAGCATCTTGCAGCGGTGACGGTATTCATACCCTTCGGACAATTTCTTCTCGAGTTTCTGATAATACCCGGCACTGGTTATTGAAAGCCCGCCGTTCCTTTTAACGAGATGCTCGTCTATAACGGCCGCGCTCTCCCTGCAGTTGAGCCTGTTGAAAAACAGGCCGATCCCCATCTTTGTAACGCAGAGCGCGGACAGACCGATTACCCTGAGAGACTGATTTTTAGCGCGGATACCGCTTATCATTTCACCGAGGGAGGACAGGGCGAGCCTGTAAAACCCGTTAATAGGTATATTCTTTCTGATGTGATAAACATGGAGACCGATCTCATTGTCCCTGCCGGAATCGAATATATATCCTCCACTGCACTGCGCCTCCGTCAAGTCCCCGTTTACAAGGCCTCTCCATCCGATCCGGCTCAGCGGAATCGTTATATTTACGCCTGCAAGGCTCTCCCCATACCTGTATGCCGTACAGAATTCAGGATTATGAACGTACCACTCCTTCAGCACCGCCTTTGTCACGGGTTCATCGGAAGGATAAATCTCAAAATCCTTCGATAGGAGCCAGTCGTACTCGTCTTCCCTGAGGATATCCCGCCTGAGACCTTTGACATCGATGCCGGAGGTCGTCTCCGGATTACCTCCCGCCATCCTTTCTTCCCCCATCATCTTTACCCTGTATCTCTTTGAAGCACACCTCCGCGATTCTTCCCACCGTTTCCTCATCCACTCCGAACACGATAACATTGAGTATGAGCCTGGCGCTCGAGACATCACCCCGCATCTCTCCTCTACACTGCGGTTCCCGTCCGAAGGCGGTAATACTGAAAAAGATACCGCCGTCAGGGCCTGCGTCCAGATACGCCTTTATGTGCCCGATAAGCACACACCCGTTCTCTTCAAGCATTCCGGTCAAGCGTGCAAGCGCATTCGAGATGTTCATTCGTATTTCCGCGGACATCTCCGCCGAATCCGGAGGCTCGCTTAACTGAATTTCGTAAACCCGCGAAAACCTTACAGGCTGCGAATCGAATCCCTTGAGGTTCATAAGAGCTCCGCGATGAGCGTATCCAGGTTGATCTCTTCCTGAGCGGATACGGGAATCACGGGTTTCTGCTCTTCCATCCTGCTTAAAACATCGGCGCGTATACGTTCTACCGTGTCCCCATCCACTTCGTCTATTCTGTTGACGGCGACTACTGAAGCCGACCTGAGCTGTGCGTCGAGCATCGGAGTCATCATTGCTTTCAGCATATCGTACCTGACAGGGTCGACGAGGATCGCAACACTGTATCCGGTTACAAACGGAACATCCGCAAGGATGTTCCGGATCACGTCCCCCGGATACGCCGCGCCCGTGGGCTCGATGAGCACGTAGTCGGGATTGACTACCTCCTTCACCTTGAGGAGGGTGGTACGGAGGTCGGTCCTCATGGTGCAGCACACGCAGCCGCCGTACAGCTCCCGCACCTCTAAGCCCTTTTTCTGAAGCAGCAGCCCGTCAATACCGATATCGCCGATCTCGTTTTCGATGACAGCTACATTCCTGGACAGCGAAGCAAGATGACGCGCAATATGAAGAAGAAGCGTCGTTTTACCGGTCCCCAGAAAACCGGCAATCAGCAGTATTCGCATGTGCGGGACCCCGAACCATTCGGATTAACAGCCGTTATTTTTTCGAAAATTCGTAATGTTTGGCCGTCTCGATCATGGCCCTGAAGTTTTCCTTCGTACAGTCCGGAGGCACCTCGCATCCGACGCCGAGAACGAGCCCGCCGTCATATCCGACCTCGTCGATCAGTTTCCTGCAGTATTCTTCTATATCCTCGGGCGTCCCAACGCTCTGAAGCGCCGGGGAGACATCTCCGTGAAACGCCTGATGTCCCTCAAGCACCTTTTTCGCCTCAAAGATATCCGTCATACTGTCGAGCTCGAGCACAACTGAGCCCTTGGGCAGTTTCTTGAAATAGGGTACGTTCTTTCCCCAGTCTGTGTCCAGATGCATGACGAGCACGATCCCCTCCGAGAAAAGCGCATCGACAATCTGCTCCGTGTACTTCCACCAGAAACGCTCGAACACATGGAGGGGGTAATAAAACGCTGATGCCCGTTCCTCCACGAATGCCGCCACGTATATGCCCGTTTCCTTGCAGGTGTCGATAAGCGGCTGTATCATGTCGTCGGTCATACGTTTCAATGCCTTTTCAACGACCTCTCCCCGGTAGTACAAATCCTCGGTAAACTTCACCATGGAGCGCATGAGCGAGAGCTTGAAAAAGGGGTGGAAATCGATGGAACCGCAGAGGTTCTTGACGGAGCGCTTTCCCCATTCGACGGCCGCTTTCTGGCCGAGCTTCTCGATCCTACCCATTTCCCGCTGAAGGTCCTCCTGCGTCTCCATGTGCGTTATCTTGAACACATAGTAATCGTAGTAAAACTTCTGCCAGCCTTCCTGCGCTATACGGTCGTACTCTTCAATCGTAAGGACTTCCTCCTCGAGCACCTGCATAGCGTAATCGTCAGGAAGGTCCCGTCCCGGCACCTTCCATGCAAGGGGCTGCTGCCAGAACAGTATCTGCATCAACTCGGAATCCGGAATATCCATGTAGAGGGCATCCCATCCCCCGAATTCATCATAACATTTGATCAATGCGTCGAGAATGAGTTCGTCATCCCTGCATGCATCAGCCTGTGATATACCCTGGAAAGGCGCCGATGCAGCCTTGGTTAGCTGTGGCACAATCGGTACACGATCGGGTTTTTCCCTGTATCGTATCGCTGTTTCGACCCTGTCCCATCCGTCCATAATTTCGCCACCCATGTTATTTCTCCCCCTCGACATGTCTTTTACAGTATTCAACCCCCTCCATAGCGTCGATGGTCTGAAAATCAGCACCGAACTGCTCCGCAACCGCCGGTGTCGTAACTCCACCGCCGATCATCACCCTGATGTCCTCCCTGAGGCCCTCCTGCTCGAGCATTTTGACCGTTTGGTCCATAACCTTGAACGAAGTCGTCATGAGCGCGGAAAACCCGAGGAACTGCGGTTTCAGTTCCTTCACCTTGCTCACCACGACACGGGGATCGACATCGATTCCCAGGTCAAAAACCTCAAACCCCTGAGACTCGAGCAGTTCCTTAAGAAGGTTCTTGCCCAGATCGTGTATATCGCCCTTTAACGTGGCAAGCATAACGGTACCGAGCTTCTTTACCGGTGCCGCCTTGGCGAGGTGGGGTTTAAGGTCTACCATGGCCGCTTTGAAGATTTCCGCGGACAGAATGAGCTCGGCCAGAAAGAACTCCTCCTCCTGGAATTTATCACCTACGATGGTCATGCCTTTCCTGCACTCTTCAAGAAGGGCGACAGGGTCATCACCCCGCTCGATACCCTCCCTGACCGCCTCCAGAACCTCATCTCTCTTGAGGTCCACGATGTTCGCGCTTATACTCGATGCCATTCCGCCCCCCTTATCCCTTGTTCTTATTACTAAAATAGAGCCCCTCGATATCCTGTTTCAATCTGTATTCATCCGTCGAACCCGAGTGTGTGAAAACCCCGTCCTGCAGGACATGTATGATCTCCGTGTCCTTCATCGTAAGGAAGAGCTCCTGTTCGGTTATAAGAACCGAAATGTCCTTATCCCGCAGCTTGTTCAACGCGTTTGAGAATTCCTTTCTCAGAACGGGTGCGACCCCGAGCATCGGCTCGTCGAGCATTAAAAGTTTCGGATTGGACAGTATCGCCCTTCCCAGTGCGAGCATCTGGGCCTGTCCTCCGCTCAGGGTCTTTGCCTGATCGTTACGTTTTTCCTTCAATATGGGAAACAGAGAAAAGACGAACGATAAATTTTCATCGATATATCCCCGGGCGCTCCTGCTGAAAGAGCCCAGCAGGAGATTATCCTGCACGCTCATAAAGGGGAAGAGGTGTCTCCGTTCCGGGCAGTGTATCAATCCCCTGTCTACACGCTGTGCCGGCGTGAGCGTAGAAATATCCTCACCCTCGTAGAACAGGCTTCCGGTCCAGTCGGACACCAACCCGGATATGGTATCGAGCAGGGTGGATTTCCCCGATCCGTTGGGACCGATCAATCCGACAAACTGTCCCCGCTCGATCCGGAGCGATACGCCCTTGAGGGCACGCACCTTGCCGTAACTGACCCTTATTTCACTTGCCTCGAGTATTGCCATACCCATGCTCCTCATTGTACATACTCGCCGAGGTACGCCTTTTTTACGTTTTCGTTGGCGCACACCTCCTCGAAGCTGCCCTCGGCTATCTTCAAGCCGAGATCTATCGCAACAACCCGGTTCGCAATTCCGGCCAGCGCCGAAAGATTATGATCAATAATGACGATGGTGGAGGGAGTCATGGATTCGATCATGGTACGTATGATACCCGTAATCCGGCCCGACTCCTCCTCGGTCAATCCGGCGAACATCTCGTCGATAAGAAGTATATGCGGTGTAACCGCCATAGCCATGGCCAGCTCGAGTTTTCTCAGCTCCTCGATGGTGAGCTGACCCGGCAGTTTCTCGAGCAGCTCGCTGAGCTGGACCACGTCCGCTATATGCTCGGCCCGAGCCCTGGTATCGCCGTGCGTCTTTGTGCGTTCCCGGCGTCTGCCGGACAGCATGGCCATGCGGATATGCTCCACAACCGTTGTGGAAGGAAAATTCCGGGCAAACTGGAAGGAACGTGCTATCCCCCTGTTTACCCGTTCAAAGGTCCTGAGGCCGTCGATACTGCTTCCCATGAGCAGGATCTCTCCTCCGTCCTGTGGATGCACCCCCGTAATAAGATTGAAGAGAGTTGTCTTGCCCGCTCCGTTCGGCCCGATGATCCCGAGGATATCACCCTCCTCGACATCGATACTGATGTCCCTGATAGCTTCGATGTTTCCAAAGCTCTTCCTGAGATGTTTCACCGCCAGTACTTTAGTCATTTAACTGCATTCTCCTTACGAATATCTCTCTCACCGTTCTCAGGATCTCGATAAAGAATCCGCCCGGTCTGGCCGCGATGATACCGCCCCCGATGAGGGTGAATACGAGCAGTCTCCAGGGGCCCGGTGCAATGGGACGGATCACTTCGAGCAGTATCATGCAGAAATACGAGCCGAACAGGGGCCCTATAATAGAGCCTTCCCCTCCGATCATGACCGCGATGACTATCTCGACCATGATATAGAGGTCGAGTATGGAGTGGGGCGCTACCGAGCCGATATTATGAACCCAGAGGGCTCCCCCGAGCCCGGCAATGAAATTGGAGATCATAAAGGAAACGAGCTTGTACTTGAATGCATTCAGGCCCAGGTTTCCAACGAGCTCCTCGTCCTGGTAGATCGCCTTGAAAACGAATCCGACATCCGAGGTGCTCAGCTTCCAGACAAGAAACGAGAAGGCAATGGTAATGGATAACGTCAGGAGGTATGTCTTGTACCGCTCCGGAACGGGCGCGAATACGGGAAGGGGGAAAAGCCCCATATGGCCCCCCGTAATACCGGTAAGGTATCCGATTCGGACGAGGCTCGTTAAAAACAGGGGGAGCGCAAATGAGAGCATAAGAAAGTAGGGGCCTCTGATCCTGAACGCGGGAATAATGAGAATGGTTCCGATAATCATGGAGCTGAAGGCCGAGATGCAGATCGACGGGTAGAGCGGGAGCCCGAGGTGATGGGTCAATATGGCGGACGAGTACCCCCCCAGTCCGATGAAAAAGGTGTGTCCCAGGCTCAGGTATCCCGTATGTCCGGAAGAGATATCCCAGCTTATAACGAAAAGAGCGAATATGTTTGCAAAAGTCAAAATTCCGAGCCAGTGGAGACTCCTGATATAGAGCGGAACCGTAAACAGGAGCACGACAATCGCTATCCAGGCGATATTGGTTACGTTGTTTTCCCTTTTCATAGAGCTTCCTTCCAGTAATCGTTCAAAGAGTCGCCTCTCTTCCGAATAAACCGCGAGGCCGTATATAGAGGATAAGAATGATACAGAAAAGCGCAGACAGGCCACGCGCCTTCGGGTCCCAAAGATAGGTTGTCATGATCTCCATAAAACCGATAATGACCGACGCGATTATTGTTCCCTTTATACTCCCGAGACCTCCCACAAGCGCGATTGCGAGTACAATGATCATCGGGAAAAGAAACATCTCTGGATTCACCGCCGTGTATGCCCCGTAGCTGACGCCTGAAAGTCCCGCCATGAGCCCCGATATCGCATAAACCACGGTCAGGGTCTTGTCCACATCTATACCTGAGAGCTCGGACCCCTTTCTATCCATCGAGAGCGCCAGTATCGCCTTTCCTAAAAAAGTACGCTTGACGAAGATCCAGAAACCCGACATTCCCGCGAGACTCAGAACCACGACCAGGAGCATGTTTCTATGAAACTTGACACCCGAGATCTCGACAATACCCCGAATAACGGGAAAGAGGTTCCTCTCCGCCCTGCTGAATATGAGTGTAAAGATGTATTCCAGCACCAGGTTGAACAAAACCGTAATGACGCAGACTATAACCGGATTACTGAGAAATTTCTTGATGATTGTCCTGTACATTAACATGTAGAGAAGGCTCGTCACGATTACGGATATGAGCAGCACGATATAGGGCGGGAAATAACGATAGAGAACGAGATAAAGGTAGGCTCCGATCATGAGAAAGGCAAAGTAGGAAAGATCCAGTATGTTGCCGACGCTGTATATGATGGTAAAACCCGTTGAAATGAGCATATACATGGCCGAAACGATTATGCCGAGCACAACAATGGCAAGAAAATTTCCAAGCATGATGAGAGCTCCTCGAATTTAATGAAAGAAACCGTACCGGTTAATAAGGGAACATGCGGGACCCGTGTTGCGGGACCCGCATGCCTCTTCAACCGTTATATCCAGGGCGGCCCCATAAACTCGCCGTCCGCAAACTCGGGAGGCCATACCCCAACCATACGTCCGTAACTCTTCGGGAAATTTTTATCCTGCCATTCGAGGGTGGGTCCCTGAATCTTCGGATCCTGCTGCCACTCACCCCATCTTACCATCTCGGGAATTCCCCAGACATGGGGAGCGACCGACGCATCCCATGCATCAGCCTTGCCCCAGTCGCCTTTGTACGCGTCCCGCCTGAACCGCTCCGGAACATTGGATGGTGATGCGGGCCGCTCCATGCCGCACCATCCTCCAGGATGCCACGGCCAGTCGTAGTAGAATTCGTCGTAGGTGCGCTCGAGCTCGGCGATTACCTTGTCCGATTTCAAACTGCCGGCCCTGTTAATTGCGTCCGCAAGCACATAGAGCTCGGTATAGGCATCGAACCCGCAGTGCTCAGGAAGCCTCGGCCTCGAGTTGTACCGGGTCCAGAACTTGTCCATGAAAGCCAGTGATTTCTGGCTGTGCTTGCCCGGGAAACAGGTGTACTGAGCCGCAGCTCCGGTAGACCCGCCGCTGTCCTCATAAAATTCGTACATACCCGCGTCGGTATTGACGCCCGCCATGACCATGGGCACCTCGAGCTTCATGTACTGCGCGAGCGGAACGGTTGCGACCGCTGCCAGAAAGCAGATCATACCGTCGGCCTTCGACTTGACCGCCTGGTCGAATACCGGAGCGTAATCAACGGTGTCGATGGGGAAAACCACGTCATCCTTGATATCGATACCGATATTGGGAAACTCGTCATAACAGAACTCCGCGCACCCCTCGGTCCAGATCAGGTCCTCCCTGAATACGACCGCGCTCTTCCAGCCCAGCTTGTCTTTTAGGAAATACTCGACAAAATCCTTGATCGAGAGAACGAGCCCCCAGTCCTGACAAACACCACCAAACCAGTTCTTGTACTTGTCGTAGTCCTGCCACACCTTGTCATAGCACGCAATCGTGCTCACCCAGCTTCCAATCGTGACAACGTCCGTCTGACTGACACGCTCCATAATAGCCACGGATGAATCGTCGAGCAAGCCTTCAATGACGAAGTCGACCTTGTCTGTCCATATGAGCTTCTCATAAACCTTGATCGCCTCTTCAGGCCTTCCCTCGTCACTGTAGGGACCCACGAGCTGAATCGGCCTGCCGAGAACGCCTCCCGCCTCGTTTATCTCCTCGACACCGATCTCCAGGGCTCTCCAGCCCCCGACAGATAGGGGGAAGTTCATGGCGCCCATGTATCCGATCCTGATGGGATTATCTCCCGCGTACTCCTCCTTTCCTCCCTTTTCGCCACCTGCAAAGAGGTCCCGCCCCTGCCACGGAACAGCCATGAGCGCCGCACCCGCCGCCGCGGTGCCGAGCGACCTCTTCAAAAACTGCCTGCGCGTTACCCTGTCCCTGGTTGCCACCTTTCGCAGGATACGCTCCATCTTCTCTCTTTCCATCCACTCCTCCTTTAATTTCTTTTCGTTTTTTATCCACTGTTCAGCCAAG
>Ga0180432_10001692_pt1 | contig 34447 bp, 69 predicted proteins | sample SS_ome_10_FD_132414 | JGI IMG/M metagenome (GOLD analysis project Ga0180432, IMG submission 132414) | Hypersaline lake sediment archaeal communities from the Salton Sea, California, USA - SS_1_MS_2 metaG | ecosystem: Environmental > Aquatic > Non-marine Saline and Alkaline > Hypersaline >... | reverse complement strand
TGCTATTACGCATCCAGCCGTTAATACGGTATCACCATAATATAAACCTTTTCTTATTCTATTCTGTGCAACTAAATCGCCTTGCTCACCCGTTTCCCAAGCTGCAAAAGTAGAGTAGGTTCTTGAAACATCAGTGCCTATTGAAGTAGTTACTACAACGCTATGTAAAGCTCCCATATCCCAATCCGAACCTGAACCGCTTTCTGGTCTAGCTTCACCCGCGGCATCCGTTGCTAAATCAATAGCAGCTAAGTAGGTACCGGCTTCAATAGCTTCTGAAAAAGGCTTTAAACTAAGATCTTCAGCACTTGCTGTTATCGAAGTAAACTGATCAACTGCTGATTTATTTATTAAAGAATTGGCACTTGTAGCAGTCGCATCAGACGACATATTATTTTTCGAATTACTATCGAAAGCTGCTGAATAACACGCATTAAGAACACCTCCTATAACATCTAGTACTATATTATTTGCTACGTATGTAGTAGCATTAGAATTACGTATACCTATAACTGCATTAGCAGTGCTTGATGCTTCTATATTATATACGGTATTATTATAAACTCTTTGTAAATAACTTGCAGCTATGCCTGTAGTATTAGCAGTAGGTACCGCAGCCGTAGATTTTAAATTATATATAATACAATTTGTCACTGTCCGAAGGGTTGCGGTTACAAGAATAGATATTCCCGTTAAAGAATAACCGGATGTATTAGTGGCATCGTGTATTATTAATTTGTTACAAATGGTACCCGTAGGTCCAGAAGGGACGGCTACACCACTATATGTACTACTCCAATTAGTTATTCTCAGCCATTCGACTCTAGCATAGTTCGTACTCATAGTCACAACGGTACCGACTTTTCCTCCTCTATCTACTACTACACCTCCACTAAAGGCATTTCCACTATGTCGTTGCCCTTCTGCGACTGTTAACCACTGATAATAAGATGTACTAGTTGTCACACCTGCTAAAACAGTAAGCTCATCAAAAGTAGAATCAGCATAGGTTTCTCCCTTCCAGATACGTTCTGTTGACGTAAGATCAGAAGCTGTCGCTGTTTCCCATGCAGTCATAGTAGTATAATCTCTATTTGCTATAGAAAAGGAAACACCAGATTGTGTTCCTGGATCTCCTATTAGATATAAAATTTCATCTGTTTCTACATAATCAATAACATAATCTACTGAATTAATGGTTATAGTAGATCCATCTCTGAAGCCGTAACTATCAAATTTATCTCCAGAAATCCAATCTACTTTCTTAGTAGTTACAGTTGTATTAACGGTTCCTGACCATGTGCCTGTACCTATGCGACTTACAATAGTAGTATTTTTAAAAGCACCGCAATCCCAAGGTTGTGCATTAGTATTTCGAACAATACCATTAATACAAAGATCATTACTTAATCTCGTATTTCCCGATTCATTATTGCCATAAAATATACCTGGAGATCCTTCTTTACTACTAAAGTCATTATTATCTTTATCTGTAAATACTTCATCAGCAATAACATATATAGTATTTGTATCTGGTGAACTTGGTGAAGTAGGAAAAGCATCATTTCCATTAACTAGATTCTTGTCTGCAACCATTGACCATCTACTGCCAGACCAATTAGTATCAATATTCTGGGTAGTATTATCTAGCACAATATTATTTCTAACAAGATCCCGATTGAGACTAGCCGATCTAGTACCTAGAGAAGCTATACCCGTAGCGTTATTATAAACAATATTATTCAATATACGATTGCCTGGTTGGGCAATACTAGTTTGATAACTAAATATAGCTACAGTATTATTGTCCGCAAAAATATTATCGTGAATATCATTATCCCAGCTAGAATTACCATTGTGAAAATGTATTACTGCACCTGACGAGTCATTATCTCGAAATATATTATAACGACAAACATGCTGCTGTCCTCTAAATTCTATAGTTTTTGCATAGGTATTGGTCATATTTTTTATCTCTAACCACTCCAATAAGAGATATCCGCCTACAGCCAAACCGACGCTACTCCATAATGAAGCATCTATTACAACGCCGGCATCAAATACACCTAAATGCCTCTCCGATTCAACTGTTGTTATCCAGAGATATCTTGTAGCATCAAAAGTCCAACCCTGTATATTAAATCGATTAGTATCGCCTGTAAAAGTAGAATCCGCGCGCATCACGCCTTTTATTATAACATCATTAGCAACGCAATCTTGCTGTTGCGCCGTTTCAAAAGCACTAAAATTAGAATAAGCTCTACCTATTGTATAAGCTATGCCAGAATGAGATGGAACAGTTTGCCACGATTGTAAAGTAACTTGCGTATCACTATCTCTAGATTCTACGTAATAATTTACAGCACTCATTACTATAAGATCACCTTCACCTATATAAGTAGGAAAAGTACCACCGGATAAAGTAACAGTTAAATTACTTGCGCCACCAGTTGTTACTGTACCAGTACTATAATTAGCAGCAGATCCTATTGAGTATTTTTCTGTTGTTGCCATTAGCTCATCTTATCTGTTAAAGCAGTTGTAAACTCTGCCATTGTCATTTCTAAAGTTCCTGAGGCATTAGTTACGCACGCATTTTCTGTTATCGAATTTGTATACGTTGCACCTTCTACTGTGCTCCATGCACCCGCTTCTATAAATAATATTAAAGGGCTTGACTTGGAAGATACTTTAGCAACCTGATTGCTATTAATACATAAACCGTCTCCTACTTCAATATCTGTAAATTGATCGCCTGTACTATAAGTTACTTTAGCCGGCTGATTCTCGACAGAAACTGTAGATTCTAAAGAAGGATCTGATGCTCTAGCTAGAACAATAGTAGAAACATCATCAATATCGCCTGCTACATACATAGTATCGTCATCACTAATAGAAGATACAGTCATTGAAATATCTCCTAATGTAACAGTATTATCAACTGTATAACTTGTAAATAGATCTCCGCTTATACGCGTTAGTTTAACCGGCTGTTTTTCGATATCGACAGTACCTGCAGCCTTATCAGCAAAGTAATACTGTGACTTACATACACAATCACTAAAATGTTCTCTTGTATGTTGCGCAAAACTGTTAAATACAGTAGATCCTTTAACTTCTATGACCATAAGACCTTTACCCGTATCATGTGAAACAACAGCACAACCTGCATCTATTACAACAGCTTCTATAGCTGCTTTATCTGTTAAACTTGATAATGAATAATCTACTCGTATTCTATGTACACCTGTTCCTGGCGTATGGAGTAATTCAGTATACTTGATATACTCTTCTTCCTCACCATAAGAAAAGAAACCTGTATTAGATACAGCGTTAAATACAGTCCATTCAGCATCTACACCATTCAACTGTCCTACTATGCCGGTGGAACCAAAGGTTAAAAGAAATGCGTCAGATTCATCTTTAGAAATTTGTCCGCAAGGAGTCTTACCTATTGTATCAGCTATCGCCTGTATTCTAACTTTATAAGTGTCTGTTACGCCAACGTGCTCTCTAGTAACTACTTCGACTTGTCGCGATACATTCTTTACATAATTCTGTACTGCGGATAAATCATCCGTATCTGTAATATTTATTCTAACAAAATTTGGCTTACCTTCTGCTAATCCCCAACGTCCTGTATTATTAGCTGCTACTAAATATCCTTTTTTAGCGCAACTACGTGCATCAACTACGGGATCGGAATTAGTCTTATTGCATGCATTGACTAATACGCTTATCATTTTTACTTACCTTTTATTTTTCGTCAAAAAATCCTAATACAATACCTACAGCATCTTCTGTATCTTTAGCCATTGAAATAGCTTTATCAACCATGCCGTCTACTTTTTTCTGATCTAGTTTATCACCGAATGCTTGCTTAGCCTTTTTCATCGCTGCAGCTTTTACGGCTGCTTTATCTATCTCAGCTTCATAAACTCTTTGAAGTGCTTCTTTTAAATTTTTCATTTTTGATATCTCTCTTATTTAAATTTTAAACCGCGCTTTAATAGTTCTTTATTTGCATTTTTTAAATGCCGACCAAATACAGGAGAAACAGGTTCCTCAGTCCAATTCTTTTTTAACCAAGCTATTAGTTCTTTATCCGTCATTTTAGTAAATGATTTGACCTCAATAAGTGAAACTCTTTGAAGTGCTTCTTTTAAATTTTTCATTACATTCTCCTATTAATCGCCGCTGATGCTCTTCTTCCATTTATCAAACTCAACCATAGCATCATCTATTACCTTCTTCTTAGTTGCATTACTCAAAGAATCAAAGACAAATTCTATAGCATCATCTGTATCGAAACCTTCATCGACTAACATGCGAATAAGTTGATCGACGGTTCTAGGTTTTCTTGCTTCATCTACTTTGCTTAAAGTTTCTTTTAAATTCTTCATTGTATTTTCTCCTAAAGTTTCTGTCGGTATAAGATCATCAGTATCTGTTTGCTTTTGACCTTTTTTACTTATTTTCAGTAAAGATTTTTTCATCTGCCTAGCTGCTGCTCCTCTACTATGTCTACCAGTACGGGCGGCTCTTTTAGCTGCTTTACGCATCTTTTTAGCCTCTGCAGGTGTCACCCTTACTTCAATAGGTTTACCACCTTTAAAAACAATTTTAAAACCTGGTTTAGTTGTAAAAGTCTTCCATATAAGTTTGCCTCGCCGAACTACTTTCTTACGTTTAATTTTCTCAGATAAGATTTCTTCTAAAAGTGCTTCTAATTTATACATACTATTTTTCTTCTACATGCTCAATAGTATCACCGATTAAATATTCTTCTGTTATATGAAGCGCGTAGAGCGCTAATACAGCAAGCAAAAGAATAGCAATGAAAGATAATACTTTACTCTTTAAATCTAACTCAAAACTCTTGAATTTTAGTCTCATTAAGTATTTAATCCACCTGGATATACCGCTTCTTTATGAATCCATTCTAACGCTTCGGATACTTCTTCTTTACCTTCATTAATATAATCGCTACCCGGCATCTCCATACCATCAACGTTATATTTACGTAATACTAATCCTATGGACTGTTTTGCAAAGCCTACAGCTAGTTTTAGAGCGTACTCATATAAAGTACTAGCTGTATCTAAATCACCTATCTTAGTGATTCTCTTTAGACCTCTAACACCAACACCTGTTGCATACGAAGGTATATTAGTAACATAAACCTTTTCTTCTGGTTTATAATAACGCCAGGCGTAAACTGTATTAGTTACCTGTCTGATTTGCGCTATACTATTTTGCCAAACTAAAAAATCTGTTCCAGCAAAGTCTTTCTGTCCTAACCACGATTGTTCCCACACATGAACAAAAGACCATGGTAGTAATACTTCATTACTTGCTTTAGGTACTATTGGATATACATCGGTAATACCTAAAAAACCGTCACTTGATACATCGAGATAACCTTCGCCTACACCACTACCTGCTGATGGTACATCTTTTCTTACAATGTATTCTTGAGGATGATAATCAGCTATACTACGCAGAGTACGCTCTTCTATATGAGAATAAGAATCTTCTGCTGTACCTGGTTTATCTTCTAATTCGACATCAATTAAAGGGTGTCCTAATGCGTACTTTATATCATTTTGAAAAGACATTATAATTCCCTCTATGAAAAAGTGCCTCAGCGAAGAGGCACATAATATACTTATTCAGTTTCTGCTGAAGCTGCTAGGATAGCTTCTTCGACAGCTGCTCGTTCAATACCTTCAGTTGCTACTTCTAATTGTTTAGCAATATCTAAAAGATCATGATCGGACATAGCTTTTACTACTTCTGGAGAAAGTTCTACACCTTCTTCTGGAAGAGTTACTTCAGCTAGATCTGGATCATCAGCAGGTATTGGTTCACGAATAAAAGCATCTTTAACAGCTTTATCAACTTCTTTAGATGATTTACCTGCTTTAATTGCTGCTTCTGCTTTAGCTCTGGCTAATCTTGAATCCGTAAGTCTTTTAGCTTTAGATTCTTTTTCTTGTTTCTTTCTCATGAAATCTACGCGAGCTAATACACTTTTATTTACATTATCTGGAGTAGTAACAACTAAACGTTTTAATTTGTCTTCAGGTAGAGGTGTATTTTCTGAGAATGTGAGAACCAAACCTGGGACCTCTCTTAGAGCTTTATAATAACGTAAAGCCTCTTCTTCTCTTTCTTCATCAATGAGAATCTTTAGCTCACTTTTACGAGCACCTATCTTATCTAATGTTACTCGTCCACCACCAAAAGTAGAAAAACCTAGAGGAACTTCCGTAACATTTTTTGCTATTACATATTTCTGTGCCATTTGTCTTACCTTTTTAAATAGTTAATAAAAAGGGTAGGATAAGAAATATACCCTACCCCTCTGTTATGAAATAACCTTTCGGAGGTCGGTTATGACGTAGTTATAGTTCCACCAACATACAACTTAGGATTAATAAGAAGCTTTCCAGAAGATGTAATCAAGTATCTGTGAAGCTTACCATTATCAAGCATATGTGGATCTGAAGCATATAGAGGCATCCATGGATTGTAAGCAATACCTACTTCTAATGGATTATCGCTCTTATATGTTACGAAGAACTTAGCATCAGCCATAGCTGGTTCGTAAAAACAATCAATGTTACCATCAATTGTACCGATGAATCTTGAACCTTTAACCTGTGAAGTATTAGCTGATTTAAAACGTGGTCCAATAGTTTCAACTACGTTCTTAAATGTAATACCGCCAACGGCAACATTACCCTGGCCTAAACCAGTTGCTTTTACTATAAGGTTTCCAGCTTCTATAAGGGTATCGATAAACTGTTCTCTCCAGAAGAAATACTGAACGCCTGTATCTGGTGTTCTGTCCCATGTAACTGTTCCAGCAGATGCATTAGCACCAGTTGTTGTTGCGGCTACTGTATTTCCATAAAGAATAAGATCTTGATCAATCTCTTTCCTTATTTCCATAATAGAAGCGGCTAACAAATCCCCGTCCATTGAACGACCGAACTGTTGTCTGTAAGAGAATTGTGATTCAATTGAGAAATTGTAACGTAAACGTCTTTCTTTTGCCTGACCAGTCTTCTCACTGATAACCATATTGTACTGCATTGCATTAGTAGTTGATCCTTCACCTACATATTCGTAAGTAAGAAGAACAGCTGTTCCATCTTTTACATTTGCATTAAATGTAAAAGAAAGTGCACCAGTTGTATAGTTAATAGTTCCAGGAGCAGCAACATCGCCAGTTAAAGCGCCTGCGCCATCATCAACAACAGCCATTGCATTGTCACCAACATCTGTAGAAGAAATAGCAACAGAACTTGCAACAACAGGAACATAAAGAACGCCTGCTAATACTGAATAAGCAGCTGTAGCACCATCACCTGTACCGATAGTTTTGTCTACTTCTGAATCTTTAGTATAGTCATCATTGATAGCATCGGCTGTAAGAGAAGTAATTGCATTATCGTTTGCAGTAGTTGTACCCTTAGTATTTCCATACTGATAATTTTGGTAAAATACTGAATAGTTTTTGTATTTCGCAGGTTGTGTCTGGAATACTCTATCAGCAATAAGACCTGGCATTAAAGCGATAATTAATTCAAAACCGTAATCTTGAAGGAAAGGCATTGAGGCTTGTGTAACAGTTTCCTGTAAACTCTGTTGAAAAGTATTGAAATTTTCAAGTATGTGTCCGAGAGCGGATCTCCACATAACGTTAGGTTGTTTACCATTCATCTGTTCATACATATCAATGGCTCTTTTGGCGTATCCACCAAGCTCATCACTTCTTTCTGCTACTCTAAGGCCTTCTACGACCTGAGCGTTTCCATAAACTTTGTCTTCTGTTAACATAATATTTACTCTTTCGTTAAAGTTGTCAAATTAAATCCTAACTGTCATCTTGCGAAAGTGCGCTCAGTTGTTAGGTAAAGTGCAGAGGTTAATCTGCACATAACCAATTATTTCTTTTCGTATTTCTTTCCTGCAACTGCTTCAAACATTCTAGCTGAGATGTCTTCACGATGAGCTGCTTCTTTTTTCTCGTCAGACTTTTCTTCGTCGTCTTCTTCGTCATCGTCATCTTTATTCATATCTGCTTCTTTTTTCTCGTCAGACTTTTCTTCGTCGCCCTTATCCATATCAGCTTCTTTTTTAGACTCGTCTTTTTTCTCTTCAGATTCGTCTTTCTTAGATTCATCTTTTTTCTCTGAAGATTCATCTTTTTTAGACTCGTCTTTTTTATCAACTAGATTATTGATTACTTCAGCCGCTTCTTCACCAAGCTTTTCCTGCTCTTCAACTTTAGCTACTAGCTCTTCTTTTTCTTCTTTAAGAGTTTCAATAGCTTCAACTGCTTGCTCTTCAATCTCTTCGTATTCTTTAAGTTTTGCTTCAAGAGCTTCATTCTTTTCTTTTAGCTCTTTATTTTCAGCTGTAGCTTTTTCTAAAAGATCAGCAGATTTTTCAGCGTCTGCGCTTAAAGTTTCCAATTTTTCTTTATTTTCGCTTAATGCAGATTCAGTGGTCTCAAGAGCTTTATTCTTTTCATCAAGTAAAGTTTTCATGTGTCCAATATTTGTCTCATGAATACCATTAGCTACTGCTAATTCTTTGTTCTCAGTCATCAATTTTTTTAATTCGTCCATTGTTAGTCCTCCAGACTTATGTTCATTTAATTGTTCATCTTTTAATTTTTCGCTGAATGATGTACGTTCAACGAAATTGCTCCGTGCTCTTGATTCTCCGTCTAAAGCTTTATTGACAGATTCGGAAACCTTGTTCAATTGCGCGATAGATACAGAAGGATCTAAAACAACGTCCCATGTAGTCAACTTAAAAGTATCTGGATCAATAGTGCGTCCGTCTTCCAAAAAGTCTCCATAGGCTCTACTACTAACACAAAGCTGTACTCCTTGATCGACTAATGCGCGTAATAAAGCAGCATCACCCTGATCATGATTTAGAAGTTCCAACTCTCCGTATATAATACCTTCGTTATAATTTGGTTTTATCTTAGTAACAATATGACTTGTTCTACGAATCTGGCCATCATCTGTCGGATGATCCAATTCTCCAAGCATACGCTTTGAATTTAAGCGTTCAAGCACGTTTTCATCTTGCAAGACTTTTTCCCAAAGCTTTCTCGTATAGACACGTCCGTTACGATTCTTATTATTACGGATATCATTCATTTCCTGAAATGGTCCTCTAAACTTATAGATAGTCTTGCCGTTAGCTGTTCGCTCTGTGATAATGTTCAAACCATCAAAACGTTCTTTCAACTCTTGCATATACGTAAAACCTTGTTAAATGTTAAAAATCAGCTGGTTTTGCCTGCTGTTTAATCATAAATAAATATAAACCGTTGGAATACCGGTCTAGACACTTGATATTCTGCGTTTAAATAGGGAATACTTTGCGTATATGCGCAGTTATTACTGTTAGGGGGTAGAACTGTCTAAAACTTGAAATGTTTATTATGGATAATAAATATTATTACTTTTTGTAGGAGGAATAAAAAGGGTAAGTAGAATTCCGCAAAAAATTGTTACTTACCCTTAGCTCTCAAAGTAAACACCCGTGCGGCGAAATCTGTATGTGCCCTGCCCTTCCAAGTCAGCGAAGCATATACAGCTATATGACACTTGCAATGTTATTTATTAATATAATCTCTAATATGAAAAAACACTACATTTTATTTTTCTAATAGCATCCGGTGATAACCAATCGTTCATTTCTTTTTCTCCTTATCTTTCCTATATAAGGCACAATATTCTATTCTCGTATCTTTGTTATTGCTCACTTGATCTAAAATATCAAACATTGCTTCGAGCGCAATTGTATCATCTTCAACATTGATCTTCTCATCCATTCACTCCTCCTCTTTATTATTGTTGGAATCCACTTTTATACACGCACCGTTGCAAGTGCAATTATTCTCCGTATGTATACGATACAATTCTCTAACAGTTAAATTTGTCCAATGATGCTTACAAGTTTTATCTTTACAACAGTCATCAAATGACACCATTATTTACTCTCTTCCTTGTCTAAGACCCAAATGTATTTAGCATTTTCACAGGGGAAATTACGGACTCCAGTACAACCAGCCATGGTTAATAACACACCCATCACACCAATTAACCTTCCCTTGTTTTTTAAAATGAGGATTCTCTATCCTCTTAAGCACTCTTTTCATTTAATCCTCCCAACTTATCGGTATAGAATTACATGTTATGTGTTTACCACATTTTACGCAGTGATAAGGTTCGTAATAACCTTCGCCCCAAATTAAACCAAATTTAAAAGGGTTTGGTGTCCATTCAAAATTAACAATACCCTTTCTCCACTTATGCAAACAAAACAACTGTTTTATTTTTACTGATATCCATTCCATTGTTTAATTAGACTCTCTATCTGGGGTTACTGGAGGTATCTCCTCGAGCAACGCGTTAATAGAATCACCAATCCAATATAAATCTTCAGGTGATATATTTTTAGATACAACTTTTATTTCTTTTCCGTCAAATAAACGAAACTCTAACTTAATACTTTCGTAATTTTCTAAGTTCGTTAGTCCCTTTTGTGCTTTTTCGTATAATTCAATATCCATTACTACACCTTCCCTTCTATTGTGCCTGTGCCGTTGTAATACGCTTATAGATTATTCTTGATAATTCTGATAGTTGAATCTTTCTTGATTCATCACTTTGAATACCAAAATTATCTAAGATAGCATTAAGATGCTCTGCTGTATCTTTAAATTGTTCAATACAGTTATTACACTCCTTAGTCTCTGGTTGTTGGGATTCCTTCTTATCTGTTCGGGAGGCTGTGCGAGTGTTCCATTTATGTATCGGTATAGATATATCTCTAAGAGGACAATTTACATCTCCGAGACACCATGTATTTGCAGCTATATTACTATCGTCTTCACCTAACGGTAGCTTATAAGCTTTGCCACCACAAAAAGGGCAATTCAAAGGTTCTTTATTCATTGTGCTTCCTTATCTAAAATTTCTGACATGTGTTTAAAATCATCCAAGTTCACTAATTCCTTTATGATTCTTTTTATACAATGGTTCCAAGGTTCATACTCGTTATTATCTTCATCAAAGAGCCTTTCATCATCCTCTGAAGAACATACTAATGCACTCAGAAACTCTACTCTGAAACACATTCCATTAGTGATTATCTGTATTTCTGCATCTATATCTTCAGAACTAAAAGCATCGTTTAAGTCTCCAACAACTTCAATTACTTCTTCTAAATCTTTATTCATCTTCTTTTCCTTTCTCAATAGTGGGGGATATTCCTGGATACATCTCCAACAATTCCTCGTCGTTTCTAATTAAATCAGCGTTTTCTTGCGGAACTTCACAATTACCTTCTCTAAGAGCTGGACAATATTCATCACAGCCACCTACAGAACCATAATGAAAACAGTCTCCATGATTATTCTTATCACCATCATACCCCGATAGCATACGACCGAAGTTTAATTTATTATAGTTCGATTCTCTCATACCTCTTACTCCTTATTGTCTAAACTGTTGGATATGCGCTTTAATTCTATTTCTATGCCGTGTAAATGTGAAGAAATAAACCACAACCCGACTGCAATACTAAAAGCACCCGATCCTATTACAACTTCTAACATATCATTCTCCCTTATGTTTAGCTATGGACTTAGGCTCATATTTACTAAAATAAGGCTCTATAAACAATAAGGCTACGGCATCTATAACTATGTTTTTAAATTGCTCGTTGGTATGATATTTATCTGGAGCATTGTTTAAAAAACCGTTAATAATTTTAATATATTGTTGTTCTTTATCTGCAAGCTCTTTTAATTCGAGTTCAGCTTTTATTATATCCTCAGCCTTTTCAGGTGCTAGTTTTAATAATTCTTTTAAACAGTTTCTACATTTCATATCTCTTTTACTCTTTAATCTTGAGGGGTTAACTTGATAACCATTTGGCAAATATTATGATAAATATAGCTATTAAACCACCTGCTAAGGCTGCATAAAACATATTTCTATTTATAGAATCAGCCATATTTAAATCACAATACAAAAACTTTCGTACTCTATTTTTAATTCCCTTCATCTTCTTTTCCTTGATAGTTATATCCTTTTTAATATATCGAGCTTTATCCTTTTATACCAGTTACCTACTGCTACTTCTAAGTGATACCTATCTAGAAAGGATAAAGGCATTAATTTTTCATTTATTTTCACAGTAATAATTGAAAGTAATCTCATATTCCCGTAGCCAAATATTTCTACATTATCTTTTTTTACTCCCCATCCACCATTATCCCTGTAAGTTTCAGGTTTATTTTTTATATCATCGATTAGTTCATCTACAAAGTTACTTCTTAATTTCATACCCAGTCTTCCTTTAAAATTTTCTAAACTAATAATTGTAAACTATCAAGGAGTCTTTCTTTACGCTGTAAGTCTTTATCTATAGAAGCTCTAACCTTTTTTAAGCAATGACGACAAACACATGTACCTACATGTTCTGTTATATCTACGCCTTTATAAAACACCTTTATATCTTTTTTCAACCAATCATCTGACATTATTTCTCCTTTGTATTGTATTCCATGCTTGTATAGCTTTTTTCCTTCTTACTGCGTAAGTAATTATTTTACATCTTTTACAAAATATTTCATAAGATATGCGAAAATATCTTTTTCTTATTTTTGGCTGGACATCACAAACGGCGCAGTTTTCTACTTCCACTATTTTTCCTTATGGACTGTTATCTCTTCTGCCTCGTATTCTTCTTTATAGGTCGAATAAGAGAAATCAATAGTGTAAGGTACAATACGCGTAGTTTTGCACTTATCTTTAAAATTAGCTAAAAAAGCCCATGCAAGCGCTTGTGCAGCTTCATACCCCATTAAATTAGTTAAAGACATGATTTCTTTGTTGAACCTAGATCGTTCTATACCACAAGCAGTCGTTTTCATACGTATAGCATGCCATTTACCTCTATCATCTAAATATTCAGGTCTGTAACCTTTTACATTTGCATGAGTTTCTGATGTAGGTTCTTTTTTCATATCTTTATCTCCTGATTTATCTTTTTTATGTTTTACTTTCAACAAAAAATCTTTAATAGTTTCTAAACAAGACATACCTTCTTTCTGCTGTTCCGGTATTGCGTAATGGAAAATACCTGATTCTTTGCATACGCTACAATCCGTTCCAAAATAAAAGACTTCATCTTCTTCTATATGTTCTTTAAGATCTGGTAGAAAAGAATCTATGCATTTGTTACAAATAGGTAACGACATTTTATTCTCCTCTGCTGACTCTAGTCTTATCAAAAAAATTATTTAACTCTTTTAATAAAATAGTTTCAGAGTCGTTTTTAACCTCTGGGTATAAAATCTCATAAGGATGATCGCAGTTTCTACAGTTTACTATTGTTTCTTTATATTCTATATAGTTGCTTTCACCGCATGCTGGACAATCCCATACGTACTCGTTGACTGTCGCCTTTACCTGTGCTATCGCCATTTTATTCTCCTTTAACTAAAAGGTTGATTTAAACTAGGTCCTATCGGCTTATTACCATAAGTAGTAGTAGTCTCCATTTCTACTGTTCTAATACGCTTATTTAATTCGTCTATACGAGCGTTTAATTTGCGTATTTCTTTATCAGAGTATCTTTTTAATAAAATAGATACAGCTCGATGCACTAAGTATTTGACATATCTAATTAAGCCTCTGTGCTTGTTTCCTCGCTTATCTATAAATATTCTATCCTGTAGATTCATTTAATCTTTCTCCCAGTCTTCTTTTCTCTTGTCTACTTCATTGTCGAGTCTTTCTTTTAAATCGTCAGCGATATCACCTATCTGTTCTAACTTATCGGTAATAATAGACTCATATCTTTCTGTAAATAGTTTCTTTGCTCTCTTCTCTATTAAATTCTCTAATTGACTCTCGATATGCTTCATAGTCTTATTAACGTCGACGCTATAACCCTCAACAGTCATTTGCACATCTATAGATCTAGGTTTCTTGCCCCGTATCTTCTTAACTATTTTTTGTATAGTAGGCGTATCCATTTCAAGAATAAAATGAGAAAGCAAGCTGTTTCTATCTATTTCATCTGTAATATTTACTTTCATACGGTATCCTCTGTTATTATTTTTTAATTAATATTATCTCAGTCGAAAAGGGTGGTTTCTCATCTAAACGAAAATGTGAGCCAAAAATATTCATTAAATCCCATAACGCTGTTTTAAAATAACCATCTTCGTCTACTTCAGGATATGAAGGTTTTATTTCATGGCTTTTAAGTTTATTAAGCTCATCATACCTATGGTAATAAATGTCTCTACCTCTTTCCGTTAATTTAACTTTAACACCATAGTTAATATTAAAAGGAATTTCTCTTTTATTCTCATCAAGTTTACTATATTTAATCCATGATACACAACCTGCTAAGTGTAATTCCAAACAAGTAGTTGCCCTGATAAAACCGTCAACATTATACCAGACAGTACTTTCACCATTATAAGTTTCATAGATCTCTTTTGTACCAAGAAAGCGCCATAGCAGAGGTATTTTTCTCACTCCCTTAATAGTTATGTTATATGAACCATCGGATAATACTGTATGTTTATGATAATAGTATTTGTAAAACATAATTATTTATCCTCTTGCAAAATTCCATTTATATATCTACGGCCGTCAGCAGTAGTACAGCAATGATACCATCTATTATTTATTTTATACCAATCTCTATTAATTTTTACTTTTACAGGATTCATTATTTTCTCCATTCTCTTAATTTTCTATTTATCCATTCTTTTTGTTCAAAATTAGGCTCTCTACTGCCATAATAAGACCAGCCGGAGCCTTTACTCTGATTTATCTTTTGCCAGCCCATCTTTTCTATAATATTAATAGACAATCCTAAGTAATCTTCGATAAACTTATCGTGCTTACCATACTCACAAGAGATAAACTTAGCATCAGGTGATAACCAACCATTCATTTCTTTTCTAGCTGTCTTTGCCATCTTTTCATAATCCTCCAAGGTAGACACCACCGAGCCTTACAAGGTCTTGCAGCAAGCTTTGGTGGTATAGGTCTTTTAATATGACAAAAAGGCCCCGTCCTCCCGTAAAACGTTTTATTCATGTAACATACAGCTCTAAATTCTGCAAAATTAATTAAAGTATAGTGGCTAGGAATTTTCATATCTTATCTTCCTCCAAGTCGGGACTTTCGACCTTCTTTAAAAGATCTGACCACGCTGTACGTAACAGCGTAATATTGATTGCTTTACAAGACGGGCATGCTTTCTTTTCTTTATCGAACTCCCTAAATTTTTCATTACAGAGATTACAGCAGTAATAATACGTAGGTAATTCATCAAAATATCTACAAAGAGTTGAAGGACTGTCGTCTTTATTTTTTAATGACGTTAAAATAGGTTTCATTTCTATTTTACATTTACCTTCAAAATCATAGATACCATTAAATTTAGAAACATCTACTATATCACCGTAGAATAAATTCTCACCATCTCTATCTTTATAACCTGTAGGCACTTTTGTATCTAAACACTCCCTTTCTGCTGGTAATATTTCTTTAATATCTTCTGGATGTATTTTTATTACCTTAATAACATTTCCATATTTATTTATAATATTCTGTTCTTCATCAAGGGTTTGACCAATAATTTCATTACTAGTTATCTTGGCTAAATAAACGGTTTTAGAATACGCTTGAGATTCTTTATACTGCATAGAGTATTCCGCGCCAATTAAAATTTTATCTAAAATAACTGCTTCTTGTAATTCTCTCTTCAAACAATCATGGTATTTTACCTTTAAACCAATCATACTACACCTTCTCTTCCCGTATAAAGTTAACTAATCTAACAATCCGTGTCTCTTAGCTACATCTATATCTATCTCTTGTATTTCATATCCTGTAGCTAAACCTTCTGCCATACAATAAGGATTGATACCAATATCATCGCATAATGCATCAAAATCTTTAGCTAATTCTAGCATCTCGTTTAAACTTATAGATAATTTCATTGTCTATTTCTCCCTTTTATACTTTTATCTTTCCAGTATTCAGTTAGCATCTTTAAGTTTAATCCGACTAAAATTAAATTTATTATTACGAAACCTATGTTAATTAAGACCATTACTTTTTCTCTGCAATAAATTTTGACAATGCCTAATTTGATTATCTAGTCTCTCAAGAACGTATTCTCGAGATAGTTTCTTACTTCGTTTTTCATGTCGAAAAAACATACATTTATAAAAACAACCATTTAAATCATTAGAGTCTCTTTTATCTAAAGGACACCTAATAGCTTCAGCGAGAAATAGGGGTGCTACTCTTTTATATAGAATAAAATCATAGGGCCAAGTATGCATTTCTGGATCGGGAAACACTTTCGGATTCTCTCCACAAATACCCCAATTACATTCAGTATTTTTAAAGCCCGTATCCGTACAGTCGTAACCTTTTAGAGGTTCAGTCTTAATAACTTTTCTTAAATTCTTAAGAACCTTTAAAGTTTGATTAACTGCCAACCTATTTTTCTTATTACAACGTATAGTTTCACAGGCACCTTCTTCTGTTATGCTTAAATATTGTGGATATTTCGCAACTGCCTGCTCAAAAGTTAAATTATTCTCCATTTGAATCCTTTCTAAGCTCATTAATACATGCTTGATTAGGGCGTCGATAATTTAATAACCACTTAGGGCACTTAATAAGCTTACCCTTTAAGTCTGTTATATGCACTCGAGTACCTACATCAGGCTGATTAGGAAAAGTATCTTGATATTCTTCAAGAAGCTTTGCCATCTTTTCTTGCCACTCATCGGGCATTGCATGCATTAGTATTCTAGGAATAGTTAACCAAGATGCATAAGACGAACCAAAGTAATTCCATAACTGGTCATAACCAGATTCTTTAACGTCTTCAGATCCTAAGCCAAATTTTTCGAGAGTTTCTTCTGTAGCTTTTTTAATAGGAACATCGTCAGGTTCCATATCAGCAAAATGCTTATCGCATACTTCACACATAGTTACTCCTTTTATTTTTTAGCATAAATGCTGTTAATCTTTTTTCTAATTCAGCATAATTAATCAGTCTAAAGTTAGTACTATCTTCTTTAAGAACTTTCACAACAGCTTTCTTGGATGCACCATAATGTTTCAAAAGTTGTACTGTTTTTGCCACACGTCTTTCAGCATACGTTACTTCTGATATATCCTTATTAAAGATCTGTGCAGCATGTTCTTTGTGAATATCATTTAACATATCAGGATTAATCTTATTATTCATATCGAGTATTGTCATAATAATTCCTACGTTAAATAAATAGATTTATGACAAAATGGGCATTCAGCATCTTTTGCCCAAGAGACTAGGCTAACACTACAAGAAGTACAGCTACCATATTGAGATAAGCCTAAAGAATTACAGCTCTCGGTTTCTGCCATAGCAATGTAGTATTCTTGACCATGTTTCTTTATAGGACAACCAACAAAAACCTTGAGATCCTTACCTACTAAATGATCAGTAGTTAAATTCTTCGTACGCTCATATAATTCTAAGGTTATTTTAGATGCAAGTTTATACTCTCCTGTTTTGACTCTCTTTATAAAACCTGTATCTATCAAAAATTTCAAATTCTTACGTAAATCACGTTTCCAAGAAGAATCACTCCAAACTGCGGGTCTAGGTTGATAATGCCTTGAGACTAACTTCCAAGTATAATGAATATCTTTTGGATGGTTAAGAAAAATCGTTAATAAGGTTTTAGTATAACCTGTCAAACCTAAACGTTCAGCTAAAGAGTCGGCACGTTCATCAACCATCTCTGCTATATAAATTGAATTAAAATAATCTTCTATTAAAGATCGATACTTAGGTACTTTTAAAGATTTTTTCATTTTAACTCCTTTAAAATTCTAAATTATTTTCAATTAATAAATCGACATTTTGTTTTACATAAAAAGGAGCTTCATTATAGGCGCACCCTTTAACGTAATTCTTACGTGTAGATGAAACTTGAATTAAGGCGACGTAACACTTATCGGCTCGATGCGGCTTATCTATATTATGAATATGATCGCTGATAACTGTATTAGTTAGCTTACCACAATTTTTACATTTTACTAAAGCCATTTTTTCTCCTTTTCTATACTATTAATATAAACTCTTAAAAGAAAGAAATCAAGAAAAAAATAAACTTTTTTATATTTTTATTTACAGGATAAAATCAGGCCCATATTCTATCATTTAATATTTGACCTTTAATAGTTACTTCTTTTGTTTTTAAATAGTGTGTATAACTATCGTTAAACAGAGGCCTATGATTCTCTCTAAATATTAAACCCCAACGCCGAATACTTCGTTTGATATTAGGTGAAACCCAATTAGGCGGTTCTTTTAAAGATAATATTTTAAAACAGTACGTCTCTTTAGAAATAACTCCAGGCATAACTGATGTAACAACTCTGCTTTTATGTTTATAACCAAGTTTTTGTGCTCTATAACGTAGTGTATTTTCAGAAGTATTTAATTCTTCTGAAAGCTTTCTATAAGTACTACCTCTTTTTAGTCTCTTAACTATTTCGTCGTCAGTTATAGATAATTGATTCATGTATATTCTCCTTCGCTATATAGGTTTTCTCAAAGAATCTCTGCAATATCCTGTGGTGAAACTGTTATTAACTTATTAAAACCTTCGGCTACTGTAGGCGGTTCAAAATTCTTTTTCATCTTAGTAATAACACTGTCCCATATTCTATCAGTAATACCTCTTGAATCATTTAATCGATTTTCTAAATTATTATTTTGCTCAGTGAAATAAACACAGGTAGTAGGTACACTATAGTCTAGTGCTATATTTAAAATAGTACGGCGTTTATCTTTTGTGATATGTGTTTCATCTATAATAATATCTATTAACAACTCTGCATCAAGTAGATTACATAAAAGATCTCTAGCCGTATCTGAGATAATAGGTTCTAACAAAGGATCAAAAGCATACCGTGTATGTAACATAGTACGAATAGCATCTTTACTTATATAGTAAGTGATCTGCCCTTCTTCTAAAGAAGTCTTTATTTTATATTTTGCCCAAGTTGATTTACCTGAACCGGGTAAGCCACATAATATATACAGCATAGGTTTCTCCTATTGTGGATCATGTAAAGGTATAGCGACAGCTTGCGACCATATTATAGAAGCATTAGGATAAATTGCTGCAGATACACCACCTACGAGTACATAACCTTTTTCTAAATATTTATTAACTTCTTCTTCTAAACCGTCTGCACTATATCTACAAACTAAAACTGTATAATCTTTCATTGCTCATTCTCCTTTTTAGATTCTCGCACAATATCATCAACAAAATTTCTTATATGATAACCATAGAGAGAATTTATATTAAAATTAACTATATGTCTTTTACAGACTCTTTCTATATCGGCACCAAATCTTGTGCGGTCTAATTTACATGCAGGTTCTTTATATCTTTGAGTAAGACCTTCAATGATATCTCTAAAGAATGATACAAAAGGTACTAACCAAAATAATATTTCAATTTTATCAATACGCCGTTGTAATAAAATATCAGACAATAGTGTTATATATTGCGTAAACAACAAAACAAATATAGTAGTTATTCCTGCTTCAGCTAAAAGACTCATAATATTTTTCCTTTCTTATTAACTATGCATAAAACGTAGATATGCTAAACGATAAGCTTTTATCTTATTCTCTTTATCTACGTTACCGTAACCAAACATACTTAAACTTTTAAACTTACATTCTTCAAATATCCAATCAAAGGTAACCTCAATTTCTTTATCTATAAACGTCATAGAGCGTACTATAGCTGCATAATCTGAAATACGAGGCTCTTCACAATACTCTCCCGACTTAATAATAAATAATCGCTGCTCTTCTATTTTAGACTGAGCATCTTTAAGCATTTTAGTTAAAATATCTTTAGAGTATACATGGCCCGCTGGATTTGGTATATCAGCCTTAGTTTGTAAAATACATGTTGGCATACTATTCCCGACTTTCTAAATAACCTAGGGCTTCATCGGATATTTCAAAATTATCTACATAATCCATACACCAGCGGATATAACTGGGTTCTTCATCCATAACTTCATCCAATGTACTACCTTCAAATTTACCGAAAGCAAACACGTTATATAATTCCATTGGCTCATTTGTAAGCATCTCTTGGTTTTCGCCATCATGCAATACTCTAATCATTCTTTTTCTTCCTCTCTGCTAATTCAAAAGCTCTTAACTTTTGCATAAAATCCTGAATATCTTGAAGGCAGTCTTTACTATAAAGAGTATGGATTTCTGGATAGTAACAATACTGCCTCCACGAAAATTGCCATTCAACTAGACCCAGACAAAAATCATTTTTAAGACTATAACATCCCCATATAGAAGTTTTACGTTTAGGTGCACTAGAATAGTTTAATCTTCTAAAATAGATGTGCTTATATTCAGTTTTTAGATTCATGAACCGCATCCATAACGTCGTTAGATAGATCTTGAGTACCGTTTTGAAAATCAGAATCAGCTATGCCCCATATAGCATCAATTAATGAAATACCTGTAGCAGCAAAAGCTAAATTATTACAATTCAATAAAAAGTCTTGAAGTTCTTCTTTTTCATCGCAAGTAGTTATATTATCACTATAAAATAGATTTAGCTTCGGTGCGCTAGCGCAGAATCGCTTACAAAGTTCTCGTCTACGCTTTGCTAATAATTCTTCCTTTACAATACCTGAAATTTTTGGTTTATTATCTTTCATTTTATTTCTCCCTATTTATGTTTGGGTCTTTTTGAATTAAAGGACTAGTTATAATATGTTTCCGCACTTCAGACATAACACGGCTACAGGAATCGTTTAAACGCTTCTTATTAGTATTATAACGTTGTAAGCATTGCGTTAGTTCTTGACCTGTTATAGGTTTATCTTCTTTAATTAATTCGGTGATATTATCAGTAAGTAATTTAGCAAAATTTAGAATAGTATCTTTTGCTAATAATAAATCTTCGCGTTTCTTTACATCAAATATTGGCATTATATTTCTCCTTTGTCTAACTGACAAGTTTTAATTACATCATTTATGTCCGCGCTGTTCGGCTATAACTACGCCCAAGATCTTGCGCGCTAATGCTGGGTTAAGACTCATACGCGATTTTAACTCCCAACAAGAATCGCATAAACCCATGGAAGTATTAACAGTAGCATGACCGCAAATAGTACAACCGGTTATTTCTTGATCAAAACGATTGTAACGCTTTCCGTTAATTTCTTTTACAACTTGTGTATCCATTATAAAATCCTTAAGGTAGAAGATTATAAATTGTGCCTAGTAATAAACCAGTTGCTACTGCTACTAAAGTACCGCGTAAAATCATTAAACCTAATTCTTTTAACCAAAATTTAATTGTATCTTTCATATGATTATCCCCAGCCTTAAGTAACAAACTTTCTGATTCTATACCACGGATCATTTCTATGCTTAAAGTGGTATACTAATTTATAAGGTAAAATCCAAAAGGGCCACGTTATGTAATATAATAAACACCATATAACGCCCAACCAGAAACCAATAATTTCGCGCATATACATAAAACCATCATACATAGTTACTTCCCCTTTTTAACGCCTTTATAAATATATAACAACTTAGTAGCTTCGTCGATTACTCTTTTATAATAATTATTAATAGAGCTCTGATACTTATACTTAGCATAATTTGGGCCGCCTAAATAACGCTTAATAGCGTGAGTAAGATTCTTATCATCGCGGAGTCCCTCACAAAAGTATGTTAGACCGATATACAAATTAGTAATATCATGCCATAGACTATTATTAGATAAATATAGCATCTCATTTTTTGCAGCAGTTGCGCGTCCCGTACTTTCTAGTAGCTGACTTATACCTTTAGCTTTCTTTTTTGAAATAACTGTAGGATTATATTGAGACTCTATATAAATAAGAGCAGCTAAATTTGTCCAGTGCGTTGCATGCTTTTGATTATTGGATAAATTATAGAATATCAAGCTGTAAACTTCTGCCTCTATTTTATTAATACCTGAAAGCATTTTCTTTTTACTATTAGGTTTATTGACTATTCTTTTTGGATAAGCTACTAATAAAGTTTGTTGAATAGCTTTTAATTCTTTTTCTTTTTGTTGGTATACTTTTAATGTATTTAATTGTCTATTGATGTCTGTATTAAATTCCTTATATACTGTAATACCTAAGTAAGCTATCATTACTAGCAACATTACAGCAAAGGCAATTACTATACCTATACCTATATATTTTTTGAAAGATTTAATCAATGTGCCTCCTCATTGAATTGTTTAAATATGGTTGTTCAATAAATAGACTGAACAAGTTAAATGTCTTTAATTTTCTCAAATTTATGTAGTTGTTGAAAAAAGCTTTGATTTTATTTAAAAATCCTAAACTGTTTAATATAATACCGAAAGTGAAGCTTTTTCAAATAAATGTCTAATGTCTTAAAGAAAGTTTTTCAAGTAGAAGCCCTAAGCTTGAGCTATTATTCCTGATACAGTCAGACGAGCTGACTGACTGAGCTAAAGCTCAGTTAATTTATTAATTTTAATGTAATTTAATTATATTTAGATATTAATTTTAAAACTTTTAATTATTATAAATTTATTAATTTTTAAATATTAATTATTAAAACTTAAACTTATTGAAAATAAGTAATATACTATAATCGACGGGCAAAAATCAACGTTTTTTATAAAACAAACAAAAGTCTTTAGTTTTATTTAAATTTCGCGTTCGCAAAATCTTGTCTGTCTATACTTGCGTTGTCTGAGTTGTATGGCATCTGTCCAACTGTCTGTCTTAGACCCTTGCACTTTTATATTAGACAGTTGATTACCGCTGTAGGATGTTTTGCACATCACTTGTTATTTTGGAAATATTAAAAGGTAAGACGTTTAATACTAAGCCTAAATGTTTACAGATAATACCTCGCCGCTGTGGATTACGCTCATCAGGTGGTATTAGTATCTTATGTCGCGGATGAATAGAATCCATTGTAGTATTTATATACTGGTAACCCCAATAAAGAAATGCATCGCAGGGACAATATATCTGTAAATCACCTTTATTCACTGAATAAGAGACTTTCTGTCTCAAGGTCATATTAGAACGTTTACTTTTTATAAGCTCGTCTAACGCCCGTAAAATGATTTTCTGTATATACACTTCAGTTTTCTCAGAACTACGTGTGCGAAACTTTACTTCAAATAGTCTTTTACCTTTTACACGTATAGTATCTGTTTTAAAATATTGGGCACCTGTTTCGTTTTCTTTGGGTAGATCTTTAGTATATTGCGCATGATGAATAAAGGTTGGATCAGCTGCGCCTAGGAATTGTTTTCGGGCTATTTCATTTATACGCTGTATTCTAGTCATTTTTAAAGATCTTCTTGATGCCTGTATTAATCAATTGTAATGCAGTCATCTTTCTCATATCAAAGGTTTCTAATTCCTTTATTTTAGCGCTATTCCTTTGATCTATCGCGCGAAAATACCTCTTATAATACTTTTCCTTGAGAAACATATCCCAATTGAATAACGGCCCTGGATCTTTCTTTATATCGCCTATTGCTCTCAACTTTAAAGATACAGATATTTGTCCTGCAATCCAGTCATGTCCTACCCAGTGATCTATTTGACCTAAATTACTAGATAGTACGATCATCTCTAGATATATAGCTAAATCTGTGAGTCTATCATATTGTACGGTTGTAAAAGGATCGCCTTCTTTACCTACTAGTTCAATACCTACAGATGAATTATTTAGATTTACTTCATAGCCCTTAGACGTTTGTATAACGCTCACACCTGCATGCCATGCTGTATCTTTATAGGGAACCATACAATAGATAGATCCGTCTCTATCTATTAAATAATGACAAGAAAATTTATCAATAGGCCCCTTCTTTATAAATAGATCTAAAATTGCATTAATATCATAAGGATTTTGTGCATATCCTTTTATATTTTTGGCGCTTACGGAATGAATAATGCCGTATTTAATTCTATCTTTTCTACCGTGAGTATAACAGGCGCTAGACACATCGACATTAGTAATATTCATATTATCTTCTGACAAGTCTTAGTGATCTTTTTCTACGAATAGCTGCTTGACTCTTCTTTGCTACTCTTTTTCTTTTACCTGCCTTTTGTCCTTTTTTTCTTTTTATACGTTCAGCAGGTTTAATACGTACTTCTTTAGGTCGACCACTAACAAACGCTACTTTATAACCAGGTCTATCAGTTTTCCATTTAATAACTCTACGACCTTTTCTAACAACTCTTGTACGTACCAAGCGTTCTTCAATTGAAGCAAAATCATCATATGTATACAGATTACCTTCATCATCGTAAAAATAACCTAGAAGCATTTGAGCCTGTTCAACTAATTCTTTTAATGTCTTCATTTTGTATCCTCCGATAATACTGCTATAAGATCTTCTATGTGATCATCTAAACGATTAATCTTACGTTGAATATCTCTACTTAAATCTTTTGATTCACCTGGTATAGAGATGTTTAAGGGTCTTTTTAAGGAAATTTTAACATCTACAACAGGTAAATCACCATCAGTAGTATCTTTATAATCTACATTGAAATACCTCGACTTAGCTTTTGCTTCATCGAGGTATTTAATAGTTTCTTTTAACTTTTTCATCTATAGTCCTCAAGGTGCAACTGTTGTAGTACTCGAAGTTGAACTAGAGCTAGATGTTGAAGTACTTGTACTCGAACTACTTAGAGTTGAGCTTGTAGAGCTTGAACTGGAGCTACTGGAACTGGATGACGTACTGGAGCTACTTGAAGTACTCGATAATGTACTTGAGCTGCTTGAAGTTGTAGAACTTGTTGAGCTACTAGAAGTCGTAGAACTTGTACTTGAACTTGTTGAGCTACTAGAAGTCGTAGAACTTGTACTTGAACTTGTTGAGCTACTAGAAGTCGTAGAACTTGTACTTGAACTTGATAAAGTACTTGTACTTGAACTTGTTGAGCTACTTGTACTTGAGCTTGATAAAGTACTTGAGCTAGAACTAGTTGAACTAGATGTTGATAGCGTACTCGAAGTTGATAAAGTACTTGAGCTAGAACTTGTACTCGATAAGGTACTCGAAGTTGATAAAGTACTTGAGCTAGAACTTGTACTCGATAAGGTACTAGAGCTTGAACTGGTCGAGCTTGAACTGGAGCTACTAGATGTCGAGCTTGAGCTAGAACTCGTACTTGAAGAACTGGTTGAGCTAGATGTTGAGCTGCTTGTACTTGAACTACTGCTACTCGTACTTGAAGAACTGGTTGAGCTAGATGTTGAGCTGCTTGTACTTGAACTACTGCTACTGGACGTTGAACTACTTGTACTTGAACTACTGCTACTTGTTGAGCTACTAGATAAGGTACTTGAACTGCTGCTAGATGTCGAGCTACTAGATAAGGTACTTGTACTTGAACTTGTTGAGCTACTTGTACTTGAACTACTTAAGGTACTCGAACTAGAAGTTGAACTACTAGATGTGCTAGATGTAGTTACTGCTACAACAAAACTACCTTCAGCTAAGTATTCACCTCGTGCAATAAATAAGTGTTCTTCTAGGGCAGTAAAATTATCAGATAAAGTAATAACTAATTTCTCCCCTGCAATACCTGATAAATGACAACCTGTTGCACCGCCTGAATTTAATTTTGCAAGATCAATAACTACTTGCATCATATCATAATTAGTACCCGCTGTACCATTTAGTTTACCTAATTGTGCGTATTGCCCTGTGCGTACAATAGGCAAAGCTGCGGTATAATCTTCTATAACAACATCATTAGCATCAACTTTTTGTATCGTAATACCATTAGCCAATTGACCAGCCTGACCATATTTATCAGCCAATGTAGCATCCTGATCATATATCATTATAACGAGTTCTTGTATCGTATATGTTTCAGCAATAGTATTTATATCGCCGTTATTACCTGCTGGCTCTATGAAAAATTTAGTGGCATTGCTACTATAATCATCATTAGCGTTTTTAATACCAGTACCGTCGCCCTTTGTATCAAGAAATTGATACAACTTTTTGGGCGGAACACCTGCATACTTTACGCGCCCCCCTTGTTTAATACTTCCTAACATAAGTGTATCCTTTTTTAAATTACCCGTCTATTCTTTTTTCTAGAAGCCTTTCGGTTTCCTTCTTTGTTTGACCCGCTACTTTTTCGTAAGGAGTTTCTCTTTCAACAAAGTCTTTTTCTTTTTCTGGCTTATCTGAACCGCGTCTAAAAGAAACTTTTGAATTTGATAATACCTCTCTATCCATGAGTATCTCCCTAGTTTAAAATTTCCTTTACTTTAAACCCTGCAGGTCTAAAAGCTTTTAACTTATCTTTACCATATTCGTATTCAGCGACTACGCGACCATCTTTAAATGAATCAACAACCCAACCCGATTGTAATTTATAACGTGCTTTTTCTTGTTTAGATCGAGCTTTTCTCCAAAGAGTTTCGAAGGTATCTTTAGATATAGAAGTAGTTGATTCTGAATAAGTAGGTCTATGTTTAGCTGTTAAAGTAAAGCGCCCATTTTCATTACGAATACGTACATCGCACAAAGGTTTATTATCTTGTTTGACTTCTTTGATAAAACCCTGAACAATTTTAGAAGGCTTAACACCCTCACACTCTGGTGGTAAGGCTTCTAACTCAATCCTTTTTTCGCGTTCACGTACTGTAATCTCGCTAAGCATTTTCTTTAGTTTATTCATTACGTACTCCTAGTGTAAATTCTTTGTTACCGGTACCAGGCATTATAGCTCTAAATAATGGATGCTGTGATATCTTTTTTAAATCTAAACCACTTAAAACTAAACGCGGATGAGCAACAGTAATCATAATACTTACAGCCGAACTAGTGATACCTTTTATATGATTTTCTTTTATATCAAACAATTTTAATACTTCTAATTGTTTATTAGTAAGATCAGAATAATTCATTTTTTCTGCTTCACCTATCTCACCTAATAATTCTTTTAACTTGTGCATACTTCTATTCCTCTATTTTTAATTTTGTTTAACTCACATTATCAGCAAAAGTTTTTGCAACCTGCTTTGCATGAGCATCGTCTTTAATCACAAAATCTTTTTCGTATGTAGCATTATCATAGTTTAGTTCACCTACTTTAGGTAAATAAAAGGCTTTAAGCTTTTCTCCTGCAGCCTCAGCTTCCTTTTCCTTCTCAGCTTTAATCGCCTCTACTTCAGCTTTTGTATACTTACCATATATAACTTTTTTACCTAGATTATCTCCTGTAACGCGATCTCCAGGCCGGAAGCCGTGTACTGCACGATGTGACCAACCGTACCATTTACCGTCAGTACCTTTACCGTGATTACCATCAATAACTGGGTTGATACCTAACCACTGAATAAAGTTTACTTTAGCTTTACCATCAGCATATCTAGGTATATTTTTTAAAGTGCGTTCTTTTGGTGCTACTGTAGTTATATGATATTGAATCTTTTTAAAATTTTTCATCCTATTAGTTTTAGGATTTACCTTACGATTCTTTTTCTTAACGCGCATAGGAACAGCATATTCACCATCTTTTAATTCGGGTGGGTTAGCTCGTTCCAATAAGATATACGCTTTAATTAAGGCAAGTTCTAACATTTATTGTATTCTACCTTTATAATGATTACACTGTAAAGCAGCTCTTTCCCAATCTGCTTCTTTATCAGCTGTCGCAGCATAAGGACAAGTTGAACCTACTTCTATATTAACACGATCATTTCCTGCATTAATGGTTCCACCACCAAAAGCATAGCATGAAAAATGATCCATATCTTCTGTTTTACGCGCCGATAAACATCCACCAATCTCCGGTGGTGCATAATACTCAGAACCTAACCGTTGTCTTAAGTCAACTTCATGAAATCTTTGAATAGCTTCTTTTAAGTTTTTTATAGCGCTTTCTTTTATCCCTAACATTTTCTTTAATATTCCTGTTATATAGGCGTAATTATCTTCTTGGCCTTCATCAGCAGCCATAGCTTTTGCCTTATCCCACATTTTCTCAACTTCAGGCACTGACTTGCCTGTATCTTTTGCAAAACTTTTAACTATATTTGCTGGCATTTTATCTCCTTTTCATTCTTTTTAATAAACTTTGATAAGCCTTACCTGGCGTTCTTTTTGCCTTATTCATAGTAACCATAGCGACGGCTTTATCTCTTACGTCAAAAGTATCTACTGTACCATTAGGAAATTTAACGGTAATAGTATTATGACCATCCCAAGAAAATTTTCCGGGAAAGCTCTTCTTAGCAGATTTAATAGCGCGTTCTAATTTTAACATGTTGCCTCGGCAATCTGATAATACTCATTTATAATATCAATAACATCTAACACTATTTCTTTGTCACCATTAAAGCGGGCTTCTATTAAGTTCATCAAAGCAACGTTAAATAGCTCAAACAAATCACGCATTACTTCTACTATCTGCGTAACCTCTTCGTTTAACATATCTACGTTATCTTTTAAAACATTTTGTATCTCTATGATAATGTGTGTCTGCATAGAACTAACGCCTTTAGATAAGACTAGAATATCATCCTCAGAGATTTCGAAGTCCTCACTTTTATTTCTTAAACTATTATATCTACTTAAATTTCTATGAAATTGTTTACCTGCTGTAGACTTATGAAATTTCTTAATCCCTTTTTCGTAGTTTTTTCTATTACGTAACCAGGCAGATTTAGCTGAACGAGATTTTATATGATCTTTCACATTTTTATTTTTCTGTAACCGACTTCTACGTTGAATCAACTGAGCATCTTCCGATAATGAATAAGTGGAATCCAAAGTATCTAAATAAGAACAGGCTTCTAGTTCAAAACCTTCAATTATAGAAGCTACTACATCATACGTTTCACCAAATATTTTATTAATACCCTGGCCTCTATATTCAAAAACTTTTGAAGAAATATAAGATAAATCTCCGCGAAAATTTGAAACATCTTCTATAAATTTATACATTTTTGTTGCACTATATAATTCAGAACATTTACTTATGTGCTCTAAACGTATAGTTAACTTAGAAAAATAATCGTAAACTTCAGCTGTATTAGCTGATTCAACCTTCATCAGATACTTACGGTAACTACCTTTATTTAAGTAATACCCTTTATATCTCTCTTTTAACACATTGAGCTGCTCTATCATTTAGCACCTCTCTTTGTTTTTCTGGATGCTTTTAAAACGACAGAATTACAATACTCTAATAAGTTAGAATAATCGAATTTCTCTAACTTAGGATTTTCTTTTCTGTATTCTTTTATCAGATTAGCGTTTAAAGCTTCTGCAGCTTCTTTTAAATCTTGACCAAACTTTTCATTAAATTTTTTCTGTATAAATTTTTTATTGTTTTCTACCAATTCTTCAGTAGAACGCTTCTTATTTTTTTCTTCTTTTGAAAGCTCTTCTTCTTTATCTATATACTTCTGAGCTCCAGGAAAAAAAGTAACAATATCAAATTCAGGTAGTTTAACTATATTTTTCAAGATATAGTATACAAGATAACCTTTGTCTATAGGTTTCTTTTGTGCAGCCGGCGATTCATCATCCTCGGCTCCTTCATCATCTTCACCAAAACTTTCAAGCATACGTGTTAAAGCGTCTGCTGTAGATATAGCATTGCCGAAATAATCTAAACGTTCTAAATCTTCTGAAATAGAGGTAGAAGCCATATTAACATCAAAATCGTGCTCCGTTAATGTCTTACCCTTAAGTGCCCAGTAAATAAAAACTAATTCTCTTATGCCTTCTTTAATAGCACTTTGTAACTTTTTAATACGCTTAGCATAACGAATATCTTTTAATAAAAGCGTAGATCTATCACCCATAGCTTCACTAAAATTCATATATTCTTTAGGAATACGTAAAGCCATGAATAAACGATTATCCCACATCTCTATATCAACTATATTAGATACGTCAACATCACCACCGACTGTTTCAAAAGAATAATCACCTTTAGCATCTTTTAGAATAGGGAGATAAACATCATTAGTCATTACATTCATAAGTTCTGAATAAGACATATCTTCACTAGCTTTATCTACACCACCAATTTTCTCCATGACTTTTTTAAATACAGCCAAGTCAGTAATAGCTTTAGTCGGATTATCTGTCTCAGTCATAAACTTAAAAATTCTACGTAAAGGTGATCGTGTCATCCTAGCTATAGCTAAAATATCATGCATTAAACTTGATCTTTTATAAGGTCTTCTAGCAGCGCGTAAAAGAGATTGTCCGTATTCAACCTGATTTTCTCTTTCGCGTTGTGTCATTGTAGAAGTATTATTATAACGCATAAAATTAGAATCACCTGGAATAGCAAAGTGAATAAATTCCCAAGGTGCATATAAATTATTAGATGTTGCTTTACGTGCTTTTTCTTGATCACTAACAAAAAAGCCTAATAAATGATAATTTTTTACTATAGGCATAACATCACCTGGATAGTATGATGTATCAATACGTACAATCTCACTAGACATTTGACGCGTTGTTTGATTGCGCCTATTATTAGTATTTTTTTCTTCTTTTTCATATTGTAGATTTAAAAAGAAGTCACCGTATTTAGCTAAATTTCTAGCTATCTTAGGTAGATTTTTTTCTAACTTAATAGCTTTTAACCACTCATTAGTTTCCGTAGCTATTGCACTATCATTAGCTGTAATCCAAACGCGAGAATTAATAAAAGTATCAAAATCTGTGGCATCTTCTGCGTATATGTCTAAACCAGTAGAAATAACATCAGAAGCATCATCCATAGTATCATACTCTTTATAGCAGCGCTGTCTTTCGGATTCTGACTTTAGATAACAATCTAAAGCATTGAACATATAGTTATTCGTACCCAGAGAACTAATAGCATTATCTATTGCTGCTGCCATATCACTAGGCTTAGTTATACGTTTACCATCTGCTGAAGGTAAAGAATCAAGATTGAATAATTGAAAGAGTACTTTGTTAGTTGCGTTTAATAGATTTTGTTTAAGACTCATTTATTATCTCCATAGTGTGAAGAATTCTTATTTAGTAAGTTTCTGGATTAGACGTATAATCCGTCTTTTTTCTTCCTCGTCGTCTATACCTAATTCTAAGGGAACATGCTGAAACTGCGGAATATCTTTCAGCAGCGTTGTTTCCTTTTTTATTGTTTTTAACAAATTTTTTAATTTTATCATAGTTATCTCCTGCCCTTCTGGGCTTGTAAATAATAGTAAAATACTATAATAACGTATAAAGGCAGGCTAATCGATAAAATATACCAAGAATAGATCGCCTATTTGACTATAAACATTGATTTGTACTCGATTATCACATTCGAATATGCGTAGCATAAATAGATTCTCATTTCCTCTGCGTATGATATGATCTATTGCGGCGTTTTTTAATATAGCGTGCTCAAAAGCCAAGCAGCGTATCTCTACGGGCTGTGAATGAATAAATATCTCTCAATCTTCTAAAAATTTAAGGTGTTTACCACAGTATGAACAGTATTTAAATAATTTTTCTTCTGATATTTTAGTAACTACTGCAAATTCTGTACCACAAGACGTATGATAAATATAGCGATTTTCACGGGCAGAAAATTCCGAAATAATATGTAGACACGTAGCTGGTTCAGCATCATTTGCACAAACGCTATAATCGGTTAAGTAAATCTTACCTTTCCATTCATGCGTAGTTACTATATAATGATCAAGAACAATCGTATCTTTCTTACCAAAAATATGTGCTAAAAATATCTTAAATTTCGATGTATGCAACGTATTCATAGCAGCTTTAAGTATCTTAGAGCTACCTACCTCTTCTACCTCTTCACGTATTGTATCTTCTTTATATTGTTCGTGCTTTTCTAATTGATTTAATGCAGCGAACTCTTCATCGGGTATACTAGAAGAAAAATCAATTGCTTGTTTAATATCCTCAATATTTCCTACATCCTTGAGTAGTTTTTGCATATAGAGCCAGCTTATAGGTTCTTCTTTTATCGCACGAAACATCTGCATTAGAAGCCAATAATAGCTAACAGGCCCATCATTATCTCTATACCATTTACCGAAAGAAGTACGTATTGTATCAGGAATATTATCCAGCCAATGCTGCGGTGACATATGTAACATTTTTATTTGCTTTTTATTTGCTTAATTCGCTGTTGTGCAATTAACCATCTCAAATTAAGAGCTACTCTATGTAGGGTTTTTTTCTCTTTACCTTCGCCTTTAGCGTAAATACTAGAATCTTTGACAAGACCTTCTATTAAGTGCGATGCATCCTTTAACTGTTGTAACTGATTCATATTTAACATAGCCATATCTCCTATTTAGTTAAAAATTTTAGCGCTTTAATAATACTTCTGTTAGTCCACGTAGCCTCAAAAGTACAACTATCACCTTTATGTGCTGCACAAGTATGCTCTTCTAAACACACATCAGTATATCCACGCATATCTAAAATTGCATGCATCGAACCTCTATTAAACGCACATACATCATTGTTATACCATTCTTTTCTTAGAGGTGTTTGCTCCAAAGTAATTCCATGTTTATGTCGACCGCGAAGTTGTATTAGTAAATTAGAGTTAATATTACGTAAAATATGGACAGATAACGTTGCAATAATACTATTTAAAGGCGTTATCAGTAAATAGGCTAATTGATCTAAAGATCGGGCTTCTATAGTTGTTTCATAACCTAATTGATATGCTGTCTTGGTGTCTCCTGTAGTGTTATGAATAGTTGTCTGTATATTATGCAAAAGTGTAGACCATACATCAATAGATACCCAGTTCTTATCGTCAAGAAGGTAAGTTAAAGGTATATTTTCTATACTAGATAAAAAATTTTTATCACCTAATTCTTCCGGTACGTGTGTTTTATACCATCGATATAAGACCTTTGTACTAAAACAAGAAGCGCTGTTATCTGCTGTCATAGTTAATACCATAAATTTTTACGAGATACTCCTCTATAAATAATAATAAAAAAGTATCTTATTGTTTTAAGTTTAACTCTTTTAATGCAAAATCCTTATCTACGTAAGAAGTAGGATCATCGACATCATGCTTTTTAAAGGCTTCAATACGTTCAACACATGCGCCGCATTTTCCGCAGTGCATCCCATTAGTAGGATTATAACACGTCCAAGTAAGGTGTAAAGGCGCACCATTATCGAACCCTATTTTAGCAATATCACCTTTATCTATATTAAGAAAAGGCGCTTGTATTTCTACTCCACTAGATGTTCCGCACATCATAGCTCTTTCCATAGCGGATGTAAAATCAGGTCGACAATCTGGATAAATATGGTGATCACCTCCGTGAGCTCCTATCGCTACAGATGTACACTGGAGACTCTCGGCAAGACCTGTAGCTATTGATAGCATTATACCATTTCTAAAAGGAACAACAGTTGATGACATATTATCAGCTTCATAATGACCTTCTGGAATATTGCCCCCAGATTGCAACAGATCTGATTTAAACATATCATTGATAAAATCTAGATTCACTTTCTTAAAAGGAATATTATAATGTTGACATATCTTTTCAGCACAAGCTCTTTCTAAATGATTATGTTTTGATCCGTAGTAAAAATTCAAGCAAATTACTTCTTGTTTTTCTTTTAGTAGTTGAGATAGTAGGCATGTGCTATCCAAACCGCCTGAGTAGATTAAAATAGTTTTCTTCATGGAATTCTTCCTTTCTATTTAGTATTCATTAATATCTTTAGTTAAACATGTCGTTACTACATTATCCTTAATAACAATTTTAAGAATCCCGTTAGAAATTGGATAAGTGCCGCTGCCTAATCGTAACGCTTGCTCTTTTACCTTATCTGGTAATAAAGCATTGCGTATAGCATCAGTATCAACTTTTAAAACACGTTCTACGTAACGTAGCACTGCATGTTCTGAAACTTTAATATCTTGTGTTTGCTGGTGAATTAAGTCATCTACTCGATCTAGTTTATCCATTTTCTCCTTTATACGCTTATTGAGTTGATTAACTTCTCTGTTAAGATTATATAAATCTTCTTTTAATTCTTTTTTATTTCGTTGTAGTGTTTTAAGTGATTGCATTATTGATCCTTATCCCGTGAAACTTTCACAATAGAATACGGATCTTAGGTCTTTCTACAGAATTAGTTACTGTTTCTACGTTAACTTGAATTTCTTCTATAGCATCGATATCTTTAACAGCATTATTTACTATCTTTTTTATTTGTGCTAGATCTGCTGGTTTAATA